>JAEEGL010752544.1_pt1 | contig 45421 bp, 33 predicted proteins | sample 9134231 | NCBI WGS metagenome assembly JAEEGL01 (sample SAMN16246548, study PRJNA631951) | gut metagenome | biome: gut microbiome; feature: rumen; material: fiber-attached | host: Bos | place: Iran: Karaj | collected 2018-10 | reverse complement strand
GCGCGCCATACGGTGGGTATAGCTCAGTTGGCTAGAGCGCCAGGTTGTGGCCCTGGAGGTCATGGGTTCAAGCCCCACTACTCACCCCATAAATCAAAGCAGCGACGGCACAGCCGCCGCTGCTTTGATTTATCGAGATGCTTGATGGCTTGAACCCCTAATTTTGGCGCAGCCAAAATTAAATGGCGCGGCATGAAAAAAGTTTAGCTGCGCAGGCAGAAACGGCCGCGTCCGGGTTCAAAGCCCCACGCGGATCCAGCTTGAACCCCTAATTTTGGCGCAGCCAAAATTAAATGGCGCGGCATGAAAAAAGTTTAGCTGCGCAGGCAGAAACGGCCGCGTCCGGGTTCAAAGCCCCGTGCGGCCCTCGTTTATTATCTGCATTTCATGAATATTTGCGCGAATATTCATGATCTATTCTGTAAAACCGGGAATAAAAGGCAAAAAACACGAAAAAAATTCACTATACTGTTGACAAATCCGGTTCAAAGTGATATAATACCTTTCATATTATTTTTAATGCGGTTTTCTTTCGCCTGACCTGTGGGTCAATGTGATGCCGCACAAGGAAGACTTATTATCAAAAAAGGAAGCCATGTCTGCAATGGAAAAGAAAACGAAAGACTCAAAAAAAGGAATAAAGAAGATCGTGCTCGCCTACTCGGGCGGACTTGACACCTCGGTCATAATTCCCTGGCTCAAGGAGAACTATGACGATCCCGAGATCATCGCCGTATCCGGCAACGTCGGTCAGGCAGACGAGCTTGACGGCCTCGAGGAAAAGGCGCTGAAGACCGGAGCCTCAAAGCTCATAATCGCCGACCTTGTCGATGAGATGGTCGACGACGTGATAATCCCCTCCCTCAAGATGGACGCTAAATACGAGACCTATCTCCTGGGCACCGCCTTCGCGAGGCCGGTGATCGGAAAGAAGCTCGCCGAGATCGCCCTTGCCGAGGGAGCAGACGCCGTCTGCCACGGTGCGACGGGAAAGGGCAACGACCAGGTCCGCTTCGAGCTCGCCATCAAGCGCTTCGCCCCCGGGATGAAGATCATCGCCCCCTGGAGGGAGTGGTCGATAAAGTCCCGCGACGAAGAGATCGATTACGCCGAGGCGCACAACGTGCCGCTGAAGATATCGAGGGAGACCAACTACTCGAAGGACAAGAACCTCTGGCACCTCAGCCACGAGGGCCTCGATCTCGAGGATCCCGCGAACGAGCCGGATCTAGACAAGCCCGGCTTCCTTGAGATGGGGGTTTCTCCCTACAAGGCCCCCGACACCCCGACATACGTGACGCTTGACTTCGAGGCCGGCGCTCCGGTCGCCGTCGACGGCGTGAGGATGAAGGCGTCGAAGATAATCGAAAAGCTAAACGAGCTCGGCGGCGCCAACGGCATAGGGATCATCGACATCGTCGAGAACAGGCTGGTCGGCATGAAGGACCGCGGCGTATACGAGACGCCGGGCGGCACGATACTCTATTTTGCGCACGAGCAGCTTGAGATGATTACCGTCGACAAGGACACGCTGCATCTGAAGAAGAAGCTGTCTGTCGATTTCGCCGACCAGATCTACAACGGAAAGTGGTACACCCCTCTGACAGAGGCGCTCATCGCCTTCGCGAACAAATCTAACGAGCATGTCACCGGCAGCGTGAAGCTGAAACTCTACAAGGGGAACATAATTCCCGCCGGTATGACGTCGCCATATTCGCTCTATTCCGAGGAGCTCGTCACCTTCGGAGAGTCGGAATACGACCAGAAGCAGGCTGAGGGATTCATCAATCTCTGGGGACTGCCCACGACGGTGCAGGCGATGCTCGAAAAGAAGACGAAGGGGCAGGGCAATGGCTAAGCTCTGGAAGGGCGTCACCGACGGTGTCACCGACCCGCTGGCCGACGGCTTCAACTCCTCGATCTCCTTCGACTGCCGGATGTACGCGCAGGATATTCGGGGGTCGATAGCCCACGCTAGGATGCTCGCCGACTGCGGCATCATTACCGGGGCCGACCGTGAGGCGATCACGCTCGGGCTGGGAGAGATCCTCGCCGACCTCGTATCCGGCAGGCTCGCCTTCGATCCGAACGCCGAAGACATACACATGTTCATCGAGGAGGAGCTCACGTCGAGGATCGGAGACGCCGGCAAGAAGCTCCACACCGCGAGATCGAGGAACGATCAGGTCGCGCTCGATCTCAGGCTCTGGCTGAAGGACGAGACCGCGCGGATCGGCGGACTTCTGAAGAAACTGATCGAGGCTCTGACCGACAGGGCGGAGGAGAACACCGGCACCATCATGCCGGGTTACACACATCTTCAGAGGGCCCAGCCGGTGAGCTTCGCGCATCATCTGCTGGCTTACGCCTCGATGTTTCTCAGGGACGCAGGGAGACTGGCCGACTGCGAAAAGCGCGCCGACGTCTCTCCGATCGGCAGCTGCGCGCTGGCCGGGACTGGTTATCCGACCGACAGGGTCGCCGAAGCCGGACTGCTCGGCTTTTCGTCCGTCTCGATCAACAGCATCGACGGCGTATCCGACAGAGACTTCGCCGCCGAGGCGCTTTTCGATCTTTCTCTGATAATGACGCACCTCTCGAGGCTCTCTGAGGAGATCGTCCTCTGGAGCTCATGGGAATTCAGGTTCATCGAGCTGTCGGACGATTATACGACGGGTTCCTCGATCATGCCGCAGAAGAAGAACCCCGACATGGCCGAACTGATCAGAGGCAAGACCGGGAGGGTCTACGGCGATCTGATCGGGCTTCTGACAGTGCTTAAAGGACTTCCTCTGGCATACAACAAGGACATGCAGGAGGACAAGGAAAGCGTATTTGACGCCTGCGACACAGTGTCTGCCTGCCTCGGCGTCATGATACCGATGATAAAAACTCTGACGGTAAAAGCGGAAAACATGCGGAAGGCCGCCGGAGAGGGCTTTATAAACGCCACCGACCTCGCCGACTATCTCACCGCAAAGGGCATCCCCTTCAGGGACGCCTACAAGATCGCAGGCTCGGTCGTCGCGATCTGCGCAGCCGAGGGAAAGACACTCGAGACTCTGCCCCTTGACAGATACAGATCGGTCTGCGATCTGATCCGGGAGGACGTCTATGAGGCGGTCGATCTCGATGCCTGCCTGGCAAGGCGGAAAAGCTTCGGCGGGACCTCTCCCGACGCTGTTGCCGAACAGATAAGATCGGTCAGAGCCGAGACCGAAAAAATAACGATAATATAATTTTATAAAAAAGAAGGAAAAAACAATGAAAAAGACAGTCAAAACAGTCGCCGCCCTTCTTGCGGCGGTCATGCTCGTTCTCTCGTCAGCCGCTATGCTCAGCTCCTGCGCATCATACAGGACGCTCGACAAGATCAAGGCCGCCGGGGAACTCATCGTCTACACCGAAGGCGGATTCGCTCCCTATGAATTCGTCTACAACAACGAGCTCGTCGGCGTCGACATCTCGGTCATGGCCGAGGTCGCAAAGGAGATCGGCGTCAAGCTGACGGTCAAGGACGTCAACTTCGACACCATCATCGGCGCCGTCCAGTCGGGCAAGGCCGACATCGGTGCCGCCGGCATCACGATAAACGAAGAGAGAAAGGGCAGCGTCGATTTCTCGGTGCCCTATTCTTCCACCGAACAGTACGTGATCGTCAAGGCTGACGGCGAGATCCCGACCGTTGAGGCCCTCGCCGGCAAGCAGATCGGCGTCCAGCAGGGAACCACCTCCGACTTTATGATCGACGGACTGATCAAGGACGGAATCATGGCCGGCGCGACTTCTACAGGTTACACCACCCCGGCGCTCGCTGCTGCAGCGATCGGCAAGATCGACGCCGTCGTCACCGACAAGCTGACCGCCCAGATCATCGTCGCGGGATCGAACGGATCTCTCCAGACCGCTAAGCTCGTCAAGGCCGACGGATCCGACGCCGCCGAGGTCGAGGAATACGGCTACTGCGTCGCCAAGGGCAACGCCGAGCTTCTCGAAGTCATCAACAAGGTCGTCAAAAGGCTTCTTGATGACGGCACGATCAACACCTGGACCGAGGAATTCAACGCCAAGGCCGGAGAAGGCTGAGCCGGTTATACCGCCGGCGGTGACGCCGGAAAAAAACATATCTCGAAGGGGCAGCCTGCTTTCCGCCCGGCGGAAACCGGGGGCTGCCCCCGAGGCAGTTTAAAAAGAAATCCTGAGAAACCCGCCGTTCTGCCCTCCGAAGGGCTGCCGGCGGCTGTTTCCGGAGGAGACAATGGCTTTTTTTGAGAAGATTTTCACATATCTGAAGGACGGATTCATATCCACCTTCATAACAGAGGACAGATATCAGTTGTTCCTGAAGGGACTTGGGAACACCCTGCTCACCGCGCTCTGCGCTACGCTGGTCGGAATCGTGATCGGCGCGCTGATAGCCGTTGTCAAGACGGTCCACAAACAGCGGCCGGAAAGACTGAAACTGCTCAACTCGCTTGCGGAACTCTATACGACGGTGATTAGGGGAACGCCTGTCGTCGTCCAGCTGCTGATCACATACAACATCATCTTCAGATGGTCGACGCATCCCGTCCTCGTGGGTATCGCCGCCTTCGGGATCAACTCCGGCGCATACGTGTCAGAGATCATCAGGGCGGGGATCAACGCCGTCGATCCGGGGCAGACCGAGGCGGGAAGATCGCTGGGGCTTTCGTCGTCGGTCACGATGTGGAAGATCGTTATCCCGCAGGCGGTAAAGAACGTCCTCCCCGCCATCGGCAACGAGTTCATATCGCTGCTGAAGGAGACCTCGATCATAGGATATCTCGGAGTCCTCGACATTACAAAGGCTGCTGAGCGTACGATCTCCAGGACCGCAAACGTATACTTCCCGTACATTTCGATAGCGATAATGTACCTGGCGATGGTCCTCGTCCTCAACTATTTCGTCAAAAAGCTCGAAAGGAGGCTCGCGAAAAGTGACAGAAGCTGAGAAGAAAACTCCGGTCATAAGCGTCAGAGGCCTCTGGAAGAGTTTTGACGGACAGAAAAATGTCCTTTGCGGGATCAACTGCGATATCGCGAAGGGCGAGCAGGTGGTCATTGTAGGGCCGTCGGGCGGAGGCAAGAGCACCTTCCTCCGCTGTCTCAACATGCTCGAGACGCCGACATGGGGCGAGATCTGGTTCGACGGGAAGCTCCTGACCCCGCCCGATCCATATCTGCATCCCGAGATAATAAAGGCATCCGCGACCTTCGCGCGGATCATGGAATCGGGAAAATACGCGTCTGAAGACGACGCGGTCGCCGCGATAAAGGCGGGAGACCTCCTGAAGGAAAAGGGCGGCAGAGAGGGGAAGGAATATGCCGCGGCGATGAAGAGATTCGCCGCCGACAACAGCCAGTCGATCGACACCGCGAGGCAGCGCATCGGCATGGTCTTTCAGCATTTCAACCTCTTTCCCCACTTCAACGTGCTGAAGAACATCACCTTCGCCCCGGTCGAGCTCAAGCTCCAGACTCCCGAGGAGGCGAAGGAGAACGCGATGAGCCTTTTGCGCCGGATCGGACTCGAGGAGAAGGCCGACGCCTATCCGAGCCAGCTTTCGGGCGGTCAAAAGCAGAGGATCGCGATAGTGAGGGCGCTCGCCATGAATCCCGAGGTCATGCTCTTCGACGAGCCGACCTCCGCGCTCGACCCGGAGATGGTCGGCGAGGTGCTCGACGTCATGCAGCGCCTGGCGGAGAAGGGAATGACGATGGCGGTTGTCACACACGAAATGGGATTTGCGAGAGAGGTCGCGACCCGCGCAGTCTTCCTTGACGAGGGCGTCATAGCCGAGGACGGGACCCCCGCCGAGGTCTTCGGGAATCCGAAGTCGGAGCGGCTGCGCTCCTTCCTCGCGAAGGTCCTGTGAAGAAGGGAAGAAAGAAATGAAGACTGATTTTTTAAAAGGCAGGAGCTTCCTGACGCTGATCGATTTCACTCCGGCTGAGATCGAGGCGCTTATCGATCTCTCAGCCGATCTGAAACGCAAAAAAAAGGCGTGTATCTCGCACAGATACTGCGAGGGAAAGAATATCGCGCTGATCTTCGAGAAGACCTCCACCCGTACGAGATGCGCCTTCGAGGTCGCCGCTAACGATCTCGGTATCCATCCGGTCTATCTCGATCCCAAGGGATCGCAGATAGGTAAGAAGGAGAGCATCGCCGACACCGCGAGGGTGCTCGGGCGGATGTTCGACGGAATAGAATACCGGGGATACGCCCAGAAGACGGTCGAGACCCTGGCGGAGCTGTCGGGCGTTCCGGTCTGGAACGGACTTACGAACGAATTCCATCCGACCCAGATGCTTGCCGATCTTCTGACGATCAAAGAGAAGTTCGGGCGGCTGAAGGGGATAAAGCTCGCCTATTTCGGCGACGCACGCTACAACACCGGCAATTCGCTCATGGTGGGATGCTCGAAGACGGGCATCGACATAACTCTCTGCGCGCCGCCCGAATATCAGCCGTCAGGTGAGCTCGTGTCGCTCTGCCGCTCCTTCGCGGCGGAGTCGGGATCGACGGTGACGCTCACAACCGATCCGAAGGAGGCCGCCCGCGGCGCAGACGTCGTCTACACCGACGTCTGGGTGTCGATGGGCGAGCCCGACGAGGTCTGGGCGGAAAGGATCGCCGCGCTGTCTCCCTACAGAGTGACTGCCGAACTGATGGAACTCGCAGGAAAGGACAGCATCTTCATGCACTGCCTGCCATCCTTCCACGATACCCGCACCGAGATCGGCGCCGACATCGCGAAGCGCTTCGGGATCGGCTGCATGGAGGTCACCGACGAGGTCTTCGAGGGGCCGCACTCGGTCGTCTTCGACGAGGCGGAGAACAGGATGCACACGATAAAGGCGGTAATGGCAGCGACGCTCTGATCCCATTTTTCGCTGCGACGAGTTCAGGAGAAATACAGCAATGGCAAATGACAATTCAGTAAAAGGAAATGTGATTCGCGACGCCGGGATCATCTGCGTCGGCACCGAGCTTCTGCTCGGTGAGATCGTCAATACCGACGCAGCCTTCATTTCGCGCCGTCTCGCGGCCCTCGGGATAGGAGTCTTCAGGCAGTACGTCGTCGGTGACAACCCCGGGCGGCTGAAGGAGATGATCGGCGCCGCATATTCGAGGACAGACACCCTCATCTTCAGCGGAGGACTCGGCCCCACCGCCGACGATCTCACCAAGGAGACGGTGGCCGAATGGTTCGGGAAAAAGCTCGTGAGAGACGAAAGGACCGCCGCGAGGATCGGCGATTACTTCTGCCGCTCGCACAGACGCGCTCCTCATTCCAATGAGAAGCAGGCCTATGTCCCCGAAGGCTCGGTCGTCCTCGACAACGACTACGGCACGGCTCCCGGGATCATCATCGAGGAAGAGATCGACGGCCGAAAAAAGACCGCCGTCCTGCTCCCCGGTCCGCCTTCCGAGCTCGAGCCGCTCTTTCTTGAAAAGGTCGAGCCCTATCTTATGGAGAGATCGGGCGGAACGATAGTATCAAGGAACATCTGTCTTATCGGGATAGGAGAGTCGGAGGTCGGCGATATCATAGCCGGCATGATGGAGTCGGACAATCCGACCGTCGCCCCATACTGCGGCGACGGTGAGGTCAGAGTCAGGGTCGCAGCGAAAGCCGCGGACGCCGAAAAGGCTGCTGCTGCGGCTGACGCAGCGGTCGGGAGGATCCTCGGGACCGGGATCCGCGAATACGTCTACGGCATCGACGCCCGCTCTCCCGAGGCGGAGCTGATAGCCAGGCTGAGAGAGAAGGGAATGACGCTCGCGACCGCCGAATCCTGCACCGGAGGAATGCTCTCTGAAAGGATCACGTCTCTGGCCGGCTGTTCCGACGTCTTCCTCGGGGGCTGCGTCACCTACGCGAACGGGGCGAAGACAGACCTGCTCGGAGTTCCTTCCGAAACCATAGAAAAGTTCGGGGCGGTCTCCGCCGAGACGGCCGCAGCCATGGCGATTGGTGCCAGGGAAAGGCTCGGAGCTTCTGTTGGACTGTCGGCGACCGGCATCGCCGGACCGGGAGGGGGAACTCCCGAAAAGCCGGTGGGGACGGTATGGATCGGCGTTTCGACGCCCGACGGTACCGCCGTCAGAAAGCTTTCGCTCTCACCGACCAAGACAAGGGATCAGATAAGAAAGATCAGCTGTACCGCCCTGTTCGGCTTCGCGATCTTTCGGATATCCTCCGACGCCAGACCGAAGACAGAAGGCGTCATCGAGGTCTGAACAAACCGAATACAAAGATCCGCGGACCCGAAAAGGGCCCGCGGATCTTTGTATCGGGATTCACTCGGTAAAGGGCGCGGCAAGCTTTTTGAAAGCCTCCATCGCCTGCTCGAGAGGCTCGAGCTCGGGATGCCATTTGCGCTCCCATTCGAGCGAGACGGCTCCGTCGAACCGGTCGGCGTCGAGCGCTTTGAGTATCGGGACGATCGGGAAGGTCCCCTCGCCGGGGAGGCAGAGCTTGTAGCCCTCCTTCGCGTCCTTCATGTGGATGTGACGAATCAGCGGTTTGAAGAGTTCGTAGAATTCCGGCCATCTGTCGCCGTAGGATACGTCGGAATGCCAGATGTCCCAGACAAGGCCGAAATTGTTTCTTCCGGCGAGGAAGTCGCAGACCTTTCCGAGTGTCGGCTCGCTGTTGAAGTCGCCGTGGTCCTCAAGCAGGACGGTCACATCTTCGGGGATCGAGGAGCAGAGGGCGGCAATCCCGTCGGCCACGTCCTTCGGGGAGTTTTCGTCGACCATCTTGTTCCCGAACACCCTGATGTATTTCGCGCCGAGGGCAGCGGCGATCCTCGCGGAGAGGATGCCTTCCTCTATCGACGCGTCAAGCTTTCCCGGAGTCCTGTCGTGGAATGAGCAGGAGGTCCCGATCACCTGCGTCTTCAGGGATGCGGCGTCGAGCTTTTCTTTTGTCGCCGCGAGCCTTTCGGCGGTGAAATCGGCGATCCTGTCGTTTTTAACCTCGCCCGAGATACCTCTGAATTCAAGAAGAGAAGTCCCGGTCTTCTGTGCGAGGGCGATGATGCCGTCAAGACCGAGCTCGGGGCATCCGAGAGTCGAAAAACAGAGTTTAAGCATGATTTATTTGACCTCGATTCTTCGTGGCGGCGATCAGAAATGTCTTCCGCCGCCTCCGTGAGTGTGACCGGAGGATGAGTGGTGCGTCGACGAGCCTCCTCCCGATCTTCCCGTTGATGTCGAGACGACGATCGGCGCTCTTGTGACGTTAGAGTAGAGGAAGAGCTCGTTCGCTCCGCTGACGTTCAGAGAATTCACAGCCTTGTAGCGCTCGGCGTTTACCGCAGAACTGACCGATTTCAGCTTGGATTTCATGTTTCCCGTCGCGATCAGCGAGGAGAAGAACCCGATGACGGCGGAGAAAATCCCTTTTCTGACAGGATGAAGCGCGCGGTCCACTCCCGGTTCGTAGGGCTCTCCGTTCTCACGGTAGTAGTCGGTGAACTCAGAGACCTTGGAGGCGAATGCCGAGATCTGCGATGTGTAGCCTCCGTATGACTTCGCCTCCAGTTCGTCGAAGATCTCATCGATCCCGCTGTCGGTGAGAACTGTTATCCCGAGGCCCGACGTCGAGATATGCCAGTATCTGTCGGTGCGGTCGGGGGAAAGATCGATGAAGAGGAGCACGTTGTCCTCAGAGAAATTCTGCTCCGCGAAGAGGTCGGCCCTGTCCTGAGCAGCGTAGTCGCTCGTGTAATCGTCGTCGGTGAGAAGTCCGACGTCGATGCCCGTCCGAGAGGAGACATCCTTCAGCTTTGCCTCGAGGGAGGCGCGCTCGCTGTCTGAGAGCAGGCCGGCGAGGTCGTGGACGTAGGTCTTCCCCGATGCCGAAGAGGAGCCGTCGGTCGCCGCGGCCGCAAGCGTAAAGAGCGCGCAGAGGAGCGCGACCGCCGCGGAGAGACAGAGGCGTTTAAATAGATTTGTATGCTTTCCGGATTTCGTTTTCATTCGAAAGTCCCTTTCCTGTTGCCCGTTTTTCTTCTTGTTTCGTTTCAGCTCTGCCGGGGAAGGTCAGTGAGAGATCTTCCAGAACAGGACCGAGACGAGGAAGACGGCGGCCGCGATGCCGAGCGTGAGCAGCCAGCGCCAGCGCCTGAGAGCCTTTTTGTCGAGCGGCAGGTCACCGACGAATTTCCCGGTCTGGCCGTTCATCGCGAAATTGTAGTTCTGTCCCTCCCACATCGTGTTGAGGAACCATACCGGGAGCAGCGCGTATTTGCGCGAGCCCTGCGTCGCCCTGACGGTACTGTCGGCGACGGTGACCGATGAGAAGCCCTCGACCGTCGCCCTGAAGGCGTCCTCGGTCGATTTCTTGATCCTCTCGTTTGCCCGCTCGAAGGCAGAGGTGTCGTCGACGTCGTATCTGTCGGCGAGATAGCCGGCGAGATAGGCGGTGCGGAAATCTGTAAGCTGGGAGTAGTCGTATGGTTCGAGCGATTCCATCAGTTTGTCGTCGACCTTTTTCGAGCCGTCTACCGGCACCTTCTCGAAATTCAGAGTTCCGCTGCGGGAGACGTTGAAGTGCTGGGTCTGAGTGTATCTGTAGCTCGAGTCCGACCAGGAGTTAAGCTTCTCCGCCTTGTAGTTTATGTCGGCGGTCACCGTCGCGTCGAAGAGCCAGAAGGGAACATAGACGCCGGTGATCGATTCGAGGTGTGACTTGTCCTTGAAGGGCGCGGGGAGCAGCCGCTTTCCCGAGAGATGGTTTTCCATCGCCTTTATCGCGGCTGCCTTGTCGAGTTTGAAGGGGATGACGTAGTCGGGCTTGAGATCTCCCGCGTACTGCCCCATGATCACGACGGGGTTTCCGCAGAAGGGGCAGGCGGTCGCCGCCATATTCTCGTCGCCGACGATCTCGCCGCCGCATGAGTTGCATACGTAGAGCCGCATGCCCTCCTCGCCGCTGCCGTACCACTCGGCGGACTGGGTCTGCCAGTCGAACTGGTCGGCGGGGGTGGTGGCGGAGAGCGCCTGGTCGTATGCCTCGAGCTGCTCGACCTCAAACTCTGTGTCGCAGTAGTCGCACTTGAGCTTCTGCAGTCCGCTGTTGAAGGCAATGCTGCCTCCGCAGCAGGGGCATTTGTATTCCTGTAGTCTGGCCATCGGTAATAACCGTCCTTATATGTTGTGAAGGGGTGCTGTCAGACCGCCGTGAGCGATTCTCTCAGCTTCTTGATGTTCCCGGATATATCCCCGCCTTTTGAGAATACGCTCGATGAGCCGCAGACGAAGATGTTCGCCCCGGCGTCCGACATCTTAACGGCGTTCTCAAAGCTCACGTTGCCGTCGACCTCGATCTCGATATCCGGGCGTCCGGCTTCGTCGAGCATCCGGCGAAGTCTCGCGATCTTGTCAAGCGTGCCGGGCACCAGCTTCTGTCCGGCGAATCCGGGATTGACCGTCATGATCAGCACGGCGTCGATGTCGGGGAGGATCTCCTCGAGGAAACAGAGAGGGGTACCGGGATTGAGAGCCGCCATCGGCCGTCCGCCTGCGGCCCTTATTGCGGCAAGCGTCCGCTGAATGTGGCGGTCGGCCTCGACGTGGACAGATACATAGTCGCCCTGTCTTATCTCGAACCAGCCGATCCTGTCAGAGGGCTCGGTGATCATGAGGTGGATGTCGAGGGGAATGTCGGTCGCCCGGTGAAGGGCTTTGATATAGTCGGTCCCGAGCGTATAGTTCCGGACGAAGACTCCGTCCATTATGTCGATATGCAGGTATTCAGTCCCGCATTCCTTCAGCGTTTCGATGACGCGTCCGAGATTCATCCAGTCGGCGCACATCATCGACGGCGAGATCTTCTTTTTCAGCATTTTTGTAAAACGGTCTCCTTATTCAGCTTTTTTGCGCGCCGCGCGGGGCGGCAATGCCAAAAACAATTATTCTTTTAATATTATATCATTTGAAAGGCCTGTTGTCAATTCATTTCGGGGCGACAGGTTTATTTTCGCCTTATTCCGGCATCCCGTCCGGCTCCGGAAGCGTGATACGGAAAAGATGAGAGAGTGTAACGGCTTCCCGGAGTGACGGTTGCGTTGCAGTTAAACAAGCGGTTTTTTTCAGGCAGGCCGGTCTTCGGAGTGCGCCGGGGCCTCAGCTTCGGCAGAAATCGGGAAGGAAAACATCAAACCTTCCGAAATCATTGACTTTTTCATAAAAAAGTGTATAATTATGGTAAAAGTCGCAGACGAAATGCGCCTGTATAGCCGGGACGCTCCGGGGCGGCGCGGGCGGGACAAGCCCGGCCGGACCCGTGCCGCGCTGCGGGATATTCTTTGAAAGGAAAAGATGATCGCGCTCCCCGGACGGGGACTGCCGATTACCTGTTATTTGATCATGACGCCTGCTGCAGAAGGATTGTTCGATATCCGCGAAGATCTGATCAAGGTGACTTCCTATGAGGTCCTCGGGAAGCTCCCCGACCCCTTTCTGTCCGACTCGGGGAAGAGACTGACGTCGCCCGGCGAATGGCCCGAAAGGAGGAAGGAGATCTTCAGGACCGCAGTCGAGCTCCAGTACGGAACGCAGCCGCCGAAGCCGGAGGTCTTCTCGGTCGATAAGACATATTCATCCTCGGGAGCCAGAAGTTACAAGATAACCGCCGGGACGAAACAGAAGCAGGTCAGCTTTGTAATGTCAATAATTCAGCCCGAGAAGGTGAAGAATCCGCCGATCGTCGTCGACGGAGACCTCTGCTGGCTCTACGCCTTCAACGTCGATTATCTCGACGCCCTGAGAAAGCGCGGGATAGCTTTCGCCTTCTTCAACCGGACCGAGCTCGCACACGACATCCAGCACGAGGGCAGACGGAAAGGAGCTCTCTACGACGTTTATCCCGAATACACCTTCGGCGCGCTCGGCGCCTGGGCGTGGGGATATTCAAGGTGCGTCGACGCCCTCGAGATCATCGGCGACTACGACCTCTCCTGGCTGGCCTTCACCGGCCATTCGAGAGGCGCGAAGACGGCGATGCTCGCCGGAGTCCTCGACGAGAGGGCGAAGATCGTCAACCCCAACGAGACGAACGCCGGCTCCTGCTCCTGCTACCGCATCCATATGACCGCGATAAAGGAGAACGGGACCGAGTTCAGGTCTGAAAGACTTGCCGACCTCTGGAAGAACTTCGGCTTCTGGCTCGGTCCGGAGATGGAGAAATTCGCCCTCCGCGAGCAGGAGCTGCCCTTCGACGCACATTTCCTCAAGGCGATGGTCGCCCCGAGAGTGCTGCTCGTCGGGGAGGCGGCTTCCGACATCTGGACCAACCCGATAGGCACCTGGCAGACTACTACCGCTGCCGCCGAGGTCTTCAGATGGCTGGGATGCGAAGACAGGCTGCTCTGGTATTTCAGAAGGGGAGAGCACAGGCATATGCCGGATGACGTCGGGATGCTTGCAGAAGTCATCTGCCATTTCAGGAACGGCGAGCCTCTCTCAGACAGGTATTTCCGCACCCCCTTCCCGCGGCCGGAACGCATCTGGGACTGGAGGATCCCCGAAAGCCGCTGACGGCGGGAGAATTGCGGCACTCCCCGGAAGATTTCCGGAAAATATACGACCGCCCGGCAAAAGTACAGTCCCGGGCTGACATAACAGGAGGACGATTTCATGAAATCACTGAAGAATCTTTGTGCTGCGCTCTGCCTTCTGCTCGCGCTTGCGCTACTCGCGTCCTGCGGAGACACCGGAGGTCAGGCCGACACGACCGCCGGCGACCTCACGACCGCGGAGGCCGGATCGGGATCGGATATCACCACCGTCGCCGACGAGACGACCGGCATCGAATTTCCCGACGCCGACTTCGGCGGACAGTCATTCAACGTCTATATCCGAAAGAACACCTATTATTCGGGCGATTATATCGACGCCGAAACAGAAAACGGCGACCTTATGAACGACACCGTTTTCAGGAGGAACTCGATCGTCGAGGAGAAATACAAGATCGTCATCGATTCAAAGACCGCTCCCTCGCCATATCAGACGCTGGACAAGGATATCGCTGGAGGTGTCTGTGACTATGACCTCATTCTTGACCGGAGGGCGGATCTCGCCGGAACATCGGTATCGGGTCTGCTCTATGATTTCAACAGCATCGATATCGACTATACCCGTCCCTGGTGGGACAACAACGCGCAGGGGTATGCCATCAAAGGACGTCTTTTCCTCATGGCGAACGACGTCGACACCGGTGTGATCTCGGGAGCCCGTTTCCTTTACTTCAACAGGGGACTGATCGACTCCTTCCATCTCGAAGATCCGTATGAGCTCGTCAAAGCCAACGAATGGACTCTTGAAAAATTCCTGACGCTGGTTAAGGGAGCTCACTCTGACAGCATCAGCGGAGGTATCGGGATCTACGGTCTGCTCAGAGAGACCGGGAGCAGCAACGGAAACCACATGCATTTTCTTGTCGGATGCGGCGTGCAGTCCACCGAAACCGATCCCGACGGAAATCTCAGGCAGGCGATCGGCGACAAGACCGAAAAGATATCCGATATTTTCGATCAGCTCAGGCCGGTGCTCACCGATACCTCTCTTTGCATGACATACGATGAGGTTAACGAGCGCTTTACCGAGGGCAGCTATTCCAGCAAGTGGTACCGCGGACGCGGGGCGTTTGCCGCCGGGCATTTCCTCTTTATTCAGAACGGAATGGACGTATCTGTCGAGATATCCGACATGACCGACAGATACGGAGTCGTCCCGAACCCGAAATACAACAGTGATCAGGAAAACTATTATCACAAGGTGGACAGGTTCTCGGCGATCTGGGGCATCCCGAACACGCCCGACAGGATCGATTTCGACCGGCTTGAGAAGGTCTTCGACTACTGGGCATATGTCTCGAGCGAGACCGTTATGCCGGCTTATTACGAAGTCACGATCAAGACCCGCAGGTTCTCCGACCCGGTGGCCTCGGAAATGATCGATATAGTTAAAGGCTCGCTCGTATATGACGCAGGCGACATCTACGGGCTCAACATCCTGGGCACGCTCGACAGCGCCTTCGTTTCGGGGAATGTCGGAAGCGCTCTCAACGCTCAGTATCTGAAGACAATAGACGTTTCGATAAAGTCTATAGTATCCTCGATCGAGAGCAAGTACGGGGGCTGAGCCGGCACCGTCTGACCGGGGAAGGGAACACTGCCTGTCCTTTTCAGGATTCTAAAACTAAATTTTTGCCTGATTGGTATTGCGGGGTTGTTAAAATGCTCGTGCCTCGAGTATTTAACAACCCCTTTTCTTTCTTCCGACTGGCTTCCTGAAGAGGTTTTTATGAATTTTTAAAATATTAAAAAAAATATTGACAATTGAATTGCAAAGTAGTATAATAACAAATTGCATTACAATCGACTACTATGCCGAAAAATATTGAAAGGCGCTTCCGAAGGACCAAAAAAGCCCTGCGTTTTTCAGCTTTCCGGCCGCGAAATCCGCCCGCGCGCATATTATATTGAATGGAGTAAAAAGGTAGATGTTCAATGTGACAGACCAGAAACTCGGTCAGAACACGAGAAAGAGCTTCTCGAAAACCCGCGCTACTCTCGAAATCCCGAATCTCATCGAGGTCCAGACCAAATCATTCGAATGGTTCCTCAACGAAGGTTTCGACGAAGTCCTGAGAGACGTGTCTCCGATCAGGGATCATTCGGGAAATTATGAGATCGAATTTCTTTCGCACTCGATCGACAGGAGCCTCATCAAGTATCCGGTCGAGGAATGCAAGGAGAGAGACGTCAACTACGCGGCTCCCCTGAAGGTCAAGGTCAGACTTCACAACAATTCGACCGGCGAGGTCAAGGAGACCAATATCGTCATGGGCGATTTCCCGCTCATGACAGAGAACGGCACCTTTGTCATCAACGGAGCGGAAAGGGTAATCGTTTCGCAGATCATCAGGTCTCCCGGAATGTATTATTCCTCGGATATAGACAAATCCGGAAAAAGGATTTTCGCCGGACAGGTCATTCCCTATCGCGGCGCCTGGATAGAATACGAGATCGACTGCAACGATATCGTCTGGGTAAAGATCGACAAGAACCGCAAGCTCCCGATCACTATGTTCATCAGGGCTCTCGGCATGATCGATTCGAACGGCGAAAAGGCCGAGCTCGACTCGCTGAAGGAGATATGCGACGCCCTCGGGGACGACCCGAGGTTCAAGGTCACGCTTGAAAAGGACGAATCGAAGCTCTCCGCCGACAACCGCGGGACCTCCGCTTCGGTCGAATCGCTGCGCGAGATCTACCGCAGGCTCCGTCCCGGCGATCCGCCGCAGGTCGAGGCTGCCGTCACCCTCATCAAGAACCTTTTCTTCGATCCCAAGCGCTATGACATCGCTCCCGTCGGAAGATACAAGTTCGACAAGAAGATGGGCATCGCCGCGAGGATCGCGGGACGCACTCTTGCGAAGGACGTCGTCGACACCGAGACCGGAGAGGTCCTCTACAACGCCGGCTCCTACATCAACGAGGAGGACGCCCGCGCGATCGAGATGCGCGCGATCAACGAGGTCGAGGTCGAGGTCGCCGACGGAAGGCCCTTCAAGGTCATTTCCAACTGCACCTGCTGGCCCGAGGCGATAATCGGAGAGGATCTCCGCGACTGCGGCGTCAGGGAAAAGGTGCGCACCGACGTCCTCCGGAGCATCATAGCCGAGGCCGAAGGGGATATCGACGCGATCAAGGCCGCCGTCAAGACCCGCATCGCCGAGCTCTGCCCGAAGAATATCACCAAGGAAGACATCTTCGGCACGATCAACTACCTGCTCGGACTCGCTTATGATATAGGAAAGGTTGACGATATAGACCACCTCGGGAACCGCCGCATCAGATCGGTCGGAGAACAGCTCCAGAATCAGATCAGAATCGGCTTTTCAAAGATGGACAAGGTCATCCGCGAGAGGATGACGACCTCCGACGCCGAAAAGCTCACCCCGCAGGTCCTTATCAACGTCAGACCGGTCGCGACCGTTATCCGCGAGTTCTTCGGTTCCTCTCAGCTGTCTCAGTTCATGGATCAGGCGAACCCGCTGTCAGAGCTTACTCACAAGAGACGTCTCTCGGCGCTCGGTCCGGGCGGACTTTCCCGCGACCGCGCCTCCTTCGACGTCCGTGACGTTCACTATACCCATTACGGCCGCATGTGCCCGATCGAGACCCCCGAAGGTCCGAACATCGGTCTTATCTCATATCTCGCGACCTATGCCCGCATAAGCGATTACGGCTTCATAGAGGCTCCCTACCGCAAGGTGATCCATACGACCGCCGAGGACGGCAGTGTCATCACCACCGTTTCCGACGAGATCGAGTATATGACCGCCGACGTCGAGGACAACTACATCATCGCCCAGGCAAACGAACCGATAGACGACGAGGGGCACTTCATCAACTCGAAGGTAACCGCCCACGAGAGAGGGGAATTCAAGGAATTCCTTCCCTCCGAGATCAACTATATGGACGTTTCCCCGAAGATGGTTGTTTCGGCTGCCACCGCCATGATCCCCTTCCTTGAGAACGACGACAACTCGCGTGCTCTGATGGGATCGAACATGCAGAAGCAGGCGGTCCCGCTCATGGTGACCGATTCTCCCATAGTCGGCACCGGAATGGAGTACAAGGTAGCGGTCGACTCGGGCGTCACGGTGACCTGCCGCAAGCCCGGCACCGTCACCCACGTTGAGAGCCAGAAGATCGTCGTCGCCTGCGACGACGGTACCACCGAGACCTATCCGCTTCTCAAGTTCAAGCGGACGAACCAGGGCACCTGCCACAACCAGAGGCCCATCGTCGTGCTCGGCGACAGAGTCGAGGCCGGACAGGTAATCGCCGACGGCCCCGCCACCTCCAACGGCGAGCTCGCCCTCGGAAAGAACGCCCTTATCGGCTTTATGACCTGGGAGGGCTACAACTACGAGGACGCCGTTCTTCTGAACGAAAACCTCGTCCGCAACGACGTTTACACATCGCTTCATATAGAAGTATATACACATGAGGCCAGATCCACGAAGCTCGGAGATGAGGAGATCACCCGCGAGCTGCCTCAGGTCGGCGAGGACGCCCTCAAGAACCTGGACGAGGACGGCATCGTCATAGTCGGTACCGAGGTCCACGCCGGGGACATCCTGGTCGGCAAGGTCACCCCCAAGGGCGAGACCGACCTCACCCCCGAAGAGCGCCTTCTCAGAGCGATCTTCGGCGAAAAGACGAAGGAGACGCGCAACACCTCTCTCGTGCTTCCGCACGGCGAATCGGGAGTCGTTGTCGCGGTCCGCGTATTCACCCGCGAGAATTATCCGCAGATCCCCACCGGAGTCAACAAGATCGTCCACGTCTATGTCGCCCAGAAGAGAAAGATCTCTGTCGGAGACAAGATGGCCGGACGTCACGGAAACAAGGGCGTCGTATCCCGCATCCTCCCGCCCGAGGACATGCCCTTCCTGCCCGACGGAACTCCCCTTGACATCGTTCTCAACCCGCTCGGCGTTCCTTCCCGTATGAACATCGGTCAGGTGCTTGAGGTCCACCTCGGCATCGCGGCAAAGAAGCTCGGCTGGAAGATCATGACGCCGGTCTTCGACGGCGCGAACGAGAGGGACATCCTCGAGTGCATGAAGGCGGCCGATCTCTGGAGAGACGTATTCCCCGGAGAAAACGTCGAAGGCAAGGAGACCCGCGAGATAGTCGACGAAAAGACGGGTGAGACGATCCGTCAGGTCATCGACGGCAAGACCAAGCTTTACGACGGCCGTACCGGTGAGCCCTTCGACAACCCGGTCACCGTCGGCATCATGTACTACCTCAAGCTTCACCACCTTGTCGACGACAAAATCCACGCCCGCTCGAACGGTCCCTACTCGCTGGTCACACAGCAGCCTCTCGGAGGCAAGGCCCAGTTCGGAGGTCAGAGATTCGGAGAGATGGAGGTCTGGGCTCTCGAGGCCTACGGCGCCGCCTATACTCTTCAGGAGATCCTTACGGTCAAATCCGACGACGTAAACGGCCGCCGCAGCGCCTACCAGGCGATCATCGAGGGCCAGAGCATCCCGACTCCGGGAGTGCCCGAATCCTTCAAGGTGCTCGTCAAGGAGCTTCAGTCTCTCGGACTGAACATCCAGGTGCTCGACAGCGAGGGCAACGAGATCTCGCTCGCCACTGTCTACAGCGAGGACAACTTCAGATACGCCCGCCGTCCCTACAGGAATCTTTCCGCGGACGAGAAGGTGATCGAGTCTGAGGAGGAGACCTCCGACGAGGATATCGGAGACGGTTTCCTCGAGGTCGACGAGAACGGCAGGATCCTCTCGGACGAAGAGGACGAGGAGGTCATCGACGATGAGGACGGCGGTTATGAAGACACCGACGGTTCCGACGACTGAAAAGAAGGAGCAAAGAAATGGATAAAAACGAATTTGCGTCGATAAAAATCGGTCTGGCATCGTCAGAAATGATAAGAAACTGGTCCTACGGCGAGGTAACAACGCCCGAGACCGTCAACTACCGCACCCTTAAGCCTATGCCCGGCGGCCTCTTCTGCGAGAGGATCTTCGGGCCCACGAAGGACGGGGCCTGCTCCTGCGGGAACTATAAAAAGGTCCACGCCATGGGCGGGGAGAAGATAATCTGCCCGAAATGCGGCGTCGAGGTGACCACCAAGAAGGTCCGCCGCGAAAGGATGGGACATATCGATCTTGCCAGCCCTGTGTCGCATATCTGGTATTTCAAAGGCGCGCCCTCCAAGCTCGCGACGGTCCTCGCGATAAAGGTCAAGGATCTCGAGCAGGTCCTCTACTATGCCGAGAACGTCGTCATAGACGCCCCCGACAACTCCTCCTACGAGCCCGGCCGCGTCCTGAACGAGCAGGAGTGCGAAGAGGCGCTCCAGGCATATGAAAACGAGATCAAGATCGGTATGGGCGCCGAGGCGATAAAGGAACTGCTGCGCCGCATGGGCCTCTCCCGCGAGGAATTCGAAGAGAGGGACAATATCGAGAAAAAGACTCCCGATGAGCGGACCGACGAGGAAAAGGCAAGACTGGAGGAGCTCTGCCGGCTCGGGATCGAGAATCTCGCGAATAAGATCCGCGAGGATTACGAGACCGCGACGGCGGCGGACAGGACAAAGCTGATAAAGCGCCTTGAGGTCATCGAGAACTTCAGAAAGTCGGGCAACCACCTCGACTGGATGATCCTCGATGCCATCCCGGTTCTTCCGCCCGATCTGCGCCCGATGGTGCAGCTCGACGGAGGAAGATTCGCATCCTCCGACCTCAACGAGCTCTACCGCCGTGTCATCAACCGGAACAACAGACTTAAGAAGCTGATCGAGCTCAAGACCCCCGAGATCGTCATCCGGAACGAGAAGCGCATGCTCCAGGAAGCCGTCGACGCTCTCATCGACAACGGCAAGCGCGGCAAGCCGGTCACCGGCCCCAACAACCGCACGCTGAAGTCGCTGTCCGAGATGCTCAGAGGAAAGCAGGGAAGATTCCGTCAGAACCTGCTCGGAAAGCGCGTCGACTATTCCGGACGTTCGGTCATAGTCGTCGGTCCCTCGCTGAGAATATATCAGTGCGGCCTTCCCAAGGAGATGGCCCTCGAGCTCTTCAAGCCCTTCGTTGTCAAAAGGCTCGTAGAGATGAACTGCGCGACCAGCGTAAAGGATGCGCAGAGAAAGATCGACCGCGCCCAGACGAGCAACGACGAGGTCTGGGACGCTCTTGAGATAGTTATCAAGGAGCATCCCGTGCTCCTGAACCGCGCTCCCACACTTCACAGACTTTCTATCCAGGCATTCGAGCCTGTACTGGTCGAAGGAAGGGCGATCAAGCTTCATCCGCTGGTCTGCACCGCCTTCAACGCCGACTTCGACGGCGACCAGATGCCGGTCCACGTGCCCCTTTCCGCCGAGGCTCAGGCTGAGGCGAGATTCCTTATGCTCTCGGCGAACAACCTGCTCAAGCCGGTCGACGGCCGCGCAGTCACCGTGCCGACTCAGGACATGATCCTGGGATCATATTACCTTACCATCGTTCGCGCCGATGAGAAAGGATGCGGAAACAGATACCGCGACTACGATGAGGCCGTTATGGCCTACAGCGACGGTTATCTCGGGCTGCACGCTCCGATCGCCGTCGGGATGTCGGATGAAAACGGCGGCCACGGCGTCATCGGAATGGTCAGGGGCGAGGACGGCATTCGCAGAGTCAACACCGGCAGCGACGCCGTTACCCTCGGAAGGCTGATCTTCAACCGCAACATTCCCCAGGATCTGGGCTTCGTCGACAGATCTGTCCCCGAAAAGAAATACGAGCTCGAGGTCGCTCAGATCGTGACCAAGAAGGAACTCGGTCAGATCATCAACAGCTGCATCAGAAAGCACACCTCCGCGAAGACCGCCGACATGCTCGACGCGATCAAGGAGACCGGCTACAAGTATTCGACCAGAGCCTCCTTCTCGATATCGGTTTACGATATGACTATCCCGAAGGAGAAGAAAGCGCTGCTCGAGGAGGCCGAAAGCAAGGTCGCCAAGCTCCAGAAGGACTTCAACCGCGGTAAACTCGGCGAAGAAGAAAGATACAACAGCGTCATCAAGGTCTGGAACAAGACGACCGACGACGTCACCAAGGCGCTCCAGGTCGGATTCTCGACCTACAACCCGATCAAGATCATGGCGGATTCGGGCGCCCGCGGATCGATGACACAGATGCGTCAGCTGGCCGGAATGCGCGGACCGATGTTCGCTACGAACGGCAAGACGATGGAGATCCCGATCAAATCGAACTTCCGCGAGGGAATGAAGATATTCGAGTACTTCATGGGAGCCCGTTCATCCAGAAAATCCCTTTCTGACACCGCTCTCCGTACCGCCGACTCCGGCTATCTTACCAGACGTCTCGTCGACGTTTCGCAGGAGATCATCGTCAGAGAGGAAAAGTGCGGAACGACCGAAGGCGCTCTCATCAGCGCGATCTTCGAGAACGACAGGGAGTTCACCCTCTATTCATTCGAAGCGGGCGGCAAGCTTGCCGGAAGCTACGCCTTCGAGGATATCACCGATCCGCGTGACGGAAGCGTAATAGTCGCCGCGAAGGCGAAGATCACCGAAAAGGCGGCCGCAAGGCTCGCGGAAGCCTACGCCGGCAGCGACGACGAGATAAAGATCGTCTCTAAGTCGCTCGAGTCCCTCGAAGACAGACTGCTCGGCAGATTCACGATGGGAGAGGTCGTCGATCCCTCCACCGGGACCGTCATCGCCGGCGACGACGAGATGCTGAACGAAAAGCAGATCGCCGCGATCATAGACGCCGGCATACCCGCCGTAAGGATCAGAACGGTCATCAACTGCAAGGCCAGATACGGTGTCTGCGCGCACTGCTACGGCGCCGACCTTGCCAACGGCAGAAAGATCAATATCGGAGAGGCCGTCGGCATCATAGCCGCACAGTCGATAGGCGAGCCGGGCACGCAGCTTACGATGAGGACCTTCCACACCGGAGGCGTCGCGGGTTCGGATATCACACAGGGTCTGCCCCGTGTCGAAGAGCTCTTTGAGGCAAGGACCCCGAAGAAGCCGGCGGTCATCGCGAAGGCCGACGGCAAGGTCTCTGTCGAAACACGCGCGACCGACAGCGGACCGGTCGACATCGTCAGACTTGAATCGAATGAGCTCGGGGGAAGCAAGGATTATCCCATACCCTTCGGACGCCGTCTGATAGTTTCCGACGGACAGCTGGTAAAGAAGGGACAGCCGCTCACCGAAGGCTCTCTGACTCCGTCAGAGATTATGGAATACCGCAGCAAGGACGCGGTTTACTCCTATATCATCACCGAAGTCCAGAAGGTCTACCGTGCCCAGTCGGTCAACATCAACGACAAACATATAGAGGTCATCGCGAGACAGATGACGAGAAAGGTGAAGATCACCGACCCGGGAGATTCCCAGCTGCTGCTTGACGCAGAGATATCGGTCAACGAATACAACGACATCGTAGCCGACATCGAGCGCCGCAACGCGCTCGGCGAGCGGAATTCGGTCGGAGCGGAGCTCAAAAAACCCGAGAAGAAGGATCTCCTCCTCGGGATCACGAAGGCGGCTCTCGCCACCGAATCCTTCATGTCGGCCGCCTCCTTCCAGGAGACTACGAAGGTCCTCACCGACGCCGCTATAAAGGGCAAGATCGACAATCTGCTCGGACTCAAGGAAAACGTCATCATCGGAAAGCTGATCCCGGCCGGGACCGGAATGGCATGCTACCGGAATATCGACGTCGTCCCGTCGTCCGAGATCAGGGAGGAGAACGCGGCGGGCGAATGACCGCCCCTTCCTCTTTGAGCAATACCGCTGCCGGAGCGCATCTCTCTGCGCCTTCCGGCAGCGGTAAACAGTTCTTTATCAACGTTTGAAAAGCCCGGTTTTTTTGTGCAAAAGGGAAAATTTTTCTAATTGTTTTCGTTTGTATTGACAAAAAATCCGTTTAATGATATAATATTTTGTCTTTTGTAAAGATGTCATTCGGGCGGAGGGCAGTATCCGCCCGCTGAATAACACAAATAATGAAGAAAGGAGGCAACAGCAAGGGATGCCAACCTTTAACCAGCTTGTCAGACAGGGAAGATCGGATAAGACCTACAAATCCAAGGCGCCGGTTCTCCAGAGCGGATTCAACTCCATCAAGAACGCGACCATAGATCTTCCTTCGCCTCAGAAGCGCGGCGTTTGCACGAAGGTCACCACGACCAGCCCCAAGAAGCCGAACTCAGCGCTCCGCAAGATCGCGAGAGTCCGCCTTTCCAACGGCCTCGAGGCAACCACCTATATCCCCGGTGAAGGTCACAACCTGCAGGAGCACTCGGTCGTCCTCATCAGAGGCGGAAGAGTAAGAGACCTGCCCGGTGTTCGTTACCACATCATCAGGGGCACGCTTGACGCCCAGGGCGTCGCCGCGCGCAGACAGGCACGTTCCAAATACGGAACAAAGACACCGAAGAAATAAGCCGGTGCCGGGTATCCAGCATATTCGCAGCTTGTCACGGATTTATTTGTGTTTATTCACTTATGGATACGCGGCTCGCGCAACACAGAAGAAAATATGCTTTTGAGTACCTATGATTTCATTCAATTCTAATGAAGGAGGGAAGTACAGTGCCGAGAAGAGGCCGTATATCCAAAAGAGATGTTCTGCCGGATCCGCTTTACAAGTCCAAGCTCGTTACGAAGCTTGTCAACAATGTAATGCTTGACGGCAAGAAGGGAGTTGCCCAGACGATTGTCTATGACGCCTTTGCTCAGGTTGAAGCAAAGACGGGCAAGAATCCCCTCGAGGTCTTTGTCGCTGCTCTTGAGAACGTGAGCCCGGTTCTTGAGGTCAAGGCCCGCCGTGTAGGCGGTTCGACCTATCAGGTTCCGCTCGAGGTCAGAGCCGACAGACGCCAGACTCTGGGACTTCGCTGGATGGTAGGATTTGCCAGAAAGCGCGGCGAACGTACGATGGCTGACAGGCTTGCCGCCGAGATTATCGACGCGACAAACAATGCCGGCGGTGCGTTCAAGAAGAAGGAAGAGACCCACAGAATGGCTGAAGCAAACAAGGCGTTTGCTCACTACAGATACTGATCGGGAAATCATCCCGTACAAACCGCACATCATCAATTATCAAAGGAAGACCTTTTAATGCCAAGAGAATATTCGCTCGAGCGTACACGTAATATAGGCATCATGGCACACATCGATGCCGGAAAAACGACTACGACCGAAAGAATACTGTTCTACACGGGAATCAATCACCGCATGGGTGAAACGCATGACGGCGACGCGGTCATGGACTGGATGGAGCAGGAGAAGGAGCGCGGAATAACTATAACCTCCGCCGCCACTACCTGTCACTGGAAGGACCACCGCATCAACATCATCGATACTCCCGGACACGTTGACTTTACCGTCGAAGTCGAGCGCTCACTCAGAGTACTGGACGGCGCGGTAGCCGTTTTCTGCGCCAAGGGCGGGGTCGAGCCCCAGTCCGAGACGGTCTGGAGACAGGCCAACAAGTATAACGTCCCGAGAATAGCCTATGTCAACAAAATGGACATAACCGGTGCGGATTTTTACCGTGTTATCGCGATGATGAAGGACAGGCTCGCTGCCAACCCCGTCCCGATTCAGCTGCCGATAGGCAAAGAAGACGGCTTCAGGGGGATCATCGATCTCATCGACATGGTCGCGGACGTCTACTATGACGATCTGGGCAAGGACATGAGGACCGAACCCATCCCCGAAGACATGCTCGCCGACGCCGAACGCTACCGCTCGGAAATGATCGAAACGGCCGCCGAGGTCGATGAGGATCTTTTTGAGAAATACTGTTCGGGAGAGGATATCTCCTCCGAAGAGATTAAGACGGCGATCCGCAAGGCAACACTCGCGAATCACCTCGTCCCGGTCGTCTGCGGCACATCTTTCAAAAACAAGGGAGTGCAGAAACTGCTCGACGCCATAATCGACTATCTGCCTGCGCCTACCGAGGTCCCTCCGGTCCCGGGTGTTCATCCCGTCTCCGGAGCCGAGGAGTTCAGGAAGGCCGACGACAGCGAACCTTTTTCGGCACTCGCCTTCAAGATAATGACCGATCCCTTCGTCGGAAGGCTCTGCTTCTTCAGGGTATATTCGGGAACGCTCAACTCGGGCGACATCGTCTGGAACGCCACCAAGGGCAAGCGCGAGAGGATGGGGCGCATCGTTCAGATGCACGCCAACGCCAGAAAGGACCTCGATACCGTCTATTCGGGCGACATCGCCGCCGTGGTCGCGGTAAAGAACACGACCACCGGAGACACTCTCTGCGATGAGAAGGCCCCGATCGTGCTTGAAAACATGGAGTTCCCCGAACCCGTCATAAGCGTCGCGATCGAACCCAAGACGCGCGCCGGACAGGAGAAGATGAGCGACGCGCTCGCGAAGCTCGCCGAAGAGGACCCTACCTTCAGGACCTATACCGATTCCGAGACCGGTCAGACCATCATCGCCGGAATGGGCGAGCTTCACCTTGAGATCATCGTGGACAGACTGCTTCGCGAGTTCAAGGTCGAGGCGAATATCGGAAAGCCTCACGTCGCCTACAAGGAGACAATCCGGAAGAGCGCCGAGCAGGAATGCCGGTACGTCCGTCAGTCGGGCGGTCACGGCCAGTACGGTCACGTCAAGATCCGCATCGAACCTGTCGAGCCGGGCTCCGGCTACCAGTTCGTCAACGAGATCGTCGGCGGTGTGATCCCGAAGGAGTTCATCCCCGCGGTCGACGAGGGCGTGAGATCGGCAATGCTGAGCGGCGTCGTCGCCGGCTACAACGTGGTCGACGTCAAGGTCACGCTTTACGACGGATCCTTCCATGAGGTCGACTCGTCAGAGCTCGCCTTCAAGATCGCCGGATCGATGGCCTTCAAGGACGCCATGAGAAAGGCCGACCCCGTCCTGACCGAGCCGATCATGAAGGTCGTGGTGAACGTGCCCGATGACTATCTCGGCGCGGTGACCGGCGACCTCGTCGGCAGGCGCGGAGTAATCCTGTCGCAGGACGTGATAAACGGCGGCGTCTGGGAGATAATCGCCAACGTTCCGCTGTCGAACATGTTCGGCTATTCGACCGATCTCCGTTCCCGCACACAGGGAAGAGGACAGTTCGTCATGGAACCCAGCCACTTCGCCGAGGTCCCGAAATCCATCATGGACAAAATCGCATCCAATCACATCTGATAAACAATAAATAAAAAAACTATAAGGAGATCACTCAAATGGCAAAAGCAACGTTTGAACGTACCAAACCGCATGTAAACATCGGTACCATCGGTCACGTTGACCACGGCAAGACCACTCTTACCGCTGCTATCACCAAGTACCTCTCTCTCGGAAACGACAAGATCGAGTTCATGGCCTATGACCAGATCGACAACGCTCCCGAAGAGAAAGCCAGAGGAATCACAATCAACACCCGTCACGTCGAGTATGAGACCGAAAAGCGTCACTACGCTCACGTTGACTGCCCCGGGCACGCCGACTATGTTAAGAACATGATCACCGGCGCTGCTCAGATGGACGGTGCTATCCTCGTCGTCGCCGGAACCGACGGACCTCTTCAGCAGACCCGCGAGCATGTTCTGCTCGCCCGTCAGGTCGGCGTTCCCGCGATCGTCGTCTACATGAACAAGACCGACCTCGTCGATGACGTAGAGCTCCTCGACCTCGTCGAGATGGAAGTCAGAGATCTTCTCTCCGAGTACGACTTCCCGGGCGATGACATTCCGATCATCCGCGGATCTGCCCGTGATGCCCTCGAGTCCCCCTCGAAGGATCCCAACGATCCGGTCTATGACTCCATCAGAGAGCTGATGGACGCCGTCGATTCCTACATCCCCACTCCCGAAAGAAAGTCCGACCTCGACTTCCTTATGCCTGTTGAGGACGTATTCTCCATCTCCGGCCGCGGCACCGTCGCGACAGGCAGAGTTGAGAGAGGAACCGTTAAGGTATCCGACAGCGTCGAGATCATCGGCCTCACCGAGGAGCGCCGCACCGTCGTCGTTACCGGCGTCGAGATGTTCCACAAGCTTCTGCCCCAGGCAGAGGCCGGCGACAACATCGGCTGCCTCCTCCGCGGCGTTGCCAAGGATGAGATCGAGCGCGGCCAGGTCCTCTGCAAGCCCGGATCGGTTCATCCCCACACCAAGTTCAAAGGCCAGGTCTACGTTCTGACCGAGAAGGAAGGCGGACGCAAGAAACCCTTCGTTTCGGGCTACAGACCTCAGTTCTACTTCAGGACCACCGACGTTACCGGCACCATCGAGCTTCCCGCCGATGTCGAGATGTGCCGCCCCGGTGACAACGTGACCTTCACCGTCGAACTCATCACCCCCATCGCCTGCGAGAAGGGACTCCGCTTCGCTATCCGTGAAGGCGGCAGAACCGTCGGTTCGGGCGTCGTTGCCGAGATCATCGAATAAGGGTCAATAACCCAGACAATGCATCTGACATTGCCGGGCGCGCCACCGGCGCGCCCGGCAGTTCAGGTATAACTATTATTATTATTCGGGAACTGTGAGATCCAGTACCGGCGGTATAGTCCGCGAACCGTCCTCCGAGGGGGGACGGCCGAGCATGTGAGATCCATGCACCGACCGTAAAGTCGGGACGGGAGAATATAACGAAAGAGCGGATATTTTTCATCCTCCGGCGTCTTTTTCGCGGCTTCTCCCCCTGAGAATAGGGGATTTTTTTATGAAAAAAGACAGATTTAATATCCGTCATACCGTGCTTGCCGCGCTTTTTGCGGCTCTTGCCTATGTTGCCACGCTGGTCCTTCATATCAAGGTTGCCGGCTTTCTCACCTTTGACGCAAAGGACGCCGTCATCTGTTTCGCCGGCATGCTGCTGGGGCCCGGCTGGTCCGCCGCCATCACACTTGTGGTGGCGACAGTGGAGATGACGTCGGTCAGCGAGACGGCATTTCTCGGATGGATTATGAATGTTGCCTCGTCATTGGCCTTTTCATTGACCGGGTGCATATTCTACCGACGTTTTCGCAAATTCTGGAGCGCGATAGCAGGTCTGGGGCTCTCGGTCCTCTGTCAGACCTCGGTCATGATGGTGATGAATCTTCTCATCACCCCCATCTACACCGGGATGTCGGCTGCGGAAGTCGCTAACATGATACCGAAGCTGCTGCTCCCCTTCAATCTTCTTAAATCGCTCCTGAACGCCTCTCTGGTCATGGCGATCTACAAGCCTCTTTCGGTCGCGCTGAAACGGAGCGGGATCATGGGAAGAGAAGAAGGCGAAGGCGCAAAAGAAGAGAAGCCGCGTATCAGTGCGGGCAGAACGGCGCTCGTGATCATATCCGCTCTTGCCGTTGCCGCGGCCTGCGTCGCCATTCTGATTCTTGTCATGAACGGACAGTTCAGCTGGAAATAATCCAAATAATCATAAATCTGCAAAAAAGGAATTTCACCGATGATCGAGGCAATAGAAAACTTTTTCGTGAATTCCGTCGGAAAGGAGCTCGGCGTCTTCACCTGTTCGATGATACCGGTCATCGAACTCAGAGGCGGGATCCCGCTCGGCGCCGCGCTCGGACTCCCCTGGTGGGAAAGCTACCTGCTTGCCGTCGCCGGGAACATGGTCCCGGTGCCGATAATCCTGCTTTTCGTAAGAAAGTTCATATCCTGGATGTCAGCTTCAAAGGTGAGATTCTTCAACAAGATCGCGTCTTTTCTCGAGCGGAAAGCCGAGAAGAATCGCGGAAAGATAGAAAAATACGCATTTTGGGGCATATGCCTGTTTGTGGCGGTGCCGCTCCCGATCACCGGAGCCTGGACCGGCGCGCTGGTCTGCGCCACTATCGGTGAAAAGGTCTGGCGGGCGCTCGTATCATGCTTCATAGGCGTTTGCATAGCCGGGGTTATAATGACTCTGGCGTCCTACGGCGTGGTCGCCGCGCTCAATTTCCTTGTCTGAGCCGATTAAGGCACAGGCAGGACGAATACAACCATTTTGAGAAAGGACACTGAAATGGGAAGAAGACTGTTTACTTCAGAATCGGTGACTGAGGGGCATCCCGATAAAATATGCGACATGATAGCCGATGCCGTGCTTGACAATCTGCTCGCGCAGGATCCTATGTCCAGGGTCGCGTGCGAGGTCACCTGCACCACCGGACTGATCTCGATAATGGGAGAGATCACTACTTCGGGCTATGCCGATCTTCAGAAGATCGCCCGCGATACCGTCAGAGAGATAGGATATACGAGGGCAAAATACGGCTTCGACTGCGATTCCTGCGCCGTTATCTCCTCTGTTCACGAACAGTCACCCGACATTGCCCTGGGAGTCGACAGATCGCTCGAGGCGAAGAACGGGGACACGAGCGGCTTCGATACCGGTGCCGGGGATCAGGGAATGATGTTCGGATACGCCTGCAATGAGACCCCTGAGCTCATGCCCCTTCCGATCTCCCTCGCCCACAGGCTCGCCAAAAGGCTGACCGAGGTCAGAAAGCAGGGGATCATACCCTATCTCAGACCAGACGGAAAGACACAGGTCACCGTCGAGTACGACGGGGACCGTCCGGTGAGGATCGATACCGTCGTCATCTCCTCGCAGCACAGCGAGAGCGCCGATATCGAAAGACTGCGCGCCGACATCCGGCGCGAGGTGATCGACAGCGTCATCCCTGCCGGGATGATGGATGAGGACACAAAATTCTTCATAAATCCCACCGGAAGATTCGTAATCGGAGGACCGATGGGCGACAGCGGGCTTACCGGCAGGAAGATAATCGTTGACACATACGGCGGATATGCCGCACACGGAGGCGGTTCCTTCTCGGGCAAGGACCCGACAAAGGTCGACCGCAGCGGCGCCTACGCCGCCAGATATCTGGCAAAGAACGTCGTCGCGGCAGGACTGGCGGACAGATGCGAACTTCAGGTGGCTTACGCGATCGGAGTCGCAAAGCCTGTCTCACTGAATGTCAATACCTTCGGGACCGGAAAGCTTCCCGATGAAAAGATCGCCGGGGCTCTAGCCGGAGCATTCGATCTGCGCCCCGCCGCCATCATCTCGGCGTTCGGACTTCGCAGGCCGATCTACCGTAAACTTGCCGCCTACGGACATATGGGAAGAGAGGATCTTGCCGCGCCGTGGGAGGAGAGAGACCTGGCAGAAAAACTTTCAGGGCTGATTTGAAGAAAAGAAAGACAGACCGCGCCGAGCTCGGGAATATCCTGAAGGATATCAAATCCAGGGCCGCAGAAGAGGAATCCGACAGATTTCTCATGACCGGGGACGGGAGCATACCCGGAACGGTCGAAAACATCGTATACCGCAACGAGTCCAACGGATACACCGTCGTCACATTCAATTCCGAGGGTTCGCTGATCTCCGCCTTCGGCATCATGCCCGACGTCGGCGAGGGCGACCGTCTCTCGCTTTTCGGGACATGGGAGACGAGCGCCAGATTCGGCCGCCAGCTCAAGGTCGGCGAATACCGGGTCGAGGCACCTGCCGAAAGCTCGGACATCGAAAAATACCTTGCGTCTGGCGCGATAAAGGGAATAGGTCCAAAGACGGCAGCGAAGATCTTTGAGGCATTCGGAGAGGATACCGCCGACGTCATTGAAAACCACCCCGACTATCTTGCGCAGATCCCGGGAATAACCCCGAAACGCGCGAGGGAGATATCCGAAGAGTTCAGAAGCAAGAGCGATATCCGGACCGTCATGACCTTTTTCAGGTCATATTTCGGACCCTCGCTGACGATGAAGATCTACGACCGCTACGGAGAAAAATCGATCGAGACCGCCAAATCGGCGCCCTACCGTCTCTGCGACGAGATCGACGGCCTCTCTTTTGAATCGGCGGATTCAATGGCGACCTCCCTCGGATTCGCCCCCGATTCACCCGAAAGGATAGCCTCGGGGATCAGATGGACTCTCAACCGCGTCCTGTTTCGCGAGGGACACACCTGTCTTCCCGAGAAAAGGCTGATCGAGATGTCGGCGTCGGCGCTTGCCGTGGACGCCGCTTTTGTCGTTCCCTGCCTTGGGAGCGAGATTGCGTCAGGCAGGCTTGTCGCCGAAAGCCCCGCCGACGGGGATGTCCTGTCCGGAGGATCGGGCAGCCCGGTCTCCGGGAGGGTGATTTACCCTGCCGAGATCTATGATCATGAAAAATATATAGCCGGAAGACTTGTCAGGCTCTGCAGGGGAAGCGGCCCGATATCCGGCGAAGATGCCGAGAATTTCATCTCTTTTTCCGAGCGGAGAAACAGTATCACATACGCCGAGGAGCAGAAAAAAGCTATCAGAAGCGCTCTCTCGCGCGGCGTTCTCGTTCTCACAGGCGGACCGGGGACCGGAAAAACGACCGTCATCTCGGCTCTGATCTCGATCTTTGAGAATCTCGGTCTGGAATACTCGCTGGCCGCTCCGACCGGACGCGCCGCCAAGCGGATAACCGAATCGACCGGCCGCGAGGCCAAGACGATACACCGGCTGCTTGAGGTCGATTTTGCGTCGGGTGAGCCGAACGACGACCGCGACCTGCTCCGGAAATTCAAACGCAATGAAAAAAACCGCCTGGAAGAGGACGTCATCATCGTCGACGAGCTGTCGATGATCGACTGTCTTCTGATGTCGGCGCTCCTCCACGCCGTAAAACCCGGGAGCAGGCTGATCCTTATCGGAGACGCCGACCAGCTTCCTTCGGTGGGACCGGGGAACGTGCTCGGCGATATCATCGCCTCGGGAGTGATTCCATCGGTCGCCCTGACGCAGGTCTTCAGACAGGCCGAAAGCTCGCTGATAGTTACGAACGCGCACGCGATCAACCGCGGTGAGATGCCCTGCCTGACCGCCCGCGACCGGGATTTCTTCTTTATCCCGAGAGAGACCGACGCCTCGATAGCCGAGCTCACCGCCGATCTCGCTTCCTTCAGGCTGCAGAACGCCTACGGGGACAAAGAAACAGTCCAGGTGCTTTCACCCTCCAGAAGGGGCATATGCGGCACCGAGAACCTCAACCGTCAGATCCGGGAGCTGATAAATCCTCCCGCACCCTGGAAGAAGGAACACAAAAGCAGAGATATCATCTTCCGTACCGGCGACCGCGTCATGCAGATCCGCAACAACTATGAGATATCATGGAATATCGGCGGAAAGAAGGGCCAGGGGCTCTTCAACGGAGAGATAGGCGTCATTCTTTCGATCGACTCTTCGGCCAGGCTGATGGAGATCTCCTTCGACGGAAAAAATGTCGATTATTCTTTTTCCGACCTCGATGATCTTGAACCTGCCTTCGCGGTCACCGTCCACAAGAGTCAGGGGAGCGAGTACGACAGTGTCGTGATACCGCTGGGAGACATGCCTCCGGTGCTCGCGACAAGGAATCTGATCTATACGGCAGTAACGCGGGCGCACAAACGGGTGATCATCGTGGGAAGGTACGATGTGCTTGAAAAAATGATAAAAAACAAGACGGTTTCGGAAAGATACACCGGACTCTGCCGGAGGCTCCGGGAGGCTTCGGGGAGCGCGGCGCGGACCGCCGGACGCGGAAAATGATCTGCGGTCATGAAATGATCAGGGATCCCTATAATTCTCTTTGTATATGAACGAGACATCAAAAAAGGCAAGACTGTGGCTGAGGTCATATCTTGCCGGCGAGAAGTGCGCCGCCTGCGGAGAGACCGAAACTAAGGGACTGGGGGTGCTCTGTCAGTCCTGCTCTGAAAAACTGAACGCTCTGGCCGGGGTGACATGTCCGAGGTGCAGGCGTCCCGTCCGGGAATGCGGGTGCGTCAAGGAAAATATGAGGAGCTCCGGGACCGTCGGGGTCGCGAAGCTGGGGTTTTATGTCTCCTCCGAGACCGACAGCCCGCTATACCGGGTCATCTGGCGCCTTAAATCAAACCGGGACAGACTGCTTGCCGAAGAGCTTGCGTCGAGGCTGAAGCCCTGCGTCGGGACCGCCGCCGCCGGGCGCGGGGCGGATCTCAGCGCCGCTTTTGTCACATATGTCCCGAGAAGCGGAAAAAAAGTAAAGAGGGAAGGCGTCGATCAGGCAAAGCTGCTTGCCGAAGCGCTGGCGGAATCGATGGGACTCTGCTGCCTGGAACTGATCAAACGCCGGAAGGAAGGCGTTTCGGCGCAGAAGAAGCTTGCGGTCGGTGAGAGAGCCGAGAACGTTTCGGGAATGTTTGCTCCGTCGGGAGAATTCATCCCCCGCGGCGCGAACGTCATTCTCGTCGACGACCTGATCACCACCGGAGCGACGGTGTCGGAATGCTCCCGGATCCTGAAAATGTCTGGAGCGGGCATGATCATCTGCGCCTGTCTTGCCGAACCCTTCTGAGGATCAAGTTTTTTGTTTTTACCAGTTGATTTTTCATATTAAATAGTGTATAATAAAAATCCACATAAATTTTCAGGACAGGAGGGCGAGCTTTGAGCAACGGTACGTTGAGACCGAGAATAGGCATTGATCTGGGTACCGCGTCCTGTCTTGTCTACAGAGGAAATCAGATAGTACTGAACGAGCCTTCTGTCGTAGCGCTTGACATCGACACCGACGAGATCATCGCCATCGGAACACAGGCATGGAGGATGATAGGCCGGACGAACGACCGGATCAGGACGGTCAGGCCGCTCAGGGAGGGCGTGATAAGCCAGTACCGCGTGACGCTTCGCATGCTTGAGTTCTTCATAAGGCAGGCGACCAAAAACAGGCTTCTGAAGCCTGTGGTGGTGGTCTGCATCCCGTCGGGGATCACCGAGGTGGAGGAAAGAGCCGTCGTCGACGCCGCGAAGAACGCGGGGGCCCATTCGGTTTATCTGATCGAGGAACCGGTCGCCGCCGCGATAGGAGCCGGGATAGATATCTCCAAGCCCGAAGGTAACATGGTCGTCGATATCGGCGGAGGAACGACCGATATCGCCGTGATCGCGCTTGACGGAGTCGTCGTTTCAGAGTCGATAAAGGTGGCCGGCGATAAATTCGACGAATCGATAATGAAATACGTCCGGAGCCGTTACAATCTTCTCATCGGGGAGAGGACTGCGGAGGAAATCAAAAAGACGATAGGGAACGTCTACCGGCACAGCAAGGTCGTCGAGATGACGGTCGGAGGAAGATGTCTTGCCCAGGGCATACCGAGGGAGATCACTCTGACCTCGAGAGAGATGCTCGAGGCAATGCTCAATCCGATACAGGCGATACTTGACGCGATCTGTCAGGTGATCGAGCGGACTCCGCCCGAACTCGTGCAGGACATAACCAAGAACGGGATAAGGCTTACCGGCGGAGGAGCCCTCCTCAAGGGGCTTGACAGGCTGATCGCAGATTTTGTCGAGATAAAAGCCGAGGTCGCCGCCAATCCGATAAACTGCGTCGCCATCGGCACGGGCAAATCTCTTGATCACTCAAGTCTTCTCTATTCGGGGTCGGTCAACCTGACAAGAAACGGACAGAGGGACTATTAAACAGTTTCATATCATACAGAACAGGGGGATGTTACATTGCCGCGCAAGCTTTGTGACACCCCCTTTTTCGGGAGGAGTATCATGAAAAACGGCAAAACTGTAGTCGCGGTCGTCGGCTGCGGCAGAATTTCCGAGGCGGCACATTTCCCGGCGCTGTCCTCGATGGCGGATGTCGAGATGAGATATGCCTGCGACCTTATCCCCGAAAAAGCGCAGGCGAAGGTCGAAAGATTCGGAGCCGGGCGCGCAATAACCGATTACAGGGAGGCGCTTTCCGATCCCGAGGTCGACGCGGTATACGTGCTGACCCCGAATTATGCTCATTACACCGTCTCGGTCGACGCGATGAGGGCGGGGAAGCATGTCTTCTGCGAAAAACCGATCACGGTAAGCTTCGATCTGGCAAAGAAGATGTCTGAAGAAGCATCGAATACCGGAAGGCTGCTGGCGATCGGCGTCTGCAACAGGTATCACAGATCGGTGGAGGAGCTCCACGATCTGGTCGCAGAAGGCAGGTTCGGAAAGATATACACGGTATATTGCTCCTTCCGTGAGAGCAGATCGATCCCCGGACTCGGAGGCCCCTTCACCACAAGGGCAGAATCGGGCGGCGGCGTCCTGATCGACTGGGGGATCCATTTTCTGGATCTGATTCTATATGTGCTCGGCGGCGCAAAGATCCTTACGGTCTCTGCGGGAGCATATTCCGAGATGGCTAAAAACATATCCGACTACAGGTACACTTCGATGTGGGCGGGACCTCCCGTCCCCGACGGAACGAACGACGTCGAGGATTATGTTACAGGGTTTGTAAGGACCGACAAATGCAGCATCTCCTTCAACGGAGCCTGGGCGGAGAATATCGATACTCCCGGACAGATGTTCATCGATTTCATGGGGGACAGGGCCGGAGCGCATCTCAATTACGGAGGAAGGTACAGGATTTTCGACAGTTCTCTCTCGGCTTACGATTCCGAGGGCGACATACCGAATATGTACGCGAAGGAGGACAGGGATTTCATCGATTCTGTCAGGGAATTCTCCGAAGGCAGTGTGAGACTGACCAGAGGAAATATCCGGTATGTCCTCGAGAGCCAGAGGCTGCTCTCCGCGATCTACGCGTCGGCAGAGGCCGGCAGAGAATTATCCTTCGTCTGACGGGCGGGAAAGGCTGAGGACCGACATGAAGATAGGTTTTATCGATTATTATCTTGACGAATACCACGCGAACCACTATCCTGCCTGGCTCAGAGAGTCGGCGGGAGAGAATATTGAGATTCTTGCATGGGCGGAGACCGGTTCGCCCTTCCCGGGAGGCCTTACGACGGGGGAATGGTGCGAAAAGTACGGCGCCCGTCAGCTTGAGAGCATCCGGGAGGTCTGCGAGGCGGCGGACAGCATAATCATACTTGCTCCGGACGACCCCGACCGGCACATGGCTTATGCACAGGAGGTCTTTCCCTTCGGCAAGCCGGTCTTCGTCGACAAGACCTTTGCCGTCGACGCCGGAGAGGCGAGGAGGATCATCGCCCTCGGAGAGCGGCTCGGCACTCCCTTCTTTTCCTCATCTTCCCTCAGGTTCGCTCCCGAATTTGCCCATTTCGCCGGCGTCGCGGAGTCGGTCGACGCCTTCGGGAGCGGGGACAGATTCGATATCGAGCTGATCCATCCGATAGAGATCTGCGCGCATCTGATGGGCAGGGGTGCCGCGAAAATAATGAGCAACGGCGACAGGGAGCATTTCGTCGCCATGCTCGGATACCGGGACGGCAGGATGGCGTCGATCAATTTCACACTGAACTGTCAGGGCCTCGGTTATTCGGCGCTTGTGATCCCGGGCAAGGGCGGAAGAAGCGGAGTATATGCCGCAAAGGAGCATTTTTTCAAGGCTATGATCCGCGCGATGCTGGACTTTTTCAGGGACCCGGAGGATCCTCCGGTAAATCATGCCGATACGCTCGAGGGAATGATCATCCGCGACGGGGCGTTAAAGAGCCTGTCGAGACCGGGGGAATGGGTGGAACTCTGAATTCGCGCTTATGAGTTATACGCAGGACAAAAGAGAGAGCAAAAAATGCCTGTAAATGACAGAATAACTTGATATTACAGAGAAAAAAGAGTATAATAATAAAGGTGGAAGATTTTTCATGTTCTTCTGCCTCTGTTTTTAACAGAAATACTGACCGCTCCCGCCGAAAGGCGCGCGAGCAATTATCCCGACTAAAAGGAGAAGGGACGCCTGGGGCCTCAGAGAAAAGGGCCGCTGCGTTCCGGGACACGAGATGACATATGTGATTTCCGACATCCACGGCTCTGCGGATCAGTTCAGACAGCTGAAAAAGAAGATCTGTTTCGGAGGGCGAGACGCCATGTTCGTTCTCGGCGATATCATAGACATCGGTCCGGACGGCCTGGAAATACTGGAGGAGATGTCATACGCCCAGAACATCTGGCCTGTCGCCGGGGAGCATGAGGTCACGGCCAGACGGCTGCTTCGGAAGTTCTCCGAGTTGCTTGCATCGGGCGAGACTCCCGACGCCGGGTTTGCCCTTGAGATGAGAGAGTGGCTTGCTTCGGGAGGGGCCCCGACCTTTGAGGCCTTCAGAAAGCTCGATCCCGATATGAAGGAGGGGCTGCTTGAATATCTCGACGAAATGCCGCTTTTCGAAAATCTGAAGATCGGCGGAAAAAAGTATCTTCTCGTACACTCGGGCATCACCGGCTACGATCCCGCCGACGAATTCGACGCATATGAGGAGCATGAGTTCTTCGGGCCGTCACCGGTCAGGAATTTCCCTGACTTTACGGTGATCTACGGACACGAACCGACTCCCGACGGGAAGATCGCGAAGAGCGACGGTTCGGTAGGTATCGACTGCGGCGCAGCGAGAGGCGGAAGACTCGCCGCCTACCGGCTTGAAGACGGCGCCGAGTTCTACGTTTGAATTTCCCGGGGAGTATTATAAGAACTGCGTAGGGAAAAGAAAAAAGCCGTTTTCGGATCCGGGATCTTTGAACGGCCGATGAGAATACTATTATTTGCCGCCTGACCGGCGGCGGAACGGAGACCATAATGGATTACAAAAGGATTTTGACAGTGCAGGACATCTCCTGCATCGGTCAGTGCTCGCTGACCGTCGCGCTGCCGCTCCTGTCGGCATGCGGGATCGAGACGGCGGTGCTGCCGTCTGCTGTTCTTTCAACACACACCGGCGGATTTAAAGGATATACATTCAGAGACCTGACCGAAGATATGCCCGCGATCACCGACCACTGGGAGAAGGAAAAGCTCTACTTCGACGCTGTCTATACCGGCTATCTGGGCAGCGCGAGGCAGATCGCTTATGTCAGGGATATCGCGAAGAGACTGCTCAAGCCCGGATGCCCGCTCATAGTCGATCCGGCAATGGCGGACAACGGAAAGCTCTATCCCGGATTCGACAGCGACTTCGTCGAATCGATGAAGGAGCTCGTTTTCGACGCCGATTACATCCTTCCGAACATTACCGAGGCTTCTCTCCTCACCGGCATCGAATACCGCGAGAGCTACCGTGAGGATTATATCGAAAAACTGCTTGACGCGCTTTCGGCGTCGGGCGGGACGGTGATCCTCACCGGAGTGAGCTACGATCCTCTTTCTACCGGGGTTGCCGTGAGACAGTCCGGGAAGACCGATTATTACTGCCACAAAAAGATCTCCCAGGGGTGCCACGGGACCGGAGACGTCTACGCTTCGGTCTTCGCCGGGGCGCTTACCAGAGGCAAGAGCGTCACAGACGCGGCAAGGATCGCTGCAGACTTCACCGTAGCCTGCATCGAGAATACAGTCGGCGACGACACCCACAGGTACGGAGTCAAGTTTGAGCCCTGCATCGGATCGCTCATTTCAGCGCTTGATGACTGACATCTCCGCAAAAGAGGGGGAGTATGCCCCCTTCCTGCTCAGGCCCGCGGCCAGGGATTACATCTGGGGCGGTGACCTGATCGACCGCAGATTCAAAAAGGGAATATCCCTCCGTCCGCTGGCCGAGACCTGGGAATGCTCGATCCACCCCGACGGACCCTCGACCGTGGCTTCAGGCCGCTTTTCCGGCCTTGAGCTGAGAGAAGTCCTGTCGGATCACCCCGGATTCTGCGGCGGGCTCTGCCCGGGCGGAGAGCTGCCCGTCCTTGTCAAATTCATCGACGCGAAACAAAATCTTTCGGTGCAGGTCCATCCCGACGACGGATACGCAGAGAGAGTCGAAAACTGCCAAAGCGGGAAGACAGAATGCTGGTTCATCATCGACGCGCTCCCCGGGGCCGAACTTGTCTACGGCCTGAGGGAGGATCTTCCGAGGGATGAACTAATGAGAAGATGCTCTGACGGATCGATCGGAGACTGCCTGCGCCGCATTCCCGTTGTGCCGGGCGACGTCGTACCTGTGCCTGCGGGGACGGTCCATGCTATCGGTGCCGGTATACTTATGGCGGAGATACAGCAGAATTCAAACCTGACATACCGTCTCTACGACTGGGGAAGGAAAGGGGCCGACGGAAAGCCGCGCGAACTTCATCTTTCAAAAGCCGCCGACGTCATCCGGATGCCCTCCTTCATTCCCGACACAGGCAGAAGGCGGCAGGTCCCCCCCGGCACCGAGAGAGTCTGGAACGCAAACTGCATAGCGGTCGACAGGATCAATATCTCGGATGCATCCTGCCGTGTCGACAGGGGCACAGCATCATGGTCGGTGATCCTTTGCCTTGATGGGCAGGGAAGGATAGATAGAGATACCGATTCTCTGCCGATTGAGGCGGGCCGCTGCGCCTTCATTCCCGCCTGCTCATCGGCAGCGGTTCTCTCGGGCAGCGGAGTCTTTCTGGCGGTCTTCACCCCGCCTTCGGGAACCTTCTGACACGATCCGGGGCGTTCGCACCGACCATGTCTCCATATTCCGCGCTGTCCGGATCATGCCGGCCGCGGTCGCGCTCTTTCAATTTAACACTGCCACAAATCTGAAAGGAAAAAGTATAATTCATCACTTTTGCAGAACGGAATGTGATGTTATACACGGGGCAATATCCTTGTTCGAAGATTGTCTGAAAAAATGCCGCGAGTGGCGGAAAAACGCCGTCGCGGATCCCGACCTGTCGGCGGAGCTTGATAAAATGCTTCCCGACGCTTTCTGCACCGAAAGCGCGAACGTCATGCCCGGAGAAGAGGCTGCTTTTTCTGCCTCGCGTGCGGCTGATCTTATCTCCGAGGCCTTCGGAGAGGAACTGTCGTTCGGGACTGCCGGACTTCGCGGCGTCATAGGAGCCGGGACATCCCGGATGAACGTCTACACCGTCGCGAGGGCGACGCAGGGGCTGTCGGATTATATATGCGCACATTATGCTCCGGAAGACCGTACCGCGGCGGTGAGTTACGATTCGAGGATAAAGTCGGATCTGTTTGCCCGGACCGCTGCGGAGGTCTTCGCCGCCAATGGCATCAGGTGCCGTATTTACAGGCGTCTTATGCCCGTGCCCTGTCTTTCTTTTGCGGTAAGACGCCTGGGATGCGCCGGCGGCGTGATGATAACGGCGTCGCACAACCCCTCGAAGTACAACGGATACAAGGTATTCGGAAACGACGGCTGCCAGATAACCGAAGAAGCCGCGGCCGAGATTTCAGAAATGATCTCGCGGCATGACTGCTTCTCGGGCATCTCATCGCTGCCTTTTGAGGAAGGTCTGGCATCCGGCCTGATCTCATATATCGACGATTCTGTTTTCGACGATTATATCGCCGCGGTGAAGAAGGAATCGCTGCTTTCGGGCGACCCGAATGTCGACAGGGAGATACCGATCGTTTACAGCCCCCTGAACGGTACGGGATATATTCCCGTGACGAGGATCCTGTCTGAGTGCGGTTTTCGCAATATCACACCGGTCGAAGAGCAGAAGGACCCCGACGGCAGATTCCCGACCTGCCCCTTCCCAAACCCCGAGATCCGCGAGGCGCTCTCGCTCGGGATCGAGCTCGCGAAAAAATGCCGTGCGGAGCTTATGCTTGCCACCGATCCCGACGCCGACAGAGTCGGTATCGCCGTTCGCTGCGGTGACGATTACCGTCTCTTTACCGGGAACGAGGTCGGGATCCTTCTGACCGACTGGATCTGCGCGCGCAGAAAAGCCTCCGGCAGAATGCCGAAGGCGCCTCTGATCATAAAGACGGTCGTCAGTTCTTATCTCGCAGACGAGATCGCCGCTTCTTACGGGGTTAAAACCGTCAATGTCCTCACCGGATTCAAATATATCGGAGAGCAGATCGGTCTGCTTGAGAAAGAGGGCCGCGCAGACTCCTTCCTGCTCGGGTTTGAGGAATCCTACGGCTATCTTTCCGGAAGCTACGTCAGGGACAAGGACGCGGTCGTCGCGTCGATGCTGATCTGCGAAATGTACGCCGACTACAGATCCCGCGGCAAGACCCTTGCCGGAAGGCTTGAGGAGATCTGGTCGGAGTACGGTTATTCTCTGGACACCCAGCACTCTTTCTATTTTGAGGGGACGGGCGGAAAAGAACGCATGAACCGGCTGCTCGACGGTATCCGCGCGGGTGTCGCTTCTTTCGCGGGTCTTCGTGTGGAAAAGGTCACCGATTTCCTTCCGGGCCTCGGCACCCTTCCGCCGTCGAACGTACTCAAGCTCAATCTTGAGGGAGGTTGCTCGGTCATTGTCAGACCGTCAGGGACAGAGCCGAAGATCAAGTTCTATCTGTCGGTCAGGGCCTCCTCCGCGGAAGAAGCGAAAAAGCTGGAGAAGAGACTCGCGGATGCGGTGGGGGAGTATGTAAAATAAAACAGGGGATTTTCGGGCAACAGCGCAATGATCGATGCGCAATTCCAGCCGGTGAATTCAACTCCCGGGACGTCTATTTTTCCAGGCTTTTGAATGCCCGATCCCGAAAAGACAGCATACCGTGCCCAGTGCCGTCCATATCGCGACCACAGGCAGCCAGCTGCCTGCGGATTCGTTGACGACGCGGTAGATATATGTAAAGGAAGAGGATCCGACATAAACGAGCGCGTTGAGTGTCCCGGTCACCGCCGCCGCGAGGCCGGCCGATCTGAAGTGATAGCAGGTGAAGGTCATAAGCATCGTGTTTATACCCCACATGCAGGCGGTCGACAGCGCAAGCATCGCGATCGCCACCCACGCGGTCCTGTTTCCCGAGACAAGGATGACCCCGTTCACCGCCGCCGATATTCCCATGAGGACGGCGACGGTCAGAGCCTCGTTGTCAAGCCTTTTGTTGATCATTATCGCGATATAGGGACCGGCTATCCCGGCGATCGGCATCAGTGTTGATACCAGCGCCGAGAAGGAGGGCTCATAATCGAAGCAATCGGTCAGGTATGTCGGGATCCAGCCGATCACGGCCTCTTTCAGACCTCCCGACATGACCGAGAGCACCGCCATGACTCCGAGCCCGGCGGCAAAGAAATATGCGGGGGAGAGTTTTTTCTTCGATCCCGTCTCTGCGTCCGCTGTAAGCGATTTCTGTACTTCTTCTGCCTTTCTTCTGATATTACCGCGAAGCAGTCTGACCGAAACGCTCCATACGAGAGCTCCGGCGCAGAGCAGAGAGCCGCTCAGAATGAAAACATACTGCCAGCGCAGCTTCAGCATCGCCGAAGAGATCAGATAGCAGATCACCGATCCCACCGGTATCGACGGGGAGATGTTCGCAGTAGCCAGTCCCCGCTCCCGGTCGTCGAGCCATTCGGTGAATATACGTATTACCGTCGGCCAGAGCATCGAGCAGAAAAAGCCGTTTGCCGCCCAGAGTAGGATAAAAACAGCCCTGTACGGGAACACCGCCATCAGTATGTTCGATACTCCCGACCCGAACAGGCCGGCAGCGGCGCTGATCTCTGGCGGGATGCGTCCCGCCAGCCTGCCGTTGATAAACTGTCCGGCTCCGTAAAAGACTAAGAAGGCGGTCGAGACATAACTGTCGAAGCCCCCCTCGAAGAGGCCGCTCTTTTCCATATCGGTTATGCATGCGGCAAAGGTGTTCCTTCCGAAATAGGACACCGCGTAGATCATAAAGCAGAGGGCAAAGACGGCGTTTCCCGTACGGCGCCCCGAGTATTCCTTGCTGTTCTTCAAATCAGTCACCGTTCATTTTTCCGGAAAGAGAGCGCGGAGGCCGGACACGAGTATCCGGCGCCACCGGTGCCTTTCCGGAAGATAACAAAAGCAAAAGATATTTTATCACAAAACAGACAAATAATCAATACCGATACAAAAAACGCCGTCTGTCAGATTTTCTGTTATAAGAGGAAAACCGCCGATGAAAAAAACAATTGCGTTTCTTTCTTTTCTGCTTGCGGTCTGTATGCTGGCCGCCTGCGGCCCCGCGGATCCCGGCTCTCCGGGTACCACCCCGGTTCCCGATACCACCGAAGCGCCGCCTGTGACGTCATCCATACCTCTTTCCGCGCTCGGATCGTACATGGTCGTCAGGCCTGATGTCGCCTCTGACGAGATCGTCGACGCCGCTGTGACTCTTCGCAGCGAACTGGCGAAGCTGGCTCCCGATATCGGCATCAAGACCGATTTTTACAAGGCAGGCATACAGCTGTTCGAGATCGGGGAGTACGAGATACTCGTCGGCGCGGTGAACAGACCCGAATCGAAGGAGTTCAGAGAAACTCTCAGGAGAGACGATTACGGCTACCGGATCGTCGGCAGCAAGCTCGTTATCTGCGGAGGCGACGATGAAGCCACCCTGGCAGCGATCAGACGCTTTACCCGTGAGGTCATCCGGAGCATCACCGAGGAGAGCGAGATCTTTTATTCATCGGAAATGGACAGCCTCAGTCTCGGGAAATACAGTATAAACACTCTGCTCCTCGGAACGGTCCCGGCCAATGAATTCAGGATCGTATATCCGAAAATGGGGAGCAAGGCGGAAGCCGATATCGCCGGACTTATCAGCGGAAGGATCTATGAAGCTACAGGATACCTTCTGGAAACTGTTGACGACAGCGTCCCACGCGACGGATTTCCGCATGAGATACTGATCGGCGAGACCGACCGCGACCCCGTCAGCTCCGCGGGGACCGAGTCCGGGAAGGCGGCAGTCCGCTTTGACGGCACAGACATAAAGATCTGCGGAGCTGATTCGCAGGGTATCGGCGTCGCCGCCAGAAAGCTCACCGATCCGCTTGATACCGTGATGCAGGATACATACACGCTTGAGATCCCGTCGGAGATGATCTTTGAATACGACACATCTGGTCAGACGGCTATGTCCTTCAACGTTCTCGTCAGCAATGCCACCGCGGAACGGAAGGAGCGTGTCATAAAGATCGTCAGGAACTATATGCCCGATACCGTCGGCTTCCAGGAGGTGAGCCCCGACTGGATGACGACGCTGACGAAAGGCCTCGGCGATATCTACGGCTATGTCGGTCAGGGAAGAGACGGGGGCAGCAAGGGAGAGCACAACCCGATATTCTACAAGAAGGAAGTGTTCAATCTGATCGACAGCGGGACGAAATGGCTCTCGGACACTCCTTCCGCCGTCTCGAAATACAGCGAGTCGTCGCTCAACCGCATCTGGACCTACGCGCTGCTTGAGCGCAAGAGCGACGGGACCAGGATCATGGTCGTCAATACGCATTTCGACCACAAGAGCTCGGACGCGAGGATTAAGCAGTCTCTCGTTCTGGCGTCGTTCCTGAAGGATTATCTGACATATCCGATGATCGTCACCGGCGATTTCAACGCGAAGTCGGGAACGACCGAGTATTCCAATATTATAAAAGCCGGACTTAAGGATTCGTCATATGTCGCGCCGGCTTCTGAGAGAGTCGCAACCTTTACGAACTACGGCTCCAGCAACAGCATCATCGATTTTATCTTTATCAATCCGAAGACCGTCGAAGCCAAGTCGTACAGGGTATGCAACGAGATGATAAACAACAATTACCCGAGCGATCATCATCCGGTCTACGTGGAATATTCGATCTTCGGCTGAGCCGCGCGGCAACTGAAAGGAAAAAGAACTGTTTGACTGATATCCAGTCCTCCCGGGCTCTTAAGACGTCGCGCCGGCGTCATGCGGGCCCGGGAGCTTTTTCTTCTTTCCCCCTGACTGAATTCCACAGTGGAATTTACTTTGGGAATTCACAAGATGAAAAAAAGACAAAATTTTTTTGAAAACCTGAAAAAAAGTGTTGACAAGGGGGTATGAAAGTGATATAATATGCAGGCTGTCGCGAAAAACGCGACCCCGAACGGTCATTGAAAATTGAACAACAGACGAGAAGTACAAGCAAGAATTTGTGCGAGG
>JAEEGL011268016.1_pt1 | contig 45425 bp, 40 predicted proteins | sample 9134231 | NCBI WGS metagenome assembly JAEEGL01 (sample SAMN16246548, study PRJNA631951) | gut metagenome | biome: gut microbiome; feature: rumen; material: fiber-attached | host: Bos | place: Iran: Karaj | collected 2018-10 | reverse complement strand
ATCTCGTGACGGGGGGGCGCAGTGTTTCAAGAATGGTCAAATACTACTTCTATGTCGGCGACTCGCTTTACTATGGCCACACGTCACCTCCAAAATCAGTGTGGGACCAGTTGCAGCCTCACGAACAATTCGATATTGTGTACGAAAAAGGCAATCCCAACAACAGCAACTGGGCTGGATATTATAAAGACAAACAATAAAAAAAACAATATAAACACTTATGACAAAACTCAGCGTGAATATCAACAAGGTGGCCACCATCCGCAACGCGCGCGGCGGCAATACTCCTGATGTGTTAAAGTTCGCCGTGGACTGTGAGCGCTTCGGAGCCCAGGGCATCACTGTTCATCCCCGCCCCGACGAGCGCCATATCCGCTATGCCGACGCACTGGCCATCAAGCCGCTTATCAGCGTGGAATACAATATAGAGGGCAATCCTAAGGGTGTCTCGAAAAGCCGTCCCTATGGCTTTATCGACTTGGTGAAAGAGATCCAGCCCGCTCAGGTCACGCTGGTACCTGACGCCGAAGGGGTGCTGACCAGTAACGCCGGATGGGACACCGTGAAGAACCAGCAGTATTTGTGCGATGTCGTCAAGGAATTCAAGGCTTGTGGCATCCGTGTGAGCATCTTCATTGACGCCAATCCGCAAATGATTGAGATGGCAGCCAAGACCGGCACCGACCGAGTGGAGCTGTATACCGAGAGTTTTGCGTCTGGGTACCATGCTGCCATGATGGCGGACGAGACGTCCGCGTTCCCAGTCGTTATCGCTCCTTTCGTGGAGGCGGCCAAGATGGCTCGCGACTGCGGCCTTGGCCTCAACGCCGGTCATGACCTCTCGTTGGAGAACCTCACCTACTTCCACCAGCAGATACCCTGGTGCGACGAAGTGAGCATCGGTCATGCCCTTATCTCCGACGCTCTATACCTTGGCATCGAGGAGACTATACATCGTTATTTGGATTGTTTGAAATGAAACACCTTGTTATCGTATTGCTGCTAGCCGTCACCCTGACCGCCACCGCACAGGAAACCGTCAACCTTGGCCTCATCCCTACGCCACAGCATGTGGAGACTGGCCTATGGGAAAAGGATAGCGTGGATACGCACCACATGAAGGTGAAGGAGAAGCAGGTTGACGGTGTTGAGATTGATTTGAAGAAAACAAGTCAGTTGCACTGGGTGCAGAACAATGTGGAACAAGCTTATGTCTTGACCATTGAGCCGAAAGGCATCACCATTGAGTACTATGATAAAGAGGGACTTGCCAACGGCTACCTGACGCTGGCACAACTCCGTCGGCTCTATGGTGATGTGCTGCCCTGCTGCCGCATTACCGACTGGCCAGCCTACACCTATCGCGGATGGATGGACGACATTAGCCGCGGACCGGTGCCGCATTCTGCTTATCGCGAAAAGCAATGGAAGACGCTGCACGCACTCAAATACAACTTCTGCAACTACTATACTGAGCACACCCTTTACCAAAAGGAGTTCCCAGACTTGGCACCGGCTTACGCCGCCGACTGCAATCCGCACCCAGACGAGGTCATCAACCTACAACTCTTCGCTCATGCCGAGAAGACGCTGCGGATACCGTTCTACCAAGAATTGATGGACAGCAAGGCCAACTTTAATCCTGATAACGAAGCTACCTACGACTTCCTGCGCAAGCGCATAGCCGCTGCATATGAACGTATACCTACCTCGCCGTTCTTCATTATCAACTGCGACGAGACGGAGCAACTGGGTTCCGGTAGGGCGAAGAGGTTAGTGGATTCCTTAGGAGCCGATCAGGTCTATGTGAATCATATATACAAATGTTGCGAAATTATTAAGTCAGCGGGCGAGCCGCCCGCGCTCCCAGTAATGTGGGGCGACATCGTGGCAAAGAACCCATCCATGATGAAGCAGTTACCGAAGGATATGACCTACATTATGTGGGCCTACGAGCCGCTGGACAGCTACAACCACCTGATAAAACCCTTCAAAGACAACGGCACACCCTTCTGGGTGGCACCTTCGCTGAGTCACAGCAGCAATATGATTCCCAATCCCTACCGCTACATGAAGAATATCGCCAATCTGGCACGCGACGGCTACCTTAATGGTGCCGAGGGTTTGATGAACACCTGCTGGGACGATAACGGCGAAGCCTTGTTCGACAACTGCTGGCACGGACTCTATTGGAGCGCCGAGATGGCGTGGAATCCCATCAAGACCGACGACCCCGAAGAGTTTGCCCGCCGCGAGCGCCAGTTTAACGAAAACTTCGAGAGACTGTTTTATGGTGCTAAAGACCTTAAGGACACTAAGGACCTTAAGGTCGCACAACTCTACACCCTCGGTGCCCTTGAGAGCGACCCTGTCATCACCGACTGGTACACCTCGGCTGCACTGATGGAACCGCTACTTAACTTTAATCCAGACAATACGGGTGAAGGAATGCACAATCGAGTCGAAAAGGTATTGAGTTTACTTAATAATATTAATGTAGATTCTGCTGCTAATCCCCACGCCCACTACGCCCAAAAGCGTATTGGAACCACTGCCTTGAAAAATCTGCTCCGGTCGATGATATTTGGAGAATTGACCAGTACAACTCCAAGAAGCGATGAGACAAATCATCTCTATGGGCTAACCCTCCACGCCTATTACTCATCCCTCTTCGACCTCAAACGCGAATACCTGCGTCTGTGGGACCAAGAGAACGGTGACTACGAACGCTATATTGTCTTGAACCGCTATGACGACCTCGCCCGCGAGGTGCTGGAACTCGACCGGCATGTGTTTATGGAGGTCTCTAGTATTTCTAGTCAGACTAGTAAAACTAGTCCTTTTGTCACACTACGCACTCTATACAACGACCGCCCCATCTACTACACTCTTGACGGCTCGGAGCCTACAAAGGCCTCAACCAAATATGAAGGGCCGTTCCCATTGGAACGGTCGGCCACCATCAAAGCCATCTGCTATAATGAATACGACGAAGGGGTCATCACCGAACGATATCTTCTCTCCCATCTTGGAATGGGTGCCCAGATAAAGCTCAACACCCCCTTTGCCACTTACAAGTCCATCTACAGCGGTGGCGGAGAAAACGCTCTTATCGATGGACAGTTGGGCAGCAATACCACCTATGCCGACGGTCACTGGCAAGGCTACTGGGGCGACAGCATCGACGCCGTGATTGACTTTGGAACCGAGAAAGCCGTTAACGAAATCAGCATGCGCTTCATGCAGAACACCTTCGACTGGATACTGGCCCCCCGAGAAATCAAAATCTACACCTCCCAAGACGGTCAGAACTGGTCGTTGACTAAACGACAGCTATTTGATATGGACCCACGCGAAACAGGTATGCGATTGAACTATCACACAATAACACTTGGAAAAACTGACGGAAATCCCTCCATCTATATCGGAGCACCCCTAACCCGCTATCTTCGCGTCGTCGTCCCTAATCCGGGACCGCTACCCTCATGGCATCCTGCCCCCGGTCAGCCGAGTTATCTCTTCACCGACGAGATAATCATCAAATAAAAATAAAGGCTTCCGTTTTCGGAAGCATTTATTTTTCATCCATCATTCTATGATAGTGACAGAACAGCAGCTCTTCCTTGTCATCATACAGGTGCATGCCGCTGCCTTCACAGTATTTCCATAGATCACAATTGGTGCATTGTCCTTTCTTGGCCCAACTGCGGTCGCGGTACTTCTCAAAGCGGTTTTGCCACACCTCCCATAGGTTGTCCTTGTAGATATTGCCCTGATGGAAATTCGAGCGAATGGAAGTACATCCTGAAATCGAGCCATCTACAAGTACCGACGCCACATTGACACCCGCGCGGCAATGGAAGTAATAGTCGCGCACCTCTCCTTCATAGGGACCCAGAAAACCTTCACAGCCGTAGTTGGCATGGATACGTCCTTCGGCACGCGTCTTCTTAATAAAATCAAACAATCCGCGGAACTGCGCATCGCTCAACTGCAGCTCCGGATTCTCGGCAGCTCTCCCCATCGGAAAGATAGAAAACAGCCGCCAGTAGCTGACACCTATCGATATCAGGTATTCTTTGAATTCCTCCAGTCGGTCATAGTTCTTCGGGTTGACGCAGGTGACGATATCCCAAACTAGGTCGGGTGTTTTCACCAACATCTTGACAGCCTTGTCGGCCCGTTCGAAACTCTTGTCATTCTGGCGAATCCAGTTGTGGTCCTCTGCAAAGCCGTCGAACGACACGGTGATGGAATGCATTCCCGCCCGCAGCAGGCTCTCCAGCCTCTGTTCATCAAGTAGAAATCCATTGGTCACCAATCCCCACGGGAAGCCCCGTCGGTACAATTCCAGCCCCACCTCTTCAATATCGTTACGCACCAACGCCTCGCCCCCTGTGAAGGTGATGAAAGTCTTGTGCGGGTCCACATGCGGCGTGATATCATCAATGGCCTTGAAAAAATCCTTCGCCGGCATATCCTGTGACGATGCCGACTGTTTGCAGTCGCTGCCACAATGACGGCAGTTCATATTGCAGCGCAGTGTACACTCCCAGAACAGGTTGCGCAATTCATGAATCTTGGCATCGTTGCGACAGATGCGACGATGCAAGTCTAATGCCATGCGTTTTTTCCATCCGAGCGACTGTTTTTCCCTCATTTCTTCTTCGTTTTCATTTTCACAGTCACTTCTCCCTTCTTTACGCCCAGCTTCCATTTGTTCATCGGACGGTTGCCCGACTCAGGTTCACCAAAATCCACATCTACTAACTGATTCTCATAGCTGCCGTTCTTCTTCCCGTCGATGTCACGCACCATCACACGCACTTTTTCCCATGGACGGTCAGTGGTCTGCACCTCGAAGTTTCCCTGTGCATCGGTCGTGTCCGACATTTCCCGCAAACGTCCTTGCCAATACTCAGTCTCCGGCAAGTTGTCCGGATCAATCTCGCTATTTATCAATATTACTTGGGCACCCTTGATGGGTCTTCCCCTGCCGTCCACTACCTTACCCTTTACGGCAAAGTCCACTGTTGGCACCCCATAGACAGTCACTTGCGGATCCCGCGGAGGCACGACATCCACCTTCTCGCCATTATCAGCAGTCTTTGTCGTGTCATCATCCACTAGTAAAGTCTTTGTTTTTCTGTCATCGATGCGAACACCATACATCGGTTCAATCTTGTCTTCCAACCGCTGACGACGGTCTTCCTTTCCATCGTCCGGTGTAATCACATCCTTTTGCGAATGGCAAGCCTGCAGACCCAAAAGACCCATGGCGCTCATCAGGAGCCAGTTTTTCAGTTTCAGATACTTAATCTTCATCTTTTATAGATTTTTTCACCTCCTGAACCGTTGCTGTTTCCAATGACAATGTTTCATCAACTTGGGGTATGCTGCACGTCTCACTAGTCGGAGCGCCATACATAGGTGTCGGACCTCCGTACTCTACTTCAGGCTCTTTTTTGCAGGCTGTCAGACCCAGCAGTGATGCGATGCCCACCAGTAGGTATTTATTCAATTTCATCAACTTCACTTTCATATTTCCTTGTTTTTTTCATTCTGTAAGAAGTAGTCGCAAGAATGACCGGAGTCTTGCACCGATTGCAGGATTTTTTATATAACGGGGAAAAGGAATTAATATTGTATTCTAATAATCCCCTAGCAAGTTGCCAACCCCAACAGGTTGAGAGTACTACTTATAGAACGGTACCCAATCAACAAAAAAACGTATCTTTGCATTCGGAAAAGCAACCCTGCAGAATGAATAAAATATTCACTGTCAACAACAAACCAACAATCATAGCAGGTCCCTGCAGCATCGAAAGCGAGCAGCAACTGCGAACTGTCGCAGAATCGCTCAGCCGAGACAACCGTATCGCCATGATCCGATGTGGTGTATGGAAGCCCCGCACCCGTCCCGGTGGATTCGAAGGTCTCGGAGAACCTGCGCTGAAGTGGATTGCATCCGTCAAGAAAGATTTTTCCTCTTTACGGTTTTGCTGTGAAGTGGCCAATCCTGAACATGTGGAGTTATGTCTCACCTATGGCATTGATGCCGTTTGGATTGGTGCCCGCACCAGTGTCAACCCCTTCCTTGTCGGCGAACTGGCGCAGGCGCTCAAAGGAACCTCCCTTGCCGTCATGGTCAAGAATCCCATCACCCCCGATGTGGCACTCTGGATTGGCGCCATCGAACGACTGCAGCAGACTGGCATCAATGACCTTGCCGCCGTCCACCGCGGTTTCTCCACCTACAACAACTTCAAATACCGAAACAACCCCCTTTGGGAAATACCCATAGAACTAAAACGGTGCATGCCCAACCTTCCGCTCCTCTGCGACCCCAGCCATATCGGTGGCCGTCGCGACCTTGTGGCTCCACTCTCCCAGATGGCACTCGACCTCCACTTTGACGGACTCCTGATTGAATGTCACCCCGACCCGGACAACGCGCTTACCGACAGTGCACAGCAAATAACGCCAACGGAACTAACCGACCTTCTCGACAACCTCAAAGTGAGACAATACAATGCCATTGGTCCCAGCGACCTGCAACGCATGCGTGAACAGCTCGATGTCATTGACTCCGAATTGCTACGCCTGCTAAGTCAGCGCATGCAGCTGTCGAAAGACATCGGTAGAATCAAACATGCCCATAACATGCCCCTCTTCCAGCCACGCCGTTGGCAGCAGGTGCTCGAACACCAAATTGAAACAGGTAAACAGTTGGGACTTGACGAGCAGTTCATCAAAGAGCTGTCCGAGAAAATCCATGGCGAGAGCTTACGCATGCAGGAATAGCCCTACGAAAACAGCCATCCGAGAGCGGTTGGCGGCAAATAAAAAAGGCGACCCAAACGGTCGCCTATTCTTTTCTGTTAGAAGGATACTTTTATTCAGCCGGAACGACTGAAACATACGAACGGTCTTCGCGGCCTTTGTGGAACTTCACCACACCGTCGCACAGGGCGAACAACGTATGGTCCTTACCCATTCCGACATTCTGTCCCGGATTGTGGACAGTACCGCGCTGACGGACGATAATGTTGCCTGCTATGCAGCTCTGACCGCCAAAAATCTTAACACCCAAACGTTTGCTTTCGGATTCACGACCGTTACTGGAACTACCGACACCTTTTTTATGAGCCATAATATATACGTTTTAAAAGGTTAGTAACTTAATTAATTGATGCTATCGATCTTGATCTGGGTCAGATAATCACGATGGCCGTTCATCTTCTGGTATCCTTTGCGACGGATTTTCTTGAAGACGAGCACTTTTTTGCCTTTCAAATGTTTCACCACGGTGGCTTTTACGCTGGCGCCGCTGATGTAGGGCTGACCAACAGTAACGTTACCATCATTGTCTTTGAGCATCACGGTGTCAAAAGAGACCTCGCTACCTTCCTCATTCTGAAGACGGTTGACGAAGATCTTCTGATCTTGGGCTACCTTGAATTGCTTTCCTGCGATTTCAACTATTGCGTACATTTTTAACTATTTATTTTGAATTATTTTTCCACAAAATGGAGTGCAAAAGTACTACAATTTTTTATTCTGACAAAAATATTTTTATCTCAAATTATTTTGATTATGATTATCAGATAATTAATTATTAAAAATACACTTTTACAGCACCTCCGTCAGTACATTCTTCCAATAGTTGACGCATGGTTTTCCGCAATTTTGGGTGCTTGAAGTCCGGTATTATCTGTGCCAGCGGTTCCAGCACAAACCGGCGCAGCTGCATACGCGGATGGGGCAGCTGTAAATCGGCTGTTTCGACAATATCGCTGTCGTAGAATATCAAGTCGATATCCATCGGGCGGGAGGAATAATTTTGAATTTTGAATTTTGAATTTTGAATTTCCGAATCTTTATTCCTCACGCGGCCGAGCTCTTTTTCTATCTCAAGGGCCTTTCGCAGCACTTCCGTCGCCGTAAGGTCGGTGTCGACCACCAGTGCCTGGTTCAGAAACTGCTGTTCCGTCTCGAAACCCCACGGTTCCGTCTCATACAGCGACGACGCCAGCGACACCTTCCCGATGCGATGGGCTATTTCCGACACGGCACGCATCAGCAACGGTACCCGCTCACCTTGGTTGCCGCCTATCAGCAGCACCACTGTATGGTTCTTCCAACGTCCCCGGTAGGTTTTCCTGATATCATTCTCGGCAAGCATCGCAAGAAAAACCTCGCGCGGTATCGGCTTCGCACCCAACGAAGCCAGGTGATCTGTCGGCTGCTGGGCGTCAATAAAACGGAAGCCGTGCAGCTGCGCAAACTCCACCATTCTAGCAAATGCCACCTTTGAAGCGTCGGTCTCCTCATGGAACATCGATTCACCGCTGAAGTAATCACAAAGAGAGACACCATACAGTCCGCCAACCAAACGTCCGTCCCAAAATGTCTCGAACGAATGGGCAAAGCCCATTTCATGCAGCCGGCAATAAGCATCGATAAAGTTGTCACTAATCCACGATTCACCGGTTTGTCCGACCCGTGCCACCGATGCACAGCGTTCCACCACCTGTCGAAAACAAGTATCCACTCTCACTTCAAAGTGCCTTGACCGCAGCACCCGTTTCAAACTCTTCGAACAACGAAAATCTTTCGGAAACAATACCATCCGCGGGTCGAGCGAATACCAGTAGGGAGCACCTTCCTCATCGTCGTACCACGGGAAAATACCCATATAATAGGCATTCAGCAGCCACAACGGCTCCATCGATCCACCTACGGCAAGGAATCCGTCACTCTCTGCCAGCCGCGGATCCGGAAACCCTACCTGTTCGTCATCCAATAGATATGCCATAGTCTTAAAAAAAAGCCCCGACCGAAACAGTCGGAGCTTTCAGGGATAATGTAATTCATTGGTTACTTGCGAGTGAAGACAACTGTCATTGTTTCACCTGTTTCAATATCAATATCGGTCATGGAAAGCTGATCTCCGTTCACAACGAAAGGAGCATTCATCGACTCACCCGTTTCTTCGTCGATAGATGTCATAGTACCACGACCTTCAGTGGCGCTGCCATCATACACATAAGTAAAAGCCTGTGTTTCATCGTAACTAGGACCCATAGGCTGACCATTGACAGTGTAAGAACCACTCATCACAAGCTGGCCCTGTGTTTCATTGGTGAACTTCAAAGTGGCTGTAATAATGGATTCGTAAGTAACTCCATCTTCAGTTTCACTGTAAGATTCTTCGTAGCTCCATTGAGAACCTACCAACGGTCCATTAGCATCATCGTCACTTCCGCAGGCGCTCATGCCCAGCGTAACAATTGCCATCATGGCAAAATAAAATAATTTCTTCATTTTAAAAGTGATTTATGGGTTAATACGGTTATTTTTTAATCATTATAAAACGACCATTTTAACGTAGAAAACATATTTTTATTGTATATTGTCGATTTATTTGACAATCAACCGCAATGGATAAACGTCTTGACAAGTTCGAGCGTTTTCGCGGGGTCGTTGCCTATCTCGGCGCGCAGGTTACGGTCGTTGAACTTGCGTAGGTCGTTGATGATACCGTCAATCAGCTGTGGAGCAAAAACGCCCTGTTCCTCATAAACGGCACGGTCGCGTTCCAGCAGGTCTGCGCTGGCGGCACAACTGTCAGGAAGCACATCCAGACGGTTCAGGACATCCTCGTGTTCGAAGATATTCACGCTGACATAGCGGTCTTTGGCATACTGCACAGCATCCGCCATCTCGAAACCGTGACGGGCGGCCACCGTCATACCGGCTAGCAGCAGATAGACGTTGGCACTGCCGTCGGGCGTACGCAATTCGATAGTCTGTTTGTAGCTGAAGTCAACGTCTTCCTTCGATTCTAGCGGATTGCAATGAGCCATCATGTTGCCGCTGCCTTTTGTCCAGCCCAGCGGAACACGCACCATGGCGCTGCGGTTACGGTCGCCCCAGCAGATATTCGTCGGAGCCTCCTGATGGGGCACCAAGCGGAAGTAGCTCGTCGGATTGGTGTCGCCGAAAGCGGTCAACGAACCCGCCAGACTCAGTATGCCGGCAATAGTTTTGTGGGCCACTTCACTCAGACCGTTCTCGCCCACATACATATTCTTGCCATCCTTGCTTACACGGGTATGGATATGCATGCCGCTGCCCGCTTTGCCGACCGTAATTTTCGGTGCGAAGGTGATGGTGATACCGTATTTGTAGCCCAGTGTACGCATAATCCATTTGGCGATCACCAGCTGGTCGGCGGCATCCTCCAGTGTCGTAGGCAGGAACTCAATCTCGTTCTGTTCATACATCGTGTCGCCCACTGTGAAGTTGCCCACTTCGCTGTGGCCGTATTTGATCAATCCGCCGCTCTCGGCTATCAGTTTCATGGCCTCTGTGCGGTAATCCTCAAATTTGCAGAAAGGCATCGAAGCATGGTATCCTCGCTGGTCAGCAGGCAAGTAGTCTTCTTCTTTCGGTGCAATGGCGTAGTATTCCAGCTCGCCCATCACTTCGAACTCCATGCCGTCGGTGGCTTTGCGGAAGGCGTTACCCGCCTTGGCGAGGGTATATTCAGGCGCCATCTCAAACGGTTCACCGTCCTTAGTGTAGAAGTTGCACAGGATATCCAGTGTCGGTATTTCGGCAAAGGGGTCGATGAAAGCGGTGCGGAACCGTGGAATTACATACAGGTCGCTGCTACCCGCCTCAAGGAAGGGGAAAAGGCTGCTCCCATCCACACGTTCGCCGGAGGTCAGCACATCGCGGATATGGTCATAGCTGTTGATGACGAAATTCAACGTTTTCAAACGACCGTCGTGTGCCATGTAACGGAACTTGACCATCTCGATATCAAATTCTTCGATAACATGCATCATGTCGTCGCGGGTGAATTGGCTAGCCGGTTTCTGCAGAAACGCCACCAGTCTGTTAGGGTTTAATTTATAGCTATTTGCACTCATTTTTTCAATTTTTTATTTTTTATTGGGGGTGCAAAGATATGAATAAAAAGGCATACGCCAATGAAAAATTGAAAATTAATTTTTTAGCGCAATAAAAAAGAGATTCCAACGTTTGATAAAATTAGTCTGAAAAAAAATCAAAAACCACTCAATATGTTTAAAAAAGAGACTTATATTGCACGCCGTGAGCAGCTACGCAAAGACGTAGGACACGGGCTCATCATCATCCAAGGTAACCACGAAGCCTCCTGCAACTATCCCGACAACACCTATTGGTTCCGTCAAGACAGCACTTTCCTGTATTTCTTCGGACTACGCCGCGAAGATTTGGTAGGTGTCCTTGATTGCGACAGCGGGAAAGACTATCTGTTTGCCAATGACTACGATATCGACGATATCATTTGGACCGGTCCGTTGCCCAGCGTCAAAGAATTGGCCGCCAGCGTGGGTGTTGAGAACAGTGGTGATTTAAAGGCATTGCAGACCCTTTGCACCAAGACCATCGGTGAAGCTCGCAAAATCCACTACCTCCCACCTTATCGTGCCGACAATATCCACCAGATGTCCGTACTTCTCGGTATCAACTTCGAAGCCGTAACCCGTTACGCTTCGATGGAACTTATCAAAGCCTGTGTCAAACAGCGCAGCATCAAAAGCGATGAGGAAATCGTCGAGATCGAGAAAGCCATCGCCACCGCCTACAACATGCATGTCGGTGCCATGAAAATGGCCATGCCCGGACGATATGAATACGAGTTGGCTGGATTTATGGAAGGCGAAGCTTGGAAAGGCAATGGTCCAGTCAGTTTTCCAGTCATCATGACCATTCATGGCGAAACCCTTCACAACCACGGGCACAACAACCAACTTGTTGAAGGTCGTATGCTGGTGATGGATGCCGGATGCGAGACTGCCATGAACTACTGCAGTGACATTACACGTTCCGTTCCTGTTGGAGGACACTTCAACGACCGCCAAAAAGCCATCTATCAGATAGTGCTTGACGCCAACCTTGAAGCCATAAAAGCCACCCGTCCCGGCATCACCTACCAGGAAGTACATACCGCCGCCAGCCGTGTCCTTGCCCAAGGATACAAAGACCTTGGCATTTTGAAAGGCAATCTTGACGATATTGTCGCCAATGGCGCTCACAGTCTTTTGATGCCCCATGGTCTGGGTCACATGATGGGACTCGACGTCCATGACATGGAAAACTATGGACAAATCAATGTAGGATACGATGAAGAAACACGACCCAGCGAGCAGTTTGGACTGGGCAGCCTGCGTTGCGGTCGTCGTCTCCAGCCCGGATTTGTCATCACCGACGAACCCGGCTGCTATTTCATCCCCGCCCTTATCGACCAGTGGCATGCCAATGGCACCAACAAGGACTACATCAATTTTGACGAATTGGAGAAATGGAAAGACTTCGGAGGTATCCGTATCGAAGACGACATCCTGGTCACCCAAGACGGCTGCCGTGTGCTCGGCAAGCCCATCCCCAAGACCATTGCCGAAATCGAGTCAACCATGAACTCATGATACAATTCTGACACCTACAAAAAAAGCGTTCCTATCAAAACAGGAACGCTTTTTCTTTGTTGGGTATAATAAATTTATTTCTTTTTGTCCAAATCACAATACACACTGTTGTTACTGATAAACTCCGGGACAATGGATTTCATCTTGGCCACAATCTGACGGTCGTCAAGCGTGAACATGATATCTTGCAGTTCGCCATATTCGCGGTCAATGTCTTCCAACGGGTATTTGCGCACTTCAGCACGCAAAATCTTGGGGTGATAAGTCGGAATATTGTTCTCTTTCGTTGCCAACAGTTCCTCGTAGAGCTTTTCTCCGGGGCGAAGTCCGATTTCTTTGATCTCAATACCTTTTAATCCCGAGAGCTGAATCATTTTCTTGGCCAAATCATAGATTTTGACCGGCTTGCCCATGTCAAAGACAAAGATGTCGCCACCCTGTCCCATGGCGCCCGCCTCCAACACCAGATTACAGGCTTCGGGGATGGTCATAAAGTAACGTATGATATCCTTATGCGTAACAGTGAGTGGACCACCGGCTGCAAGTTGTTTTTTGAACAAAGGAATGACACTACCGTTGCTTCCCAACACATTGCCGAAACGGGTCGTCACAAAATGCGTTCTTTCCGTCGAACGGCTCTGGATATAAATCTCAGCCATACGCTTGGTGGCGCCCATTACATTGGTGGGGTTAACCGCTTTGTCGGTAGAGACCATAACAAATTTTTCAGCACCATATTTGATTGCCAAATCGGCAATATTCTTAGTGCCAAACACATTGACAAAGATAGCCTCGTAGGGATTCTCCTCCATAAACGGAACATGCTTGTAGGCAGCTGCATGGTATACCAGATCGGGACGATAAGTTTCAAAGACCTCTTCCATACGCGGCTGGTCCTTGACATTGGCAATAACAAACTCCATGATGTCAATGTATTTCTTGTACGGTTCGTTGTTGCGCAACTCGAACTGGAGGTCGTAGAGGGGAGACTCCGCCTGGTCAAGCATGATAATCTTGGCAGGTCTATACTGCAGCAGCTGGCGACATATTTCGCTTCCGATAGAACCTGCAGCTCCTGTGACCAGCACCGTTTTGTCGAGCACTTCACGTACCACATTGATATTGTCAATCTTGATAGGCTCCCGTTCCAAAAGATCTTCGATCTTGATGTCCTGGATCTGATTAGCCGTAAAGGTGCCGTTCATCCAATGTGAAATATGCGGCACCGATTTGACCGTAAGACCCAGGTCCAGTGCACGGTTGGTGATGGCCTGTTTGTGCATGAGACGGATGGTCGGTATGGCGATAATGATCTGTCCGACATTTTTGGCAGCCACAAATTTGGGATTGAGCACATCGCGGGCACGCATAACCGGGACGCTATCCAGCTGTTGGTTGATTTTAGACAAATCATCGTCGATAAAAGCCACGACCTTGTATTCAAAATGAATATCCTGTTTCAATGCGTTATTGGCAATGACACCAGCCGCACCAGCCCCATAAATCACCAAATTCACCTCACGTCGACGACGCTTGAAGTACTGGTTATAAATATACAAAATCGTAAAACGCGACAACAGCATAAAAGTTGCCAACATCGAATACAGCATTAACAGCACACGATAGGAAGGAATGATGTTGCTTCGTGTGGGGAAAAGCTTCAAGGTGTTGTTCGCGAAATTCAACACACCACATACCAAGGCCATAAAGACACAAGCCATCAAAATGCGGAAAATGTCGTTCAGACCCATGTGACGAATAATGCTGCGATAGGTTTTAAACACGTAGAAGAAAAACAGCGTGACACTAAAGCAGACACAGAAGTTCACCACAAGTATCTTCCATGTCATCCCACTTTGGAGATTCCATGCGAACAACTCTGAAATAGCGAAAGAACCAAAAAACAGCAGCACGTCGACGACCAACATGATCCAACCCGGCACTGTCGAATGACGGTATCTTTTCACCAAATTGTAGAATAATTTATGAAACATATTGCTTGTTTTTTTATTATTTAATTATCGTTTTTTTACAATCTTTCATCCACATCTTCACGGGGCAGAAAACCTTTCACATCATACACCACTCCCGGCAACGGCACAAATCTACGTATTCCTATTGATGCAAATTGACGATGGGGCACCGCCAAGAGTGCAGCGTCATAAGTGACACCTTCCGGAATCGAGTGCACCACCTCAATTCCACAGCATGACCTTACCTGATCAACATCCACCCATGGGTCACACACAGTGATATTAGAAGTATACTCGCGCAACGTGTGGAAAATGTCCACAACCTTAGAGTTTCGTATATCAGGACAGTTTTCCTTGAAAGCAAAACCCAGAATAAGAATCCGGGAATCCTTGACACAAAGACCCTTTAGATTCATCAGTTTAATCAACCGGTTAGCCACATAGTCGCCCATACCGTCATTTAAACGACGGGCATTGTACATCACACGTGGCAATACTCCATAGACCTGTGCACGCTCAATCAAATAGTAAGGATCCACACTGATGCAGTGACCACCCACCAGTCCCGGCTTCATTGGAATAAAATTCCATTTCGTGGCAGCGGCAGCAATCACATCGCCTGTATCAATGCCCATGGCATTGAATATTTTCGCCAATTCATTCATAAAGGCAATATTGACATCACGCTGACTGTTTTCAATGATTTTGGCCGCCTCAGCCACACGAATAGAGGGGGCTTTATGGGTGCCTCCTTTCAACACTGAGAGGTATAAGGAATCAATAAACGCTGCCGCCTCGGGTGTAGAGCCCGAGACCACCTTGCAGATAGTCTCGACGCTATGGAGTTTGTCTCCCGGATTGACACGTTCGGGACTGTATCCCACAAAAAAGTCCTCATTGTAGACAAGCTTCGAAGCCTGCACAAGGGCTGGCACGCATACCTCCTCCGTGACACCCGGATAGACCGTCGACTCATAAACCACCACGTCACCACTACGCAAGCAACTGCCAACCGTACGACTGGCAGAAAGCAACGGTTGTAAATCCGGATGGTTGTTGGCATCGACAGGGGTTGGAACTGTGATAATATATACGTTGCTGTCGCCAATATCTTCGACTTTGTCTGTACATCTAAGCCCATGACACCTGATAGACACCTGCAGACGTTCACTGTCAATCTCCAACGTCGAATCGTTGCCTTCCATAAGCGATTCAACACGATGGCTATCAATATCGAAACCTATTGTAGGATAACGGGGGGAGAAAAGGCACGCCAAAGGAAGACCCACATAACCAAGGCCCACCACACAAATCTTAATATCTTCAAGTGTCTTCATATCGTCGTGGTTATCATTTGGATTTCTTCATCGGACAGATAAGGATGCATGGGTAGCGAGAGTACCGTCTGTGTCAAACACTCAGCTACCAAACAAGGTTCTTGACGTAGTTCAGCAAACGCTTGCTGTTGACTCATCGTACGGGGATAGTAAACCGCCGAAGGAATGTTAGCTGCTTTGAGTCGGGCCTGAAGGTTGTCGCGTTCAGGAGACTGTATGGTATATTGCGCCCACGAGGATGTTACGGCAGGAGATAAAACAGGAGTTGTCACCTTGCCCTGGAGCAATTCATTATATAACTTTGCCACACGATTCACCGCATCCAACTCTGTATCAAAATATTTCAGCTTCACTTGTAATACAGCAGCCTGCAGTGTATCGAGACGTGAATTCAATCCGATACGGACATTGTCATATTTGTCAACACCTTTACCATGCACGCGAAGGGAGCGTAGCAATGAGGTCCAGTCATCATTGTCAGTAAAGAGGGCTCCCCCGTCACCATAACAACCCAACGGCTTGGCAGGGAAAAACGAAGTGGTTCCGATATCGCCAAAAGAACAGGCACGACGGGCATCCCTACTTCCGCCAAAGCCTTGGGCGCCATCTTCGAGAAGAAGCAAACCATGATTCTTACAGATAACCTGTAATTTAGAGTAATCGGCTGGACATCCAAAAAGATCAACCGCCATTACTGCTGCAGGACGCAAGTCGGTATGCTCCTCCACAAATTGGATTTTTTCAGTCAAATCATCGACATCAATGGTGTAGTCCTCCTTATTCACATCGACAAAAACCGGGGTAGCCCCCTCTAAGGCTATTACCTCTGCCGAAGCGAAAAAAGTAAAATCGGGCACGAATACAGCATCGCCTGTTCCTATGCCCCAAACCATCAATGCCAACCGCAATGCGTCGGTGCCGCTAGCACAAGTAATGCAATGTTTCACTCCCACATAGTCGGCCAACTGTTGTTCCAAATCAGACACCGTTTCACCCATGATATAGAATCCCGACGCAGCAGTCTGCAACAACACCTGCTCCATCTCAGCCTTCATGGCTGCATACTGTCTATGTAGATCCCTGAACTGCATTATTTCATATAAAGTTTATGGTCTCTCAATTCGTACGAACGACCACAAGTACATTGCAACGAGTCATCAAGACGCTGACCACAGGCACATACCCATCCAATCCGACGGGCGGGAACTCCCGCCACCAGGGCAAAGTCCGGCACATCGTCAGTCACCACCGCTCCCGCTGCCACCATTGCCGAACGTCCAATCGTGTGACCACACACCACTGTACTGTTGGCGCCCAGCGAGGCACCTTCCCGTACCAGCGTCTTGGCATAGACCCCATGGACAGGAAAATGGGCACGGGGAGTCAACACATTGGTAAACACACAGCTGGGGCCACAGAATACATGGTCTTCCAATTCCACACCTTCATATACCGAGACATTGTTCTGGATGCGTACACCATTGCCGATTCGGACATTGTTGCACACATTGACATTCTGGCCCAACGAGCAGTCACATCCGATACGGGCGCCCTGCTGGATATGGCAAAAATGCCATATCTTGGTGCCGCCGCCTATCTGGACGTCATCATCAACATAACTGCTTTCATGGATGTATGCTTTGTCTGGCATATGTGACTGGTTTTAATTATTTACTCCATCCAAAAGGATGTGGTGACAGCGGACAACGGGCCAAAGGATGGTAATCGCCCACCAAACCGACAGGTTTGGCATTGCGTATGTCATGTACGATCTGTATGGATTCACGCGCTTCGGCAATAGAGAACCCTTTGCCTGCCAAGATTTGCTCATAGCTTTGGGTATGGAGTTCGGTAAAGCCATCACTGAAGGCATATTCCTGTCCGTCGACAAGGATGGTACGATAGGTACGCTGACCCTGTTGACGCGACAACTCAGGCAGATGGTCGGAGTTGATACTTAAAAAATAACGAACACGAGCCCGTTTCAACTCCAGAAAACCCGCCACACGGTCGTGAGAGGCAACATGCACCACATTACGCTGCACTGGACCAAAAATCCAACAGAGCATATCGTAAAAATGCACACCGATATTGGTTGCCACGCCACCACTCTTGTGGATATCACCTTTCCACGAAGCATAGTACCAACTGCCCCGCGAAGTAATATATGTCAAGTCGATATCATAGACTTTATCCTTTGTTCCTGATTCCACCAGTGATTTCAATGCCTGAACCGAAGGATGCAACCGCAACTGGAGTATCGTGTAGGCTTTGTGTCCCGATTCCTGCTCGACCTTCTGAAGTGCATCAATATTCCAAGGATTGAGCACTACCGGTTTTTCACAAATAACATCGGCACCCAAACGCAGTCCATAGCGCGTATGGGCATCATGAAGGTAGTTGGGTGTACAGACCGATACAAAGTCAAGAGCCTGCCCCCGTTCCTTTAGCAGACTGTTGTGTCGGTCAAAGAGTTCTTGCTCCGTGAAGAATGCAGCATCGCTAAAAAAGGAATCCAGTATACCGACACTATCGTTCTTGTCGTATGCCGACAGCAGCCGATTGCCGGTCTCTTTAATGGCCTTCAGATGACGCGGTGCAACATAACCGCCAACTCCTATAATCGCAAAGTTTTTCATACTGTCTCGCTAGAAGAATTGGCTACTTTTCGACCATCCAGCACACGGGTCATCACATGAATGAATGGATCCAGCCGAGCGCTGAGGCATTGAATAAAATGAACACATTTGGCATACTTCTCCTTTTGATGGTTTCGCAAATAGTCAATTCGGAAATATGGATACCAAATGAAAAACACACCAGCAAGAAATACCAAAAAGAACTGCAGTGTAACCTGTATCTCTGCCATCGCAGTAACAAGCCAGACGGCAAGAACCATCAAATTACGGAATAAAATACTGAGGGTAGCCAACAGATGACTCATCCCCATATCGACCAACGCGTGATGAAGATGTGTTCGGTCGGGGTGGAACGGCGATTTGCCACGAAAAACGCGGAAGAGGGCCACTCTAAGCAAATCAAACAGGATGTTTGAACACAAAGCCATCATAAAACTGATAAAGTAACGGTCTACAAGAAAACTGTCATCCAACGTGTTATATGGTGCCGGACTGGCTGAGATAAAGACAAACAAACCCAAAACCAATGAACCCGAATCGCCCATATAGATTTTGTATTTCTTGGAAAAGACGTTGTAGGCAAAAAAAGCAAGCAGCGTTCCTGCCATAACCAACGAAATCAATGCTTGATCCACAAAACCGTGAAACAGGCACCAGAACGCCATCACACTGGCTACAAGGAGTCCCAAGATGGAAGAAAGGCCGTCGATTCCGTCAACAAAATTAACCCCATTGATAAACAACAAGCCCAAAAAAACAGTCAACACAAACGACGCCCAATAGGGAATAGTATCCAGACCAAAAAGACCGCAAAGCGACTGCACGCCATAGGCACCACTTAGGAATAGGAGCAAAATAGAGAATATTTGCAGTATCATCTTGAACTGCCAACTCAACCCAATGATATCATCAAGCATTCCGAAAGTATACATTACCAACATTATACAAATTATCGGAAAAAGCGTACTGATATCGTAAAAAAGATTAATGATAATGAGTGTGATGCAAACAACCGACACGATAACCATTCCGCCCATCACTGCCACAGGCTCTTTCTGCAACTTGCGTTCATTGGGCGCATCGGTCATTCGCTTGCGACGTGCCATCAGAATCACTCGAGGAATGATCAACGGCAACGCAATCAGCGGGAGTACCGCAGCCAGGATATACAATAAATCAATAGACATATGGAAAAAAAGTTATTCAACAAATGATGCAATCCTAATCATCTATCGGTTGGCATACATAGATTCATAATACTTTTCATAATCGCCGCTGGTGATGTTGTCCATCCATTCCTGATTGTCAAGATACCAACGGACCGTCTTCTCAATACCTTCCTCAAACTGCAGACTGGGTTCCCAGCCCAATTCGCGTTGCAGCTTGCTGCTGTCGATAGCATAACGCATATCGTGTCCTGCGCGGTCAGTCACATAGGTAATCAAATCCATGTCAGACCCTTCCGGACGACCCAACAGACGGTCGACGGTATTGATAAGCACTTTGATAATATCAATATTTTTCCATTCGTTGAAACCTCCTATATTATATGTCTCGGCTATCTTGCCTTGATGGAAGATGAGATCAATGGCTCGAGCATGGTCCTCAACATAAAGCCAGTCTCTCACATTCTCCCCTTTACCATAGACTGGCAATGGACGACGATGACGGATATTATTGATAAACAGCGGTATTAATTTCTCAGGGAACTGATAAGGACCATAGTTGTTCGAACAATTGGTGACAATGGTCGGCAGACCATATGTATCGTGGAATGCGCGGACAAAATGGTCACTGGAGGCCTTGGATGCTGAATAAGGGCTGTGTGGCATATATTTCAAATCCTCGGTAAAGAACTTGTCTCCATAGGCCAGATGATGCTCACCTGAAGAAGCCTTGGTGGAGAAAGGCGGTTGGATACCGTCAGGGTGGGTCATTTCTAAAGCGCCATAGACTTCATCGGTGGAGATATGATAGAAACGCTTCCCCTCAAACTTTTCAGGCAACGACTCCCAATAAAGTTTAGCAGCCTGAAGCAGACTCAATGTACCCATAACATTGGTACGGGCAAAAGTGAAAGGATCCTTGATGGATCGGTCCACATGACTCTCTGCTGCCAGATGGATGACACCATCGATTTTTTCACGCTGCATCAACGCATAGATGGTGTCGAAATCGCACACATCAGCCTTAACAAAAGTATAGTTAGGCTTGTTTTCAATATCTTTCAGATTGGACAGATTGCCAGCGTAGGTCAATTTGTCGACATTGAAAATATGATACCCCAGGTATTTGTTGACAAACAGTCGGACAACATGTGTGCCAATAAAACCGGCACCGCCTGTGATGATGATATTCATAATACTATTAGTTTGCTTGCACAATAATAAACTATCTTTCTGATTGTATATTCCTTAAGCACAAAGCCAAAGAGTCTGTCCAATAAGGAATCGACGCTTCGAAAACACGCTTGTATTTTGTCTTGTCCAGCACTGAAAACGACGGTCGAATAACTTTGCTGGGAAAATCTTCACTATGGCAGGGTACTATCTCACATGAAGTAATGCCTGCCTGCCGGGCAATCTCCTTGGCGAAATCAAACCAACTGCATACACCTTCATTACTGAAATGGTAGATGCCCTCGTTGCCACGGAAACGTTCATTCTCGACAATGTCAAATATTGCCCGAGCCAAATCACCGGCATAGGTAGGTGTACCTACTTGGTCAAATACCACTTGGCAGCGATCCTTCTGCGGCAGGATTCGGAGCATGGTTTTGACAAAATTGTTACCATACTCACTGTAAAGCCAAGCCGTACGGAATATCACATACCGGCACTCGACCTCAAAAATCGCCTGCTCTCCAGCCAATTTTGTACGCCCATAAGCACCCGTGGGGTTCACCACTGTCTCCTCCGTGCATGGTTTGTTATTCATTCCACCTCCGAAAACATAGTCCGTCGAAACATGGAACAACGTACCTCCGCACACCTTCATGGCATCCGCCAAATGTCGCACAGCCAAGTGATTGACACTGTCAGCAACATCTTCTTCATCTTCAGCCTTGTCAACCTGGGTATAAGCCGCACAATTAATCACAAGGGTAATACCCTGACGCAAAACAAAATTGAACACTGCATCGCGGCGGGTGATGTCAAGATCCTCAATGTCAGTAAAAAAGTATTCATGCTGCGGGCAGGATGCTCCCGTGGAGGCAGCATTCCCTTCGACGAGCAGTCGCATGTGGCGACCCAACTGACCATTGGCACCTGTCACTAAAACTTTCATGTTAGAACTTAAACGGACTGACAAAATCCTTCAAAAAACAGTGGTGTTTATCTTTCTCTGAAAGGATGACCTTGTCGTGGTCCACCATCCAGTCGATATTCAATTGAGGATCGTTCCATGCGATGGCATCCTCTGATGCAGGCTCGTAAAACTGGTCACACTTATATTGAAAAACTGCGACATCACTCAACACCGAGAATCCATGGGCCATCCCTCTGGGAAGAAAGAATTGGCGATGGCTATCGGCACTGAGACGCACTGCCACATAATGACCATACGTTGGGGAACCCTGACGAATATCCACAGCAACATCAAGCACCTCTCCAGCGACCACACGAACCAATTTACTTTGTGCATATGGAGGACGTTGGAAATGGAGACCTCGAACAACACCGTAGCAGGAACGCGATTCGTTATCCTGCACAAAATGTACATCGAGACCACTTTTCTCGAGGAAAGTCCTTTCATTGAAACTCTCGAAAAAATAACCGCGTTCATCTCCAAACACTTTCGGTTCGACAATCAGAACACCTTCGATAGCAGTTTTCTTGATTTCCATTTAAATAATGTATTCAATATTTAATAGCAGCCTGTCTTTCTACAGACAGGGGAAGTACTGTCAATGTTTGATAAGTGATAGTAAATACAGCCCATACTGGTTTTTGGCCATAGGGGCTGCAATTCGACGCAAGTCGTCATCTGAAATCCATCCTTTCTCATAGGCGATGCTCTCCAAACAGGCGATTTTCAATCCTTGACGTTTTTCAATAACTTCAATGAATGTGGAAGCCTCCGACAGCGAGTCATGCGTACCCGTATCCAGCCAAGCAAAACCACGGCCCAACAGTTGAACTTTCAGTTCTCCATCCTCAAGAAATGCTTGGTTAACACTGGTAATTTCCAATTCGCCCCTTGCAGAAGGTTTGATTTGCTTGGCGATATCTACCACCTTGTTGGGATAAAAATAGAGTCCCACCACAGCGTAGTTGGATTTGGGCTGTTGCGGTTTTTCCTCAATAGACAACACATTGCCTGCTGAATCGAACTCCGCAACACCATAACGTTGCGGATCGGCCACCCAATAGCCAAACACGGTGGCTTTACGTTCCTCATTTGCGGCACGGACAGCCTCTCGCAGCAACCTTGAAAAGCCATTACCCTGGAAGATATTGTCTCCCAAAACCAAACAAACCGAATCGTCACCAATGAACTCCTCACCGATAAGGAAAGCTTGCGCCAACCCATCGGGCGAAGGCTGCTCGGCATACGAAAAACGAACACCGTAATCAGACCCGTCACCCAACAATCGACGGAATCCCGGCAGGTCATAAGGGGTAGAAATAATAAGGATGTCGCGGATTCCTGCCAACATAAGCGCCGAAATGGGATAATAAACCATCGGCTTGTCGTAGATAGGCAACAACTGCTTGCTCACCCCTTTGGTTATAGGATACAGGCGGGTACCCGACCCGCCTGCCAATACAATTCCTTTCATCTTATTCGGACTCTTTGTTCTTGTTCTCCTTCTCGCTATCGTCACCATAGCCATAACCGTAACCATAGCCATAACCGTAACCATAGCCGTAACCGTAGCCATAGCCATAGCCATAACCGTAGCCATAACCACCATAACGCTTCTTGATGAGCGGCATATCCGTAAGAACAATTGCCATATTCTTGAACTTCTGCTTGTCTGAAAGTTCCTGAATGAAGGGGAATGCAGCCTTGCTCACCTTACCGACACGCATGATGTACATCGTCAAGTCAGCATAACGGTTCACAATGGCCGAGTCAGCCACAATCTGTGCAGGCGTAGAGTCGAGAATGATATAGTCATAACGTTCACGCAGACTGTTGACCAAATTCTCAAAACGATCGGTCATCAGCAGTTGCGTAGCATTGGGCGGAGTCTTCTCGCAAACGATGTAATCGAGATTCTCAGACGATTCGCTGTGGGTAATAACCTTGTCGACATCCGTTTCCTTGCCAAGCAGATAGTGAATGATACCCATCCGGTTATGACGGTCAATGGTTTTGGAGGTACTCCGCTTGCGCAAATCGACGTCTATCAGAATGGTCTTCTTCCCCGTATAGGCAAGCGACAGTGCCAAGTTGATAGCCACATACGACTTACCTTCACCCGGCATAGTGGAAACCGTTTGCAGCACCTTCTTGTCTGCATCGTTGAGGAAGAATGGAATGTTGGAATGCAGTATTCGGAATGCCTCAGTTACTGTATCTGTACCATTGGCCGTAACAATCACCTCGTCTTTGACGCGACTTTCCGGTTTGGAAGGTATTTCACCCAAAACCGGAATCGTCAGAGCCTTTTCTACATCGGGTTTGCCACGCAACTTGGTATTGAAGAACGAAATGAGGAACATCACCAATGCCGGAATGGCAAGACCCAGCACCAATCCCACCAAGGCATACATCATCAGACTCGGACCCACTTTGGTCTGCGTGGCACTCTCCACCACTTTGGCGTTGGCTACCGTAACAGCCAAGTTCATGGCATTTTCCTCTCGTTTGCTGAGCAGGTAGAGATACAATTCCTCTTTGATTTTCTGTTCACGAGTCACTTCGTTGACCGCCTTGTTCTGGGTCGGCAAACTGCTGATTTGTCGTTGAGAACGCTGTTCCTGCTGACGGGCTTTCTGTAGTTTCATATTGACGCTGCTGAGCAGGTTGAGGACTGACGAATGGATAGCCTCACGGGTAGCCGACATTTCCTGCAGCGAATTTTTCGCCATCGGGTTGTTGGCACCTGCACCCTGAATCAATTTCTGGTAGCTCAACAATTGGTTGTTGTAAACATTGATTAAGTTCTGTACTCCAGCATCGCTCACAATCAGTGACGGTATCAGTTCCATATCATGGCTCTTGTCCTCGACGTATTCCTTGATGTAAAGAATCATGTTTTTCTCAGCCTCAAGGGAGACCACCTCGTCATTGTAGCGCAGACCGGTCTGCAGGATAGTACCGCTAGCCGATGCCACATCGGGCACATTGGAGTTTTTCTGTAACGATTCGACACGTGCATCGACAGCGCTCAGTTCATTATAGATAATTGAGATACGGTCGTTAATAAACTGCTCTGTCTTCTGGGCGACCATATTCTTGTCATTGATGACATCCTCGTTGTAGACAGCAATCAAGGTATCGACCACCTCACGGGTACGCAGAGCGTGTGCGTCTGAATAGGAAATGTCAATAATGGATGCAATCTTGTCAACGCGAGAAACACTCAGACGGTGCTTCATACCTTTGGCAACATTGTACAACGGTGAGAAGCCCATAACGAATGTCACATTGACATCGTCATCCGAGAAATTGTCTGTCTTCTCGATGGCAAAACTGGCATATTCGTTCACCTTGATAATCTGGTTGAATGAAGCCTCTTTCTTGTCGCTTTTCACCCTCTGGTTGTTGAAAGAAGTGATGCTGTATTCATATTTGTCTTTCCCTTTGGGAGTCACTTCCATCGTAATGGACAACTGGACACTGTCCACCTGCATGTTGAACACATTCAAATGCATCGGTTTGTCCTTGTAGTACGACACCTTACGGAATGATGAATTGCGGTTGCACCAGCTATTCATACCCAAACGTTCGGCCGTTTTCATCAGAAGGGGTGTCGACTTGATGATATAAATTTCATTTTCAAGCGACAGCGAACTATTGTCAAAACCCATGTTGGCGAAAATGGCATCCATATTCTGACGGTTGCCGACTTTTCCGTTATTGTCATCACGGAGCAAAATCGTTGCATTGTCGGTAAAAGTCTTCGGCTTGGACTTATACAAGAAAGCCGAAATCACCAAACAGATGACCGCTGAAATGACAAACCAGTACCAGTTGTTGATGACAATAAAAACAATGTCACGCAAGGAGATGGCATTTTCATTCTCCTGGCTCAAGTTTTGTTGTTGATTTGCAATTTGATTGTTATCCATAGATATTGTTGTTTTTCTTCGTCAGGAAAAGATTATTTTTTGAGATTTCTTGCCAGCACAGTGTAATAATACATCGAAGCAAGTGTCGAAAGCATAGAAATACCTGCACTAATATACGTCATAATGATCGGGTCTCGATCAGCGTTGGCTTTCTTGCGTTTGTTAGGTTCGACATAAACTACATCGTTCTGATGCAGGTAATAATAAGGCGAATCAAAAACACTCTCTGAAGTCAAGTCCAGCGTTCCAATGATACGTTGTCCGTTTTCTTCACGAATGACTGTCACATTCTCGCGCTGGCCGTAGATAGTGAGGTCTCCCACCATACTCAGTGCTTCAAAGATGGTCAGACGCTCTCCCTGCACCACCAGTTGTCCCGGACGGGCAACATCGCCAAGTACACAGACACGGAAGTTCATCAACTTCACCGTCACCACAGGATCGGTCACATGACCCTCCTGTACCAACCGTTCCTCGATGGTACGTGCCAACTCAGCATGGGTCATTCCCAACACCTTTATTTTACCAAGTACCGGAAACGTGATGAATCCATCCTGATTAACAAGATACCCCTGAACGGTGCCCGAACCCGGATTGATTACCGTTCCATTGGCACTGACTGCCGATTTGTTCGTCTCTTGATTGAAGGCGATGGTTGCCTGAGGCGTCTGGCTCTCGACATAGATGTAGAGAATGTCATTGGCCTGAATACCCTTGGAGAATTCGCTGGTGAATGTCATTGCAGAATCTCTTGCCGCATCCTTAACGTAGGCAATCTCACGTTCCTGCCGGCATGCGGTTACCAGAAACAGCAATCCTACTACGGGTAAAATGAACTTGATTTTCATCTTCATTTCGCTTTTTTTATTTATATTTATACCTATTAATTCCTTTCAAAACATTCAAATGCAACACCTTCCGTACCATCAACAACGAAGCGACGGAAGGATTGGATTTGCAAAGTTACGAAAAAATAAGGAAACCACATTATAAAAATCAAAAAAAACAAACAATTTCACATTATTTTCTGCGTTATGGCGGAAAAATATCGACCATGGAAGCCCTCTTACTTGCCGCCGGACTAGGAACCCGCCTCCGACCGTTAACCAACAACATCCCCAAAGCCCTAGTACCCATCGGCAATCGCACCCTATTGGAAATCAACATCAAGAATCTCATCCGACAAGGATGTCGTCATATCATAGTCAACATCCACCATTACGGAGACAAGATAATAGATTTCATCAACAGCCACACTTGGGAAGCCGACATCGAAATCTCAGACGAACGCAATCTTTTGCTCGACACAGGAGGCGCCGTAAAAAAGGCGGCCGCCCTTATGCTCGACAACACATTGCTGGTATACAATGTCGACATTCTATCCATCATCGATTTCGAAACCTTCTATCGCACACATGGAAAAACGGGTAACGCCGCCACTTTGGCCGTCAGCCATCGGTCAACCGACAGGATGCTATTGTCCGACAGCAACGGGCGCTTGAAAGGATGGCATAGTGAGAGCCGGGACATTACACAATGGGTGGATAACCCGACAACAGATGTCACCCCGTTTGCATTCAGCGGGATTGCATTTCTGTCAAAAGCTTTCATCAATGGACTACCTCCAGCAGATAAGCCCTACCCTATCATCCCCGAATATCTCCGTCTAGCCGAGACGCTCCCAGTCGGACTGTTCGAGCACCCTGCCGGACAATGGCTGGATGTGGGCAAACCCGAGACGCTCGCAAAGGCTGCTGATTTCATTTCGAAAAACAACCTGTAAAATGCAACACCTCAAAACACAAGAATCATGGAACCTTTCCTCCATAAGGTAGCCTCACAGCTCTGGAAAAACCACCCACACAAATTAGAGCAGGTTCTGGTGGTCTTTAACAACCGCCGCGCAGGGCTTTTCCTTCAGCAAGAGCTGCAAAAAATGGATAGCAAACCTTTCTTTCTTCCTCGTATTATTGGCATCGACGATCTTATTTATGAACTCGGAGGACAGCAGATTGCACAACCTGAATTGTTGCTTTTTGAACTCTATGACATTCATCGCCGCATGGAAGGGGAGGAACGTCGCTTCCAAACTTTTGAGGAATTTATTACTTTCGGGGAAATGATGCTGGGCGACTTTTCCGAAATTGACCTTTACTGTGCTGATGCCCAAAGGCTGTTTGACATTTTGAGCGAACACAAAAAAATAGGGGAATGGGATCCCGAGGACCCCGACATCACGCCCTTTCAGAAAAAATACCTTGCCTTTTTCCACTCGCTCTACAGTTACTACACCCAGCTGAGGGAACCGCTGAGTCGAATGAATCAGGCCTATATGGGTATGGCCTATCGCAATGTGGCGGAAAATATCGAAAGCCTCGCCGAAAAAATCAAAGAAAAGCACATCTATTTCATAGGCTTCAACGCTCTTTCCACCTGCGAGACACGCATTATCAAACACTTCATAGAGCAAGGCTCGGGGCATGTCATTTTCGACGGAGATGATTATTACTACCTCAACGAGACTCAAGAGGCAGGACTTTTCCTGCGACAACATGCCCAGCTGTTTCCTAAACCAGACTCCTATGGCGAACACTTCGCAACACAAACGAGAACCATCCATATCGTTAACTGCCCTGAAAACGTGCTGCAAACAAAAAAATCAGGGCATATTCTAAGACAAATCGTCGACAATACTGCGGCATCTGAAACAACAAAAAAACTCGAAGACACAGCCATTGTTCTCGCCGACGAGAATCTGCTGATACCCATGCTCAACTCTCTACCCAACGACATCCATTCGGCCAATGTCACCATGGGTTACCCCTATATCTACACAGAAACCCACAACCTAGTCACCACGCTCCTTTCGCTCTACACCCGAAACAAAGACGGTCGCTTCTACCATACCGATCTGACAACTTTCTTTGCCAATCCTATCATTTCCAATCTGCTTGGCAGCAACAACCCACACACCCTAATATCCCAACAACTCAGAGAGGGAAAAATCATATATGTCGACCCCGATGAAACCGCAAGTCTGCTAACACTTGTCGACAAAGAGAAACAACTGTTTTTCTTGTTCCAGAATGCCCGTCCCTCTGTTATGGAAATTCTCAACAACCTTCAAAAACTGGCGGAACTAATTGTTCAAAGCGAATCATTAGAGAACAACGTCAAGGAGACCGAAGCTCTCGCATGCATGGTCCAAATCTTCGACAATTTCAAGACCCTGCAGAGCAAACACAAATTCATCGACACCACTTCCGCCTTGCAAAAAATCTACGAACGGGTAGCACAACGACGCAAAATATCTTTCTACGGCGAACCTCTTGCCGGACTACAATTGCTGGGCATGCTTGAAACGCGCAACTTGGATTTTGAACGACTGATACTTTTGTCTGTCAACGAAGGTACACTGCCCACTGGAAAAAACGACAATTCACTGATTCCATACTTTTTAAAGAAAGAGTTTCACATTCCCACTTTCAAAGAAAAAGATGCCGTCTACGCTTACCACTTCTACCGGATGTTACAACGCTGCCACGAAGCATGGCTGCTGTACAGTTCCGAATCGGGCGGCATGGGAAAAGGAGAGCCCAGCCGTTTCTTGCTGCAAATCAAAAACGAACTGGCCATACGCTATCCCAACATCCATATCGTTGAAGAAGTTGTCGCCACGCGACAGAAACGGCCCAAACCTCTTGGCGTCACCATGGCGCCCAAAGACGACGCCACACTTCAACGACTGTATGAACTGGCAACAAAAGGATTTGCACCATCGGCACTGAATTGCTACCGCAACTGTCCGTTGAAATTCTACTACGAATACGTTTTGGGTGCCCGTGAACAAGACGAACTCAACGAGGAAATCGAATCAAACGAACTGGGATCATTCATTCACGACATTCTGTGCAATATTTACAACATCGACAAAGACAAGAGTATCAAGGCAGAGACACTTTCTGACGTATTGGAAAACCTGAACAACGTCATTGACCAAAAATACAAAAACGATGTTTTGAGGAAAAGAAGCAACGAGGGTAAGAACCATCTGTATGGGGAAGTGGCGAAGATGCAGATTGGCAGATTTTTAAAAAAAGAAATTGAATATTTGAAAGCCGGCAACACCCTGGAAATGCTGCTGACCGAATATGAGATGAAAGTCCCCTTGCCTCTTTCCTCAACAGACACGTCCACTCCCATCTACATCAAAGGAATCGCCGACCGAGTGGACCGGGTGGAAGGGCATCTACGTATCGCTGACTATAAATCCGGAAATGTAGAAGAAAAAGAATTGCAGGTAGCCGACGAATCGCCTGATTTCCGCAGCGTACCCGACAAATGGTTCCAAGTGATGGCCTACGCCTGGCTTTTCTGCCGGCAGTATCATTATTCGAAACCTTTTTGTTCCGGAATTTTCCCACTGCGGATGCTTTGTGCCGACTTCATGGCAGCCTCTTGGAACGGAAAAAAACTGTTTGACAACTCCGACATCGACCGTTTCGAACAACTGCTAACCGCACTGGTATCGGAAATGCTTGATCCTTCTGTCAGTTTTACCGCAACACCTCAAAACAAAAAAACAAGCTGTGCATATTGCCCCTTTGTCCGTTCCTGCCATATCGAGGAACAAAAAACGGTCCTTCGTCAAAAAAAAATATGAGAAACACATGATTTTCAAAAAAAATATGTAAATTTGCATTTTCATACAACACTTGTCTTTCAGGTTCCAAAAGAGCTGATGGACAGGTGTATGGAATTGTAAATATGACAATAATAAATAAAAAATAGACTCAAAAGTCCGCTTTTCAACAGTAAAAAAGAACCTCATTTTATGAAAAAATCGATTTTTACACTTGTCCTCATGTCAGTGCTCCTGGTGGGATGCAACGGTTTGTCAAAAATGAAATCCGACAGCAAGAAAGTTCGCTACCAAGCCACTCCCAATCCTGTAGAGACCCGCGACGACAAGGTAGTAGTCAAATTTGTCGGTTCTATCCCCGAAAAATATTTCAACAAGAATGTTGCCGTTTTCATTCAGCCCGTGTTTACCTGGGAAGGCGGTTCCATTCCCCTGAACCCCATCACGCTTAAAGGCGAGAACGTCAACGGTGAAGGCATCACTATCAACTACGAGAATGGCGGACGTTTCACCTATACCGACGAACTCGATTTCAAACCTGGCATGGAAACGGGTCGTGTCACGCTGGCTCCCGTGGGCTATAAAGCTTCCACCACAGATGACGAAGCCAAATTTCCCGATGAAATCCAATACGCCACCAAGACATTCCCCACGGTACTTATCTCCGACGGTGTCAACACCACCTCTACGTGGGTGAATATTCGTGGCAACATCTCTATTTCACCCATCAACTACAACAAGACACAAGGTGTTGTTGAAACTGCTGACATTTACTTCCCCAACGGACTTTCCACACTGGATTGGAATTTCCCGATGAACCGTGTTTTCAATTCCAAAGCCCAATTGGACCAGTTGAAAGAAATCATGCTGGAGAACGGACTTCCAAAACAAATCACCATTACAGGATGGGCCTCGCCTGAAGGTGAAGAGACCAACAATGTGGGTGTCTCCAAGAATCGCGCCGAGGTGGCCACCGTTCAAATCAAACGTGTCCTTGACGAAGTGTTGCGTATCATGGCTCAACGTGCCAACGTCCCCGCCTACGAAATCGACCACTACAAATACGAACTGCAGAAACAGATTGTCGTCTCCACCCGCGCTGCCGGTGAAGACTGGGTACATTTCGTCATTATGGTGGAAGAATCCGACATCCAGGACAAGCATGCCATCGTCAATATCGTCGAAACGCAGCAGAATCTTATCAAGCGGGAACAGATGATTAAGAACATGGCTGAAACCTATTCTCAGCTGAACAATCAAATTTTCCCCAGTTTGCGTCGTGCTCAAATCGCCCTTTACTACTCGGAAGCTCGCAAGACTGATCCCGAATTGGCGAAACAGGCCTCGCTCAATCCTGCCAAACTGACCTTCGACGAATTGATGTATGCCGCATACATCAACTACAACTACGAGACCAAACTGAAATACTATAAATGGGCTACCGAAAACTACAGCTCCGAATGGGCCGGATGGAACAATGCGGGCGCTGTGGCTTTCTATCTGGGCGACTTCAAAGAGGCTGAACGTTATCTCAACATGGCACGCCAATTGAACCCTCACAATCCCGATGTTCTGAACAATACCGGTCTGCTTTGCTTGGCACAAAAAGACTATGCTTTGGCAAAATACTACTTTGAAGAGGCCGAACGTCAGGGCAGCACTGACGCCGAAACCAACCTCCCCATCCTCAACTTGAAGAAAGGCAATTACAAAGAAGCCGCCAAACAGCTGAAAGGGTCTACCTGTAGCTTCAATTTGGCTTTTGCACAACTCATGAATGGTGAGACCAGCAACAGCATCCGTACGCTGGATTGCTGTTTAGACCAGAATGCCGACGTTTACTACTTACGTGCTGTGGCTTATGCACGACTGGGAGATAAAACCAATGCCCTCAAAAACCTCAAAGTGGCATGCGACGAGGTTTACAACTACAAGGAACGTGCCGCCGTCGACGTGGAATTTAAAGCCTATTGGGATGATGAGGAATTCAAACTGATTGTGAAACTCTGGTAATTCGACACCGAACCCATAACAAAAAGAATGTAGGAACACCTGTTCTTACATTCTTTTTTTAGATAGACAGAACATGAAAAAACAGATCCCCAACCTCATCACCCTCGGCAACCTGCTATGCGGGGTATTGGCCACTATGTTCGCTGTTGGAGGCCTGCTAAATTATGCAGCCCTATTTATTTTCTTAGGCATCTTCCTTGATTTTTTTGACGGAATGACAGCTCGGCTTCTCGACGTCAGTTCTCCCATGGGAAAGGAACTTGACTCATTGGCGGATGTTGTAACAAGCGGTGTCGCACCGGGATTTATACTATACTGTATTTTACAAGACAGTCCCTGCGAATGGCTTAAAACGGTTGCATTGGCCATTCCGCTTTTCGCAGCATACCGCTTGGCAAAATTCAATATTGACAGCCGACAAAGTCATTCTTTCCTCGGATTGCCGACACCTGCTAACGCAATGGTATGGGCCGCCTTGGGAATTCTTTTCTTCCGCACAAATCATCAAACCCTGGGTATTGCCGGAATCGACGCTTCCTTTCTTTTCACAGACACCAGTCTGATTATTTTGGCAGTTGTTTCTCTTTTGCTTGACATAGCAATGATTGCCGAATTTCCACTTTTTGCATTGAAGTTCAAAAAATTCGGTTGGAAAGAGAATCAATTGCGATACCTATTTTTGTTGACTTGCATCATTCTGATTGTACTGCTGGGCGAATTGGGTATCGCCCTGTGCATTCTTTGGTACATTTTACTCTCTTTGCTGACACAGAAAAAACAACATGCCGAATAACCCGCAACATATCGCCATTGCTGATTACGACTATCCGCTTCCAGATGAAAGAATAGCTAAATTTCCTCTGGCACAGCGAGATCAATCGAAGTTGCTCGTTTACCGCAATGGTACGATTAGCGAGTCGATGTTTTTCCATTTGCCCGAGTTGCTTCCCGAGAGTTCCATGTTACTCTTCAACAACACAAAAGTCATCCACGCACGTCTCTTTTTCCGAAAACCCACGGGTTCGGTCATCGAAATATTCTGTCTCGAACCCTGGCAACAACCCATTGCCACTGCTTTCGAAGAACGAGAACGATGCATCTGGCTTTGCTTCATCGGTAACAACAAGAAATGGAAAGAGACTACCCTGGACCGCATGCTATGCATCGACGGCCAGATAATCCATCTTTCCGCCACAAGACACGAAGCCCAGGGAAACGCATGGCTAGTTGAATTCCAATGGGAAGGCGGCATCAGTTTTGCAGAACTGATAGAACACGCAGGGGTCATCCCTCTTCCGCCCTATTTGCACCGCGAAGCGGAAGAGAGCGACAAAGAACGTTACCAGACAGTCTATGCCGAGCACGAAGGCTCGGTGGCCGCTCCCACAGCAGGCCTTCACTTTACCGAAAAGCTACTCGACCAACTCAAATCCAAGAACATCAAGACAGAGTACATAACCCTACATGTCGGCGCCGGCACTTTCAAACCCGTTTCGAGCGATACCATTGGAGAGCATGAGATGCACGTGGAAAAAGTACAGGTCAGCCGTGACAACCTGCTCAACATCATCGACCACATAGGAAAGCCCATCATCCCCGTAGGGACCACCACTGTCCGCACACTGGAATCGGTCTATTGGTTCGGTGTAAAACTGCAACAGAACCCCGAACTCGAAGCCATGCACATACTCCAGTGGGATCCTTACGAACTGGAGGCTTCGTCTTTGAGCACTGAACAGTCATACCGCAATGTTGTCCTTTGGATGGACCGCAACGGTTTGGACACGCTTGAAGGCGACACGCAACTGCTCATTGCACCAGGATACAACTATCATGTCATCAGTGGACTCATCACCAATTTCCACCAACCCAAAAGCACACTGCTTCTGCTTGTCTCTGCCTTGATTGGTGACCAATGGAAAGACTGTTACCGTTACGCTCTCGACCACGACTTCCGATTCCTTAGCTATGGCGACAGCTGTCTGTTTCTTAACAATTGATAGCGCCTGTGAAGCTTCTTCGTAACCTCCTCGAACTTTTCTTCCCCCGCAACTGCTGTGTCTGCGGGGAATTGCTGGTGGGTGATGAACACGACATCTGTTCCCGATGTCTCCTCAATCTTCCTGAAGCATATAATGCCCTTGGAGAAGAAAACTTTGTGGAACGCCGGCTGATGGGTCGTATCCCCATCGTTGCAGTTACCGCTTTGCTCACCTTCAAACATGGCAATGACACTCAGACCCTTCTACATCAAATCAAATATCAAGGCAATGAACGTCTGGCTCTTACCATGGGACGACAGATGGGTATCCGATTGTCCGAGAGCAAACGCTTCGACGATGTCGATCTGATAATCCCTGTACCCTTACATCCTCGTAAAGAACGCCAGCGCGGTTACAACCAGAGTCTGCTTCTTTGTCAAGGGATTACACAAAACTTCCCCCGGCCTATAGAACAAAACAATCTCATCCGAACACAGCATACCTCATCACAAACTCACAAAAACCGCCAGCAACGACTCGAAAACATGAAAGGCGTATTCACTGTAAAAGAGCCCGATCGACTGAAAGGAAAGCACCTGCTTCTTATTGACGATGTCATCACAACAGGAGCCACTACCGAAGCCTGCTGCCTTTCTCTGCTTGCTGTCGAGGGTGTCCGTATCAGTGTCGCAGCCCTTGCCGTCACAGGAGACACTTAACACCCTCTACCTCAAACTCTTCTTATTTTTTCTTTTGCATTTTCATTTTTTTTTATAATTTCGTTGTTCAAAACACAACCGCCGTTTTATTATATTTAAGCTGACAACCATCTATTTACAATCGATTATAACAATAAAAACAACATGAAATACAATCGTGTTCTTTTGAAACTGAGCGGCGAATCGCTCATGGGTTCGCAAAGTTACGGCATTGCGCCTGAAATGTTGGAACAGTACGCCCAAGATATCAAACAGGCCATAGAGCATCATGTCGAAGTTGCCATCGTTATCGGTGGAGGTAATATCTTCCGCGGACTGAGCGGTGCGGCCAAAGGTATGGATCGAGTGCAGGGTGACTACATGGGAATGCTGGCCACTCTCATCAACAGTATGGCATTACAAGCCGAACTGGAGAAACAAGGCATGCGCACCGAACTGCTCAGCGGACTGGCCATCGAGCCTATCTGCAAGGAGATGAGCCGACGTCGTGCCATTGAAGCTATGAAAGAGGGCAAAGTTGTCATCATTGGCGGTGGCAGCGGCAATCCCTTCTTCACTACCGACACCGCATCAGCACTGCGTGCCGTTGAAATCCAAGCCGATGCTATTCTGAAAGGCACTCGCGTGGATGGCGTCTATACTGCCGACCCTGAGAAAGACCCCACCGCCACAAAATTCCAAACTCTTTCTTTCCAAGAGGCCCTCAGCAAGAAACTCAAAATTATGGATCTCACCGCATTTGCTCTTTGCGAGGAGAACAATCTTCCCATCTACGTCTTTAACATGAACCAACCTGGCAACCTGCTGAAAGTTGTCTCAGGCGAAACCATTGGAACAGAAATCAGATAAACCTAACGAATAATCACAAAAACAATATACAATGAACGATTTATCCAAAGCATGCATCGACGAAGCAAAACAAAGCATGCAAAGCGCAATCAATTTCCTCGAGAAAGAACTGGCCAAAATCCGTGCAGGCAAAGCCAATCCCGGTATGCTGGACGGTGTCAAGATTGACTACTATGGCACTCCCACCGAACTGAGCCAGGCCGCCAATATCAGCACGCCCGACGCACGCAGCATTATCATCCAACCTTGGGACAAATCCATCATCGGAGCCATCAACAAGGCTATTCTCGATGCCAATCTGGGATTCACCCCCCGTCATGAGGGCGATATCCTCCGTATCATTGTTCCTCCTCTTACAGAGGAACGTCGTAAGGAACTCTCTAAATCCGCCAAGAGTGAAGTGGAAAACAGCAAAGTCAACATCCGCAACGCCCGTCGCAATGTCATGGACAAGGTCAAAAAGCTGAAAGACAAGTCCGTTCCCGAAGACGAAGTGAAACAGGTAGAGAAGGAAATCCAGGATATTACTGATAAATTTGTCGGCGAATGTGACAAAATCTATACCGCCAAAGAAAAAGAAATCATGACAGTATAACACGTTACGGAATACAAGGATGAACATCCGTTATTTCGACACACTGGAATCCACAAACAACTACTGTAAACTCCTTGACCTTAATACGGTTGAGGAGTTTACCGTTATTTGTGCCGGCAAACAGACCGCAGGCATAGGACAACAGGGTAACGTTTGGAATAGCGATCCATATAAAAATCTTACATTCAGTATAATTCTCAAACCGACTTTCCTATCCACTGCCGACCAATACCAACTAACCATGATGCTGGCAGTTGCCGTTGCGAAAACGACAATGGAACTACTACCCCATCACCCAGTAAAAATAAAATGGCCCAACGACATCTATGTAAGTGACAGGAAAATATGCGGCATCCTGACTACTGCCACGGTCAACCACCAACATATTGATTCCGCCATCTGCGGTATCGGCTTCAATGTCAACCAAACCGTTTTCCCTGCCTGGATTCCAAACCCGACATCCATTGCATTGCAAACAGGTCAGGAGCACGACCTGGGCCTCATACTCCAATCGCTCTTAAAGAAGATCGAAAATGAATACCTGTTGCTGCGTAACAACCCCGATGTCCTAAAAGAACAATACTTAAAATCCATGTATCGCCGCGGTGTTCCTTCCCAATTCAAACTGAATGAGGACATTTTTATTGGAACCATCGAAGGCGTGGATCGTTTCGGTCATCTGATAATAAATCCTGGCAAACGATCATTCGATCTCAAAGAGGTGCAATTCGTCATCTGACGGTATGGGAAGGTTAATGCATGTTTACAACTTTTCGAACGATTCCTTGATTCCTTCATCGTAAGGAATCACCTCTTCTATACCGTTAAACCCTGGATTATAAAAGAAATACGACTGATTGGTTCCCTTACTGCGGCAGACATACTCGGCAAGAATCTTCTCCACATAAAGCGTAGCACAAGCGGAACCCAACCGTCTTGCAGAGCGATAGACATCATTGATATCAATGCGGTCAAAATCAGTCTTCAGCGTCGCCTTTCCCTCCTTGATAGATTTTACCGTTCCTCGGAAATCATCACTAATTTCGTCATTCTTGAAATAGACTTGGTCGTTGGTGTCGCGGGGATCCAATCGCAGCCATACATTTGTTGCGAAATGGTGTAAATCATAGTCGTATGCATAATACATACCCTTTTTCGTACGAAAGTCGCTCCGCTGGCGCTGCACATATTCCTCCGCTTCAATCTGAACAATATCAACTGTAAAATGTTGGTCGTCAGCCATAGGAAGCTGACTTCTGTCGTTCACTACCACGATGGGGATTCGGGTACGGCTCAATGTGAAAAGAAATGCCTTGTTGAACTGGTCAAGAAAAATACTGTCGTCCACTTTATCGAGAAACCGTGTCAACGACGCTATCACCGAGTCCTGCTCCCGTTCGGACATCAACGAAAAGCCCGGCACTTCATTCAGCGAACTGTTCGTATGAATCAACGTCCGGGGCAACGAAACATATATCTGTTCTGTTGCAGACGCCTTGTTGCGTTCAAACTTCCGCAAAAAAGCATTGGCAAAATGCAAATCGCTACTGCACGACGACAACAGCAAAATAAAAGACAGTACTGTAAGAATGTATAGCTGTTTCCTCATAAGTCTTCCTTTTTATTATTTCTTGAAAAAAACGACTCTGCAATAAAAATATTGTACATCCTATCCATAAAAAAAATTTTGCCAATCAACTCTATTTAAGTATTTTTGCAATTCTTAAAAGAACAAGCATTTTTTATATTAATTACCTATTAATAAACAACATACAAGTACACATATATGAAGAATACCAACCTGAAAGATGAGTTTTTCTCCTACTGTCTTGTCATTCTTGGCAGCGCGCTTTTCGCCGTAGGCGATGTCATGTTTGTGAATCCATACCGTTTGGCACCTGGTGGAGTCTACGGTCTTGCCAACGTTTTTCATGCATTATGGGGATGGAAGATATCGCTTGCGGGTATCTGCATGGATATTCCGTTATTGTTGATTGGCACTTGGTTTCTCGGTCCCCGCTTTGGAATCAAAACCATTGTTTCTGTCATTCTCATCCCGGTGTTCACGTATGTCATGGAAAGTGTCTGGGGCTATGCGCCGCTTATCCATGACGGACTCTTCGACAGTTGCGAAGGTCTCAACAGCTACCTTTCCTATGAAGTCGGGTCAGGTGACAATGCCATCACAAAATACTTTATGCCGGACTTCTTCCTCAACACCGTCGTTTCCGGACTTATCTATGGTGTAGCCATCGGTCTGATTTTCAGAGCTGGTGCTACCTCCGGCGGCAGCGACATCATTTCCATGATTATCCACAAATACACCAAGATATCGCTCGGCGTATTGGTACTGATTGTCGACAGCTGCATTTCTCTGACCACTTTTGTGGCCTTTGGCGATATCCGACTGCCCATCTACTCCATCATCTTAATCTACATCGAGAGCAAAATCATCGACATGATTGTCGAAGGCGTCTCCACATACAAGACCTGCTTCATCATTACTGACAAGATTGACGAGGTAAAGAATTTCATCCTCAACGACCTGGAGCGTGGTGGCACCTGTTTCCCGGGACAAGGTCTCTATCAAGGACACGAACGCAAGATGATTTACGTCACCCTCGACCGTACCGACTTGGTGAAATTGAAATCCAACTTGCGTCATCTCGACCCCAACGCTTTTGTCAATGTCATCGAGAGCTCTGAAATCATGGGCTATGGTTTCAAGGCCCTTCCCGAGGAGTAACAGTCTCCCTTGTCGCAACAACCTCCCTCTGTCATGAAGGTTCTGCAACTCTGCATCAAGCCTCCCTACCCTCCTGTTGACGGAGGCACATTGGCCATGGACAGTGTCACCCAAGGGCTGTTGGCGGAAGGTCACACCGTCAAGGTTCTTTCCGTTTGCAGTAAAAAACACCCTGTCCGACACGAAGCCCTGCCCGACAACTACCTTCGTCAGACAGACTTCGAATCGGTATTCATCGACCTAGGCATCCATCCTCTGGATGCTGCATTCGCCCTGCTCTGCGGAGAATCATACCATGTCAAACGCTACATCAGCAAAGCGTTCGAAGAGAAGCTCAGTGAAGTGCTCCAACAGGACACCTTCGACATCGTCCACATGGAGAGCATCTTCCTTACCCCTTATCTACCGACCATCCGCAAGTTTAGCGACGCTTCCGTCGTACTACGCGCCCACAATGTCGAGCACCGCATTTGGCAGCAAATTGCGCAGGGGACGCGCAATCCTTTCAAACGCTGGTATCTGAAGAAACTGGCTCTGGCATTGCGACTTTACGAAGTGGAACACCTCAATGCCTTTGACGGAATCGCCTGCATTACGGGCAACGATGCCGATACATTCCGCCAACTGGGATGTCGCAAGCCGATTGCCGACATTCCCTTTGGCATTCTTCCCGAAATGATTGAGAATGTTGACGAGGAACCGGACACCCTCTTCCATATTGGATCCATGGACTGGCGCCCCAATGAGGAAGGCATCCGCTGGTTTCTGAAAGAGGTGTGGCCTGCTGTCCATCGCGAAATTCCCGGGGTCAAACTCTACCTCGCTGGACGCAAAATGCCCGACGACCTCATGCAGCTGCAGATGGACAACGTCATTGTCGTGGGAGAAGTCCCCGATTCCGCCTACTTCATGGCCTCTAAGCAACTCAATATCGTACCACTCCTCGCCGGCAGCGGCATCCGGGTGAAAATCATTGAAGCCATGGCCATGCGAAAAGTCGTCATCACCACCCGCACCGGCGCCGAAGGGATTCAGTACACCGACGGCGAGAATATTCTCATCGCCGACACCCCGGAACAGTTTGTCGCCCATATCAAGAATTGCCTCGATCATCCCGACCAACGCAATTTCATCGCCGAAAACGCCTATCGGCTCATTTCCGAAAACTACAGCACCCCTGCACTCACGCAAAGGCTTGTCGATTTTTACAATAAAATACTTCGTCCGTCGTTATCCCAAGAAAACATCCAAAATCAGGAATAACCGACAAATAAATAAGCATACCATGAAAATACAAAAAATAATCCTTTTGTCTCTGATGCTAGCCGTTACCACTCTTGCATCGGCCCAAATCAAGATACCCGGGACACGTGTCAGTTTCAGTTTCCCGACCGACGAATGGAAATATCTGCAAACCACTACTATCGATAAAAACACCACTGTTTACCTTTACTCTTTCGCCGGTCGCTATGTCATCGACAGCGTTGGTGACACCACACTCCCTTTTATGCGCATTTACGTCAAAAAACACTTCGACGGAGATTTGTTCAACATCGCCTATCAGCGTTTTCTTGCCCAGCCGTTCCAATCCCTCGACGAATACACTTATGAAGACGGCAGCATCGGCTATCTGGGAGCCTATACCAACAAGGAGGACCAAAAAGACTACGAGTTTCGCATGGTCTATATGAAAGACCGCAACACCGTTATCGAAATACGACTGGAAACTACGCGTGACAATTACGACGATTTCGACGAAACCTTCCTTTCTATCCTCAATTCCATCAAGACAAACTAACCGATGATGGCCTCCCGAACGCTTCTTCAAAAATCTTTACCCGCAGCACTCCTCATGGGGGTACTGCTCTTGTTTTGCGCCCCTGCCAAGGCACAAGAAACCTCTGGAAACGATGAGGCCTATTATTCCAAGCAATACACCCAACTCTACAAACAATACGTCAAAGAGCCCGAAAATGTGGCCTACAACCTCGCACTTGCCGAGTTCTACTGTGACACACTCAATCCCCTGCGCAACTATGCCACGGCCATGAAACACATCACCTTCGCCGAAAAGCGATACATCGCCATCGTCGAAGACCGCGACAAATACAGGGAGGTCAGCAAACTTATCAAGAAAAAAATCACCGTCACTCTCGTCCGTCAAACAAAGCAATATATCATCAACCTCAGTGCCCTGGAACTGACGAGCGACATCCCCATGACCGACGGCACACTTGACAGCTATGCCGCCGCCTTCAAAGAGGAGCCTGCCATCATGCGTCTCATTGAAAACAAAAGAATGCAGATGCGCTACCTCCAGGCCAAACGTGCCAATACGTTGGCAGCGTTCAAAGAATTGTATGTCAACTACCCCTCCACCCTTGAAAGCGAATCAGCTGAAAAGGAGATGTATCGCATAGCCTCTCAGGAAGTCGCCCACGCCAAACGGGAAAATGAGGTCGACTCTATCCTTAAAGATTATCTCGATATTCCCTCGGTACAACGTGCCGCAATGGCAAGAAAAAGCGCCATCGCCTATGCCCTTCTACAAGAGTCGCCCACTCCCAAAGCCTATCGCGATTTTTTACAGAAATATCCCGGAAGCGATGAATACTCGCTTGTTCTTGGCAAGATGGACGAATCACTGGCATCAGAATTTTCCAATCTATCCACCCCACGACAATACGCTGATTTTGCTCTCGACAATCCTGACAACCCTCTGGCCGACAAAGCCGTTGAGAAACTCAAAAAGATGATTACCGACGAACGCGATATCAGAGCGTTGAAAATCTACATGGAGGAATTTCCTCTCGACGTCAACTATAACGATATTTTCCTGCAGTACTACAGATGGTATACCGAAGAGGGCAACACTGCCCCCATCGAGCAATTCATCAAAACATACCCCGATTTCCCTTACCGTTCCACCGTTGAAGACGACCTCTCTTCTGCCAGTCAGCGCGACCAGATTGACATCAACATGCCTTTCCGTGAGGAAGATTTCAACACTTGGAAATCCAAGATATACTACCTCACCGGCCGGAAAATATCTTTTGTAGCACTCCAGCGTACCCTGCAGCAATACATCGCTACCAAAAACTGGGCCAAAATACCTGAACGTATCGCCTTTTTCGACCTCAGCTTCGATGACATCTGCCAAGACGAGATTGGCGAACTCACCGCTATCGTCTCCGCACCCGACAACAAGAAAATCACCCTCACCACCATGGTACTGCCTGCCTACGACATGATGCACCCTGTGCTCTATCCCGACGGCAAACATCTCTACTACAACCGTACCGTCGATGGCACTGACATTATCTATATTGCACAGCTAACCGAAACCAAGAAAGGCAGCCAGTGGCGTGCTATCGGAAAGGTGCGGTTCTCCAATATCGAGAACAAAAATGTCCGCATCTACAGCTTTTACGACAATGGCCAACGGATGCTTCTTGGACAGAACGGCAATATCCTGACGGGCGAATATCACGACAGCGTATGGACCGTCTTGCAGCTCCCCGAGCCTGTCAACAGCCCCTATTACGACTTCGATGCCTATATGCTCCCCGACGGCAGCGGAATTCTCTTTGCTTCCGACCGACCGGGAGGATACAACATGCAGCCCTCCCGCAGCAACTTTCATGGCGACACTGCACTGGCTTCCGACATCTACTACGCACCCCTCACCGACAAAGGTTGGGGGCAACCCGTCAACCTCGGATTCCATGTCAACACCCAGTACATGGAATGCAGCCCATCTATCAGCAACGACTTGAAAACGCTCTATTTTATCACCGATGCCCATGGCGGACTCGGTTATGGCGACCTATACTACACCACCCGCGACAACACCGCCGACTGGGTCCATTGGGCTACGCCCACCAACTACGGAAAAGAAACCAATAGCGGTTTCAACGAATACTCAGCAGTCCTCGACAACGGCGAGAAAAACCTGATTCTCTGTTCCAACGCCAAAGGCCGTTACGGCAGCTACCAGGTCCCTGCCATCCACAACATCAACAACGAATTCAAGAAAGTCACCGTCAAAAGCCAGCAGGTAGGCTTCTCTTTTGACCTCTACGACGTTTCAGCCAGCAAGAAAATTGTCGACCGGCAGCAGGTGGAACAAAACAGTTCCTGGACCGCATCCTATTACTCCGACAAACAATACGCCTTCCTTCCCCACATCGAAGATCTCCTCATGCCCGGCATACTTTTCACACCTCAAAAGAACGCGCAGATAACGCCTCTCACCTACTCTTCCCAACAACTGCTCGACAATTCAGCCTCGGGACAACCGCTCTCCCTGCCTTGCATTGGTTTTGAAAAAGACAAGGCAACCCTATTGCCGTTCGCCCATACCGAAGTGTCCCACCTTGCCGACTTTCTCAAACGCAATCCCAAACTTGCCGTCGAACTTATCGTTCACGTGTCGGGCGACAGCGATGCCACTTGCTTTGAACTCTCCCATGCACGGGGACAAGAGATAAAGAAAGTACTCGTCACCAGCGGAATATCCCCCGACAGAATTGCTGTATCGGGCTATGGAAACAGCCTCACCAAGAAAGGCTCAGCCACTACGTCTGTCCAAATCCTCTTCCGCGAGTATTGATTTTTTGACTTATTAACAATCTCTTGCGGATTTCTTTTTATTTTACGTCATATCCTTCCAGCGAAAAGTTTGTATTTTTGCAAAACGAAACTGCCTGTTTTTAACTCCATCCATTGGATATTTCTTGATGAAAAATCCAAGATAAAAAGCTTAATGTTAAGGTTGTAGTTAAGGTCAAGGCATACGTTTGAGTCAAAGTTATTAGACATGGAGAAACATAAGACACTTTTGTTTGAAGGACGAGAATTGCACTATCGTGACGATGGACGGGAACATCCCCATACCCTCGTCCTACTGCACGGCTTTCTGCAAAACCTCGATGTGTGGAGTTCCTTCACGCTTACCTATATGCGTTACATGCGCGTCATCACCATCGACCTCCCTGGCCATGGCTACAGCGCCACCCATTCTGATGTCCACACCATGGACTTCATGGCCAATGCTGTTAAAGCCGTGCTCGATGCCGCTGGTGTGGAACATTGTGTCATGGCCGGACACTCCATGGGCGGCTATGTAGCCCTCGCATTTGCCGACCGCTATGGTTTCATGCTCAAAGGTCTCGCCTTGCTACACTCCCATGCCATGGCCGACAGTGCCGAAACACGTACCCTCCGCGACAACGTGTGCCGTCAGGTGCATCTTAACCGTGCCGGCTTTATCGTTGACTTCATCACCAATCTTTTCGACGAGTCAAAACGCCAATATCTGGCACAAGACATCAAAGAGCTTCGCGACCAGTGTCTTGAAACCCGTGAAGCGGGTATCCTCGCCGCCCAACGCGGTATGAAGCTGCGCACCTCTCGCGTGGCAACCCTTTCCCGTTTCGACAAACCTGTGCTCTTCGTCTACGGCAAAAACGACCCCCGCATCCCCATTGAACTGGGGCTCTCACAGGCTCTGCTACCCCAACGCGCCGAAGTACTCATTCTCGACCACGTTGCCCACATGTCCTTTATCGAAGACCGGGAATACGTCAAACGCCGTCTTTCCGACTTCGTCAACCAGTGCTACAAGGCGTAGTTTTCTCCCACCGTTCTGTTGTCATCCGTCTTTACTCGTACCGATACTCCCCATGTCACAACATGAGGGAGGGCAACCCTATACCACACAACATGTTACATTATTCAATAACATATTCTTCAAAAAAAATTTTTTCGTTTCAAGAACTTTATGTACATTTGTTTTCTCAATTCAAAACAAAATTTTAACATAAATTATTAAATATCATGGAAGTAAAACAAATTATGACCAACCTGGAAGCCAAGCATCCGGGTGAAAACGAGTACTTACAGGCAGTTCGCGAAGTTCTCGAATCCATCGAAGAAGTCTACAACCAGCATCCCGAATTTGAGAAAGCCAAGATCGTCGAGCGTCTTGTCGAACCCGACCGTATCTTCACCTTCCGCGTGACCTGGGTTGACCGCAACGGCGAAGTCCAGACCAACCTCGGCTACCGTGTTCAGTACAATGCTGCCCTCGGTGCTTACAAAGGCGGGCTCCGCTTCCACCGCAAAGTAAACGAGGCAATGCTGGAGTTCGTGGGCTTGTAACGGATCTTCAAGAACAGCTTGACCAACCTCCCTCTCGACGGT
>JAEEGL010792744.1_pt1 | contig 45425 bp, 37 predicted proteins | sample 9134231 | NCBI WGS metagenome assembly JAEEGL01 (sample SAMN16246548, study PRJNA631951) | gut metagenome | biome: gut microbiome; feature: rumen; material: fiber-attached | host: Bos | place: Iran: Karaj | collected 2018-10 | reverse complement strand
TAAAAAAATGAGGTTGAGAAAAGGAAAACAAACAGCAGTATGCTTCTAACACGCTGTTTTTCAGAAATAAATGCAACCATTTTATTGAATTTTATTGTATGGGAGGACTTCTATTTTTTACTTCTTCGCGCTGCCGCCTACCATAATGCAAAGTCCGTAAAACATCAAGATAAGCAAACAACGCTGCAAAATTAAAATATATTTCTATACATAAGACGCAAAACTTTCAAAAGGTTGCAGCTTGTTGATATTTTTTTTGTTTTAGTCGATTCAACAATCTGATTTTTTAGTTAGTTAATCAATTCATTCCGAGTCGCATGACTTGCTCGTACCGGCATAGGTTGTAGACCAGGTTTGTCAGGGTGTTGAAAGCCGCGTTCCGCGCAAAGCCGACCACACGGCTGGACATTCCGTGAAGGCACTCTTCCATGTCCCCGAACAAATGTTACACCCTCACGCGCAGCTTCGAGTTCTTCCTGTTGATGGTCTCCTGCCATTTGCTGATCTTCTTGCCTCTGGTGTTCCGCTTGATCACCTTGTCCTTCATCCCGAACTTCCGCATCACCCTCTTCACCCCTTTGCCGATGTAGGCACTGTCGGCGAACAAATCCTCCCCCCTGTCATTCTCATCCACAAGCTCTTTCACCGGCTTGGAATCATGGACGGGCGCATCGGTGGTCACCCCTTTCTTGATGAGCTTGCTCCCCTTGTCCACCTTGGTATGGTTCTTGTAGCCGAAATGCTTCTCGCCGCCCCTGTCTTCCTTGATTATTTTGTTCTCTTCACGTGTGTTTTTCATTTGTGTGTTTTGCGATAATCACATGCTTGGTTTGCTCTTGTTTGCATAAAAAACAAGTGGGTTTGTATAACCAATGGTACGGCAATGAAAAAAGTGTTCATAAAATCACCCCTCCGCTCCGACCGGATAATATCCGCCCGTTTTCTTGCTTCCGCGCCGTTCAATCAATCCGGCCTTCAACAACGCATTGGTATGCTTGTCTATCGTTCTGAATGGTTTGTTCAGTGCTTCTGCAATTTTGGTTGTGTTGTAACCTTTATAATCTCTAATGAATGCTAAAGTGTCCTCTTGGCTCTCGTTTAATTGACCATTTATTTGACCATTTAATTCGCCACTCCGCTCTTCTTCTCCACCAATTCGGAGCTCTACCCAACTCTGCACTGCTTGTGTTGCTCTGTATTTTATTTTTTGTATTTTTGTCACATTATAAAAACCTCTTTGTTTATGGAGAAAAAGACTGTTAAAGCGCTGTTTGTCAACGGCGGTCCGCGTAAAAACAAGAATACGGCTTTGCTGCTGGAAAGCGCTATGCGTGGTGCTGTGGAGGCGGGTGCGCAAGCCGAAATGGTTCACCTTTATGACCTCACATTCACGGGATGCAAGAGCTGTTTCGCCTGCCAGTTGAAGAACGCCAAGACCGACGGCGTGTGCGCCATCCGCGACGGACTGAGACCTTTGCTCGAGAAAGCCCGCGAGGCCGATGTGATTGTGGTCGGCTCGCCCGTCTATCTCAGCTACCCGACTGGCGAGACACGCTCGTTCCTGGAACGGCTGGTCTTCCCCAACTTCACGTACGACATTGACGAGCAAGGCAACCGCAAACGCCCCATTATCCCAAAACAGACGGCGATGATTTTCACGATGAACATCCCCGAGGAGGCGATGCCGGAGTGGAATTACCCCGTGCTGCTCGGCACCTGCGGCGACCAGCTGCGCGCGAACTTCGGCCACTGCGAGACCCTGTACGTCTGCAACACGTACCAGTTCAACGACTATTCCCGCTATGCTATGACGATGTTCAACGAGGAAGTCAAACGCAAGTTCCGCGACGAGCATTTCCCCATCGACCTGCAAAACGCTTACGAGTTGGGACAGCGGCTTGTGAATGCATTCACTCCTGCTCTTTTATAATATCACTTTTGACCAGCTTGAATTCACGATACGGAAACAGGAACACTCTGGGTATAAGCATTGTATCACCCATCTTTTCACCCAATCCTTCCAGTTTGATGTGGGGATGCACGGCAACGGAATCCCAGTCCCAATCCCAAAGAATGTTTAGAAAATCTTCAAAAGTGTCGTAATTAATCTGGACGAGATCGTCGTTTTCATAAATTTCTCTGAAATGGTCTGGCGTGACGGGACCTTTTACGGTTGCAGGCACTACAGAATAATAATCTGCATGAAAAGCGGCAAGCACTTTCTCACCTGGAGCGAAACGGCACGCCTCCTGGTACTTATTCCCGCCTGGTTTATGGCCACCTCTCTTATACGTTGCCAAAAGAGTCATCCCTGAATCATATACGTTAACGACAGAAGAGCTCATATCTTCCTCTTCATCCACTTCGTATCCAAGTGTGGCGTTGGTTTTATAAGAAGTGTGCGAGATAGCAAATGTAGCATCTTCCAACTTCTTGAATTTCCCAATACATTTCTCTTCAAGTCCCCATGCGGATTCTCCTGTCGGATTGTCGACTACCTTAATGTCCTCGGCAAGAGCCTTTACACAAAGAACGTCTGCCAAAACGGCATCAGCCAACGAGGAATCGGCGGGAGAGAATGTCTCCCCGTCATTCATCAAGATAATCGGCCATTCGTCAGAGAAGAGTCCTGCAAAAGCGTCCGGACTGTCGGTGTGAATGGGTATTATGGCTTTAGGGTGAAGCAGGCTGAAAACTTCTCGCATACTGGTCATGTCACAATGCCCGCTGGTATGGATATATTCGTAATCGTCGCCCAACGACCTGGCCAAACTCTCATTATAAGTATCGCCCTCCTTGACATAACCTTCCCACATCGACAGGTATTTTTTCTTCTCGCCGGGCAGCCGTTCAATAAACCGGTCAAATCTCGGATTGGACCGGGCGACTAGCACATAACCTTTGAGGTCGATAAAATCTTCAAATTTTTCGTTTACCTTGAATTCATTGTGATCGCAATGATCGTAAAGAAGTACTTTAGGTTCATATTGCCCATATCGGTATAATTTCGACTTGCTCCATAATGAATCTTTTTTGGCAATTATATCCATGATCCCCTTTTGGTAACCATCCACATAAAATGGCCTGCCCGCTTCCAAAGCGGCGTGATACAGGGAAAACAATCTGTCGATATTGGTGGACGAGAGATAGACGACATTGAACTTGTTCTCCTTGAAGCGTGTTTCGAAATCTTTTTGGATATCAGACTCTGTTGGGGTCTTTTTATCATAGCACCTTGCATTCGTGGCCTCGCAAACCAGATAATCGACATCACCGACGAACTTGTTGAGCATTTTGTCGAGTTTTCCGCTTCTGAATCCGTGCGTGCGGAAATCTCCCGTGTGGAAAACCTTGACACCGCCAGCCTCTATCTTGAACGCGTAAGCGTCGAAGGCGGAATGGTCAACCGTTACCGGCATAATGTCGAATGGTCCAAAAGAGAACTTTCCGGCCGGCTCGAAAAGATGAGCGTGGTTCAGCCGCTCTATCATATTCTCTTGGCCGGCATCAACTGATTTCAAGTGATTTGACAGGGCCAGTTGAACATCCCGTGCCACCTTGCCGATGTACATCGGGAGGGATTCGGGCAGTTCCGTGATGCAACCTATATGGTCGCCGTGATAGTGGGTGATGAGCAACGCGCTCTTCGACAAATCCCCGTATGTCAGGCCCTCTACCTGTAGTTTTTCAGTTTTAGGAGTGTCCGGCAGCTGCTCGCCATAATCGACGAACAATCGCCAGCCCTCATACTCGTACTCTGTGACACAGCCCCCAATTTGGTGTGTGCCGCGATGGATTCTAATGTTCATATACTATGCGATTTTAATAACTCATTGAAGTGCAGATTAACTTTTAGTTTTTTGATGTAAAACCAGACGCATCTATGTTGTTTATGATTATTACTCCTTGTTGCCGTTCAAGAACATCTCTATTGAGTCCCATTTTTTTGAAGATTTTTTCATATTTATCATCCCATATTTGTTTGTCGTTAACTGATTTGTTTTCATTTTTCCATGTAGGGTCATTTAAAAAATTCAGAAAGATCAATTTGACCTCTTTCCCCTTGAGCCCTTCCTTTAACTTTTGATGAAATGCCAATCTGTTTGCAACTTGATAATAAGAAAACATCCATTGTTGTTCGTCAAAACATTGTATTCCGAGTTTATCTGACACACTTTTAAGAGCATTTTCAATCAATTTATTATTAGTCGTTTGTTGTTTACTAGCATTGTCCTTGAGTTTTCTTCTACTAACAAATTCATGTATATGAGACTTGGCTTCAATTAAATATACGGTATCAAACTTTTCTTTATCATCGTTAATGAGAATCCCATCCCACTGGGGTTGACGAGTGGGCCAAAACCCTTTCCAAAAACCATCATCCAACCCCAATATTTTCATAACTTTTTTGTTGTTTAACTGATGCTCTTTAAAATTATCCCCTTCAGGAGAAAGACACACTAGTTTTGATTCTTTCAATTCCGTTTTAAGTGTGTCAATAGTATTTGTTAATAATAATTGGAGCATTCTTTTGCTTCCTTTTTCACAATACTTTTTCATAATACATTTCTTTAATTTATACTCTTTTTGACTTGTTTCTTATATCGATTCAGAATGTCTGTGGCGGCAGCCTTCATCTTTCTTCGAAGTTCTTTCGGCTCTAACACCTCCACCTTGTCACCCATCCGCAAAAGTTCACTGACAAGGTCGGGTGTGACGAGCACCTCATACCGATAATCGACAAACTCAGCAGTCCTGTTCACCTCCATTTGCGAGGGATGCAGCGGGAGGGTGTGAAGATACTTGCTCTGTTCGCTGTAAGCGCGGAGTGTGACAGTTTCCGGTGTCAAATCGCGGTTCACCCAAAGACCGACCGCGTATCTGTAGTAATCCTCAGCGGAAAAATCTTGAGGGAGTTTGAACTTTCTCTCCGTCATCTCCAAGTTCAATGTGCGGTCGAGTGAGATATGACGCAGTTCACCAATCTCCTCAAACTTGCCCAAAATGTACCAACGCATCCGATACACCTTCAAGCAATAAGGCTGCACATGATAGTTCTTAGGATGTTCTTCGTAAAACGGTTGGTATTCGACTTCCAAAACCCGGTTCTGGCGCATCGCCTCCACGATGGTTTGCAGATATTCGGTGCCCTCTGGGATATCTTCCAGCAGAACACGGTCGGTCATCATTTTCCCCTCACTCACCAAATTGCTCACATTAAACGTGTTGTACAGCCATCTGAGGGCCAAATCTTCTTGAATAGGGGTTTCGTCAGAAATGCTATATCGATAGTCGTCCTTGGCGTCACAAACAATTTTAATGTTAAACATCGTCTCCACCATAGCTCGATGGATGTGAAAAGTGCGCAAATTAAGAGGCTTGCCCTCATACAGATGTGAAGTTCCCCATTTTTTCTGAATCTCCTTGAATGTCAATCTCTTGTTGACGAGGAACGTGTTTAGCAGCCACAGGCATCGATTATATACATTGGTCGGCATATCTATTTTTTTATAGCTGCAAAAATAAAACATTCGTATGAAAAATCATTACACACCCTAAAAAAATAAAAAAGACAATAAGCTTCGTTGTGAATTGATTTTACACAGGTGAGTTGTTCTTTTGCAAAAAAATAAAAAAATGAACAGATCCGAAAACATCTCCAAACTTATGTTTGCGCACCTTCAGCCTTACGACGGGAAAGTGCGCACTTTCAAAACTGTCCACTATTGGCAAACCGTACCTGCGCCGAACCTACCAGATGGATATAAAGATTCCAGATTATATCTTCGAGATTTGGTTCAACAAGCAGCGGAAAAACAGTTTGGCAAAAAGACATCTCCAAAAGTGAAGGCTCGGATAGAACAGGAGCTGGAACTTCTGACCATCAAAGAGAGGTGGGCAGATTATTTTATTTTGGTCAGAGACGCGATTAAGCAAGGCAGATCAACAATTGACGGATGTCTGCCTATGTCGCGTGGCAATGTCGCGTGCAGCATGATTTGTCACTTATTAGGACTCACTTTCACAAACCCATTGCAGTTCAACTTGCCTTTCGAAGCCTTTTTTCACTTAAAAACCAAACGAATTCCGGATTTGACCATAGAAACGGATTCACTGAAGCATGTCAACTTTGTGGATATGCTGAAGCAGCGATACGGAAACAGGATGGCTTCCACGTTCCAATCGGTCAAAAGGAAAGATGGGACATCCAAAGAATGCATCAGCGATTTCCGATGGGTGCTGTCCCGTGAAGACTTATCAAACATGATGCCTATGCGGGAAATCTCAGATTCTAACTCTGGTGAAAAGACTCTCTGCCCCGATTTCACGAGTTGCTCTGACATTCAAGAGCATGGCGGCACATTTCTTCACATCCTGTCAATGCCCTACATTTCGATTGTCGGTCATACGCTCGACCTTATCGGCATTCCCAATGAAGCGAAGTTTGATTATCTACACTCAATCCCTTTGAATGACTCCAACACTTGGGAGATGCTTCAAGATGGCGATTTCATCGATATATCCTTACTCAACAGCTGGTATGATAAAAAAAAGGAATACATCCAAGACATAAAGCTAAACAGCCTTGAGAAATTGGTCTCTTTCAACACTTTGTTTCGTCCATTTTTGGAAGTGAACATTTCGGAATATATTTCACGAACAAAAACAGGCTCTATGATTGATTACCCCATTCCTGAAATGTCGGATGTTTTGGACGAGACAAAAGGGCTTCTGATTTTTGACGAGCAGATTATCTTATTGGCGAAGATGATCGCAAATCTATCAGGAACAGATGCCGCCTGCTTTTTGCAGTCGCTGCGGAATCAGGACAAACAAACCTTGGAGGAGCATTATCGACCTTTGTTCCTTGAAGGAGGTAGCGGAAACGGGTATTCATCCGAAGTTCTGGAATCAGTTTTCAACTCATTGTGCCGATATGGTCATTACACTACGAACAAAGGGTATCAGTTGGAATACACCCTTCGAGCATTTCAAATGGCGTATCTTAAAAGCCATTACCCGAAGGAGTTTCAATTGGCAAAGAAACGATGTGGTTCGTAACGGCTCGAAAAAAAAAGCGACAACCTGAAACAGCCGCAATTCATACTCGTTGGCTTATGCCCATACAGGCGTTGGCGCATAAACATAGGTTCGTGGACACACGTATTTTTTGTATTTTTGCCCGTCGGACGAAAAGGAAAAACAAATACGAAAGTCAGATTATGGTCATTCTCTTCAACAAACCCTACGGCGTGCTGAGCCAGTTCACTCCCGAGGCGGGGCACCGCGCCCTCAACGAGTTCGGGTTCCCGCCCGGCGTCTATGCCGCGGGACGACTCGACCACGACAGCGAGGGCGCACTGCTGCTGACTGACGACGGCCGGCTCATCAAGCGGCTATTGGACCCCAAGAATGCCCACCCGCGCACTTACCTTGCCCAAGTGGATGGCGAAATCACCGACGAGGCACTGCAGCAGCTGGCCAAAGGGGTCGTCTTCAAAGGGTACCGCACCCGACCTTGCAAGGCCGAGCGGGCGCTGCCGCCCGAGAACCTCTGGGAGCGCGTGCCGCCCATCCGCTATCGCGCCAACATCCCCACCAGCTGGGTGCGCCTCACCCTCACCGAAGGCAAAAACCGCCAGGTGCGCCGTATGACTGCAGCGGTCGGATTCCCCACCCTGCGACTCATCCGTGTCCAAATCGGAGACCTCAGTCTGGACGGACTCCAACCAGGGGAGTGGAAGATTGTAGGACAGGAACTTAAGACTCTTTAATTGAAAAGCGGGACCCCAAAAACGTCTTACCTTTGACGAATCTCCCTTTGATTCTGATGCCGTTGATGAAGTTCATTTCTTTCAATAAAGTATTCATATTCTTTATATTAACTACCCTGCCCTTCGGGCACCCCTTCTGAGAATCAGAAGGGGAGTTGGTGCCTCGCGGCACTGCCGTGCCACAAACAAAATAAACGACGTGAGAGACAATGTCTTTTGCTTTTATAGGTCAGCACCTATATCACTACCTTTTTTTTAAATATGCGAAAAAAGAGACTGGAATGATGTTGAATTTCTATGCCCTGAGGTAAATTAATAAAGATAATAAATTGAGTATTAGTTATATATAAATCTTAAAAAAACTTAATGATAAATCAGAATATTATGTAGATTTGCAGCGTCTTAATATTGGATTATGTTTTACAGTTTGAAAAAACGGATTATGTGCCGGGCGTTGGCCAAAAGGAACCAGCAAAATCCTTTTGATTACCAATATGCCGAGAACTTTTCTCTTGATGGCGAAAAGAACAAATGGCTGAACAATTCCTACTATTTTTCCGCCCACGACGAGAAAATGTCCATCTTCGCCCGCTTGGGAAAGAGGGTGCATTCTGAAGAGGTATGGTTTGCCGTCTTTTTGGGCGGAAGTATCTATTCCTTGCGACAGGAGTTTTTCCCCGTCGGTGAATCTCCCCTCAGGGTGGAAAAAAACGGTGACAATTGGACTCTCTCTTTCCAAGGCAAGCTGAATGAAAATGACGAGGTCAGCCTTCAAGCCACTTTTGCCGGCAACCAGAAACCCATTGATTTCACGAGCGATATGCCGGCGGAGAGAATGGCGGCGGGAATTGCCAACGAAAAATGGAGCAAGTCGTTTTTCGGCCAGCTGCAGAATGTCAGCGGCCAGTGCCATTACGAGCAGGAGGGGGTGCTGGAGGGTCAACTGACCCTGAACGGCAGCGCCACCGCTTTCCGTCTGCCCTGTGTGCGCGACCATTCCTTCGGCAAACGGGACTGGAACTATATGAACAACCACCTCTGGTTGATGGCTGTCTCCCCCGACCAGCAGTTCAACTACTCCCTGGTTTCTTATCCCGTGATGAGTGTCCTGGAGGTGGGCAATTACCGTGACGGCAAGGGCTTGCATTTTATGCTGCAGGCGGATTTGGATTTTGAGCAGATCAACCAGGGCACGATTCCCCGAGAACTGGCTTTCCGTGTGAAGTTGGACGATGCCAGGACGATTCCCGTAGAGGCGAAGTTCCTGACAGGTGTTACCTACCATTTCCAAGATGGCCAATATATTCTGCACGAGAACATTGCGGAATTCACTATCGACGGCAAAGTTTCCCGTGGCATTTTGGAAATCGGCTTTAACGCCGACCGCAACCGCTTTTTCAATCAAAGAGAATTAAAAGAGATTATAAGATGAAGATATATCAGTTAGGGCAACTGCCTGAGGAGATCTATCCGTTTGTGGGAGGCAAGGCGAAAGGGCTGGATATGTTGGTCCGGCAGGGATTCTCCGTCCCACAAGGCTTTGTCATCACCGATACGGACCAGATAGATGAAGAGTCTGTTTATCAGGCTTTTGATGCTATGAATGCGCGGCAGGTGTCGGTGCGTTCTTCCGCCTCCAACGAAGACCAGTCTGCCGTTTCCAATGCGGGCCAGTATGAGACTTGCCTGTTTGTGGACCGTGCCCATCTGATGGAGAGCGTCAGGAAATGTCTGGACTCCCTGAACTCCCGCCGTGTGGAGGATTATGCCCGCCATTTTGAGTTGGGCCGGGGCGCGATGAATATTGTGGTTCAGGAGATGATTGACAGCGACAAGGCTGGGGTGATTTTCACCGCCGGCCCGAACAACGGATCGGCCATCCTCATCGAGGCGGTCGAAGGGCAGGGCGAGAATCTGGTTTCCGGTCAGGTTTCTGCCCGCCGTTACGAGATTTCCCGCAAATGTTACCGTCCTTGCGGTGACGACCTGCTCAATGAGGATGAAATCAAACTGCTCTATGAGACCGGAAAAAAGGTGCGTACGATTTTTGGAGAGGAGAAGGATCTGGAATGGGCCATCCACGAAGGGAAACTCTACCTGTTGCAAATGCGCCCCATCACGACGGAAATCATTGATATTGAGGAGTTCGACCGCGACGATGACCTGAGCGGGCATCTGTTCACCAAAAGGAATGTGGGCGAGATGATGCCCGGGGCTGTCACGCCGCTGACGTTGTCCACCTCTGCAAATGCCATCGATTACGGTATGCGCTATATGCTCTACAAGGCCGGCGTGTACCGCTCGCCATACGAGGAAAAGCCGCTGCGGCTGATTTCTTCCATATCGGGACATCTGTTCTTTGATATGAACCTGCTCTACAATATGTATGCGAAAGTCGGGATTGCTGATCCGCAGTCGATGAATCTGTCCATTATGGGCGAATATCACGATTATCCTCCTGTTACCGCCAAGTTCTCCAATCCGATTGTCCGCGGCATCAATTCCTTGAGGTTTTTACGTTACGTTTTTTCCGGCCATCGCGCGATGAAGCGTTTTGACGCGTTGTTGACCAAAGTCCATTTTGCCAAAACCTCTTCATACAGGGAACTTTATCAGAGTATTGACCGCAATCTTGCTTATTTGGACGAAAGTCTCATCTACCACTATGCTTCGTCGTCGTATTCCGGCAGCGCCTCCAGCACCCTGTACAGGATGGTGGACAAGTATTTTCCCGACAAGAAGAAGTATCAGTCTTTTTTGTCGCATCTGCTGACCAATATCCCTAATATCGAAAGTGCCGATATCCTGTTGCGCTTGCAGGAGATGGCGTCATTGATCAAGAAGCGGGAGCCGCAGGCCGTGCATTTCACCGCCAGCGAATTGCTGGAGTACATTAAAAGCGATGCGGAAACCAATACCCAATACCGGCAGTTCCTGTTCCGGCACGGCCATCGCTGCATCAAGGAGGCGGAGATGCGAAACAAACCGTGGAGGGATGACGAGATGCCGCTGATGAATTATCTGCTGAGCATTATCAACTCGCCGATGAACCTTACCCAAAGCGAAGAAGCGATTGATTTTCAGAAAGAATTCGCATTCATTAAGAACCCGCTGCTTAAAAAAGCCTCCATATCATTTGCCAAAAAGGCTCGGCAGGCGGTTGTGGACCGTGAATACACGAAATCCTTGCTGATTCGAATCATAGATTTGTTCAAAACGCAGTACGCACGCTTGGCCACTTTGTTGGTGGAGGCCAATCTCCTTGCGGATACGGATTTAATCTATTTTCTGACCCATTCTGACATCGGCAGGTTGATTGACGGGGACACCGCTCTCGTTGACGTTGCTGAAAGGCGCCGGAAAGCATACGCCATCCAGGAGACCCTCTCTTTTGATGATATCTATATTGGCAAACCTACGGCGGATGTGCTCGATGTGAAGCAGAGCGATGGTGTGATGAATGGTGTTCCCGTATCAAACGGGGAGTGCGAGGGGCGTGTGCGGGTCGTTTATTCGGTTGAAGATGCCAACAAGCTACAGGAAGGTGAGATTATGGTGGCGCGCTTCACCGACATTGGCTGGACTCCCTACTATTCGGTTGTCAACGGTTTGATTACGGAGATAGGCTCGTCCTTGTCGCACGGGGCGGTGGTGGCGCGCGAGTATGGCTTGCCCGCCATTGTCAATGTGAAAGGGGCTACCAAACTGCTGAAAAACGGCGACCGCATCAGAATGGATGCTGGCAAAGGAACGGTTGTCATCGCCGAAGCATCATAGTTTCGAATGTTTATTTTTGTATTTTTGCAGCATAGAATCGGTATAATCTCTACTGAACTATGACGCAAAAAAGAAGAACCGCCAAGCGTGTCGCCAACCTTGACGAGGTGGCGCGCCTTAACCAAAGGATGAAAAGGACATCCTTGCTCCTGTCTCTTTTCTTTTGGGGAATTTGCCTCCTGGCGCAGAATCCTCCCGCGCCGTACGGTCCTGTGCCCACCGCCGCGCAAGTGGCCTGGCAACGGATGGAGATGAATATGTTCTGCCACTTCGGCCCCAATACCTTCACCGGCCTCGAGTGGGGCGAGGGCACGGAGGCAGAGGATATATTCAATCCCACCGCCCTCGACTGCCACCAGTGGGTTGCCGTGGCGAAACAGGCGGGCTTTGGCGGCATCATCCTCACGGCCAAGCACCACGACGGATTCTGCCTGTGGCCCAATCCGCTGAGCACACACACCGTGCGCGAGAGCGCGTGGCGCAACGGCAAAGGCGATGTGCTGCGCGAGTTGTCAGATGCCTGCCAAAAGGGCGGCGTGAAGTTCGGAATCTACATCTCCCCGTGGGATCGCAACGCGCCCACTTACGGCACGCCGGCGTACAACAAGGTGTTCCTCAAGACGTTGCGGCACGCCCATACGAGCTATGGTCCTATTTTTGAGCAGTGGTTCGACGGGGCCAACGGCGAAGGCCCGAACGGCAAGAAGCAGGTTTATGACTGGAAGAAGTTTAACGGGCAGACGAAGAAGTTGCAGCCCAATGCGGTGATTTTCAGCGATGTGGGTCCGGGATGCCGCTGGGTGGGCAACGAAGAGGGGAAATGCGGGCGCACCTGCTGGTCGCGGCTCGATGTGAAAGGCTGCGAGCCGGGCAAGAATGCCCCGTCGCAGGATACGCTCAATGCGGGCAACTATAACGGTGCCTGCTGGATTCCCGCCGAGACGGATGTCTCCATCCGGCCGGGCTGGTTCTGGCGCGCAAGTGAGCACCCGAAGAGTGTGCAGGAACTGCTGAAAATCTACTACAACAGCGTGGGTCGCAACTCCCTGTTGCTGCTCAACGTGCCGCCCGACAACCGTGGCCTCATCCCCGCCGAGGACTCGCTGCGTTTGGTGGAGTTTCGTGCCGCCCTGGACAGCATTTTCGTGCACGATCTGGCGAAAAAGGCGCATATTAATGCGTCTAATTGCCGTTCGAAGAATAAAAAATCTAAAATTTTTGCTTTTGAATGTCAAAATGAGGTCCCGAGTTGTTTTAATGTAATAAGCGATGGCTACGATGATTATTGGGTTACCGACGACACTGTGACTGCCGCGTGGGTTACATTGGAATTTCGTGAGCCGCAGACCTTCAACCGCGTGATGCTGCAAGAATACATCCCGCTCGGCCAGCGCGTGGAGAAGTTTCACGTTGAGGTGGAGGATGAGAATGGCCACTGGCGCACCATCGCAGAGGAGACCACCATCGGGTACAAACGCCTTGTCCTAACCGAGACCGTTACCACGAAAAAGGTGCGCATTGTCATTGACAAGAGCCGCGCCTGCATCGTGATGAGCCGGGTGGGATTGTTTATGGACAATCTGTTCAAAGGAGAACTTTGACGCCACGGCATTACACTTTTCCGATAGTTTTTGTATTTTTGCCGAAATTATTCATAGAAAACGTTATCGATATGACGCAGAATAAGAAGACCCGAGTGGCAATTGTATTCCTGGTCATCCTCGTGGGATGCGGCCTCTTGACTTATTTGTTTTCCCAGAAGGGTGAATTGGCAGGTGCTCAGCCGACTGCCAGCGCCCGTACCACTGCCGATCCGGTTCCCGATCTGATGGAGATTCCCGTGCTGAAGGCGGACCGTCCCGAGCAGATTATCGCGCACAAGGGCTACACGGTCAGTTACAACTCCGACTGGTGTGTGCCCAACTGGGTGGCCTATGAGCTGACCCGTGAGGAGGTGCGAGGCACCGTGCCCCGCGCCATCCACTTTGAGCCCGACCCCGATGTAAAAGGCGTCTGCCCTACCTATCGCGACTACTCGAGGTCTAGCTACACCCGTGGCCACATGGCGCCGGCGGGCGATATGAAATGGGATACCACCGCGATGCGTGAGTCGTTCTATCTCTCCAATGTCTGCCCGCAGGACCATAACCTGAACGACGGCGACTGGAAGGTGCTGGAGGAGCAGGCCCGTCTTTGGGCTAACCGCTACGGAAGTGTCTATATTGCCTGCGGTCCCATAATGTCCAACAATCCTGAGGTGATTGGCCGGAATAATGTGGCCGTGACCGACGCCTTCTACAAGGTGCTCTTGTGCAAGATCAACGGCCAGTGGCAGGCCCTCGGTTTTGTGTTCGACAACAAGCCCGGACACCGCCAGCTCCACTACTATTGCCGAAGCATTGATGAGGTGGAGAACCTCACCGGCATTGACTTCTTCCCCGCCCTTCCCGACGATGTGGAGGATGCCGTTGAGGCAGTATCAGAATTGGAGAAATGGCGTTGATGCTTGTGGTATAAAAAAAGAAAATCCCCACGTGCCTATTGACATGCGGGGATTTTTTGTATGGGTTATGCCGATGCAAACACCGGCATTGGGCATGGCTTAGTACAAGAAGCTCAACAGGATACCGGCGGCCACTGCACTGCCGATGACGCCAGCCACGTTGGGACCCATAGCGTGCATCAGCAGGAAGTTGGTCTTGTCGTACTTCATGCCTTCCACATAGGAGACGCGTGCGCTGTCGGGCACGGCAGAGACGCCGGCGTTGCCGATGAGCGGGTTGATCTTGTTGCCCTCCTTGAGGAAGAGGTTGAAGAACTTCACGAAGAGCACACCGGTGGCGGTGGCAATCACGAAGGAGAAGGCGCCCAAGCAGAAGATGAGGATGGAGGCGGGTCTCAGGAAGTTGGTGGCCTGGGTGGAGGCGCCGACGGTGAGACCGATGAGGATCGTCACGATGTCGATGAGCGGACCGGAGGCGGTGTTGGCGAGACGTTTGGTGACGCCGCACTCTTTCAGCAGGTTGCCGAAGAAGAGCATACCCAACAGGGGCAGGCCGGAAGGCACGAGGAAGGCGGTCAGCAGGATGCAGAGCAGCGGGAAGAGCACTTTCTCGCGGTGGCTGACGGCACGAGGCGGGCGCATACGGATGAGGCGCTCCTTGGGGGTGGTGAGCAGGCGCATAATGGGCGGTTGGATCACCGGCACGAGGGCCATATAAGAGTAGGCCGACACGGCTATGGCACCCATCAGGCTGGGAGCCAGCTTGGAGGAGATGAAGATGGCGGTGGGGCCGTCAGCGCCACCGATGATGCCGATGGCACCGGCTTCCATAGGCGTGAAGCCCAGAAGCAGGGAGATGGCGTAGGCGGCGAAGATGCCGAACTGGGCGGCCGCACCGATGAGGATAAGCTTGGGGTTCGATATCAATGCCGAGAAGTCGGTCATTGCCCCGATGCCAAGGAATATCAAGGGCGGATAGAAGCCCTTGACCACGCCGAAATAGAGGTAGTTCAGCACGGCTCCGTTCTCGTAAACCCCGATCTGCAATCCGTCGGTGAAGGGTATGTTGCCGAGGATGATGCCGAATCCGATGGGCACGAGCAACATCGGCTCAAATTCTTTCACGATACCGAGTGTGATGAAGAACAAGCCGATGAGAATCATTATGATGTGGCCCCACGTACAGTTTCCGAAGCCGGAATAGCTGAAGAACTGGAGAAGGCCCTCTTTGAAAAATTCAAACATAGTTGCTTTTTTATTTTGTTGGTAATAATTGATTATCGGATTATTCAAACACCACGAGGATGTCGCCTTCCATCACGGAGTCGCTGCGGTGGACGCGCACCTCCTTGATGACACCGTCCTTTTCAGCGTCGATGTTGTTCTCCATCTTCATAGCTTCGAGGAGGAAGAGGCGTTGGCCGGCCTTGACGGCGTCGCCGGGTTTGCAGAAGACGTCGAGGATGGTGCCGGGCAGCGGCGACTTGAGGGTGGCGCCGGCAGCGGTGGCCGCGGCGGGGGCGTTCTTCACGTTGGCGGGAGCGGCGGCAGGAGCGCTCTTGGCGGCAGGGGCAGCCACTTTCACCACGGGTTTGACACGCGTCGTGATTTCAGTTTCCAGTTCTACTTTGTAGGGAGTGCCGTTCACTTCCACGTTCACGGTGTTGTCTTCAATGTCTCCCACTTCTACGGAATATTTGTTACCGTTGATTGTAAATTTATAGTTTTTCATATTGATGATGTCTTTTTTGATGAATTACTTGTTGATACGCGGGGCTTTTTTCATAACCAACTCCTTCTGGGCCCACGGGGAATAGTGGGCGGAAGGCATATGGATGGTGATGACTTCGCTCTCCTCGTCGTGCATACTGTTGAAGTGGAGATGGAGGGCAGCCGTGATGGCAGCAATCTCCTCGCCCGTCTGCAGCACGATGTCATCGTCCTTCTTGCCATCCGTGGAGGCAGCGACGGCAGCAGCTTTGCCGCTCTTCTCGGCCTCTTTTCTGGCGGCACGGCGCGACATTGCTCCGAAGACCTTCAGCATCAGATAGATGAGGATGAGACAGGAAAACACCACCGACATAGCGATGATGGCCAGACCGATGCCGTACGGGTCCTCTTTCTTCAGCTTCTCCTCTTTGGAGGCCTTGATGGTGACCTCGTTAGAGGAACCCGGCGTGAAGTGGTCGAGGATGTGGGCGTTCTCGGTGATACCGTCTCTTTCGTAGCCGAAGACCAGGGCGGTGTCACGCAGGGAGGCAGGGTAGTGCATAATGTCAATCAGCTCCTTGCCGTCGGAGGTGATGAGGGCCAAGTAATTCGTCTTGGAAGTGCGGACGTCGAAGTTGACGTGGAAGGTGCCGTACAGTGGCTCGCCATCCAGGAAGAAGATGACGAAAGAGCGCTGCGGCATAGCCGTGTGGATGTCAGACTTGGAGATACGGTACCAGTGGGACGGTATCTGGGCGCCTCTTTTGCCCATCGCGGAGAGGCCCGTGGTGTCGTCGGTGATGTAGCAGCCGGCGAGGTTGACCACATTGTAGGCGGGGTTGAACACCTCCACCCAGGGCACGCAGCGACCATACTCGTCCTGGTAGTTATCCACGTTTTTGATCATCATCTCGTTGAAGCGCAGGTCGTGGGTGGACTGTGCGAGCGCGCTGCCCATTACGACCGTTGCCAGCAACAAGAACAAGATTTTGTTGAAATATCTCATATTGTGTTCTGTTTTTGTGGTAATGGGTTATAATGGGAGGTTGTCGTGCTTCTTGGCCGGGTTCTCCAGACGCTTGTTCTTGAGAGACTCAAGGGCGCGGATAACTCTGAAGCGCGTGTTGCGAGGCTCGATGACGTCGTCGATGTAGCCATACTGGGCAGCCACGTACGGGTTGGAGAACATCTTGCGGTACTCCTCCACGCGGTCGTTGAGGAACTGGGCCTTCTCTTCGGGGTTCTCGATTTTCTTCATCTGGGAGCCGTAGATGATTTCGGCTGCGCCGCTGCCACCCATAACGGCGATCTCGGCGGTGGGCCAAGCGTAGTTGATGTCACCGCGCAGATGCTTGGAACTCATCACGCAGTAAGCGCCGCCGTAGTTCTTGCGCAGGATGACCGTGACTTTCGGGACGGTGCACTCGCCGTATGCATAGAGCAGCTTGGCGCCGTGCAGGATGATGCCGCCGTACTCTTGGCCGGTGCCGGGCAGGAAGCCGGGCACATCCACCAACGTCACGATGGGGATGTTGAAGGCGTCGCAGAAACGGACGAAACGGGCACCCTTGCGGGAAGCGTTGATATCCAGCACACCAGCCAGATACTTGGGCTGGTTGGCCACAATACCCACGGACATACCGTTGAAACGGGCGAAGCCGATGACGAGGTTCGGGGCGTACAAGGGCTGGATTTCCAGGAATTTGCCGTCATCCACAATGCCGTTGATGACATCCTTCACGTCATAAGGCATATTGGGATTGTCGGGGATGATAGAGTTCAGGCTGTCCTCCAGACGGTTGATGGGATCTTCGGTCGGCTCATACGGGGGTTCCTCCATATTGTTGGAAGGGATGTAGCTGATGAGCTCGCGCAGCATAGCGATGCCCTCTTCCTCGTTCTCCACGGCGAAGTGGGCCACGCCGGACTTCTTGGAGTGAACGCTGGCACCACCGAGGTCCTCGGTGGTGACATCCTCGTTGGTGACCGTCTTGACCACCTTCGGGCCGGTGACGAACATATAGCTCGTGTTCTTGGTCATCATAATGAAGTCGGTGAGTGCAGGCGAATAGACCGCGCCGCCGGCGCAAGGGCCGAAGATGGCGGAGATTTGGGGAATCACGCCGGAGGCGAGGATGTTGCGCTGGAAAATCTCAGCATAGCCGGCAAGGCTGTTCACACCCTCCTGGATACGGGCACCACCGGAGTCGTTGAAGCCGATGACCGGGGCACCGACTTTCATAGCCTGGTCCATCACCTTGCAGATCTTCAGGGCGAACGTCTCGGAAAGGGAGCCGCCGAAGACCGTGAAGTCCTGGGAGAAAACATACACCAGGCGGCCGTTCACCGTGCCGTAGCCGGTGACCACACCATCGGACAGGAATTTCTTCTTCTCCTGACCGAAGTTGGTGCATCTGTGTTGGACGAACATATCGAACTCTTCGAAGCTGCCTTCGTCGAGGAACATCAGGATGCGCTCGCGCGCCGTGTATTTGCCCTTGGCGTGCTGCTTTTCGATTTGGTCCTGACCTCCTCCTAAACGAGCCTTCTCCCGCAGGGACAATAACTCGTTGATTTTATCTTGCATTGTCATAAGATGTTGTTATTTAATTATTTATATTATTATGAATTAGATATTTCACACCTATATAATAGGCCGCGAAATTACAAAAAAAAACGACAGGTTTGGAGTCTCTGTCGTTTTTATAACTATCAAAATTTTACTTTTATCCTATCTCTTCACAATCTTTCTGGTTTGGCCGTTGGCCTTGACCACATAGATGCCGGCGGGCAGGTCACCCAGGTTGAGGGTGACGCTGACGTTGCCCTCGCCGTTGGCTTGCATCACGCATCTGCCGTAGATGTCGTGCACGGTGACGCGCTCCAGTCCTTGGCGCTCGTCATAGAGGGTGACGGTTCCTGTGGTGGGGTTGGGCCAGGCCTTGAGGAGGGCGGAAGGGGCGTCGGGTGTTTCAATGCCGCTGGGCCGCCAGCCGTTCATCACGGCCACGCCGCTGAGGTCAAAGCCGGAACTGTTCCACGGGGTCGGGTAGGGGTCGTTGATGATGTGTCCGTACTGGTCGCGGGTGGCGTACTGCGGGTTGATGCAGCCCACCACGTCAATGAGTCTCACGTGCGTGATATTCTGGATGTTGAGGTCGGGGGCTCCGGCCAGCTGCGCCAGGTCGAAGGGTGTGCCCCAGCCCACACGGTGCTTGCCAGCCAGGTTGTCCACCTCCCGGGGGTTCACCGCGCCGCCGTTGGTAATCTGGTTGTCGGTTTGCGTCAGTGAGGTGGCGGGGAAGCGCACATAATGCTCGCCGTCGGAACTTACCTCCACGAAGGCCATTTCCAAGAAACTGTCGTTCAGCGAGTTCTCAAACACGGCAAAGTCGTAGCCGTCGCCGTCCTGGATGGGAATACCGAAGGTGAGCACGGCCACGCCGTTGTCGCCCAGACTGACCACACCATCCGTGGTGGACTCGGAAGAGGCGCCGATGCCGTCCGAGTCGGAGCCGTAGCTGGCATAAGCGTTCTGGGTGGCGATGTCAGTATAGCCGCGCGTGATGACACATCCGGTAGCCCAGCCCAAAATGGCCGGGTCCTCAAACCAGATGGCTTGGCAGTCGTCGCTGCCCACCGGACCGTCGAAAAGGGTGTCGGGCAGAAGGATGTTGGGCTCTCCCACCGGTGTCACCGGGGTGGTCCACACATAGTTCCAGTTGCCGAGGTCGGTGGAGGCGCCGTCTTCGCCGAATTTGACGTGGTCGTTGTGGCTCAGGAAGAGGGAGTCGTAATATACCATCGACATTGCGCCGTTGACATTGAAGAGCCAGTAGTTGCTGGAGAGCGCCAGATTACAGGCACCATCCTGGAAAAGGATGTCGGTGACAAGGCTGCCCGAGTGCGTGTAGGAAAACCGGTAGTCGGCGGCGGCAATGTCATCCATCATATTCTTGACAGACACGTTGCTGCCTGAGAAGCGGTATCCCCAAGCCAAAGCGGTGTCGGGATTGCTCCAGTTGGTAATGAAGACAACCTCGTTGCTGCCGGTGCCCACCCAGTAAAGGATGTCGTTGGCTGAGATGGAGGCGTCTTGAGCGGCCGGGGGATTCGGGTCGCTCACGGGCTCCACCGGGGTGGTCCACACATAACCCCAACTACCATCAGAAACGCCGCAACTTTCGTCACCCCACTTGATGACGTCGTTGTTTTGGAGATAGTAGCCAGTATAGCCTACGTTGGCAGAGATGCTATTGACCAAATACCAGAAAAACATACCGTCCAGGGAGAGATTGTAGTTGTTGTCATTATAGTAAATGTCGTTCACAATGCCGCCAGAACCATTGTAGGAGAAACGGCTGTCGGCGATGGCGATGTCGTCCATCATATCCTCCACGGTGACGTTGTTGCCCGTGAAACGGTATCCCCAGGCGAGGGCCTTTTGGGGATTGCACCAGTTTACGATTAATATCGCTTGGTTGTCGCCTGTCCCCACCCAATATTGGATGCTGTCAGGGGAGATAGTGGCGTCATTTTGCGCGAATGCGGAACTTGTCCCCAAGGCAATGGCTAAAATGCATAGAAGTTTTTTCATTTTTTAATGATATTGATGAATGATGTTTATGAATTCAGATGCGGGGTGTTGTTGAACACGATTTTGGAGGGGTTGATGCCTACCTCGAAGGTGAATTTCTTGCGGCCGTCCTGATCGAAGCAATAGACGTCGCCGGTGACGGTGAAGTTGTGCGCGTCGGTAATATACACATCCCCGTTCAGCGGGTTTACCGTGATGGAGTAGGGCGTCTCGATGACCGTACCGTCGGTGATGAAGTTCTCCTTGACAATCTCTCCCGTACGCAAATCAAGCACCTTAATCCAAGAGTTGGAACTCGAAAAATCGTAAGAATAGACGTAGGCATAGTCGCCGGAAATGGCGAAGTTGAGCGCTGCGATGCCGAAGTCGGTCACCGAGAGGTCGGCCACATCGATCTTGAGCAGCTTGTAGGGCACGTTTATATAGTCGCCGCGCGAAACCAGGATTACATACCGGTCATCGTAATTGGCCACGACAGAGGGGTTTATGCCCACGGTGACGGTGTTGGTGACCGTGAAGGTGACGGGGTCGATGACGGAGACGGTGTTGTCGTAGTTGGGGTTGTCGAGGCCGCCGGAGTTGGCCACATAGAGCTTGTGGTTGCAGACGCAGATGCCTTCGGGGTTGCGTCCGCAGCGCACGGTGCCGTCCACCTCCAACGTGGCCGTGTCAATGCGCACCACGTCGCCGTCAAAGCAGCTGACGTAGGCCTTGTTTTCATAAAAACAGATATAGCGGGGCTGCTTGCCGTCCAGGTTGATGGATTTCAAGGATTTGGCGTTCTCGATATTCATTACCTCCACCCGGTTGGAGTTGTTGACCACGGCGTAGAGCTTGGAACCATAGCGCTGCAAGTCGTTGCCGGTGTCGCCCAATCCGCGGTGGTTGGCCTCCAGGAAGATGTCGTCCGTTATCGCGCGCGTCTCGCAATTGTAGTAGGTGATGGTGCTGTTGTTGTGCTGGAAAGTGCCCTCGTTCAGGATGTAGAGACCGTCGGCGTGCGTGTCCACAGGAGGTGTTGGCGTGGGTGGCTGGGGTCCCGGACAAGCAGTGAACAGAATCAGCGCCGTTGCAAGAATGGCGAGAACAGGGAACTTCTTTTTGTTTAAATGCATTTCCTCGGCATTTTTAGTTAGTAAAAAGCTTCGGAAAAAGAGAATCAACTCGCTGGATGAACTTCAACCGGTCTTAACTCCCGAAGCGGTTTTCAAACGAAATGGTAGGTTTTCTGACTTGTCCCTCCTATGGCGTCTTCCCGTCTTGCGACAGTGACGTGGTTGCTATAGGAACGTAGGGGACTTACAGCAGCGGGTACTGTACAGGACTTGCACCTGTTTCCCTGCGGGTTTTTTCTGTTGAAAAACACCCTCCCATTTGGCGCGGCAAAAATAGTAAAAAAACGGAATGCATCCCATCCCGGATTGTTTTCAGTTAAAAAACACTCTTTTCTCAAGACAAATGGCAAAAGATTACCACTCCACAACCAGTTTCACGTTGATGAGGCGGCCGGTGAGGAAGTTGGGCATCGGGTACTGCACGTTGTTCAGGTCGGTGATCCAGATGAAGGAGGAGACATTGGAGGAGCCCAGTACGTTGAACACTTCCAGGTAGATGCCGGCGTTTTTGATGCTGCGGATGAACGCCGACTTGTGGCGCATCCGGTCGCGGCTCTGCTCCAGCAGCATAAACGAGAAGCCCATATCCACGCGGCGGTACCAGGTGGTGCGGAACTGGCGCTGGTAGGCGGGGGCGTTGGGCGGACCGAAAGGCAGGCCGGAGGCGAAGACAAAGTTGAGATGGACACGGAACTGCGGGTATCCAGGAATGTGGTCCTGGAAGAAGAGGTTGAAGGCCACACGCTGGTCGGTGGGACGCGGAATATAGCCCGGCTCGATGCGGTTGCCGTCAGTGTCGTAATAATAGTCGCCGATGATGTCCTCCGCCGTCTTCATCAGTGAGACAGAGAACCAGGACTCCAGCCCTTTGATGAATTCGCCGCTGAGTTTCATATCCAGTCCGGTGGCGTAGCCCACGGCGTCGTTCTCGCCGCTGTAAAGGATGCGCACGTTGTCCACATTGTACGAAATCAGCCGGTCCATATACTTGTAGTAGGCCTCCGCCGTGAGTTTGAAGGGCCGCCGCCACATTTTGAAGTTGTACTCGGCCCCGGCCACGACCTGGAAGGAGCGCTGCGACTTGATGTCGTGGTTTAGGGTGCCGTCGCGGCGACGCATCTCGCGGTAGAAGGCAGGCTGGTAGTACATACCGGTTTTGATGTGGAAGATCCAGTCGTGCCGCCAACGCGGGTTGTAGGTGAAGGCCAGTCGCGGGGATACCGTGAATTCCTTGGGGTTGAAGGTCCAATAATGGAAACGCAGTCCCGCGTTCAGTGTGTAGTGCGGCAGGGTGTCGTCGTCGATTTTCCAAACGTCCTGCACAAAACCGGTGATGCGGAACGTGTTGAGGTCGTGGGTGCTCTTCAGTATATCGTCGTCGTTGAAAAGAAGAAGACGGGAGGGGTCGTCGAAGGGCACGATTTCTCCCGGGGTGGTGTTGATTATCGGCAGGGTGTAACCCGACGAGTCGCGCATCGTCCACTCGTCCACCAGGTCGTGGATAATCTCGTTCTGCACTTTCACTCCCCAGCTCAGCGTGTTGGAGTGGGGGAGTTTGTGATCGCCCAGCAGGTTGGCGGCGGAGACGACCGAGGTGAGATAGTTCCTGGCGTGCTCCAGATAGGTGCCGTAGGCGCGCACCGACACCTCCCGCGCGACGTTGCCGCCCAAATCAAGTTCCACATCGCTCAGGAAATACTGCCCCTGAATGTCGAAAGTCTCGCTCTCCTTGGCGAAGTAGGAGGAGAGAATCAACCGCAGCACGGAGTTGTCCGTGGGCTTGTAGGTGAAGGTGAGACCGCCAAGGTAATTCTGGTATTTGTCCACCTCCTGCCCGTCAAAGTAAATGCGCAGTTTCTTGAAGTCGCTGATGGTGCCGCTGATTTGGCTGCGGTAAGTGGGGATGTAGCGATAGCTGTTGATGGAAAAGTTGCCTAAAAAGCTGATGCTGAATTTTTTGGAGATATCCCAGTTCAACAGCATCTGGGCATCGAAAAATCGTGGCTTGTAATCTACGATAGAGTCTATAGTTTTGAGCAACAGTGAGTTGTCTTTAAACCGAATACCGACGAGGAAGGAGAAACAGCTGTCAACCCGTCCTTCCGCGTGGGCAGAGGCGCCCATCAGGCTGCCCGAAACCGAGCCGCCGTATTGCGTGGGGGTCTTGTATTGCACATCCAGTACCGACGACATCTTGTCGCCGTACTTGGCCTCGAAGCCGCCGGCGGAGAACAGCACGTTGCCGGTCAAATCGGTGTTGATGAAGCTCATTCCCTCCTGCTGCGCGCTGCGGATCAGGAAGGGTCTGTAAATCTGTATGTCGTTGACAAAGATGAGGTTCTCGTCGTAGTTGCCGCCACGCACGTTGTACTGCCAGCTCAGTTCGTTGGAAGAGGAGGCGCCCGGGAGCATCTTGATGAGCGACTCCATACCACCGCTGGCGGAGGGTAGCTGGAAACTCAGCTTGGGGTCAATCCGGACGTACCCGTTTTCGGCACGGCCCTGGATGTTGACCTGCTCCAGACGCGTGCCCACAGTGGGCATCACCACCGTGATGTTTCTCGTCTCCTTGGTCTTCAAGTGCAGCACAATCACCGTGTCTTTGTGACTGATTTGCTGGAAAAGCACCTGAATGTCGGTGTTTTCGGGCACGTTGATGACGAAATGCCCGTAGTCGTTGGTGATCGTCTGCAGGTTCTGCCCCAGCACCTGGATGACCGCATTCTCGATGGGATAGCCCTCCTCGTCTTGCACGACGCCTTTGAGCACAGCCTTTTGCCCGTACACCATCTGGGTGAACAGTACAAACAGGAACAGTCCGAAAAACAGTCGTTTCTTCAAAATGCGGTTTTATTGTTGGACAACAAAGACAAATACTTACGAAGAAAAATGATATTTATTGTACAATATCAAAAAAAAAGCTGCTGTAATATGCGTGATAACTACAGCAGCTTAAGGTTTTTGAAGGATAGAATACTACAAAATACCCTTTTCGGATGCTTCAACGAGGCATTTGTAGATGCCTTTCTTGTTGATGTTGCGCATACCGTGTGCGGACACCTTGAGCCAAATCCATTCATCTAATTCCGGAACATAGAATTTTTTGGTATGTAAGTTCGGATTGAATTTTCTCTTGGTCTTGTTGTTGGCGTGAGATACGTTGTTACCCACAACCGGTTTCTTTCCTGTAATTTGGCAAACTCGTGACATTTTTTCTCTATCTTTTTATGTTAATAATCCTTTTTTATTTTGGGCGGCAAAAGTACACTTTTTTTCCAAATACACAACTGCTTGTGAATAAAAAAAATGATATTTCTTTATTCTTCTAAAATACAGCGTATAGAACAGCCGTCATCCTTTCTTCCCCATACGCTTTTTGTCTCCTCGCAGAAGTGGTATAGGGTCAAGGTTTGTGCTTTTTCGGAAGAATTGTTGTTGTAAGTTGACCAAAATCGCGTTTCTCCCAGCAGATTTTCGTAGCGTTGTTCTTTGCCATTGTAAAAACCGGCCGGCAGTGCGGTGAACCTGGTGCTGTTGTCGCCGCCGCTGCCGTTGATCCAATAGAGCGGCGAGCGCAGGGCTGGCGCCCCGTGCAGGGCCAGCTCCGCGAAATGGATGGAGTCGGGCAGGAACCAGCCCTCTGGACAGATGCCTTGGTAGTGCCCGCCTGGGGTGGGCGTGCCCCCGTTGGCGGTGTCGATGGCCGCGTACCACGTGTACAGATGCCCGAAGATGTTCACGTTCCCCACACTGTCTGGATGCATATCGGAGTGGTACGACATCGGCACCACGATCTCGCGCCCGTCGCTGTAGTGCCGCGAGCGCAGGTTGACTTGTGTCCAGCAGTAACGGTCGATGCGCACAGAGGGATAATGATAGCCGTCATAGTCGATGGCCTCCGGACAAGGCCCGTACACGATGGGGTCCACCACCGGCGCCGGGATGACCTCCAGGATGTGCGTGACGCTGCTGTCGCACCCGTTGTGGCCCGACAGGTGCGTGGTAATCGTATCGGCTTGGGTAAAGAGCAAGCCGTCCCACAGATAGGGCAGTTCCTCCTCGTGGATGGTGTCGCGCAGGGTGTCGCTCCCGTTCGCGGCGTACATTGTGAGGGTGACGGTGTCGAGCAGCGCGCCCGGCATACAGCCCTGGTCCTCCAGTTGCGTTGCATAATAGCGGATGCCGCTCTTGACAACAGTTTCGTACAACGTGTCGGAACTCCCCGCGGCACGGTCGGTGAAGACAAACGCGGTGGTGTTGTCACCATCCTGCCGGGTGATGGTGTAGGAGAATGGGCCCGTGCCGTGCGGGGTGATGATGATAGGGACCGTCTCACCCGCGCAGACGGCTGTGTCACGGCTGAGTTCCAAGTACGCCTGCGTGATGATCTCCAGCTGGATGCTGTCGCGCAGCGGTCCGCAGCCCGTGCCCAGCACCTCTATGCGGTAGATGCCGTCCGGATGGCTCCCGGCCGGGATGTCGAGCACTGGGTTCTGCAAGTGCGATTCAAACCCGTTTGGCCCCGTCCAGTGATAGGTGACTTCGCCCAATGCGATGCCGTAGAAATGGCAGACGCCTCCCCCACATAGGGAGAGTTGGTTGAGGTGGTTCTCAGCCCATCCTTTCCGGATCTTCTCCAAGTCGCTGACCACGAAGTTGGTGATGAAGTGGGCATCGCAGGCGTCGGTCATCTCAATCGACAAGGCCTGGCCATAATGGATGGCCAGTGTGTCAAAGTCGCCGATGTGGTTCTGTCCGAGGATGTTGCCTGTGCCGTTTGGGGCGTCATAGACAGTGTAAGTGTAGGGCAGGGTGCCGTTCTTGCCCCGCGCGTGCACGAAGCCCATCGTGTCGCGGTCGTTGCAGACGTAGGATATCAGGTAGTCGAACTCGATGGTCTCCCCGCCCCATACCACAAGGGTGTCCTTGATGAAACAGGGACTGCTGGCCGGCAGCTGGCTGTAGTTTTCGGGCAATGCATACATACTGAGGATATAGGTGCCGGGGACTCCGATATACATCGGTTCCCCCTCGCGTACCGAGTTGGCGGAGTGAATGATGGTGTCTTCGGTGTGTATCTGGAAAAAGGTGTTCATCGGCACTCCGTCAAGTTGGAACTGCCCTGCAAGAGGGACGATTTCCAGCTGCGAGCATCGGTTCGTGAACGTGTATTTCGGGTCCTCTGTGATGACGGGCGGTTCGGGGAAAAGGACCTCCTGCACAAGGGTGTCGTTGGGCTGGTCGCAGGCGTGCACGACCACCCACGTGTAGGTGCCTGACGGCAGGTGATCGCATCGCACCCGGATTCCGGCAGTTATAAAGCCGTTGAGGTAGTCGTGTTCGCCATATTCTATCAAAGCAGGATTGCTGGGGTGCAGTTTTTCCACTTTGTAATGACCCACCGTGTCAATGTAAGCCTTGAAATTGTAATAATTGGTGTCAGGACTGCCGACCAAGTAGAGAGTGTCGCCGAAATAAGTGTACACATTTTGCCCGAAAGTGGAGTCCAAAAGTATGATATTGGTCATTTGTTCTATGCCGATAACACGGTCCAAATCGTCGCATAGATTCGATTCAGACTCCAGGGGCGCCCATTCGTAGAAATCGTCGCGCGCTGACGAGGTGGACGTTCCCACATCGTGTTGTGTCACATACATTTCGGAGTGTATCGGACACCCTTTGGCATCCTGAATCTCTACCACAAGACTGTCTCCATCCAAAGTGCTGTCTATATCGTGTTGCAATTGCCAGTTGTAAACGAGGTTGCTGTATATTGTGTCCAGCACCATTTGACGGCTGAGGTCCGTCACAACGCAGGTGACAGGCAGTGTGATATAGGAATGTCGTTTCATCCCCTCATCTACGTTCGTGATGCTCCCGGGCGAGGTGTAATATGTCGCTACAGCGCAGGCCGTGCTGTCGTAAGGTTCGGTGCAGAAGGTGTAATAATGGCTGTAGGTCCGAAATTTCACGAATCTGCGTATTAGTTCTTCCCCGAAGTGATATTTGCAGAGATCATAATAATTGGGCTCAACTTTGACCCTGGAGGTATGGTATGTGGTGTTCCTTGTGATGTTGCCCTGAGGATAAAGGACGAAGTCGTAGTTCAGCACTGTGTCAGGGCAGGGGAGATGGCGCAGCTGGAGCTGGATGGTGTCGAACCAAGCTTCACAATAGCTGGAAATGCGGGCCATCGTGTCGTACAGCATTACACTTCCGCTGCCGGATGAGGGCATAAGGTGCCATTGTGTGGTGTCGCGCACCTCATCCGGGGTGGGGTTGATAAAACGGTATTCGAGATTGGGTGTGATACCATGCATATAATAGTAGTAGTCGTCATTGTGGTCGCTTGCGGTGCCGGGGTTAAGAATCTCCTTGAAGGTCACGATGTTGTGGCTGCTTGGAATGCCTGAACTGTTGCGCAGCAGATGTCGGCTCGGGCTGGTGTCGTATCGGACTTTCGGAACAGAAACGAAAACCGCGGGCGTGTAATATCCGCAGCCATCGTGGCAAAGCAACTTGTAGTCGCCAATATCCAGACTGTCAATGGTGTAGTAGTGCTTGTAGTCGAATCGGTTGGGGCTGTCGCCCGAATGCTGGCAGGAGTCAAAGACGACGCTGCGTACAAGGAAAGTGTCGTGGGGCGTGCAACGCCAGATGTCCACTGTGTAAGGGAAGGTGCCCTCTTCAAGGCGCACCTGCACCTGGCCGGTCGGCTGGCATACAAACGAGGGCACGATACCGTATGGCCTGTCGAAGGTGAAGAGATTGTAAATCATCCTGGAAGTCGGGATGGAGTAGCGGCTTTCCACTTCGACACTCTCTATGGAATCGCCGATGATGGTGTAGGCCCCCACGCCCGACAGCCCCGTGGCGCACAATGCCTCCACTTTGACCTTGTAATGGCCTGGGCGCAACTGCATTACAAATGGGTTCGAGGTCTCCACAATGGAGTCCAGCCCGTGGTCCAGCGGGATGAACGAGTAGCGGATCTGCTCCAATGCCTCTCCAGTGGTGTCCGACAAAGTGCAGTAGATGGCTCCGTCAGCCTGACAGTAAGCTGGCGAGGAGGTGGCGGACAAGGTGATGGAACACCCTGATTGGGCGTAAGTTACGGTTGCCGAAATCCAAATTAAAGAAATAATTGTTAAAATGGACTTGCATAAAAAAAGGAGCCCTGAGGCTCCCTTTTTCACGTCGGAATTGTAAATGAATCGTGTCTTTCTTTTCATTTTTTCTTTTTGTTAAAGATTTGATATTTAAGTAAATGATATATATTTATCCGTGGATGAGGATGAATAATGCCATCTCTTCTTTCGAGATGCAAAAATACAAAAATATTAATTTGATTAACAAAAATAAAAAGAAAAATTTATAATAGATTAAATATAACAATTAATTGTTAATTTTTCACTCTTCCTGCTTCAATAAACAGCAGCACGTTCATCAGGGCGATGAAGTCGGCGCCTGAACGGGTGTGGAACATACACTCCACCGCGATGTTCAGGATGACCAGCAGGGCGAACGAGAAATAGAGGATGTTCTTTTTGCGGACGCTGTAATAGAGGGGATATAGGCAGTAGGCGAGCAAAATCATCAGCCCGATGATGCCCGTTTCGATTAGCGCCTGAATGTACTGGCAATGGGCGTTGTAGTTGTGCTCAAGCAGATTGCTGTAGTTCTTCTCAAGGGCGTGCAGCTTCAGGTCCTCGAGAGCGTCGCCGGTGCCTGTGCCCCAGGGCTGCGACTCCCGTGCCACTTCGCTGGCGGATTTCCACAGGGTGATGCGCACCTCGCTGCTGCCCTTACCGTATGGTTGCTCCTTCCGCTCCTTCATCTGCTCGATGGAGTCCATCGCACGGTTGTTGCGGATGATGCCCGACTGGTAAACCCCGATGATGCCGGCCACGATGCCGGCCAGGATAATGATGCTGATCACCGGATGGTGCCGGCGTATCGCAAAGTAATATACAATCCAGATGAAGGTTATCAGAAACAGACACGCCAGTCCGGCCTTGGATTGCAACAGGATGATGGTGAGGAACAGGAGGCCCATCGCACCCAGAACGAGAATCCGTGCCCAGGTTTTCATAACGCGCCAGTCGCTTTTGGTGTACTTGAGCAGCAAGAGCAGGGCAAAGGTCATATACATTGCCACGTAGGAGGGGTGCTTGAAGACGGAGAGGAATATGTAGTACATATATTTGCTCTCGCCGCTGTAGAGGGAACGGTAGCATCCGAACGGGAGGATGAGAACGCAGTGCAGCACGCATCCGGCAATGAAGGCGGAGAAGAGCGCCTTGCGGCGTGTGGCGGTGAAGTGCTCTGGCTTGTAGGAGAATATGACCAACGGGGCGACCAGCAGCCACAACCCGCAGTCGAAGGCGGGGAGGGCGGCGCTTTTGTTGGCGGATATCAGCAGTCCGTAAAGGGATATTAGATAGATGGCGGTAAAGATGAAGAGCGCGGGAACAGCCCGGTGGGCCTTTACATTCTCCCACTTTTCCCTCCAGTTCCACTCCGACACCCAATTGACGAGCATCGCGATGGCGATGGGCAGCATCAGCCAGTTGGTGATCGGCAGGGATACCAATGCGAGCATCAACAGGGCGAACAGGATGTTGAAATGCCAGTTGTCAGAAACCAACTCTTTCCGGAAATCCATCATTATAGGTCTTGTAGCAGGTCAGGTCTTCTTTCTTTGGTGCGTATCATTTGTTGTTCAAACTTCCACTCTTTGATAAGCTTCTCGTTGCCGGAGAGGAGCACATCGGGCACGCGATGGCCGCGGAAATCGGCGGGGCGGGTATAGACGGGCGGGGAGAGCAGGCCGTCCTGGAACGAGTCGGAGAGTGCGGAGGTGCCGTCGCCGATGACACCGGGGATGACGCGCGCCACGGCGTCGGTGACCACCATCGCGGCCAGTTCGCCGCCGGAGAGCACGTAGTCGCCGATGCTGATGTCCTCGGTCACGTAAAGCTCGCGCACGCGCTCGTCCACGCCCTTGTAGTGGCCGCACAACAGGATGATGTTGTTCAACAGCGACATCTCGTTGGCCTTGCTCTGCACGAAAGGCTTCCCGTCGGGGGCCATCAGGTAGATGCCGTCGTAGGTGCGCTCGCTCTGCAACTGCTCGATGCAGCGGGCGATGGGCTCTATCATCATCACCATCCCGGCCTCGCCGCCGAACGGATAGTCGTCGGTCTTGTGATGCTTGTCGGTGGTGTAGGCGCGGATGTCGTGCGTGTGCAACTCCAACAGATGCTTGGCCACGGCCCGCTTCAGGATGGAGTTTTCAAAAGCTCCGCGGAACATATCGGGAAACAAGGTGAGTATGTCTATGCGCATAGTCTATAGTTTTTCAATCATCAATATGCCGTCACGGAAAGGCAACAGCAGGTTTCTTACCCGTTCGTCACGCTGCACTTTGTCGTTGAATTGCGCGATGGCGTGCGTGTCGCGGTCGTTGTGTGCCACTTCGCCCACCACTTTCCCGTTCCACAGGGTGTTGTCCACCAAAATGAACCCTCCCGGCCGGGTGCGCGGCAGCAGCAAATCGTAAAAGGCCTCGTAATCCTCCTTTTCCGCGTCAATGAAGGCCAGGTCCCACACTATGTCCAGTTCCGGGATGACCTGTTGCGCGTCGCCGATGTGCAGCACGATGTTTCTCCCGTAGGGCGACTGGCTGAAGTAGTCGCGGATGCGGTCCTCGTACTCCACGTTGTGCTCGATGGTGTGCAGGACCCCGCCTTCCGCCAGCCCCTCGGCCAGGCAAAGCGCGGAGTAGCCAGTGAAGGTGCCCACCTCCACCACGTTCCGGGGACGCAGCATCTTCGACACAAAGGTCAGGAACAACCCCTGCAACTGCCCCGACAGCATCCTCGGATTGATAGTCTCCAGATGTGTCTGGCGGTTGAGCCGGTAAAGCAGGTCGCTTTCGGGCGAGCTGTGCTCCTCGCAATAGGATTCTATGTCGTGGTCGATAAGCTCGAAAGTGGACATTTCACGAGAGTTCGGCGATGGTTTTGTTGACTTCCTCCTCGGTCTTGGTGAGTTTGTCCTTGCAAATCTTGATGAGCTTGGTGGCCTTCTTGATGTTGTCCGCCAAATCGTCCACGGAGATGTCGGCGTCCTCCATCTGCTTGACAATCTGCTGCAGTTGCTCGAATGCTTCGGTATAGGTAGGGTTCTCTTTCATAGTGCTTGTTTCTGTTATTAGTAAATGACGCCCACTTTGAAACCGGCGAAATGGTAGATGGCGGGCTGGATGCTGTTGGCGAAGTCGGCAGAGTAGTCGGTCTCGTTCTCCACAGGGATGGTGTAGCGGATTTTGGAGTACTGCACTTTGTAGGTGCCGGCCAACATCAGCCCCACCTTGTCGGTGAGCTGGATGCGAATGCCGAGTCCCCCTTCGCCCATCGGGCCCCAGTTGCTGCCGTGAATCACACGGTTCACGATGTCGGGGCGCGAGGAGATGTACCACTTGAATCCCCAGCCCAAGTTGATAAAGGCCATCGGGGCCACCTTGGTCTGCATCATATTGACGCTGAAGTTAAGGTAGAGCGGCACAAAAGCCGTGCGGTTCCAAAAGTCGATGCCCGTGCCGATGCCCATATAGAAGAAGTTGTTGAACTGGTAGGCGAAGAGCTGGTGCACCTGGATGTTGAAGTTCTTGTTGCGGACGGTTTTGAGCAGGTCCTCGTCTTCGAGTTTCGGAGGCAGGATGAGGTCGTGGCAGTCGTAACTGGCCAGACGGATGTCGCCGACGCCACCGGCATAGCTCAGGGAGCTCATAAAGATGAATTTGCTTTGTTGCTGGATTTTGTTGCGCTGTGCCTGTGCGGCGGGGGCGCTGGCAAGCAGAAGGCCGGTGAGAAGAAGTATGGCGAAATGTTTCATCGTGATGTTTTTTTATGAGGTGTATCAAATAATCATTGTATATGCAAAAGTTCGCGGGCCGTGGCGCGCGCGGTGTCGGTGATGTGGTCGCCGCCGAGCATCCCTGCCAGGGCCTCCACACGGCAGTCGCCCTCCAGCAGCTGCAGGTCGGTGACGGCTTGCCCGCCACGGTTCTCCTTGAACACTCGGTAGTGCTGGTCGCCCTTGGCTGCAATCTGCGGCAGGTGGGTGATGGCGATCACTTGGTGGCGGAGCGACAGCGCGTGCATCACAGCGGCCACCTTGTTGGCGGTCTCGCCTGAAATGCCCGTGTCAATCTCGTCGAAAATGACAGTGGGCAGCAGTGTTGAATCCGTGATGATGGACTTGAGGGCCAGCATAATGCGCGACATCTCGCCCCCGGAGGCGACTTTGCTCAGGTCGGCGGGCTCCACGCCCTTGTTGGCACTGAAGAGAATGCTGATCCGGTCGATGCCCGAAGGATGCATCTCCGTGTCCTGCTCCAGACGAATCTCGATGCGGCTGTCCGGCATACCCAACTGGGCCAGCCGTTGCCCTAACTCCTTCTGGAAAGCCGGAATGGCCTTCTGCCGACTCTTCGAAAGCTGGGTTGCGAGGTTGCGGGCGGCTTGTTCCGCCTGCGTGCTCTCACGCTCCAACTCGTGCAGCCGCTCCTCGTTGTCGGATTGCTGCGTGAGTTCTTGCCGTAGTTTCTCTGCCAACTCCAATAGCCCGGACACGCTGTCCACTTGGTATTTGTGCTGCAAAGTGTATATGAGGTCGATGCGCTCGTTGAGCCGCTCCAGCTCCGAGGGGTTGACTTCCACCTCGCTCTCCTTGCGGGAGATTTCGTAGGAGATGTCCCCTAACTCCACGATGGCTTCGTCGAGCCGGCGCAGGATGTCGTCGATGTCAGGGCCGAGGCCGTGCAGCGGTTGGCACTCGCTCTGGATGGCCTTGAGCTCCTGAAGCACGTTCCCCTGCTCGCTTTCCGAGAGTTGCTGGGTGGCGGCGTACAAGTGTGTTTTAATCTCTTCGGCGTGGCTGAGCAGACGGATGGACTGCTCGGTCTGTTCCTGCTCGTCGGGTTGGAGTTGGGCCTTGTCGAGTTCGTCGAGGGTGAATTGAAGGTACTCTTGTCGTAAGGCGGCTTCGGCACACGCCGTTTTCAGCTCTTGGCGCTGTTGCTCCACTTGCAGATAATGGGTAAGCGCGTTATGGTAGTTGGTGCGCAGGGAGGCGTTGTCGGCGTATTGGTCGAGGATGCCCAGCCGGAACGACGAGTCGAGTAGCAGCAGGTTTTGGTGTTGCGAATGGATGTCAATGAGTGAGGAAGCCAATGCGCGCAGCGTGGTCAGGTTCACCGGGGTGTCGTTGATGAACGCCCGCGACTTGCCGTGTTCGTTGATTTCTCTGCGCAGCGTGGTCAAGGGCTGGTAGTCGAGGTCGTTTTCCTCGAAAAAGTTTTGGAGCGACAACTCCTCGATGTCGAAGACTCCCTCCACGATGCACTTACGTGTCTTGTCGTGGAGCACGTCGGTTTCGGCGCGGCTGCCAAGGATGAGTGACAAGGCGCCCATCAAAATGGACTTGCCCGCGCCGGTCTCGCCGGTGATGACGGTGAATCCCTTGTCGAACGCTATCTCTAAGGAACGGATGAGCGCGTAGTTCTCTATCTGCAGCGCGCGTAACATACAGGGCTATTTGGAGGAGGAGTTGATGGCGTCGTAGCGGGAGGCGTTAGAGGGGTCGATTTGTTTCATCAGGTTGATGACCTGAGATTTCTCGCTGGGAAGACCCTCTTTGAAGATGTTGATGATTTCATCGCACTTGGTGGCGGCAATGATCTTCACGGCGGCCAGGTTGGAGCGCTGCTGGCTGACTTGTTGCAGCAGACGGAGACTCTCCAATATGACGGCGCGTCCGGCATCGGGTGATTCGCTCATCACGTCCAGCCCCAAACGATGATATTGGTAATAGAAGTCGTGCAACTTGCTGTATGTGCTGTTGGTGAAGTTCTCCATAATCCAGTAACGGTTGCTCTGACCGTTGTCAGCCACACTCCATCCTTTCTCCTTGGCGGATTGGTTCAGGTTGACAATGGATTGCAGGTTGGAGAAATAGGGAGAACCGCCGTTCATCGAGAAACTGTCGAACTCAACAGCGAGGAAGAGGTTGAGGTAATAGGCGATCAACGAGGTGAACTGGTTGAGGTTCTGGTTGTCGGCATACTCCAACGGGTCGCCCTCGGCGTAGGTAAACTGTATGTTCTTGTCCTGGAAATTGAGCAGGGTGGTCTTGTAGCTGGCCTTATAGACAGGGCGTTGCAGCAGGATGGTCATTGTGCCCTCCATCACGTCGCCCGACACTTTGGTCAGGTTGATTTGCAGGGCGCATTCGATGCGCTCGTTCATCTTGAGATTGTATTGGCACCACTTGCGGTCGTGGATGAACTGGTACAGTTTCTGCTGCAAGTCATTGTAGCGTTGCTGGTTGGAGCCGCCCGTGACCGCGTGGGCGTTGACGGAGACCTGGCATTGGAAGTCCTGGGCGTGCAAGAGGCCGCCAATGAACAGGGAGATAACCAGAAACAGGATTCTTTTCATCATAATGCGCTGTGTTAATGCGATTGTGTTTGGGTAAGATTGAAAACCAGATGGATGATGTCGCGCGCGATTTCCTTCTTGTCCTTCAGCTCGCTCTCGAAAGTCTGTTCATCGCGGGTGATCATCAGCACCTTGTTGGTTTGTGTTCTGAAGCCGGCACCTTCGGTGCGCAGCGAGTTGAGAACGATGAGGTCCGCGTTTTTAGTATGCAGTTTCTTGAGGGCGTTGGCTTTTTCGTTCTCGGTTTCCAATGCGAAGCCGACAAGGAACTGGTCGGGGCGCTTCTGCTGCCCGATGGTGGCGAGGATGTCCTTGGTCTTGACCAGATGCAGGTCGAGATGGTCGGCGGTCTTCTTGATTTTCTCTGGAGCGGTCTGCTCGGGCGTGAAGTCGGCCACGGCGGCTGACATTATCATAATGTCCTGCTGCTCAGCGATGGCCATACACTGGTCGAACATCTGTTGGGCGGTGGTCACGTCCACACGCGTGATGCGCGGATGGCGGGTGGCCAGCTGGGTGGGGCCCGTGACGAGGGTGACGTCAGCGCCCGCTTCGGCGGCGGCCTCCGCCAGGGAGAACCCCATCAGTCCGGAAGAGTGGTTGCCGATGAAGCGCACAGGGTCGATGGGCTCGTAGGTGGGACCGGCGGTGATCATCACTTTTTTGCCGGCCAGGAGTTGCGGAGTTTGAAGGTGTTGATGTACTATAGTGAAGATATTCTCCGGCTCCTCCATACGGCCCGTGCCGGTGGTGCCACAGGCTAAGAATCCACTTTGCGGGTCAATGATGTGACAGCCCTTTTGGCGCAACAACTCGATGTTGTGCTGCACGGTCGGCTCGGCGAACATACGGTCGTTCATCGCGGGGGCGATGAAGATGGGCTTCGGGGCTGCCAGGAGCAGCGTGGAGAGCGCATCGTCGGCAATGCCGTGGGCGTACTTGCCGATGATGTTGGCCGTGGCCGGCGCCACCACCACACAGTCGGCCCAGTCGGCCATACTGATGTGCTGAACGTCACGGTGCTCCGTCGGGTCGAACAACTCGCTGTAGAGCTTGTTCTGCGACAGCGTCTCTATCGTCAGCGGGGTGACGAACTCCAGCGCGTGGCGCGTGGCGGTCACTCGGACCTCGTAGCCGTGGCTCTTGAACAACCGAATGAGCGTCAGCGACTTGTATGCCGCAATGCCCCCCGTGATGCCGAGTACAATATGTTTGCCCGTTTCAGCCATAATGGTTTAGAGTTCCTCCTCGTCTTTGAAATAGATCTGGTCGTTCTCGAACTCGTACAACGCCAACTGCGTGGGCTTCGGAAGCTGCTCGTAGAACTTGGAGAGTTCAATCTGCTCGCGGTTCTCGAAAACCTCTTCCAACGTTTCCGTGTTGGAGGCGTACTGCTGCGACTGCTCCTGGAACTCCTGCTTCAGGTCGTTCGCAATCTGGTCGGCACGCTTCGACATAATGACGATGCTCTTGTAATAATTGCCCGTCTGCTTGTCGTATTGGCGGATGTCCTTGGTCTTGGCGAAATGATCAATCTTTAATTTCTTATAATCAGCTGCTTTCATAAAATAAAATATTGTTATTTAAGATTTTGCTTGTAATTTTTGGAGTTGCTTCTGGGCCTCTTGGGCGATTTTGGCCGTCTCCTTGTAGTATTTGCTGTCCTTATAGTCGCGCTCCATCCGTTCGCAGGCTTCGATGCAAGCCTTGTACCGCTCGATTTTCTTGCGCTCCACGCTCTTTCTCGCGTATTCGTAATTGTTGAGGACAAGATAATAGACGGCCTCCGGCATCAGCGGGGAGTAGGAATACTCGTTGAAAAAGTTCTTGGCCGCAATCTGACAGGCCTCGTAATGGTCGGTGTTGTAGTACAGGATGAGGATTTCAAGGTCCTTGCGGGCCAGTTTGAGCCGCAGGTCGTCCAGCATCACGTTGCACTCCTCGATGTGACTGTTGTTGGGATAGGTAATCAGGAAAGTCTTGATCTCCTCGATGGCGTAGTCGGTGCTCGACTGGTCCAGATAATAGTCAGGGGAGGTGTTGTAGATGGAGGAGATGCAGTAGTAGAAGGCATCCTCGGTGCGTTCGGTGTTGGGATAGCGGCGCACATAGTCGCGGAAGTGGAACGCGGCCATATTGTAGTCCTTGTTCTTGTAATAGCACTGGGCGAAGGTGTAGAGGATGGTGTCGGCGCGCGGGGTGCCGAGGGAGAGCGGGTACAGGTCCTCGAACAGGCCGGCGGCGGTGAGATACATCTGGTTGTTGTAATATTTCATCGCGCGCTCATAACACTGGTCGAAGTTCTCGAACGTCACCTTCTTGATGTTGACGCGCTCTTTTTTCGGTTTTGCCGTCTTGGATTTCGGTCGCGAAGTGTCCTGTACACATACCGAAGCCCCGCCTTTTGGCGACACGACGCTTGCCAAATCCGCGGCATAACCTACCGCGGAAGAAGCTAATAATATCAGTATCAATATATTAACTATCTTCTTCACCATAGTACTTCAAAACGGGCAAAGATACACAAATTATAAATATGTAGAGAAATATTATTTGTCCTGCAAATAGGCATACAGGTCGGCGGCCTTTTTTGGGCCCACCACCTCGGCCAACTGGGCTTCGCCGGCCTCGCGGATGCGCTTCACCGACTTGAAGGTGGCGAGCAGCCGCTGCTTGAGCACGGGGCCGATGCCGGGGGCGTCGTCCAGTATGGAGGCGATGCTCGCCTTGGAGCGGCGCTTGCGGTGATGGGTGATGCCGAAGTGGTGCACCTCGTCGCGCACTTGCTGCAACAACTTCTGTGCTTCCGACTTCTTGTCGATATAAACCGGGAACTCGTCGCCCACCTTGTAGATGTCCTCCAGCCGCTTGGCGATGCCCACCACCATCAGCCGGTCCTCGATGTGGAGGGCCTGTATGGAGCGGTAGGCGGCGTTGAGCTGACCTTTGCCGCCGTCGATGACCACCAGGTCGGGCAGGGGCTTCTCCTCCTCGAGCAGGCGGTGATAGCGGCGGTAGATGACCTCCTCCATCGAGGCGAAGTCGTCGGCCCCGACCACGGTCTTGATGTTGTAGTGGCGGTACTCCTTCTTGGCGGGCTTGCCGTCAATGAAGCAGATCATTGCGGCCACGGGCTCCTCGCCTTGGGTGTTGGAGTTGTCGAAGCACTCGATATGGCGCGGCAGTGTCTTCATTCCGAGGGCCTGCTGCAGGGCCATCAGCACCCTCTGGCTGCGCCGCTCGGGGTTGACGAGGTCCTGCCGCTTTTTCTTCTCCAGCATATAGAAATGGGCGTTGCGCTCGGCCAGCTCGAGCAGCTTGCGCTTCTCGCCGCGCTGGGGCACGGTCACCTCCCAGCCGTCGGGAGCGATGGTGAGGTCCATCGGTACCAACAGGGTGGGGGAGAGCCCGCCCAGTCGCTCCTGCATCTCCAGAATGCCGCTCCAGAGCAGCTCCTCGTCGCTGCTATCCAGTTTGTTGTCAATCTCCAGAGTGTGCGCCTGCACGATGGCGCCGTCCACCACCCGCAGGAAACTGATGTAGGCGCACTCGTCGTCCTGTTCCATCCCGAACACGTCCAAACGGGTGATGCTGGTGCTGACCACCACCGACTTGGCCACGTATTCCGACAGCGTGTCGATTTGCCGCTTGATGGCGCCGGCCTTCTCGAACTCCCATTTCTCGGCGTGTTTCATCATCTCCTCCTTGAGCTGGCGGATTACCTCCTTGCGGTTCCCTTTGATGATGTCGAGAATCTTGCGGATGTTCTCCTGGTATTGCTCGGCGGTGATGAGGCCGCAGCAGGGGGCGGCGCACTTCTTGAGCTGGTACTGCATACAGGGCCGCTCGTTGCGCACCAGTCGCCGGCAGTTGCGCAGCGGGAACATCTCGGCGATGGTGTCCAGCAGCACATTCATCTGTTTCACCGACGAGTAGGGACCGAAGAGGTGCATCTTGTCGGGTTCCGGGTGGCGGGTGGCGAATATGCGCGGAAACTCCTCTTTCGTGACGGCAATCCACGGGTAGGTCTTGTCGTCCTTGAGCATAATGTTGTACCGCGGCTTGAACTGCTTGATCATACTGTTCTCCAAAAGGAGGGCCTCCCACTCGTTGTCCACCACGGTGGTCTGGATATCACGGATTTTGGTGACCAGCATTCTTACTTTCGAGGAGTCGTGCTCCTTGTTGAAGTAGGATGAGACGCGCCGCTTGAGGCGCTTGGCCTTGCCGACATAGAGGATGGTGCCGTCGGCGTCGAAAAAACGGTACACGCCCGGCTTCTCAGGCAGGGAACGCAGGATGAGCTGTATGTTGTCGGGAACGGTCTTCACTGTTTCTTTCTAAGTAGGAGATAAATGAAATAGGGGGCGCCGGCCAGGGCGGTGATGCTGCCCACCGGCAACTCCGCCGGGGCGGCCAGCGTGCGGGCCAAAGTGTCGGCCACCAGCAGGAAGAGGGCCCCGAAGAAGAGCGAGTAGGTGAACAGATGGCGGTTGTCGCTGCCGAAGATGAGGCGGGCGATGTGGGGCACAATCAGTCCTATGAAGCCGATGACGCCGCAGAAGGAGACCACCACCCCGATGAGCACTGATGAGGCAATCAGCGTGACGTGGGTGGTGCGTTGCGCGTTGACCCCCAGGCTCTGTGCCGATTCGGTGCCGAGTTGCAAGATGTTGAGTTCCTTGGCGTATCTATACAATATTATAATGACAATCGCCATCACGGGGAGCAGGCAGGCGATGTCGCGCCACGAGACGGTGGCCACGCTGCCCATCGTCCAGAAGAAAATCTTGTGTATTTCCTGTTGGTTGACCACCATCAGGAGGGTAATGACGGCGGAGATGAAGAAGTTGAGGGCGATGCCGGTGAGGAGCAGGGTTTGGGTGCTGTGCCGGCCGCGCAGACGGGCGATGCCCATAATGAGCAGCAGCGTCAGGATGGCCGTGACGAGGGCCGGCAGGGTGATGCCGAACACAAAGGTGTCCCAGCCTACGATGATGGCGATGGTGGCGCCCAGAGAGGCCCCCGACGAGATGCCCAGGATGTAGGGGTCGCAGATGGGGTTGCGGAAGATGCTCTGGAACACACAGCCGCAGATGGCCAGCGAAGCGCCCGCCAGCAGGCTCATCACGATGCGCGGCAATCGAAGCTGCCACAACGTGATCTCGTAAAACTCCGGCACTGCCGCGCTGCCCGCCAGACCGAACTTGTGCAGGAAACTGTGCCACAGCACGTCGGCGGGGATGTGGATGACCCCGACGAATGTGGCCAGCACCGCGCTTGTCAGCAGCAGCACGCCGAACAACAAGGACCAAATGAGATGTCTGCGACGATTCATCTTCCTGACTTTTTTTGAAGTTGCAAACATACACAAAAAAATCGGAAGGGAAGACACTGGACCTTTTTGCGGTCATTGTTGCTTGTATTTTTAACATTTATATGTTAAGAAAAAGACAAATGCTGTATAAATTTTACAATTTTCCTTTTGTACTATTGCAGTGTTGATAGCGGAAATATATTTTTGGAAATTACTGATAAATAACAAATTAATAGAGAAACACCGTTTATTCAAGTATGGTATTGAATATCTGATGCTGTGATAAAGTGTCTGATATTTTGAAAGTTATGATATTTTTATTAAAGATTTTACAGAATATACACTACTATTATTCATAAATTTTAATAACAATTAATATGAAAAAACAATTACCAAAATCATTTCTCATTCGTACAGTCCAAGTGTTTCTCACCTTTTGTCTCATCTTTTTTATGATGAATGCAAGCGTAAAGGCAGAGAGTGTCACCTACACTATTGAATCCACATCATCAGTATCCACAACGGGTAATGCCCCCTATGGGTCATCTGTAACGTACAGTTCCACTTATGGTACCAAGTATCAGTTGACGAAAAACAACTCAATGACTTTCACGCTGTCAGGTTATGCAGGTTATAAAATCACAGGCATCACGCTGTCTATGAAATCCAATACAAGTTCCGGAGCGGGGACCTTCTCTATGGTGGCTGGCAGCACAACTTTGTCTTCTATCTCGGATGCAAAATTCAACACTTCGTCTTGGTATGGAGCCTGGTCAACAAGTTATGTGAATATTACTCCCACTATGACCAACAACAATTATACCATCGGCGCCGGTGAAGATGTTGTGGTCACCATTGCAGCAACGGCTAGTTCACTGTATTGCCAATCCATAACCGTAACATACGAATCTGCCACCAAGTACACCATAACGTACAATCCGGGAACGGGTACTTGCGCAACCACCAGCTCGTACGTCAGCACCATTGATTTGTCAACGATAACAGCCACCCCTTCGGCTTCTTGCCAGGCAAGTGGTTGGGCTTTTGCCGGTTGGTCTGAGAGCGAGGTTTCAGAGACCAATTCTGAGCCCACTATGGTGAGCGGCATCTATATGCCCAGTGGCGATATCACCTTGTATGCGGTGTACAAGTTTGACGGCGGGGCAATCAATACTGCCAGCAGGACCTTCTTGTCGTATGGCTTTGATAACGGCAGAACTATGCAGAACGATGAGCCTCACGCCATCAACAGCGTTGCTTCAATCTCCTTTAACCAAGGAGGGAACATCCACGCAGGTGTGCCCGCCTATTATACCGATGGGGAGGCTGTCCGCTGTTATGTGGGGAACACTTTCAAGGTGAAATCCACGGTCCTCCCCATAAGGGCCATTACCTTGACCTTTGGCACAGGCGGCGGTTCTAACGCAACCGCATCAGGTCATCCTATTTCTGCCAGTACAGGAACCTATACTGACGGCGAAACCGAAGGTTTATGGACGGGAAGCGCCGACTCTGTGACATTTACCGTCAGTAATTCTGCAGGAAACACAAGCGGACACCGGCGTTTGGCAAGTGTTACCGTCACCTATGGCCAGAACATTGACGATGTGTATAATACCAATCCCCTTTGCGTCCACACTCTGAACATAGTGTATCAAAAGGAGGATGGAACGTCAGCTGCAGGAGATTATTCTCAATCAGTGGGTACTAACGACCCCTATTCTGTCACCAGCCCGCAGGTCAGTGGTTATGTAGCCGACAGAAGTGTCGTTTCCGGCAATATGCCCAACAGTGATGTGCACGACACCGTCATATACCATCTTGTGACGGTCGCCATCGACAGTATCTTCAACTGTGAAACTGCTGGGTCTGGTGGCCTTACAGTTACGTCACCCACTACTGGCTTCGAATATTCGTTAAACGGAACGGACTTCCAAAGCAGTCCGGCTTTCACCGATTTGAATGCGGGCGACCATACTTTATATATACGTCCTGTTGGCCAAAATTTCAACTACACTGGTGTTTGGACGGTGACATCGAATATGAATGCATCCTCCAACCCTAATTATGCCTTCTCTATTAATGGTTCGGATGCGTATGGATTCCTCGCGCCGAGTGCAACATCCACAACGGTAAGTCTCACAAATCCCACGGTTACCCATTTTATGGACAATTTCATAAGCCACTACAGTACGGATTCGGTAACTTTTTCCAATGATGCTCCAGCCGAGTACACCGCTGTAGGAGACTATACCGTCAACTGGACTGCCACCGACCGATGCGGGAACACAGCCACCACCACTATTACCGTTCATATTTCCGAACAAACCTGTTCCGGGGTGTCGGATATAGATGGCAATAACTACCAAACGGTGCTTATCGGTTCCAAATGTTGGATGGCGGAGAACTTGAGAACCACGCGCTATTCTGATGGCCGCAGTATTACCAATATTTATGTTTACACCAACTCGTACTATCCTGATGCTAATGCCAACAAGCAGGTCTTTGGTTTGTTGTATGATTGGTATGATGCATTGGACTCCAACAGCGTAAGAACGAGGTCGCCGTATGTTCAAGGCATTTGTCCTGCCGGTTGGCACGTTCCTACAGAAAGTGAATTCCAGGAATTGAGCACGGTTGACCTGAACACTTTGCGCTCGAGTGAATATTGGCTTAAGAACCCCGGCAGCAACACTACTGGTTTTAAAATGTATCCTGCAGGTATGTACAGTTCAAGTGCCAACAGGTTTGAGAACCTTTTAGGCAATGCCTATTTTTGGTCTGCAGCAGGAGTCGATGCCACAACGGCCCATTGCCACATGGCCGATTGTAACTGCTATATGATATTTGATTTGATTCGCACGAAAACGGATGCTTACAGTATTCGTTGCGTCAAAAACGAATAGGCAATTCAAAAGTTAGAATTTTCAGTTAGGATTAAACTTAACTGCCACGTAATACCGGATTTGTTTCCTGATGGAAACAGGTCCGGTTTATTCTTGTCACTCTATTTTATATAATGTTGATGAGACAATAAAAAAAATCGTATCTTTGCCGCCGCTTAAATAAAAAACCACCCGTATGGATAATGTCACGTTAGAACAGAAAGTTATCGCGATCATCGATCAGATACGCCCCTACCTTCAGCAGGACGGCGGCGACATCGAGTTCATACAACTCCGCCCCGATAATGTCGTGGAAGTGAAGTTGCAGGGCGCCTGCGGCAGTTGCCCGCACGCCAAAATGACCCTCAAGAACGGCGTGGAACAAACCCTTAAGCAATACCTCCCCGAGATTGACCACGTGGAAGACGTCGTCCTTGGTTTTTGATTAGTTAGCAGTTCATATGGGATTAAAATGCGGCATTATCGGACTCACGAACTCGGGCAAGACCACGATGTTCAACTGCATCTCCAACACGAAGGCGGAGGTGACGGACTTTGCGTATAGCACCAACAAGTCCAACATCGGTGTGTGCGCTGTGCCCGACGAGCGTCTTACCAACATCAACACCTTTATCCAGGCCGACAAGCTGGTGTTTGCCAACTTGGATATCGTGGACATTCCGGGTCTGGCCAAGGGTGCCAGCCAAGGCGCCGGCATCGGCAACAGTTTCCTGGCTGACGTGCGTCTCTGCGACGCGCTCATCCACGTGTTGCGCTGCTTCGACAATCCGGCCCTGCCCCACGAGGAGGGCTCCATCGATCCGGTACGTGATATCGAGATTGTGGATTTCGAGCTGCAATGCAAGGATTTGGAGCAGATTGAGCGTAAAATTTCCAAAGTGGAAAAGGCAGCCAAGATAGGCGATAAGAATGCCAAGCACGATTACGAAGTGCTGAAGAAATATAAGGAACATCTGGAAGGTTTCCAGAATGTGCGCACCTTGGAAGTCACGGCTGACGAAAAGGCCGTGGTGGCGGATATGATGCTGTTGACGGAGAAGCCTGTGCTGTTCGTCTGCAATGTCAACGACAGCGACGCCGTGAGCGGCAACGCCTATTCCGAGGCGGTGAAGAAATATGTGGAGGAGAATGGTGGGGAGATGCTGGTCATTGCGGCCAAGATCGAGAGTGAGATTGCGGAGTTGGAGAGTGAGGAAGACCGTGAGGTGTTTCTCGCTGATGTGGGCTTGACCGAGCCGGGCGTCAACAAGGTAATCCGTGCGGCCTACAAGATGCTGGACCTCATCTCCTTCTTCACCGTGGGTGGCAAGGAGAACAGAGCCTGGACGATCACGCGGGGTATGTTGGCACCGCAGGCGGCGGGCGTCATCCACAGCGACTTGGAGCGCGGCTTCATCCGTGCTGAGGTCATCAAATACGACGACTTGGTGAAATACGGGTCGGAGCTGAAATGCAAAGAGGCCGGCAAACTGGCGGTCGAAGGCAAGAACTACGAAGTGCAAGACGGCGACATCCTGCACATTCGTTTCAATGTTTAGTGAACAGTGAACAGTGATCAGTGAACAGTACGTTCTTTGGCAATACGGGAGTTAACTATTAACTCTTAACTCTAAACGCGGTAGTAGCTCAGTTGGCAGAGCGGCGGCTTCCCAAGCCGCAGGTCGCGGGTTCGAACCCCGTCTACCGCTCAAAACACTGAAAAGCAGCGATTTACAATAGGAGAATCGCTGCTTTTTTTGCAAATCGGGACAGAAACGGGACAAAATGAGGGCTTTGTCTAGAAACGCCTCCATTGTAAATCGCTAAAATTCAATGTGCTAAAAAGTGTTGATTAAGATTCGTCTCGGTTTTATCAAAAACTTTGTATTTATTCGTCTCGGTTGTAAATAACCACGTTAAAATACACCAAAGTGCCATTCAAAAGTATACCGCTTTGGATTTTCCAGGATTTTGCTATTTTTGCCACCTTTTTTGGAAAAACAGCAAAATGAAAAAAGTATTGTTATTCAGCATATTACTGATTAGCGTGCTCTTCTTGAACGCACAGAACTACACCATCCGGCAGAACACGATGAGCAAGCTTTCCATCGAGTTCAGCACACCCAAACTGCAGAGCAGCGTGGTGAATGTCGGAGACGCCCGCTACACTTCCCTCTCTATGGACGGCTACGACAACTCCACGAAGGTGGGTTGTCCTTCACTGCCGGAACTCACCAAGCT
>JAEEGL011612402.1_pt1 | contig 45428 bp, 46 predicted proteins | sample 9134231 | NCBI WGS metagenome assembly JAEEGL01 (sample SAMN16246548, study PRJNA631951) | gut metagenome | biome: gut microbiome; feature: rumen; material: fiber-attached | host: Bos | place: Iran: Karaj | collected 2018-10 | reverse complement strand
CATAAGAACAGAGACTAAGATTTAAACCATTATTTATATTATATTTGCTACACTGTCTGAACCATTCTTTTGTTCTTGGTACAGAATAATTAATCTTATCAAAGATTCTTCCTATATAAAATTTATCTTCATTTTCTTCATCATAATAAATTAACATAGAATCTAGTAAGATATTTTTATAATTAATATTTATTATAAATGAATCACCCTGAAAGAAATCATTAAAACTTATATCATTAAAAATATTTTTTCTATTATAATATTCTGCTTCTGACATATCAGCATACTCTTTAAATAATTTAGAGATCTGCTTTAAATGTCCTGGATGCATATAAAATTGAATATAAATAGATTTAATATACGGTAACAATTTCTCTTCTATATATTCAGAATATTGAATAGGATTATCAAACTCTACAAAATTATTTACTTTATTTCTAATTTCTTTTTTATTATTTTTTACAATACCACTATTTAATTTAGGCTTAATAGTTATAGAATTTTCTTTATTATTAAAATCAGATGTAATTTGAGAATCAAATGATAAATCTTCTATATTATCATCACTATTCATATTTATAGCATTTGTGATAGCTTCAACAAGATTATCAATATCTACGTCATCTACAGATGCTGATCTATCTACTACTATTACATTAGCTTTACCATTATTTCTAATATTATTTTTATTAATATTAGTTAATGTTTGACTAGATATGGTTTTCATATTATTAATGCCAGCAGTTATAGCATCAATAGGAATTCCAAAACTATTTAACTCTGATTTTAACCACTCTGTAATTTTTTCATAGCATTTAAGAATATTATCATCTTTAATATTCTCTTTATCTACTATATTATTCTCTTTATCTAATAATACCACTACAGGAAAATGCATTACAGATTCATCATTTTCATTAAATAATTCAGTAGATCCTATATTAAAATTATAATGATTATTATCATCATATTTATAAGACATTATAGTTTTAATAGAATTTTTAATATCTTGAGGAACTACAAGAGTTGTAGTTTTATTATTATAAGTACAAGATATAGATTCTATGCTATTAACTACAGAATCCAGCCATTGATCTATATTATTAGTCAAGGTAGCAAAAATATTATCATTGGATTTGCTAATTTCTCTAAATATTTCTGGGTTTACATTATAAAAGTATGATTGTAAATCTTGTACAAGATTTATATATTTACTATTTATAATATTTTTATTTTCATCATCTACCCAATTAAATCTAGATTTTTCATTGGTTTCTTTTAATTCTTCATCGGTAAATAAATATTTTATTAATCTGCTATAAAAATTATCATCATCACAATTAAAAATATAATCATTAATCTCTTTTCTAATTTCTAAAATAGTAAGTTCATATGCTTTTAATGTAAAGATAATTTCTTTTATTATACTTTTTATCAAATATATAATTTGAGTTCTACGATCTTTGCTATCATCTAATACAATAGAGAAAAGATAAATAATCTTATTTTTATGAATTAATCTAGCAGTCATTGTTCCAATATTATCTTTAGATTCTTCTATAATAAATGTAACATTAGTACCTTTAAAATAATCATAAAATAATGACTTGCCAATATTAATAAAGAATCCAGCATTAATATCATTCATATTAGATTTTTTATAATAAAAATGTGGAGTTGCATCTTCATATGTATAATCTTCCCAATTATTATCAAAGAAATCAATCATTCTTTCTAATGATTGATTTTCTGTAGAATCTTCATCTCTTGCAATATCATCAAATATATAAAGATTATTATTAATTAATTCATCTGTATATATTTCAATATTTTCATCTCTTCCAGTATATGGATTATTATATTTTGAATATAAGTCCATTAATCCACAAACAAGACTATTAGCAAGCTCATCTAGTCTTAAAATTAATGAATTCTTTTCAATCTTTTTATCATATTTTGAATATTTTAATATATAATTAAAAGCTTTACACAAAGTAGGATGTAACATTAAATATTCTCCTTATCTTTATTATTTGAGTGTATATATTCTTTTAATTTGTCAATAGATTTATTAATGAATTCTTCTGTATCTATATAAACCATACCAAAATCATTATCTGCCCAAATAGCATAATTTTGCATTCCACAACATAAAAACTCATAGTCTTTTGGAAATTTAGATAAAATATCGATCACTTCTCCAACAGTATAATTATCAAATTCTCTTTTCTCTATCCCATTAATAATTTCAGATTTATCTTCTTTAATTTCAGAAACTGCTCCTGAACTAATAGATTTTATCTCTGGCCATTCTTTGGTATCTACAAACCTTTCAATATGATGATCTACACATTTTGCTAATTCTTCAAAAGCATTTGTTTCAATCTCAGCAATCATTGAAATTTTGACTTTTTTAGTTTTCATAATAAACCTCCATTAATATAGAATTAGTATTTAAATTATTTTTCATTATTATAATATCTTATTAAAAGATATTTTCTATAAATATTATATATTTTAACTAAATTATAATAGGAGCTAATATTATGATTAATCCTATGAACCTAGTTAAACTTGATAATATCAGAGATAGTAATGGTAAAACATTTCATATAGGTGAACTTCCAGAAATAGAAGACACAATGAATTATGATCTTGGTAATCAAAAGGATTTAGAAAGATTTATTAAGGACGTTAAATCTGAAGTTAGAGGGTCTTTTGAATACAGAGAATTAATTCGTTATCTTAGAGAGTATTTTGGATTTGATAGATCTGGTATATCAGGGATTTCAAATTCTGATGGAAGTAAACTTAAGATTGAAGTGCATCATACTCCATTAACTATTGAAGAAATTGTTAGAATTGTCTATGAAAAACGAAGATTTAATCATGAAGATTTGTCTCTTGAATCTGTTGCTAAAGAAGTAATGGAATGTCATTATAAAGGAATAGTTGGTTTATATCCTTTAACAGCTACTGAACATGAATTAGTGCATAATGGATATTTATTTATCCCACCTAAAGATGTATTTGGTAGATATGATCTTTTTGTATCAGCATATGGTCAATTTATGGAACCAGAAGAAAAAGAAACATTAGAAGAAATAGAAGCTTATGGAGAGTCATTTGATGCATCAGCACAGATGAAGCTTCTTAATCAATCTAATATTTATATTGATCCTGCTGGAGCTTATGAATTACCACAGCTTAATATGCTTAAAGATAGGTTTATTAATAGAATAGAAACTATTAAAAATAATATGTATTCTTTACCAATTTTAGAAGAACAAATTCAAGAACAACCAGTAATGAGACCAGTTTTTATTTTTTATGATGAAAATGGTAATCGTATAGATGAACCAGAATCTTAATTCTTAATCATTATTAGTATTAAGATTCGATGATGGGTGCACGATTATCGAAACTTATGAAATAATAATTGATTTAGAGGAGAGATTAACTATGTCTGATTCTGATATTAAAATTTTTTATAAATTAGATGAAGACTCAACGCCAGATGGAGCTATTGATGTACATTATATGTCACCAGAAGCTCTTGAAGGAAGAGAGAAAATTCCTACAGAAGTTCCTCAATCTGATGGAAGGGAAGTATTCCATGATGAAAAAGAAGAGAAGAATAGTCAAGGTGGGATCTTCACATCCACAGGTTCTGAGAAATTTGTAAAACCAGAAAGTGAAGAAAATAATATTTTTATGAGCTTGCCTGGTGCTGAAAAGGATTATATTAACCCTATTGATGCTATTAATCAGGCTAAAGCAAATCCTGCTAATGTAATGGTTACTAGATATAATGATAATAATTATGTTGCTCATAGTGATATTAAAAATTATATGGATGCTTCTAATACCAGAGATTATGATACTGCTGTGAAGAATGTCATTGATAGTAATAATGATGAATCACTTCATAATAATGGCTTAAAGATTGTCATGACCAAATCTGAATTTGATGAATGTACAGAAGAGGAAAAGGCAAATCTTGAGTCTGCTAATGTAGAATTAGAAATCTATAAATAATTGAATGAGGTATTAAACATGATTAAGTATCTTAATGAAGAAGATATTGAGATGGATGTTCAGGTAGGACCTCAGGAAGAGATTGATGTTGATGCTAAGCCTGAAGAGGCTGCTCCTACTCAGTCAATGAATCCTGTAGATATTGCTAAATCTGCACCTGAGAATATTCCTGTTGCAGCTGTCCATAGCGATGACCAGAATGATGCTGGTAATGAAGAGAAACTTGAGTTTTATGTCGATGCTAGAGATGTAGAAAAATTTGCTGATATTAATGAGTTTACAATGATTGATGCTCTTAATGCTATTATTCATTGTCATGAAGATGCTGGTATGAGAGCTGATAATCTTACTGTTATTGTCAGTGAGTCCACTGCTCAGTATGCTCGTAATATTGAGAAGCATGGTGGAGTTTATAAGTTCATCAGAGAGGATGCTGAAGATATTAGTGTTGATGTTCAAGTAGGTCCGAATGGTGAAGATATGCAGGTAGAAGCTGATCCTCAGGAAGCTAACCCTGTAGATGCTGTTAAGAGAGATTATGGCTCTGTTGTTGTTGCTAAGCAAGGTGATGAGTTCTTCACTGATGTTGAAGATGTTCAGAAGTGTGCTGAGCTTAATTGTGAGTCTGTAATCTCTACTCTTAATGGTATTATTCGGGTTAATGAAGCCGACTGTGATATTAGTGCACAGAATCTTAGAGTAGTTGTTAATGAGAATACTAGTGAAGAGTTTATTGAACAGCTTCAAGAAAGTGGTGTAGATATCTTTTTTCTAAATGAATCAATATTTAGAAATACTCCTGCTAGAAGAATGCAAAAGAAAATTAAAAAAATAGTTAAAGATTTTCTTTTAGATAATGGATCAGATGGAGTTGGATATTCATTAGTATATATTGGTGGAGAAAATTCTAAATATGATAAAGGCGATTCTAAAACTGTATTATTAGGAATTTCTCCTACTATTTCTGGTTCTGGATCATATTCAGATGGTAATAATGGTTATGGATCAATGCAGCAATATGATAAAGAAGGATTTAGAGCTGCAATTAAGATTATTAAAGATAAAAATGCTAAACTTATTAAAGTATTAGAAGAAGAGCTCGATAAGAAAGTAGCATCTGTTAAAGTTCAAGGTGGACGTTTAGATGTTACTAATATTGCAGTTACTTTTAAATAATTTTTATACTAAAATCAATAATAGAGATAGGAATTTTCCTATCTCTATTGTTTTTACTTATTATTAATAATACTATTTAAAAATCTGATAATGGAGAATATATAGATAGAGATGATAAAAGAAAATCAAGCAATATTTAATGAAATATACATAGAAAAATATAAGAGAGATAAAAAGAAAAAACAAAAATTACCATATATATTAAAAACTATACTAACTGTTTTAGGAATTATTGCTTTAATACCAGTATGTATTATAATTGGAACCATTGGTACAATACTTGGAGCAGGATATTCTGCTAATCAAGAAAAAATAAAATATAGTATTCTTAAAGACGAAAAACAAAAAGAATTAATTTATAAAATTTCTAAAGAATGCCAAAAAATATTAAAAAATGGCATCGATAAGGACTTAATTAAATATCTTGATATTATCAATATAACAGATAAACAAATATATATTAGTAAAAATGAAAATAAATATAATGCTATGGTCACAATATCTGGAGTAGATATTGAAAGAATGCTTAAAGATTGTAATGCTCTAGAATTAGCAAGAGAACTAGATGTTGATTCTTTACTAGAAACAAAAGAAGGACAACTTTTTGAATCTATATTTTATAGATTATGCGATAATATTGATATAATAAATTCTATTATAGAAGATCAAAAAGAGAAAAATAAAGGATTAAAATTTTGTGGAATAGGTTATGAAGATATAGGATCTGGAGATTTTTGGGCAAATGAATATTCATTTATTGATATTAAGTTTCCGCTTAATGTTAAAGAAGAAAATAATTAGTTATAATCTAGCATGAATTAAATTCATGCTAGATCTTTTCCACTTTTTATTAATAATATTATTTCTGAGGTTATTATGATTAAGTATATATCTTCTCAAAATTTAAATGAATTATATATTGGTAATTCTCCTATACTTCCTTTGCAAAATCAACTCTCAATTATTCGATCTAAATTTAAAAATAAACCTTTTTCTAATTCAACTAATGTAGATAAAGATATTCTTAAATTTAATCGTCTTGTAGAAAAACTTTTTGGATATGAATCTTTTGCCTTAAATATTTGTCCAGATCAAACTATTAATGCTTATGCTTGGCCTATTTATGCTTTTAGATCTAAAGATGAAATTCGTAAAATGATGAGTTCTCTCAAAGCTGCTAAAACTGGATTTAAGCATGACCCTACTAATGGTAAAATATCTGCTATTTGTACATTAAATCTTGGACTTATTAATTATGATGGAATTACTGATGAAGAAATTATGGCTGTATTGCTTCATGAAATTGGCCATACATTCTTTCAAGCAGTAACTGATAAAGATTGTGTATATACTTTAGTATCTAGAATTATTGAAACTATTTATGCTGTAAATTCTAAGATTGTAAATAGAATATCAGATGCTAAACCTATTACCCAAAAAGATATTGAAAATGATGTAATAACTTCTATTTCTTATGCTACTATTAGTGATGATTTGATCAATGTATTTTCTAAAGTAAAAAATACAGTATTCAATCTTCCTCATTCAATATCTAGTACAGCAAAGAAAGTATTATCTACTGTATCTTCTAAATTCTTTAAAGAGTCAATGGAAGATAATATGAGAAAAACTAGATATGCTTATACTAATGAAAAGTTTGCTGATTCTTTTGCCGTAATGTATGGATATGGAGTTCCATTACAACAATTTCTATTAAAAATTGATGATTATTATATTAAAGAATTAGATATCCATCAAAGTAGAAATAGTGTTGTAATTGCCTATAAAGTATTTAAATATATGCTCTTTGATTCTCTTGCCTACATTACTAATCTTATGGATGAGCATCCAAAAGACTTAGCAAGAATTAAAGTAAGTATAGAATATTTAAAGAGAGAACTTTCTAGAGAATCATTAGATCCTAAAATGAAATTAGAATTAATGAGACAAATAGAAGATTTAAATAAATTAATTGAAGATTATATCAATTTCCCAAAAGATGAAGATAATATTGCTATAAGAAGAGCATATTATAGAGAACTTTATAAAAGATTTGGTGGAGACAGAAGAGAACAAGATACAGATAATGATGCACTATTTAGAAGAATAGATAAAAGATATGAAGAATTAAATAAAAAGTAAATATACAGTGCTAGGAGAAATCCTAGCACTTTTTAATTTTATTTTCTTTAATTATATATTATAAAATTGAAATAGAAATAATGTATCCCACCTATGGGTCAAATAGGGAAAGGAGAAGTATGGGAAAGAAACGTAGAAGTTTAACTAAGCAGGATAAGATCAATATTGGTCTTATGTATTATAGTAGTACTAAGGAGAACCCAATCACTCTCAAAGATATTAGTAGAGAGTTTGATATTAGTGAGGGTTCGACCTGGTATTACGTAAACAAGTTCAGAGAGTCTGAACATTTTAATCCTGACACAATGTTTCATTATGTGTCAGATCCTGCAGAAAGATTTCAAAAAGTTAACAAAAATACTGATAATGGTACTTCATTACTTTCAGATGAAAGTGTTAATTATCTGAAACTTTTTGGGATAAATGGATTTTCATTTATCCCATGTAATGAAGCTAATTTTGAAATTATTAGCTTCACCGAATTAATTAGTAATAATATCGATCATTTTATTAAGAATTTCTCTAGAAATTCTAATAAAAAGCTTTTAATCGATATTAATGTAGATGATGTTGAGGTTCAAGATATATTAACAATCTCAGCAGCTTCTTTTAATTATTCGGTGAATTCTTGTTTGCGGTATAAAGATGGTACTACTTATACTGTAAGAGGAGATGATGAATATATCACTGTACCGCCCATCTTTAATAGGATCAATAAAGACTATTATGCAAATGGAATTTATCTACATGATCTTAGTCAGAAAGATCTTAATAGTATTGAAGAAGGGTTCATGATTAAACTTGTTAGATGCAATACCATAGTCGAAAGAAATGGTATTATTGATAATAAGTTTAAGGGATCAATGATCCTTATTAAAAACTATAGCAATGTGTGGGATATTTACTCTGCCATTGTAAAGCATGTCATGGAGTATTATCCCAAGAGTACAGAGAAAACAATTGATATTTCACTGTGCTCTTTTTCTATTAATGATGGTAATATTAGCATTGATAGAAAACTTGCTAATACTCATGATTGACAAAATAAATAAAATAGGGTATAATAAATTATACCCTATTTTATTTTTTTTATTTATAAATCATTAGAATCTTATTTTTTTATTAAAACATATTTATAATTTTAATAAAAAGGATTAAAAAGTATAAATGGAAGACCTTATCAAATTATTTACTGAATATTCTTTTGGGTCTATTATTGTTTTTATTATGATTATCCTTTCATCTACTACTGGTGTTTATCATATATTTACAAAAATTACTTCTATTCTTGAAGCATATAGGTTTCATAGAAATTCTATAGAGAATAGAGACAAGAAGATAGATGATGCTATTAAACAAGTAGAAAATTTGATTTCTGCTCAAAATGAAAGAATCCAAAAAGATGAAGCAAAAATTGAAGCTCTTGAAAAGAAAACAAATAATATAGATGAGGATTTAAATAAATTCAATAAGGCTACATCAAGAAATGCTGTATATAAACTAGCAAATGAATTAATTGCTAAACAATGGATGTCACAATCAGATTATGAATCACTGCAAGAGTTGTCGGATATTTATATGAAATCTGGAGATTCTCATTATGTAATTCCTAATCTGATTCAAAGAGCTCTTAATCTTCCTGTATTAACAGATGAAGAAATTGAAGCTAAAATGGCTAGACATCGTGATAATTTTAAAATATAATATTTTATTGGTAGGTAGAGGATTTACTCCTCTATCTATTTTTAAGTACTTTTTAATAAAATAATATTTAAGATGGATGGTAAAAATATTGAAAATCTTACTTATTCAAGATATCCTTATAACTCCAACTAATGCTAAATCTATATTATCTAAATTTGGGCAAGTTACAGAGATTAATGATGGGATCGATTCTATAAATAATTTTGCTGAATCTATATATAAAAATATAGATTATGATGTTGTATTTGTTGATTTAATATTGCCAAGAATGTCTGGAATTGATGTTGTTAAAAAAATGAGACAATTTGAAGAAAGAAGGGATAATGATAATCGTGCTTGCATTATTATGGTAACTATACGAGGAAATAATATAAATCCAGACGAATTAATATCTGCTGGTGCAGATAAAGTATTTATAAAACCAATTACATATGAAATGGTTAATGAATATTTTAAAGAAATTAAACTTATATAATTATTAAAAGGAAGGTATTTATTGCCTTCCTTATTTTATTTTTTATTATATATATAACAAAAAACTAAAAAATCCTATTAATAGATATTATAATAATGAAAGGTATAAAATGAAATTAAAAGATTTATTTAATGAAAATTCAATTTGTATATTTACAGATTCTAGTTTTAAAAACAAATCAAATAATAAAAATATAGCTGTTGGAACTACAGCACCTGCTGTTTGTATATATAATGGAACAAATTTAATTGATCAAACTTTTAATATTTTACATAATACTACAACTCAACAAGGAGAGTTATATGCTATTTTATTAGGAGTAATGAAATCTTATTTTTATAGAAATTATAAATATATTAGATTATTTTCTGATTCACAAGTATCAATATTTGGAATTAGAGATAGGATTTTTAAATGGATTAGATTAACTAATGAAGGACAAAATATTTTAGGAGATAATGGAACTATTAAAAATCAAGATTATATTATGGATATAGTTTATTATATTTTATCTAATAATATACCATTAGAATTATATCATGTAAAAGGTCATGTAAAACAATCTTATGATAGTATATTACATGCTAAAAAAGTATTTCAATCATCAAATTATATTACAGAAAATATCGATGATGCATTAATTTATATGATTTCAAATGCTAATAATACTGTAGATAAATATTCTACAGAAATGCTTAATAAAAATATTAATAATATTTCATATGATACATCAAATTTAGTCTCTGCTATATCTTTAGGATATACAGAATTTGATATTAAAAAATATTATAATCTTATTAAAGGAGAAAGTTAAATGGATGATATTATAAATAAAGTAAAATACAAATTAGAATTAATAAATTATATTGTATATTATACTTTAGCAATACCAACAAAAATATCAGATTATGATTATGATCCTACTAATATAAATAGAAGATTTATATCAACATTATTACATGAATTATCTTTTTATGATAGGATAACAAATGCTAAAATAGTAGAACTAAAATTCTCTACTGATATATGTAATAAAATTAGATCTGGTTTTATTAGAATGATAACAGATCCTATGAATGAAGAATCAGTCAGACCTTTAATTTTAACAATAAAAGATATTTATTCAAATGATATGCTTACACCAAGTATAATATCATTATTTAAATCACCAGATAAAATTCAATTATCAATTTTAAATAATATTGATAATAATATATTAATTTTTCAAGATATAGAAGTTAATGAGTTAATAAAATTATTAAGTATTGAAATTTGAATTCACTTTATAAATAATAGGAACTTTTATTATTTAGAAAGGAAAATGTAATAATGGATGTAAAAGTAGTTGTTGAATTTGCTGTAGCAGCTCTAATTGCTATTGGTATACTTGTTGGTGTATTAATTGGTATTCAAGCAGACATGTGTAGAACACTTTATATTATTCTTGATGAAAATATAAGTATTCGAAAAATTATGATGAAGCAATATATAGCTACTAAAGTTCTCCTTAAAGATCAATTTAATATTGATATTGATGATTATGATGAGCTTTATGATAAGATCATTAATAACACAGATACAGATATTGAAAAGAAATTAGAGAATGATAAAATAAAAAAACTAAAAATAAAAAGATATTTATAAATAATCAAAAGGAGAGAGAGAATAAAGATGATAAAGATTAAACCAATTCATATGCAGAATTGTAATTGTGAAGAATGTAATTTTAATAGACAAAACAATATAATGCCTATTAATATTAATGAACTTTCTGAAGAGGATAAAAAACTTATTACTGATTATTTGGCAAAACAAGCTACTGGAAATGTAAAAGTTTCTGATAGTAATAAATCTATTGATTTTCCCAAATCAGCACTTAGATTCAATGGATTTAATATTTATACTAATAATGATGTAGTAAATATTCCTGCTAATATTTATAATACTTTTGCACTTCTTGGTATTAAGATTACAGACTTATTACTTCAGGATATCAATTCTGATACGTTAAAGTTTGATATGAATACATTAGGAACTGTTGTATCGACTAATATGTGTATGTGTATTGATAGTTTTATCTTAACTTTAGATAATCTTTATTCTGTGCACATTAATCAGATCAATGAGAGATTTAAGCCTTTCTTAGATATAATTTTAAATAATATGACTGCTGAAGAAGATAGTAAATTTGATAGTTATATAAGATATTTCTCTTTTACTCCGGTATTTCATTTTATTAATAGAGAGGATTTGTCTAGAGCCATTATTTCTTATATTAGTATTGGTCCTGAATGTAGAGCCAATATGTATAATAATGTAATGGCATTTACTACTGCTTATATTAATAAAGCTGGTATTTCTATTTATAATGAACTTAGAAATGAGGCTACTAGTCTTTGTGAAAATAAGTTTGTAACTAAAAATAATAGTAATATTGTAAATGAAATATTTGGATTTTTAAATAATGAATTTGCAAATATGATGATTTCATTTACTCATGAGGCTGCAATCTTTTCAGATACAATTGTAGAAAATTTTGATATTTTATTTAATCCTAGAGATTTTCTTTCTAGGGCTTTAAATACCGAAATTCCAGATTTTACCTACTCTAATGATATTAAGTAAAATTATAATTGGATAAATATTATAATTATGATTAATTAATGAGGAGGTAAATATTAGGAAAATATTTAATAAATAACAATCTCAATATAGAGATATAATTTTATGGGAGAAAATAATAAATGGAATTTGGACCAAATACTAAAATAGATATATCAAATACACATTGTTGTATCTATAATGAAATACCAAATAACAATAATGGAGGATATCCTTATGGATATCCTCCACAAATTATGCAAAATATGAATATACCAGTTCAACAACCGGTGTATCAACAAAATTATCCAAATATTCAGAATCAGTATATTCAGCAGCCTGTACAAAATGTAATTCCTTATCAGCCTCAACAATTTAATCCTTATAATATACCAATTCAGCAGGCTAATAATCAAGAATCTTATTATGATCCAGAGACTATGCAAATGATTAGTAATGATAAGCCATTACAGCAGCGATATAATAGTCCTTTAGAAGCATTTAAAAATGGATCAACTTATACGCCTGGTGGAAAAACAGGATATGTAGAATTAGAAAGGGCTGATGGAACTAGAGATAAATCTTTTATACAAGGCGGTACAATTAAAGTAAAAGGAGGATATAACCCTGTAACTGGAGTAACTACAGAACCAAGAACAATATATCCATATCAGCAGATGAATAATCCAATGACTAGTATGTATAGTCCATTTTTACAGGTTCCTACTGGATATTATAATAATGGATATATGATACCAAGTTTTAATGGATATGGTTATGTAGCAGGATATCCTTTAACAGAATTTGATACTTTTATTCAAGAAGCTATATATGAAGAGAATCCGTCTGTATTAGATGGTATAGAACTTCTTGAAGCTGTTATATTATCTGATGAAGATAGAGATAAGATTAATCATAATAGAGATTATGGAAATACTATAATTGGTAGAGATTATTATGGTAGACCGATCTATAATACTTATGTAGCTAATAGAATAACTCAGGATCAAATGGAACAAATGAGAAGGCATCAAATAAATCATTTTGTTAGTTTATCTAGAATAGTTAGTGCTTATACTGGAGAAGCAGTAGATGAGTCTAAAATAAAGAATATATTTGATCCTATGAGGTCTATGACCCCTGCAGTTCAGCAGAATATGTTTAAGAAACCATTTAATTTCTATACAGCTACAGAAAGTGAGAAAGAAGATTATTTTAAACAACAGCAGATAGATAAATGTAAGATTCTTGATAATGTATTTGAACTTAGAGAACAGCAAATGAGAGATCTCAATATACAAAAAGCAAATGCTTTTAAGAGAATTAAAGAATCTCATGATGCATTGATTGGAGTTACTCCTGGTCAGCATTATAATCTTTCTACATATCTTACTAATGGATATAAAATTGGTATTAATTCTGAAATGTATAAGTTAAAGAAAGCTAAGAGAAATGGTAAGCTTAAATATAATAGTAAAGCTTATAGAAATCAGATAATACAAAGAGGAGTAGAGAGAGGAGCTATTAATACTAATCAGATAGTAAGTTCTAAAGATGATGAATACTTAACAATAGAATCTGTTATTAAGCAGGCTTATGAGTATAATAAAGCCAATATACCACTCCCAGAACCAAAAGGACCTCAATCTATTATGATTGATTTTGGAGGGAATAAGCCAAAAGTATCTCCTGTAGAAGATATTGAGAATAATCCTGATATCATTAGAGATAAATTCTTTAGAGCTACTTATGAAGCAGCTAAAGAAAAATATGATAGAGATGAACTTAGGAGGGCTGCTATGGTATGAAACTGAATTATGCTAGTGGTTTATTATATCATGGAACTATAACTCCTATGGAATATGATTGGGAAATGCTTACTCCAAGTATTTCAATTCTTCAATTAATTTCAAAAGAAGATATAAATTATATTAAAGATATAATTACATCTCCAAGATATGCAGGAAATTCTAGAATAAGAATTAAAAAGATAGATGAAGTTATGACTATTAGAGGTTTCACTAAATATGCTGGTGGAACTAATAGAATAGTGTATACTCATTTAGCAGCACCTGGTATGGTTTTTAAAGTTGCTGTTGATGCAGTAGGCATTTCTGATAATCCTGCCGAATATTATAATCAGAGATTTTTAAAACCATATTGTACTAAAGTTTTTGAATGTTCCCCTTGTGGGACAATAGCATCTTTTCAAAGAGTTGATAGAATAACAACTTTTGAAGAGTTTTTCAGTATGATAGATGATTATTATCGTCTAATTAAGTATAATATAATTGGCAAATATGTAATGGAAGATATTGGTATTGATTATTTTATGAACTTTGGTGTATGGGAAGGTCATGGCTTGGTAATCTTAGATTTTCCATATCTTTATGAGTTAGATGGAGCCAAATTATATTGTAATATTACATTAGATAATGGATCAAAATGTCATGGTGAAATTGATTATAGTCCCGGATTTAATCGACTAATTTGCACCAAATGTGGTAGATTATATAGGGCTGGAGATCTTGCAAAATCACCAGAAAATGGTGGAATACTTTTAAGAAGGAAAGGAGCAGTAAAAATGAAATTCAATCTTAAAAAAGGAGATAAGATTATTGAGACTTTTGATACAAATAAAGAAGTCGAATTTATCTCTAAAGAAAAGAAAACCAATAAAGCAGATAGACAAACTATCTATCCTGTTCAATTAGTAACTAAAAAGGTTGTTATTAAAGAACAGCCTAAAAATACAGCACCTAAATCTGAAAATAGAGTAGTTAAGCATATTGAAACTTCTCATCAGAAAAATTCTAAGGAGAATGTAAAATATATTACTAAAACTCTTGATGTAGGAGAGCATGTAGAAGAAAAGAAAACTACTCCTATCAATATTAATGCTAATCTTAGAATTATTAAAAAGAGGGTAAAGCCTCAGCAGTCTATTGCTAAAAAAGAGGTTAGAACTATTCCTTCTACAAATAAATTTTCTAGCAGGAATATTGAAAAGCCTAGTGTAATTAAACCTACTGTAATTAAAAGAGTTATTGATGTATCTTTAGGTAATCCTAAGAAATTTGAAGATACTATTAATACTAAAACCGATAATGATCATTCTGTAAATGTAAATCTTGTAAAAGTTAATAAGCCTGTCACAGTTTCTACTTCTGTAGTTAAGAGACTTAGTAAGGGTTCTGTTATCAAGAATGAAAAGAAGCTTAAAGAAGCTTCTGATGTTAAGACAGAAATTAAAGTTCTTGATATTGGAAGAGTAGATAACTCTACAGAAGAAGTAAAAACTCTTGAACAGGAGAAAACTGAGATTATTAATCAGAATATAGATATTGCAGAAGAGACTAAAGATATTATTAATAATACACAAGAAATCAATAATATTGCAGAAAATGTAACACCTATTGAAGAGGCTGAAGTAGTAACCACTGCAGAAGGTACCACCAATGATACTCATCCTACAGAAGAAGAAGGAAACTATATTGATGTACACTTTGTAGCAGTGCTTCCTGCAGATGTATCAGGATTTGATCCTGGTGAATATATTATGTTTGCAAAGTATAAAGGATCGAATGATTTTGCTGATAGTATTAAGGAATTAGAGTATCCTGTATATCTTGATACTAATGAATATGATCTTTATGTATTAACAGAAGGCGTATTCTATCTTGTTGATGGATATAGAGAAGATGGTACTGTTATTCTTATCGATGATAATACTTCTGAAGAAATTTCTATAAATGAAGAAGTGGAGAATGTAAATAATATTGCAGAAGAAATTCCTTCTGATATTACTACAGATGATATCATCAATGAACTTAAGAAATCTGGTAAACCTTCTATAGAAGATCTTCTTTAATTAAAAAGGAGGGATGCATATATGAGTACTGTATTAAAGATCAATGATCCTAACATTTTGGATGGAATTAATAATACTATTGATACTTATATTAATGGTGAAAAGATGATTGGTTCTCAAGAATTTAAAGTTAGAACTACATTCACTGGCGATGTATATATTAATGAAAAATTTTATAGACAGTTATGTTTTACACCTAATCAGGTAGCTCTTGTTATAGAAGATTTTCTTAATGGAATTCCTGCAGATGATGGAGAATAAAGAAGGAGGGTTCAATTATGAATATTATTGGTACATTATTCGTAATTGATGCTCCACATATTGACCTTTTAAAGTACCAGCTAGCTACTAATCCACCTCCAATGGGAGTACTAGCTGGTAATAGGTTATTATGTATGGATATGGATGAAACTACAAATGAATTGGAAGAACAATTTCCAAATCATTGTATGAAGGCAACTTTATTATGTCCTCCACCAATTGCAATGTATAAAGAAATTGATGGGGATCAGGAGGGATTTATAGAGGCTTATTATGATTATCTAGATCATGAAGAATCTGTACAAGAATTTATAGCTACAATGCTATTATTCTTACATGTAGGAGGAAATATTATATTATATACTCCTGCATATATGGAAGATGATCCAGTGTGGATGAATACTTTAATCTTATTCTTCTTTACAAGATTTGGTATTACTATTGGAACTTCTCCACAGAATGAATTTTTCTATGATCAAAATTATGATAATAGAATATCTGACATTCTTTATCAAAGAAGGATGATTGATGTATTCGATTATATAAATTCTACAACTTATTATCCTTATCCACCTTTGGAGACTTATGATCAAGTTATGAATGATCTATCATTCTTTGCTGGTAAAGGTGAAAATCCATATGATATGTTTTTAATAATTAAAAATAGTTTATTACAAAATGGGGTACCTATTATTAAACCAGCAATTATATTTGATTCATAAAGGAGGCTTTATGCTAATATTCGGTCCGTATAGAGCTATACCAGATAATAGTTTTAAAGTATTTAATTTATCTTCACAGAACCAGGCAATCGAAAGGTTGCCTGGTTTATTAACTATACCAAATTTTGGTACCAGTATACCTCAAGATCCTATAGGATATGAATATCAGTTTGATCTTTGGTATTATGATTATGTATTAAATGATCCTACAGCTTGTTCATCATTAATGATAATTCTTAATACCTTATATGAGGGTGAGAAAGTCTATATCTGTATTTCTGAGTATTCTTCGGATAATACTATATCTATGGTAAATGAATCTTTTATGAAATTGATTCAGACTAGATATGATATTAAATATTCTATAATAAATGAACCCGAAGATTATTTTTATATTCAACACGATGGTTGTGATTTTATGTCAGTTCAAGGAATTACAACTTTTGATGAAGATAGAAGGAGATTTCTTCAAGTTTGTGAAGAAAATAAAGTAGTTTCTGGAGGAGGATATATATGAATATTACTTTAAATATAGATGAAAAATTATTTGATGAATCTGGTGTTGGAGCAGCTATTAAAGATGCTTTTATAAATATGCCTCAAGAAGAAAAATCTACTATTATGAAAGATATATTAAAACAGTATCTTTTAGATAGTGATTTTGTTAAAAATTATTTCATCAAAAAAGAAAATAGAGGTTGGAGTGGTAATTATACTTTTCAAGATGCTCCAACAGATGAATTTAGAGAATTAATTAGAAAAATTGATTTTAGTAGTGAAATGGAAGATGTAAAGAAAGTTTTTATTGAGGTTATTAATAAAGATCTTAATAAATTTCTTCTTAAATTATTAGTAGATTCTTATATGAATTCTATAGCTAGCATGGTGACTAATAATGATAACTTTAGGTCTGATATTTCATATAATATTTTAGCAGAATTTAATAGATTAATGAATGATAGGAAATAAAAATGGCTTCTGGATTATGGAGAAATATTAATTATAAAACTCCAGTAAAATATTATATAAATACTTATATTAGAGAATATGATTTATCTAAAGCTAATATAAATGCTTTATTATATCAAGGAAGAATATCTAAATCTGAGTATAATAATTTCTATAATATGGATAAAAAAGAAAGAGAAGTTGCTATAGGAAAGATGATATCAAAAGATAGAACTATCTATCAAGATATTCAAACTGGAATCAAAGAAGCTAAAAGAAAGTTATTCTTAACAAATGATATAGAAGATCTTGATATTGTATCTATTAAAAATGATGCAGTATTTATAGTAGGAAAATATTTACAACAAACAGAATTTCCACCTTTTAAATTTATAGTAAAAAATGAATATAATATATTTTTCCAATTACAAGAATTAGAAATTTATTATTCTGATACTATAGATAAGAATGGATATATTATGGTAAATATAGATGTAAAAGGTATTGGTGATGATAATTTAATATTACATCAAAATGGAATGTTAGATATGATTTGTGAAGTCTGTAGAAGATTACAAAGAGAAACTATAGATGAAACAATGAGCTATGTTTCTATGATGTATAATAAATTTATAAATAGAGAATTGAGTAAAGATTATTATAGAAATTTTGATTCTTTCTCTATGTATCAAATACCAACTTTTATGCAATCTATACAAATACCAGATATAACAGAAGAAATGAAATATGCTGTAGATATAAATAGAAATCTTTCTATAATGAGAAATTTAGTAGGTATAATATCTGATATTTATAGACAAAAAAAGAGAAGAGTATAATCCTCTTCTCTTTTTTATTTTTTTAATTAGATAATATAAAATTGTAAAGATAAAGGAATTTATAAAGGAGGAATAAGGAATGGTAGATAGTGAATTTTTAAATAAGTGGAATGATACCTGGGGATTTCAGATTCCTAAGATTAGTAAGAGGGAGAAGCTTGTAAGAAATCATGGATATTATGAAGGTACTATCCGTGATGGAGTAAGATCTTTAACTCCTACTATTGAAGAATTTAAGAAGTTGTGTTGGTTTAATCCTAATGCAACTGAAGATGATATTATTAACTGCTATATTTGGATGAGGCATGACTTTGATATCTTTTCCGAAAAGGATGAATCTTTTAAGGATTGGATGTTAAGGTTAGGCTGGCTTGTCAGGGATGCTGATGGGCACATTGTAGAAGCATAATAATATAAATTGGAATCATGATAATTATCATGATTCCATTTTTAATAAGTTTGGTTAGATGAGGTAATAAATATAAAATAATTAATAAGGGTTGGCTTATAAAGGCCAACCCTTATTTTTTTAAAATGTATTAATATTTCTTAATCCAAGATTAGCATTATCTGCGTCACCATTCTGTTGAATAGAGTAATTTAAAACTTCTAATTTAGCTCTATTTTTTATACTTTCTAACATTTCTTCTTCGGTATTAAATGGATATCCTATAGATAATTTTAACTTAATACTATCTGTCATTTCAAGCATTATTTTTTTCATTATATATTGAATAGCATACTCTATATTTTGTTCATTCATATAATTTTCAGTTTCAGGATCAATATTATAAACTTGCCATTCTAATAATGCTTGCTGAACTAAATATTCCATTAATGCTCTAGAATCCTGTACCGAATAATTGTTCTTCTGAATAAATCTGTCCCTGTCCTTGATTATTTCTGAGATCTGATTGAGAATTTTTGGTAATTGTATTAACTTCATAAAAATTACTATCAACATACCCATCAGACCAATTAATAATATTACTAGAATTGATATAATTATTGTTATAATAGTTATATTCATTATAATCTCCCCATGATTTTATTGTATTCGAAAGTTGATAATATGGTAAATCTGTAAGCTCATTATTTTTTTGACAATTTTCAATATATCTTATAACTTTATATGCAATATCGATTGTTATTCCATATCTATATTTAAGTAATAGATCTCCCCAATTACCAAAACACATACTAATTGGAATATACATTTCTGGATTTGCATGATATAATTGATGTGCAGTTTCAGATAGCATTACAATAGGAATATGATTTTCTCTATGCTCTTGAATTAATAAATTTATAATATCAAAAGTAGTACATCTTCCCACGGTATTTAATATATGCTGTGATATTAAAATAGTAATATCATATATAGTAAGAAAATTATGATGCATCTCTATATCTGCCATACCATCTTGAATATTACCATTAATTTGACATCTATCTAATCCTATACTCATTAAATAAGCTTTATAACTTTTATATGCTCTAGATTTTCTAAATCTATGAATACAATTATCTATAAATCTTTTATATACTTCTACATCAGCTAAAGATTCTCTAGTTTGATAAAATTGTAATGGATATTGAGCAATAGATGAATATAAAGTAGCAATAGGAGCTTTAGAATTTATAAATTCTTGTGCTAAATATATATCTATATCATTTTTATCTGCTATTTTTGTATCTAAATCTGTAGAATTCTTTTTTATTAATTCATTCATTTTTATTAATTACTTTCTTTTTTTAATTATTAAAAAGTAAATATTTTCTACTTTTATCACTTCAAATTAATATGCATTTCAAATTAAAATAGGAGAAGTAAAAATGCCACGACATAAAATAAGAATTACAGATACTGATGTAAATAATATAATTGATTTATATAAACTTAATTATTCTATAGATCAGATTAAAGCTGCAACAAATATTGCTAGCAATATAATAAGAAAATATATTGTTATGGAATATGGTAGCAAAATTTCAATTACATCTGATGAAATATCCTATTTTAGAGAAGCATATGAATCTGGTAAAACATTAGCAGATATTTCTAATGATACAGGAAGATCTATATCTATTATCAGGGTACATATTAGAGATCTTATTTCTAGTAAAGAAAAAATAAAAGAAAAAAATAAATTAAAAAAAATATCTAATTATAAAGCAAATATGACTCCAAATAATGTAATAGATATATATTTAAATACTAATTATGATATAAAAGATATTGCTAAATATTACAATAAACAATATGATATTATTAAAGAAATAATTAAAAAATGGGTTAATATAAATATGCCATTTGAAAAAATATTTTCTATTCCTTTTGATACAGCAAAAATGAAAATATTTAGAGATTTTTATTGTAATATAGGAGATGAATATAAAACAATTATTAATGATGAAGGTAAATTAAAAAATATTAATTATATAATAGAAGATATATATCCTAAAATAGTTGTTACAAATAAAGGGCATTTTACATATAAGGATATTATATTAAATTCTGAATTAATACATAGAAATATTAAAAATAATTGACATCTATGTAATATGCTATTAATGGAGGAATAAATGGAAAAAGTAACTTTATCTAGTAAAGTATTTACTGAAAATCCATTATTAGATGAAATAGTATTTAATGCTAGGCAATTAGCTACTGGAACTATATTAAAAGATATGGATAAAGCTAATAATGCTGAAACATTAGAATCGGTACAAGCTGGAGATGTTCTTATTGCTATCAGACATGGGTATACTAAATTTGAATATTTTCAGTATGATGAAGATATATTAAGAAGATCTGGACAAATTCAAGATGAATATATTTCTTATTATGCTGAACACAATGATGAAATTCCAGAATCATGTAGACCAATATTACTTAATATGGCTAAAGAAGCATTTGAAGAGAATTATGTAGAATATAATAATTATTATAGAATGCTTCATGGTGATCCTAATTATGATGAGACTGGAATATGGGAAGGTCTTTGGATAGATGAAGAACAGATTGATGAAGAAATTCCAACTTCATTAAATTATGTTTCTACAAGATATAAAGAGGAATATGATAATAATGGAAATCTTATTTCTAATTATCAATTAATTCATGAATTATCATTAGCTAAACAAATTATTCTTGATATTAATGGTACTCTTGAAAATATAGTAGAAAATGAAGATTGGCTAGCTGCTAATAATCTTGAAAAAGATGATGTTCTTTATCTTTATCATATGGGTGATAAGCAAATTGACTATTATGATGCAAGAGTAGCAGAAAAATTTGCTATGCTTTATTGTCCTTCATCTGATTCTGTTGAAGTAAGAGCAAGATATAAAGATTTATTAGAAGCTAATAGATTATATCTTCTTTATACTGTATATTCTGAAGCATATAAATATAGATCTGATTATTATGATAATTTTATGATGGTATTTCTTATCATTCAAACTATTATTGATATGATTGTAGAATTACCAGAGTATTTAATTAGAAGAGATATATTTGATACTAGAACTTGTAAATATATTTTTGAATCTAATGGGGTAAAATATTTTAGAGATATTCCATTAAGGTATCAAATTTCTCTTGTAAAGAATCTTAATAAATTAATCAAATTTAAATCTACAGATAAATGTATTGTAGATATTATTTCATTATTTGGTTTTAGAAATATTAATGCTTTTAAGTATTATATTCTTAAAGATAGAAATGTAAATAATCCAGATGATCTTGATTATTTCGATAATACAAAAATAGTTACAGATGAAGAAGGTAATAGATCTATTGTAACAGATAATGATGAAAATTACGATGTTAAATTTATTAAGGTTCCATTATTAGATCCTATTTATGATAATTATGCAAAAAAAGATCAAAATCTTTTAGAATATGATGAATTAACTGTACCTGATGCATATTGGATTGGAGATAAGCAATATGATACAGTAAAGTCAGGAGTTAAAAATCTTGATTTCACTATATTAAGATCAAAATATTATACTATAGAAGCAGTAATAGATTTAGCTCAAAGAAACTTTAGCTTAGTTTATTTTATGAATATTCTTATGTATAATAAGGTAGATAAATCTGCTCTTAGAATAAGTTTACCTAATATTTCTACTACAAAGAAAGTAGAATTGGTAAATGCTATTATTGCTCTTTATGCTTTAGGATATATCTATTATGGGGTAGAGGATACAATTCTTGATAGTAGATCTAAAGTAGCAGAGATTCTTGGATTTAATATGGAAGCAGATTTTGCTACAATAGCAGAATATCTTCATGAAAACCATAGAGGTCTTACTTTAGATGAATTATCATATGGTCATGATGTACCTCATAATGCTGAATCTAGACCTGGATTTACTATTCCTAGTGATAATAAAATCTATAGTTTTGAAGAATTAAGAGCTATATTTTTAAATAATAGAGATATATATAGACATGTATTAGAAGTAATGGCTAATCCTCCTAGTAAAGAGGTTTATAATGCTTATAGATATCTTTATAAAACATTATTTATTATGAATAGAAATATGGAATATTTCCTTGTAGGAGATAATGATATAGTAGATCAGTATAAAGCAAATGGATATACTACTAAATTTATTAATATTCCAAGACTAGAGAATTATCAAAATCCTGATGTATATGAGTATGATATGAAATGTCTTCTTGATTCTTGTAATGAAACAACTCTTTATTTTGAGATGAGAGATGATTTTGATAATACTCATGAATTTGATCTTTATGTATTTGATGGAGAGCAATTAGTTTCTCTTGGTGAAACTGCTAGAATGGCTCATACTTACACAGAATTTATGAGATATAAAGATGGTAATATTTATAAATTCCTTGTACAGGTAGCTGCTATTAGTGATGAAGATAAGAGACAAGAAACTTGTATAAATGCTATTCAGCAGATTATTGGATACATTAAAGATTATGTAGATGAAGATAAAACTGAAGTCTATATGGATGATGTATTCTCTGGATTGCCATCAGTATCATTGGAATTCGTTAAATCTTATATTGAAGAAGTAATTGATTTCTTTAAATCATTTAAAATATTTACTCATGAATCATCTATTATGTATGTAATTGATGATAAATATGATCAATATGTACAATTAATAGATTGGATTTTGATTAAATATTTATTTGATAAAGCAGAGATTATTAAGATTGAAGATTATATTGCAAATTCTAAAGTTGAACTCACTCATGAGGAAAGAGCTAAGCTTATTGATAAAGTATGGTTTAGTATGGATTGGTGGTTAAAGAAAAATTATTCTGAATATTATGATAACAATAGAAATGGTATCAATGATCCTGCAAAGAATCATACATTTACTTATTATTGTCCTCAATGTGGTGCAGAATTAAGTGCTTCTGATACAACTTGTCCTAATTGTGGAATAGAAAATAAAGTTCCAATTACTTATGATAATTATTATCAAATCAATAAAGCTATTAGAGATTATGCAGAAAGATATAGTACTTTTCAATTAAGTGATGATATCTTTAATCTAGATAATCATTATATTGAAGAACTTGAAACTTATGCTGTAGATGCTATTCTTAAAGTTCTCGTAGACATATATAAATTTGATGAAGTATATATTCATGAAGAAATAGCCGAGATGACAGAGACTAAATCCCTTAATGAATATATTAATGAATGGATTGCAGATATTGCTACTATTCTTGTTAGATTGATAAAAGATGATGGTGAAATTTGTTGTACTAAGTATTTTTGTCCTCATTGCGGTGCTGAAATTGATGAAAGTACTTCTGTTTGTCCAGAATGTGGAAAAATTATATTTGAACCTGAAATGAGATATCATTATACTACAAGAATAAAGGATAGTGCTTCTAGAATATCTACAATGAACTTAAATTATTCTATTAATTTTAGAGATGGTATTATGGGATCACATCAAGAAATGGATTTTAATGAGCCATTATATAGGCCTACTGATAATTATTATACTATTATTACACAGGAATTTCCTGCTCATGAATTCATAGATGCATAATACTATATAGGCTGAACATCAAATTAATTAAGTTAACACATTATAGGAGGTTAATTATAATGCCTAATAAAAATATCACATTATTCGATTCTGCAAAGACGAATGATGATATAAATCTTAAGAAGACATGGCTTAAAGGTGAGGTTATCTTCAAGAATATTGATACTGGAGAACCAATCCTTACTCTTCATAATAAAGTAGTAATTGCAGGTTCTCAGTTTGTAGCTCAGAAGGTATTTGATCTTGATGAGTTGGTTCATCTTCCTACCTATAATGAGTCACTTACTTTAGATAATGATGTATATGGAGCAGACCCTGCTAATACTCCTAAGGCATGTTTATTCTGTTGTGGTACTCAGGGCTGTGGTGCTGAAAATTCTCAGGTATATCCAGTTCAGTATACTAATAGAATTAAACCTACTGGAGATCTTGTTCCTTTTAGATATCAATTAATTCAGAATGATCTTTCTGATGAGCTTAGAGAGAAGTATTTTGGTAGAAAGACTACAGCTGATAGAATTGCTTATTATTTTAAGGCTTTTGAGTCTGATCCTATCATGTATATGAGATATACAGATGGTACTATTATTGATGCCACTCTTTATGATTCTCAAAATACTTCTGATGCTGAAACTTTTGTAGAGTTTATGCTCAGAATTACTAAAGATGACTTTAGAGATTATTTTAGAGCAACTTCATCTATCAATGATGCAAGAATTAATTCTGTTTCAATTCTTACTGCATGGTATAATGAGGGTGCTGGCTATAAGTGGTATCAGGATGTAATTCCGCTTACTCAGCTTAATATTCCTAATGAAGCATTGATTGATCTTACTAAGGGAATTGATATTACATATCATATCTACTTCTAATTTTAGGAGGTGGATATAAATGGCTAAAAGGATATCAAAAAAGATTACTGATAATGAATTAAAGAATATTTTAATTGATATCAAAGAAGAAGATATTACATCATCTTTTATATATGATCTTTTTGGCGAATTTGAAGGGGTTGCAAAATGCAACCCCTATGATCTTATTGATATTCCTGCTGGTAAATATGGTCCAGAAGGAAAGAAAAATAAAAATTCTTTTACTACTACTGTAGGATTATGGCTCTTTAATAAATGGATGATTGAAAGAGATTTATTTGGTCTTTTTGGTTATATTAATAAAACTATCAATGGCAAGCAATTGGATAAAATGAATCAAGAATTATCTTATGCATTAATGGAGGATAGAATTGAGGTTGGTGCATTAAAGAAATATTTAATGAAAACTCAATTAGCAATGCAGTTTGTTACTGTACTTGCTCCTAATTATGATGAGTCTATATTAACTTTAACAAAAGTAGTAGATAAAAAGAAAGAAGAATTAATTAAAAAATATAAAAAAGAATTAGATGCTGGTGATACAGTAATAGCTAAACAAATAGAAGATGAATTATTAAAGTATGCTCTAGATACTTTACAAGATGATCCTTCATTAGATACTTTCTTATCTGGTGCTAGAAGTAATATTGATAATAACTTCAAAAATATGTTTGTTTGGAAAGGTGCGACTAGAGATCCTAATCCAGATTCTAAGCAAGAGTTTAGAATTGCTACTTCAAATTATATGGATGGTATTAAGAGAGAAGAATATGGATTATATTCCAACTCTGGTATTGAAGGAGCATATTCTAGAGGTAAGAAAACTGAGCATGGTGGATATTTAGAAAATTTAGCTACTTCTGCATTTCAGGATATTATTCTGGATGAACCAGGAACTGATTGTGGTACTGATAGATATATTGAGGATATTATTACAGAAAAGAATCTTAATAGATATATCTACAATAATATTATTGGTTCTAATGGTAAATTAACAGAACTTAATTCTCAAAATGCTAGTAAATACATGGGAAAGAAAGTTAAAATGAGAATGGCTTTTTTATGCCCTCATGAGAAGCCATGTAATGCTTGTGCTGGTAATTTCTATTATAAGCTTGGAGTTAAAAATGTAGGACTTACTTTAATGCAAGTATTCTCAATTTATAAAAATAAATCTATGAAAGCTTTCCATGATAGTACTGTTCAGCTTACTGAAATTGATACTATGAAAGCTTTTGGATTAAAATAAAAATTACCATGAATAAACAATCAAATAATGATAACATCAGAAAGTCAGAGGATTATTATGATTTATTATCTAATATAACCTTCATACGGGGGCATGAAGGTAGAAAAGTGGAAGATGTAAAATTTATAAATAATCATCCAGAGATCTTCCCTTCAATTTATAGTATTTCTAAAGATGGAAAAGTATATTGTGTTATTGATGATCAGTATTTAAAATGGGATTATGTTACAAAAGAACCATCGGTAAATTTAGTCTGTAAAGAGAAAGGAGATGGTGGTTTTGTAAGAAAACGATTCTTAATTAAAGATCTAGTAGCTTGTAGTTATATTGCTAATGCTTATGACTATTTAGAGAGAGGTTACAAAGTCGTTAATATAGATGGAAACCCAAATAATTGTGAGTATCATAATATAATATTTATAGATCCTAATAAAGAATACTAAAAAATAAAAGCTCCCAGAGGAGATAGATTCTCCTCTGGGTTAGTTTTTATTTATATAATAATTTAAAATATTGTATATTTAAAATAGTTATTATAAAATTGAGATAGTATGGTATATATTATATTGTTTTATGAAGGAGAAAGATAATGGAAGTTGATTTAAAATATTTTGCTAATAGGCAAGATTATATTGTACTTAAATTAGCTGGATTTTATACATCTAGTAATGTAAGTATATTAATAATTCCTGTACTTTATTTATTAGGAGGTGATAAATATAAAGTAACTATATATGGATATCTTTGTAGGAATGATGATATACGGATTAAATGTTCTGAATCTGATATGTCTAAGTCTGATAGAAAGTTTTTTAAGAAATTCAAATCTATAAAATTTAAAAATGATTATAAAGAAATTGAATTTCTTATTAATACTTATAGAAAGACTAAAAGTCAATATCAATTTATTACTAATCTTACAAGAAAAATGATTAATTATAATATTGATTATGATAATTTTATAAATCAGTATCTTGATTTTTCTGTAGAAAAAATAAATAGTATTTCTACTAATGTCGGTAAATATATTAAATCACAGGTATCAATGATGATAGATATGTATATCGATATTATTAATAAAAGGAGTACTATACTTGAAAAGGCAAGAACAGAAGAGTATAAACAATCAAAATCAAAATTCGAACATGATTGTTCGTATCTTCAATATTTAGATTATTTTAATGAAGACTATGATTTAAATAATTTTAAAAGAAATATCATTCTAAATAATGATATCTGTAGTTATGATTATTATGAAGAGGCATTATATTAATGCCTCTTCAATTTTTATATTTTATTTTTTATTATAATCTATTAAACATATCTGATAAATTTCCTACTAATCTTGGATCTTTATTTGTGTCAGTATCTTCATTTCCGTAAAAGTTTTTATTAATATCATCCATAATATTTACATATCCCATTCTAGATTGTTTTTCTAAATAATCTACTGGAACATAATAGGCTTTACTAATAGCTTCTCTTCCATATGGAGTCATTTGCAATTTACTCAGAACCTTCTGGTCTTCTAATACTTGTTGTTTATAAAGATCTTCAAAAGTCATACTTTTAGCAGAATTTAATACTTTTAATTGTTCTTCTGCTAATTGTGTAGCAGGATCTTCTGATCTAAATACTGATGGATCAATATTCTCACCTTCCATATACTCTTCTTCAAGAGAGTAAGAAGTTTCATCATAATGATCATCTGTATAAATCTCAGTTTTCATTAAATGAAAACGTGTAGCAAGATCTTGCCCATAATAGAATATATATAACGCCCATAAATAAGAAAATACTAAGTCATCATGAGCATCTTCAGAATGTTCTGTTTTACCATTGGGTTTAACTACCATTGTACATAATTCATCATAGATTTCTTTGGTATTAAATTTATCTCTATGATGCTGTACTCTTTGGTGAAGAAGTTCTATTAATTGATTACGTTTTGTATGAGAAGAAGTAGATCCGTAAACTTTTACTTTTCTAGTACGTTTTCTTACAGAAATACCATCGAATACTTCTTCATCGGTACGGTCTTTAATCTCATAATAAAGATTTTTCTTAATAGAAGTTTTAAGAAGCATCTGTATTACAGATGATCCAAAGCCATGTATGTTTAGATTTATTTGCAAGATAAATCCTCTAGTTAATTCTAGACACTCTCATTATAAGTAGTGATCAGATCATTTGTTCACCCTAATAGTAGGGGCAGTATTTTTCTTCCTCCATTAGCTTGAGGTTCTACTCTCCCGTAAGGAGATGATCGTTGAACGTTTATCATAATTAATTTTTATTTTTATATTTTTCTATATCATATCCAATAGGGCCAGTATAAATAAGAGCTTTTAATAAATTTAATTTTCTCATTTTATATCCTTTATATGGAGAATTCCAAAAAATAACTTTATTTTCTTTGATTAATCTTCCTAAGCCATTAACACTGTATGGATATTTAGTTTTTTCTAATGCCTCTTTTCTACCAAAACATAATATACTATCATTTGTTTCTTCATTATATATTTCATAGTATGTCCTAACATCTGGATTTCTAGATATACCATCATCATGAGCTTGTTGAGCATTTTGTGATGCTGTACCCCATCTAAGATTGGATACATGGCAATTTAATTTATTATTATCATTATGAAGAACAAATGGATAATTATTAGGATTTGGTATAAAAGCCATAGCTACTAACCTATGAATATAAAAAGTATGCTTATCATTATTAAACCATAATGTTAATGCTCTATATCCACTTCTATCTGGTTTATCTTTAAGAATATAATTAGTTTTTATATTTTTAACATCTCCATTTTCACTAACCCAATAGATATCTGTAGGAATTCCAGGAATTAATCTCCATTCCATGGCATATTAACCTCCAATTTATAAATATATAAGAGGTTATCAATATAATAAAAATTAATTTTAGATAATTCGCTGCTATACTTTGGCTTGTTAATAAAGACTTAGGATTTAACCATATCTCTATCCAAACTATTTCTTTCTGATTTCTCAACATTCACGTTTGCTTTTTCAAGCTACGTTGTAGTAAGTTTGGCTCTTGACCAGTGAGTCATAGCAATTAGCACTGAAATCATAGCAGATTACTCTACTAGATGTGACGTTTGTTGCACCATTCGATTCTATATTTACAATAGCATTCTTAGCATAATTAGATACAAATTGATATATTACATCTGCTAATTCTGGCATAGTAATAAAGTTATTTCTAAATGTAGCAATAACTTTTGTAGTTTCTGAGTCTATCACAGTTATTGCAGAAGCATCTCTATGTATACCAGAAGATACATCGACTCCTATTATTAATGGATAAGTAGATCCTAAAGGTATAGAATCCCAGAATTTCATTTGGAATTGCCCAGCTTTTCCAAAGAATAATGTATACTTTGGTTCATCTTTTACATAAGATGCAATAACTTCAAGATCTTCTCTATTAAATGGATTATTATCTGCCATCTTAGCCCATTCAATTAAGATCTCTCTTCTTACTTTAGAATAGTCATTCTGAAGTAATTTAACCATATTGTCAAAATACTTAGCACCTTTTCCAAGCATCTGGTATGTATATCTTATATGCATGAAATTAGACTGAGTATTTGAATTAATTAATTCTATTAATTTATCATATGGATAATCATAATAAGATTCATTCCATTGTGTAGCATTCTCTGTAATTCTATAAGCAAATTGTCCTTCTCTAGTTGTTAAATCACCAGGCGTTGTAGTAATAAGCATTCCATAAGGTGCTCCATTCTTTCTAGCATTTTCAGATGCAGTAGAGAATGCAGGAGCTGCAGCAGTATATACAATATCATTATATGGAAGAAATGCAAACTCATCAAAATATAATAATGGTACAGTAGCACCTCTTCCTGCACCATCTGCAAGAGAAGGTGTTCTTGCACCAGGAAGAGTAGATATCATGTTTTTATTAATAGGATTTTGTAAAGTCTCTGCTGTATTTGGTACTCGTACTTGTTTACCATCTCTGCCAATAAGAGAATCCATCCTAAGATAATCTGGAAGTGCTGCTCTTAGATTTTTTAAAGTTCTTAAATTAGCTTTAGAGTCATCATGCTTCTTATTAGCAAACATAATTCTACTGTTAGTGGTACCAAAATTAAAACACCATAAATACCAAGCACAAGCAGAAACGGTTTTACCTTGCTGTCTTGGAATTTCCAAGAATTGATTTATATTATAGACAAACATATAACTCATAGCAAGATTTGCTCTAGATAATTCATACATCTTACCAGATCCAGCTTGCCCACCTTCTTCAGGTATTCTAACTATACTTCGTAAATAATACCAATAGTTACTTAAACACTCCCTAAGGATTCGAATTTTCATCTGTCTAGGAAGGTTTGGATCATATGGATTAATTCCTATTAATCCTGTATCATATATTAATAAGAAAAATTTATTATTTTGAATTCCCTTAGCCTTGAGAAAATAATGCATTTTCATAAAACTTTGATTAGAAGTTTTATCATCATAATATACTTTTATAGGGACTGAGGGATTTGGTATTATAGCCATAAAATATTCTCCTCATAATATTATAGAGTCGTTATTAATTTTAATTTTTTACATTAATTACGACATTTTAATATACAATATCAAAATGGAGAATAAATTTTTATGTTTGATAATATTTCCTATTATACTCTTCTTATTATTTTTATTATTTTAATGATTATTGTTCTTTGTATCAAATCTGTTTTTGAATATAAAAAAGCTAAATCTCGTGTTATGAAAGAAAATATATCTCGTATGGCATCTAATAAAGAATTTATTAATTCTGTAATTCAATATATAAGATCTAGCACTAATATTAGAAAAACACTTGCAGATAATTATATGCCTTTTGATATATTCTATGACATGTGTGAAGATCAATTGGAATTAAAATTTAAATATGATTATGAAAATCATATTTATAAATTACCAAATTCTAATACAGATAATCCTATTGGGTTTCTTAATAATTTTCCATACTTTCCTACATTGGAATCTTCTTTAAAAGTATTTAGAGAAACTCTTGATTCTATACATATAGAAAATGAGCTCTTAAGAATGTATTCAGTTAAATTTGAAGAGGGAATTAAAGAAGCTGAACAAATAGAAAAAGAGGCTATTGCTTATCACAAATCTTTTGGAGAAGAGCCTTCTGGAGATCCTAAATTACATCCCAAAGATAATACTGATATTAATGAAGATGATATTATAACTGAATTGTCTTTAGAGGATTTGGTAAAATCTGGAGTTGCTGAAACTTTAGAAGATGAAGAAGAATACAATAATGAAGATAATAATTTAAATAATTTTTAAAAATAATAAAAAATAAAGAGGAGTAGACTATCCTACTCCTCTTTATTTTATTTTTGTAAACTTTTACCACATATTGGACAGAATTTAGCAGACATATTGCCAAGTACAAGATTTCCTTTTGTATCTGATAAATATGCCACTAATTCTCCTGACCAATTATGTTTTGGAGTATCACATAAAGGACAAGACCCTAAAGATAAAAGTTTCTTTATTACTTTGGGTCTATCTTTTAACAACTTAGAATTTCTAAATTTAGAAATATTTTTTATAGATCCAAATTTAGAAATTACTACATCAGCATCATAATTGTGAGCACAAGAAGAGCAAAGATTAATACGTCCAATATTATCACATGAACTACATTCTTCTTTTGCCCTTCTGTCAAATAATTCAATATAAAGAGGATTGTCCTCTTCTAATGCTAACTTATCCTCTTTATTAGCAGGAATATAGTTATTCATTAGAAATATTTTCCTCCTTTACACCGAAGAAGATTCTCACTGAATTATTGACAGGTTTTACTTCATTAAGATTAATCTCAATGTAAGCTACTTTATTCCCGTCTTTTAGTTTCAGAGCTTCATCTGGTGAAATAGTATACACCATAGGATTTACAAAGACTTCTTTTGCCTTTGTATCTTTCACTATGGCATTCATCTTAACACATATCTTACTCTCATCCATTACAATGGATTTTTTAATATTTGCTTTAATGATTCCATCACAAGGCTTATTACAGAGATCACAATACCGACCCTCAGTACGGCACTCTGCATAAGCACAGTCAGGATCAATAATGAGCTCCTCGATTTCCTCTTCTTTAATTTCTTTGATATCATCCTTTTTCATTTTTACATTTTCCTCCTTATTTTCAGGTGCTACAATTTCCAAAGTTCTTCTTGACCCTGGTCTTTCAGTCATTTCTGCGAAAGGGTTTCTTGTTGCTGTGTTTTCCATCTTTATTTCTCCTTTTTATAAAATATATGAAAACGGTTAGGCATTAAATACCTAACCGCTTGCACCATTCTTTATAATAACCCCAAACTAAACTAGAACCTGTATTAGTTCCTTTAGTCTTATGTTTTCCTGTATTATATGAATAGTAAGCATTTTGAGTAATTCCCCAATTTGCTACACATTCATTCATTTCAACTAAACCAGCTCTTATATTGATATAGTCATCATATTGGAGTTCATCACAAGTCATAGTACTTAAATCATAACTTGAAATAATACCCTTCTTTTTAAGATCTGGCCAGTTTATAGAATTAATTTGCATAATACCTAGATCTCTAGATCCATTTTTATTCCAATGAGATCTATTTTTTCCTAGGTTACTTTCTTGTTGCATTGTACCCAACAAGAAAGCATAATAATGTTGAGGATCTGATGGATATCCAGCTTTACACTGTTCATATAAAAACTTCTGTAAATCTCTACTAAATCCCCAATTGTTAACTAAATAATCTGAATATGGTGTCTTATCTAGTGATTCTTGATATACTTTATATTCTTGCTCATTTCCCACATATTCTTGAGAAACCCAATAAAGCTTATCATCCTGGATAATCTGAATCCAATCACCCGATTCTGACTCTGCAACAACCTGAACAAACTGACCTTCATCTAATTTAAATGCTACATTTTCCTCATTTTTATTAGGAGAAGTACGAACATTTAAACTAGTAAAGGCAACTTCTTGCTTGGCATTATATTTCTTATAACTAAGCTCATCTCCAATATAGTCAGACTTAACATATGCTGGTGATTCATTATATAAAATCTCACACCAGTCTCCCATATGGTTAAGTACATCTACAGGAGAGTTTTGTTCTAATTGCCCTATTACATTGGCTCCCATATCAGGTTTTTCTCTTACATTAATTTTTGTAAATGTAAGATTCTGATACAATATTTTGTACTGTGGTTCGGTTTCTACTATCTCTTCAGAAAAAGTAACTTCTTTTGGATAATTTACTTTCTGAGAAATGGTTTCTTCTACTATAGATTCTACAACTGTAGGACTTTCAGCTATAGATTCTTCTGTATTGATACCAAATCTATTTTTATTTGCTAATGCTACTGTAATTGCAAATAGCATTATACAAATTAAAAACACAGCAATAATTCCAAGTATAAATAAAAACTTATTGGACGTTATATCAATAAGTTTCTGTTTTCTTTCTAATTTCTTTTTAGCTTTTAAATTCTTTTCTCGAATCGCAAAGGCTCTTTTTCGTCTTTCTTCTCCAGACATTGCCATATAATTTCACCTCCTTAAGGCTCAATAATAGTTCCATCTTCAGCCTCAATAAAATAATATGGCTTAGGATTAGATTTTTTGTAAACTTCAACTGTTCTGAGAGTCTCTCTCAAGTTCTCAGGGAGCGGATTGCTCATATACACCTTTCGATCCTTATGGATCTGCATAAAAATTTTATATTTCATATACATTTACCCCCAATTAATATAATATAGTTTCATTTTTATAATATCTATTTAAAATAAATATTTCTTAAAATGAAATATTATTTTATAAAGCACTTTTTTATAAAAATTAATTTCTATAAGGAGATTTAAATATGGTAGAATTTAATGGTGCACCATTTCAATATAATCCTGCTATTACAAATGTAAATATAGATAATCAGCTTGCTGGTATCTTATCACAATTTGGTGATGACTATATTATGGATATTATTAAAGATTCTTTAAATAATAGATTTAGAATTTATGACTTGCCAGCACCTAATGTTGTGAATGCTTTTGAAATTACTTTTAAAGATCTTACAGATGGCTTTACCTCTAATACTGATGAAATACTTAGTACTAGAAAAAGGGTTTATACCAATATTATTAATATAATTTGTGATTTTTATAATTTTACTTTTAATCAGTATGATGATACTGATTCCTTTTCAGCTGCTTTTTGGTTATATGATATTTTTGTATCCAATTTTACTAATTCTCTTATTCAATTTTATACACTTTATTTAATAAGAGAAGCATATTCTCTAGATTCTGCATTAGGATTAGAGGAATTAAATAAAACTAATGAGACTACATATATGTATTCTAAGAGATTATTTAAAGATCCCAAGATTGCCGGAATTCATTGTAATCTTGAATATGTAATTGATCAGATTAGTAATTTTGATATTAAACTCAGTGATATTTTAAATGTAGCATATGCTCCTAATATTGCTAATTATATAAATAGCATTATTACAGATAACACTGGATTATTCTTTAAGAATCATTATGAATCATTTATTTATGGTAAAGAAGCAGCAGATATTTTAACTCAAATCAAACTTAATTTACAGCAACTTGGTGGAGATATTGAACCTTTAGGAGATTAGAACGATAGAGATGGATGATGATAAGATTAGATTTCAAGATCATGAAGAAAAATTCACATGCTTAATCTGTGCAATGGTATATAAAACAAAACTTTATTCTAATAGAGAACCTTTTAGAAAGATGCAGGATAAGATATGGGCTAGATGTCCAAGATGTAATAATATATCTTATAAAGCAATAGATAAAATTATTAATGATGGAGAAAATAATAATGAGTGATAACAAAGTTGATGAATTATATGATAAATTATTAGATACATCTAAAGAATTATCTGATGATAATAACAAAAATATTCTTAGTAGTTTAGAAGAAATTAAAGATAATTTGCCAGAAGAAGAAAATTTTAATGTATTAAATAAAGAAAATAATAATACTGTTGAAGGAGAGGTAGTTACTGGTATTTATGATCCAAATACTGGAAATACTACAGTAGCTGCAGCTTCTAATAATATTAAAACTCTATCAGATTCGCATTTTAATAAATTTACTAATAATAATGATGCATCTCTTGAATTTGATGAAATTAAGAATTTACTTGATATTCCAGAGAATCAAATAAAAGAATTTGATAAAATTCAAGATGTAATAAAAGTGAATGAGCTTATTAAAAAGAAAAATTCTGGAATTAAGATTACTTATGATGAATTACCAGTATTTATGAAAAGATCTGTAGAAGATATTTTAATTAAATCTAGTAATAGTCCATCTGAAGCTTATTTATCTACAAGATCTAAAAGAAATTATGCAACTAATCTCCTTATTCAGAGTCTTGCAGATGAATGTAATAAAAAGAATGTTGGTGTTGATCTTGATACAATGCTTTCTGGATTTGATAAATCTATTAATAAAATGCAAGATGATATATCTAAAGAATTTGGTACTATGTTGATGTCTTTTGATAAAGACAGAAAAGCAGAGATTGATGCTGCTATTGAAAGATGTAAAGCCGAAGGAAAAGAAGAATCTATTATTAAACTTCAAAAAATGAAAGATACGATAGATGACGCTTATAATCTTAATAAATTTGCAGAATTTTGTAAACATGTAAGAATTAAAAAATTTGATCTCGAAAAACCCAAAAAAATCTTTCAATCATTTAATAATAAATATGAAAAGCATACTAATAATATTAATGATATTCAATATTGTCCTATTGTATTAGATAGACATCTTGATGATCATAATTCTAATATGAAATTATGCTTAGCTTTTTGTAAATATTGTATGAATTTCTCTCCCGATAATATTGAGGATCATACTTTTATGTATTATTTTATTAGAAATATTATTCTTATTGATAGAATTAATCCTAAGGGTAAATTATATGATTCTATGGATGATAATTCAAAGACATTTTATGATGGATTTATTATTAATATTAAAAAATGTATTAAAAATCTTAATAATAGATAATAACATAAAAATAAAGATATATTTTTGATGCTCATTTCCTTCATGATATGTCTTTATTGATTGTCATTCTAAACCTCTTTATTATTTCGGTTAAGGTTTACATGTTCTGACAACGCATTCTTTCTATTTAATGAGATTCTGGATTTAATCTCATTCCATTTCCTTGGTATCTTGGTGTGTAGATTCCATGGTTTGGCCTCCTTTCATTGTATTGTTTTACAAAGGATCCCAGTAGGAATATAACCTACTGGGAATTCTTTTATTTTTTAATAAAACTTTATAATAATCAAACTAAGTGAAAGGTATGGTATGTATAACAATGCTTTTAGATAGTTCATATACAATCATCCCACAAATAAGATTTACACTTTCTTTTGATAACAATGTAACTAAAACTGTCACTGTAAAGCATGATGATACTGTATCATGTATTTACAAAAAGAATGGAGAAAAGTTTTCAATCACTGGTATAGTAACTAAAATTGGTTGTAACTTTAATTCTTCTCTTGGAGCTGTTGGAACTACTGCTTATATTCAGATTGATGGTTCTTCTGAATATGCTGGACAAGTTATTTATGTTCAGCCTTCTCAAATTCTTGATCTTAATGTAATTTCTACATCTGGAACTATCGAAAATGTAGTTTGTTCTGTATCTAATGAAGATCAGAGAATTACATTAGTAAGAGAAAATGAAGTAGGCGTATTCCAATATAGTCTTGATGGTGTAACCTGGAATGCTGCTGTTGGAGCACAAGGCATGTCTGCATATGAATGTGCAGTTGCTCTTGGTTTTGTTGGCACTGAAGCAGAATGGCTTACAAGTCTTATTGGCCCTAAAGGTGATACTGGAGAGGCTGGAGCTCTTGAGATTTATAGAGTATTCCATTCTATTAGAGAGGCAGAGTGCGATAGATCAGAAGTTCCTATTGGAAAATTGGTAGCTATTGTACTTGATGATACATATCTCTTCGTTAGAAAGGATGATGAATCTTGTAACTGTGGTTGTGGTTGCTTAATTGATGACAACGGTAACACAGATCCAATCTCTGTAAAAGGCTATGATTATTTGGGTTCTCTTACTGTTGGACCAGAAGGTCCTGAGGGTAAGCCTGGAAAATCTGCATATGAGTATGCTGTTGAAGGTGGATTCCCTGGATCAGAAGAAGAATTCATGCGTACACTTGGTAGATCGGCAGTTGCTGTAACAAGTTTTTACATGGGTAAAGATCCTACATTAATGGAGACCGTAATTGGTCCTATTGATATGAAGGTATTTGGATTTACCGATGTATTAAGCTTTAAAAGTACAGAACTGTCTAGAATTGATATTTATTCTTCTATTAGGGATATTAATCAGACTTTGATTCTTCCAGAAACACTTGTACTTAGAGCTGTACCTACTACAAATACAGCAGCTAAGCCTAATCTAGTTGTTGATGGAAATTTGTATGTGGCTGACCATATTACAAATTATCATGGAAAGATTGGTGTCTTTAGAAGAGTTAAATATATTCCTTCTTATAGTGGTGAGACTATCATCTCAGATTGGATTTCTTCTACTGGTGAGCTTGATTATGGTGCTGAAATTCAATATGTAATTGATGGAGTATTTGAAGAGTTTGCTCCTGAAGTTCAGACTCAGTATAGAAAACTTCATACATATGATAATCAGACCACTATTGAAACAACTGAATCTACATATATTTCTATTGTATATCCTATCGATATCACTAAGTTTGTGCATACATATGTATCTACCTATATCGAGGAACACAAGACAGAAATTGTTGAACCTATTGTAAGAGATCTTATGGGCTTACCTGAAGGTGAGACTATAACTTCTTATGTTGAAGAAAAGATCAAAGAGTCTGTAGGTACACTTCCTGAAGGATATGATTCTGTAGCTGATTATATTTCTGATGTAGTTGGAGAAATTCCAGAGGGATATGATTCTGTTACTGATTACATTGCAGATGTACAGAGTAAAATCGGAGAACTTCCTGAAGGATATAATTCTATTGTAGATTATATCGAAAATACTGTAGGAGAAGTACCAGAAGGTTATGACACACTTTCTGACTATGTGAATGTTGTTAATAATAAAATTGGAGAAGTCCCTGCTGAATATAATTCAGTAGTAGAATATCTCAATGCAGTAAGTGAAAAGATTGGAGAGCTTCCTCCTGGATCAACTACTGTAGTAGATTTTATTAATAACACTATTGGAACAATTCCTGCAGAATATAGTACTGTAACTGAGTATCTTGATGCTGTTAAGAATTCAATTGGAACAATTCCTGAAGGATATAATTCACTTGCTGAATATATTTCTAATGTAATTGGAGAACTTCCTGTTGAATATGCTTCTATTACAGACTATATTGCAGATGTCAAGAATAAGATTGGTGAGATCCCTTCTGAATATGACTCTGTAGCAGAATATCTTGATGATCTTAAGAATAAGATTGGAACTCTTCCTGAGGGTTGTGATTCTGTAGTAGAATTTATTACAGATACTATTGGTACTATTCCAGAAGGATATAATAATATAGCAGAGTATATTGATGCTATTAATAATAAGATTGGTACAATTCCTGAAGGTTATAATTCTCTTGCAGAATATATTGCTGCTTTAGTTGGAGAACTTCCTGAAGGATATGACTCTGTGGTAGATTATGTATCCAGAAAGATTGGTACAATTCCAGAGGATTATGATTCTGTTTCTGATTACGTAAGTGCGAATACAGAATTCCAAGAGCCATTTACAACTACTGTAAGCGTTGGTGGAGTTCCTGCTGGTACTTATATTGATTCTATGGATAAATTAATTGATCTTGTAAAAGAATCAATTGATCCTACCGTAGATACTGAAACTAAGATTATCTATCTTGGAACATCTGCAAATGTACCAGAGAATCTTAATGGACTTTCATCTGTTGAAGTGCAAACAGCTGCTATTAAATATAGCTGCTATAGACATAAGTACACTTCAGATGATCAGCATCTTGTTTATGCTGCACCAAAGTCTCTTGGTGAACTTGTAACTATTAAAGATGAAAGTGGTCTTAGTTGCTTAAATGTATGGTCATTTACTGAATATAATGACTATTATATTTATTATACAACAGAACCTCTTACACTTGATAATTATAGTATGACATTTTATTATGGGTAATTGGGAGGATTAGTCTATGATTAAATCTATTCAGGGTTTTGAACTGAAAACAAGAGAAGCCATAGATAATCGTCTTGTATTATCTAAGGTAGAGATGTTAAATATTAATGATAACCAGATGCCTGATAAGTATTTTGCTGTTTGTAAGGATGATGGTTATCTCTATATTTATAATAAGGATTCAGCTCTTATTAGTTCTGAAACTGGTAAATTTAAGAAATACTCTTACTGCAAGATTGAAAATATTTCTATTAATGGTACAAATCTTCCAATCGAAGATATGACTGTTACTATCCCACTTTCTACCCATGAAGCATTCGGTGTTTCTATGGCTGGTAAGGGTATTAAAGCCGAAAATGGTGTCTATAGTGTTGATTTTAATGCATTTGACGATGACTCAATTCCAATTGAGAAGATTCAGTGGGAAAATGCTATAATCGTACGTGGATATCTGTATAATGGTCAATTTTACCAGGATGAGGAACATAGAGTAAGATATGTTCCTTATGAATACAAAATTTATATTGATATAACTTCCTCCACCATTTTTATTTGGAATGGAGAAAATTATATATCTGCCATTGCTAATGTACCTTTTGCTTCAGATACTCTTCCTGGAATTCTTAAGTTATATCAAACAACTGGCAGTGGTACTGATGGTTCTATGTCACAGAGAATCACAACTGAAGAAATCAATAAAAGATTTAAAATTGATACTAATGTGGCAGAAGAAACTATTATATTTTCTAACAATTAAATAATCTATAGAATTATGTCTTTGTAAAGGAGATATTATTATGGCTTTTACACCTACTTATGAGCATGATCAGACTATGACAAAGCTTAATGTCAATGGTTCTATCTATTGGCTTAAGGATTCTGATCTTCGTGGTATTATTGCTACATTTGGTGATGCTGTTCTTAAGAATGTTGATACAACTTTCACAGAGGATAGTGTTAATCTTGTTACTTCTGCTGCTATTCAGGCTTGGGTTGAGGATCAGATTTCTGATCTTGTTGGTGTAATGCATTTTAGAGGCATTATCACTAAACAACAGGATGAATCTGATGCTGAAGCTATTGCTCGTGTAATTACTGATCCTACAGCTGGTGATGTTGTTGTCATTCAGGGTAATGGTAAGGAGTATATCTATAACGGATCTGCTTGGGAAGAGGTTGGTGATCAGAACATTTATCTGACCATTGCAACTGCTGCAGCTACTTATGTTCCGAAGACTACTACCGTTGCTGGTATTGCTCTTGATCATAATATTACTGTATCTGAGCTTGAGGCTGCTTCTGCACTTAACCTTAAGGCTCTTTCTCACAAGGATTCTGCTAGTGGTACTATTTCCACTGCTGATTCTATTAATGATATAACCGTAGCTAAGGCTGGTGAGTATGCAGTTTCTGGTGATACTGTTGCTGTTCCTCAGACCTGGAATGCAATGGATGTAACTCCAGCTGGTTCTGTTGCACTTACTGCTGGCACTGCTGCAGCTGCTACTTATGATAAGGCTTCTAGTGCTACTATCTCTGCTAGTGCTGTTGGTGCAGGTCAAACTGCTAATTATACTCCTGCTGGTACTGTATCTCTTCCATCTATTACGGCTGCTGTTACCCTTGGTAAGGAAGCTGTTGCTACCGTTACCGATGCAGGTACTGCTTACACCCTGTCCGATGGTGCTGTAACTAAGGCTACTGATACAACTGCTAAGTTCGTTAAGAAGGGTGTTTCCTTCGCTATGGATACTACTGATACTGAGCAGCTTAACCTTGCTTATGTAGCAAATACCGATACTGAATTCTATACTGATGCAGTTACTGAGGCTGGTGCTATTACTTACACCAAGCAGACTATCTCTGGTGCTCTTCCGACCTTCGGAACTAAGGATGTTGCTACTAGTGTTTCCTCTGCTACTGCTACATATGATGGAGATGCTTCCTTCTCTGGTACTGGTACTGTCATCGGTGCTACACTTGCATATGAGACTGCTAATGCAACTGTTACTCAGCCGACCTTCACTGCAGAGTTCTCTGGTACTTCCAAGTCTGTCACTCCGACTGCTGCTACTACCTCTGATGCTCTTGCTACTGGTAGCATTACTGTTGCTTCTGAAACTAAGTCTCTTACTCTTAATAAGACTGACAAGACTGTTACTGTATCGTAATATAAGTCTAGTACTTACTAAGATAAACAATGGGGAGGGAAGTAACTTCCCTCCCTATTTTTTTATTGAACTGACATCTTAATAAGTATCAATTATTAAAAAATATAAATATTTTTAGTGAATTGAAAAATGATATTCATTCAGATTAATTTACTTTCTTTTTGAAAAGAGATAAAAGGAGTAATATAGATGAGTAATAATAAGATAGGTGCAGCCATCGTCAAAAGAGATAGCACCAAAAACTGGTTAAAAGCCCAGAACTATATTCCTCCACTTGGTACAATTATTATCATGGAGAATGAAGATGGATCTCAAATTATAAGATTTGGTAATGGCACCTCTAAACTTCATGATTTACCAGATCTTAAACAAGAGATTTATTCAGCACAAAAATCTAAATATCATGAAAAAGAAGAGTTATTAGAACTCTAACACTTTTAGGAGGAAATATTATGGCAGATATTTCTAAACTTAAAGTAGAAGGTACTGTATACAATATTAAAGATCTGACTGCTAGAAATAGTGTATCAGATGCTTTAAAGAATGATGAAATTTATTCTTCTACTCAACCTTCTACTGGAATTCAGAATGTTGGTGCATTCTGGACTGAAATTATTAGTACAACTTGATAACTAATTAATTAGCACTAATAAAAATTGATAAAAATAGGGAGAAAAATAATGAATAAACATGATCCAAATTCTAATTGGTTATCAGTAATTATTCCTTGTTATAATTGTTCAAAAACTATTGCAAGAGTACTTGATTCTATTCTTATTCAGAATGATAATAATATAGAGGTTATTATCTGTGATGATTATTCAACTGATAATTTTATGGATCAAGTAGTTCCATATGCAAATAAACTTAATATAAAATATTTCAAAACTATTCCTAGAAATTTACATTGTCCTGGAAATACTAGATTTGATGGTTGGCATCATGCTACTGGAGAATGGATAACATTTATTGATAATGATGATATGTTTGAACCAGGGGCATTTAAAAAGGTAAAAGATATTATTGAACAGAATAATGAATCTAGATTTGTATTTACTATATTTAGAGATTATTTGGTAGAACAAGATCAATATATGCAAGTATTTAATGGTATTACCTGGATGCATGGAAAATGGTATAATAGGCAATGGCTTATTGATGAAGGAATAGATTTTAAAGAAAACTTGTATACTCATGAAGACCTATATTTCAATGATCTTGTAGTTTCAACTATAGTTGGTAGAGGATATAGTTATACAAAGATTGAAGATCTTTATACATATAAATGGGTTTATAGACCAGATTCTATGAGTAGACAATATGCTAATATGAAAAATAGTTTTATAGAAACTTATTTTAAAGATTATATTTATGCTACAATAGAACCTTGGTTACAAGCTTATCATAAATTTCCTCATGCAGAAGACTATTTCTTTAGACAGCTTTGTTCTATTATTTTATATACCTACTTCTATTATCAGAGCTTTGTTTGGTCTAAGGGATCAGAAAATGTTGTAAAAGATAATATTGGTAGAATTAGATATGTAGTAAATAGAACATGTAAGGAATTTAAGAAGACTAGAAAAGATATTCTTGATTTCTTATATTCTGATCCTATTTATTATAATAAGATTAAACATGAAGCTGAAGTTGGAAACTGTGAGTTTATTGAAGTGGTCAGTTTATTCGATTTTATTAATTCTTTATAATTTTAGAGTAATTTGTGAAAGGAATTAACACGATGGCTGACTTTGTTAAAACAAAAAGGCATGTTCTAACTGATGATGGCTATAAGACACTTTCTCAATGGACAAATGCTGAATCTGTTGAGATGAATAATGGTACTTCTGTACAAACAGAAATTACTAATCTTAAGAATACTGCTACTACTGCTGCTAATGGCTTGATGTCCTCAGCAGATAAAACTAAGTTAGATACTGTAGCCACATCAGCTAATAATTATGTTCATCCTACTGCTACTAGCCATGCAAATGGATTATATAAAGTATCTGTAGATAGTACTGGCCATGTTACTTCAGCTGTATCTGTAGTTAAAAATGATATTACTGCATTAGGTATTCCTGCTAGTGATACAACATATGCAGCTGCTACTACCACAAAAGCTGGTCTTATGACTACTGCAATGGTAGATAAACTTGCTAGTATTGATGCTGGTGCTAATAATTATACTCATCCAAGTTATACCAGTTATGCATCTGCATTAAGAAAATTTAGTACAGATGAATCTGGTCATGTTAATGGAACCGCTGCAGTTGCTAAAGCAGATATTACTGCATTAGGTATTCCTGCTACTGATACCACTTATGCAGTTGTAACTTCTTCTGCTAATGGTCTTGCACCAAAGTTAAGCAATAATGCTGGACAGTATCTTAACGGTACTGGTGCATGGACTGTTCCTACTAATACTACTTATGCAGCAGCCACTACTACAGCTAATGGTCTTATGACTAGTAGTGATAAGACTAAATTAGATGGTATTGAGGCTGGTGCTAATGCATATACTCATCCTACTTATACTTCTGCAGCTAATGGATTATATAAAGTAGCAGTAGATGGTACAGGTCATATAAATAGTGCAACTGCTGTTACTAAAGCCGATATTACAGCACTTGGTATTCCTGAGAGTGATACTAATACTACTTATGCTACTTTTACTTCTGCAGCTAGTGGTTTAGTACCTGCAGCTAAATCTGGAACAACTAACTATGCTACTAGTGGTTATGTATTAACTGGTGCTGGATGGAAAGCTGGTACTAAATATAATACTGATAATAATACTACTTATGCAGCTGTAACTACTGCAGCTGATGGATTAATGACATCTGCAGATAAGAGTAAATTAGATGGTATTGCTGCTGGTGCTCAAGTTAATACAATTACTGGAGTTAAAGGTAATTCTGAAAGTTCTTATAGAACTGGAAATGTAAATATTACTCCTGCTAATATTGGAGCAATTGCTTCTTCT
>JAEEGL010244228.1_pt1 | contig 45429 bp, 27 predicted proteins | sample 9134231 | NCBI WGS metagenome assembly JAEEGL01 (sample SAMN16246548, study PRJNA631951) | gut metagenome | biome: gut microbiome; feature: rumen; material: fiber-attached | host: Bos | place: Iran: Karaj | collected 2018-10 | reverse complement strand
TAATTAATTGCATATTTAATTTAGAAAAATCATTATGAGATAAAGATTCAATTGGTAAAGTTTTAAATATTTTAAACATATTTTGAATTTTTTTCATTTCTGGAGTGTCTTTTTGAAATAATAAATCTATAATTTCACTTTTTTTAGTTTTTATTATTTCTAATCTTGAAGGCCAATCTTTAGGAATTAAATATCTATCAACTAACCATTGTAATAACTCAATATATTTAATATCAATAGGGGCTTGATCCATTTAAAAAATAATTAATTAAAAAAATAATTTTAAATAAAAAATATGAACTATAATAAGTTTATCTTTCTTTTAATATTCTCATTAATAAAATCAAAAGAAGAAATATCACAAAATTACATTGACGAAAATTTTAAAGAAATATCAAAAAAAGAAAATTTAGAAGAATCATTATTAACAATAATAAACAATGGTGATTATGAAATATTAAAATATTATTTACAAAAATTAAAAGAAAATAAAATAAACTATGATTTATCATTAGAAAATTCGATTCATAAAAAAGTGGAATCAATGTCAAATATATTTAACAAATTAAAATATGAAGATGAAATAGGAATAAAAGTAGTATCACCAGCATTTGAATGGACAGAAGGAAATTATCAAGTTGTTTTAAATATAAAATATTCTTCAATGTTAAATTCATTTGCTTGTCCTCATGTTGATGATGAAAAATTTATTGTTTTAAAAGATAGAAAAAATATTAGATATGAAGCAAGATGTCTTTTAAGTGATTATCAAATGAAATTTTTACTCGAATTAAGATTATATGCTGAAGTCGAAGATCCTGATAAATTAATGAGTGAAAGAGGAACGACTATTGTTAATTTAAGAAAAGTTAATAGAGTGGAATGGGGAAGACTTTTAGATATTGGTTATAGTCTACCTGAAAATAGTTTTAAAATGTATTAATTATTTAAATTATTAATTTTAAAAAAAAATATCTATTCAAAAAAATCATTAATAAAGAATGTATTTTATTGTATTTAAATTCAATAAACAAAGAAAATAAAAAATATAATATAAAATATATAAAAACCAAAATAATTATTATCTAAATAAAAAATAAATTAGTCATTTTATCATTAGGAAAATGTTGATTACCTCTAATTCTCATTTTATCATAAACCAAAGCAGCAAGTTTTTTAGAATAATAAGCAGGAGCAGGAATTCTAATAGCACCGACCCAATTGTAATAAAGAAAGCATAATTTATAAACTAAAGAATGTAAATCTTCAGGTTTTAAATTATTATCATCACATAAAATTTTATATTGAGTTGCTTGTGAAATTCCCATTTGACTTGCTTGACTAACTAAATAAAATTCATAAAAATCACCAATAACTGTATTATCTATTAAAGTTCCTGAAGGAATATTAGAATAATATTCACCACTTTGTTTAACTACTTTTAAATTATGTTTCTTATTAGTTAATATATATGATATTTTAGCATTTGAATTTTTTTCCCTTATAGCACTTTTAATTGAATTAATTTCATTCTTACATATTTTAGCAATATCACCAAAATTTACTCCATCTCTAAATATAATAATTCTATTTGGTGCTATTTTCCAATGTTTATAAAAAGTAGACATATGATATGAAAAAATATTAGAAACAATATTTCCTATTTTTAAAGTATCTTCAATTTTAGCAACTTTAGTAGAATATTTAGAGAATAATTTATCATAAGTTGCAACACCACAAATAATATCTTTTTGATTAAATATACTCATTACCATTGTTGGTTCATTTGTTAAAGGAATAGAATCCATTACCCAAGGTTGACCTCCTCTTTTAGCATTAATTTGCATTAATATTTTATTTATTATTGATCTCATTGAATTTCCTTTTTTTAATGTTGATTCTAAAATCACTTGATTTGGAATTCCAATTATTGAATTTAATAATATTTTACATTCATTATAAAATCTTCCTTTTCCTTTCGCTCCTTGCATTATTGCTACTACAAATTCAGTATTTTCTTGAATATTATTTCTTACAAAATCACAATAATTTATATTTTTATGAATTTCGAAAATTTTAGGCATTTGAATATTACATTTATAATCTCGAACAGCACTTTTGAAATAATTTAAAAATTTATTAATATCATTTTTAAAAGATTCAGGATAAAAAATCATCCAATTATTTAAATTAGGAGAACTAAACATAGAACCTTGAATTTCTCTATCTAAATTATTAGATCTTGGATCAATTAATTTTTGATTTTTTAAATAACCACAATTTAATCCTCTTGCAGTGATACTAACAGGATCTTTATCAATACTAAGTCCCCAAGTATTAATAATTTCTTCACTTTGACTTTCTCCAATGATTTTATTAACTAAATTAATACATTCTAACATTTTATCTTGTGCTTGTCCAGTAGTAATTGAAGCAACTTGTTTCATTAAATTTCTATTAGCTCTCATTTCATCAGTTAATCCTGTCATGAAGCACATTTCAGGAACTAAATAAATTTTTCTTTTTGATTTCCTGTCAATGCATTCTAACATTGGTTGCTTTGTATCTTTTATTGTATATTGATATCTACCTTTGAAGTAATCATAAAAAGATATTTCTTTATCTTTCATTTTAAATGTACTATTTGGATTTTTTGTAAAATCTACTCCTTTTACTATAAATGTTTTATCATTATTATATCTTGTAAATACTGATATATTATTAAATAGTTCATTTGCTTTTAATTGCATTAATTTTATATCTTGATTTTGATTATTTGAAAATATATTTTTTAATACATCAATTGCTAATTGATTTCTTATTACTTTTGTTATTGTACATAAATTTAAAAGTGCTTCCCCATTAAATATGTTTATTGTTGGTCTAAATCCAGGCCAAAGTTCTAAATTTTCAAAAGAATGTAATTTATTTTTATCAAAATAACTTCTTTTTAAACAAACAAATTTATTAACAGATAATAATTTATAAAAAAATCTTCTATAAAAAGGCATAGCTTCAGTAGAAGAACTTTCTACTCCAGAAACCCATTTTATTTCAATTTGATAATTTTGATTATTTTTTAATTTTGCTTCTAAAATTTTTGATTCTGTAATTCTTTCAAAAGAATAAATAACATTATTTGCAAAAATAAATTCTCCAAAAATTGATTTTATTTGTTCTTTTAATACTCTAACTATTATTCTTCTTATTCTAACTGCATCTCCTGGTAATTCTGGATTTATATTTAAAGCATATTTATTAAAACTTTTTGAATGAGTTTTAAATCTAAATTTAAAAAAATTTGAAGATATTTGAATTGGAACTCCTGTTTTATTTATTTCTGGTTTTTTTGGAAAAATTAATCTTTCATTACTTTTATTTTTAAATTCTTGAACTTTTTTTTTAAAATCTTCTTTATTTTCTAATTCTTTTTTAGGAGAATGATGACTATCAGAATCAGATAATTCAATAAATTTTTCATAAGATTCGTTTTTATTATTGTTATTTTCTATTTTTTCTTTTGAAGGATTATTTATATTATTATTATTTAAACTTAAGTTCTTATTTTCTGAAGAATTATTAGAACCTTTTTGAGCTTCGTTTGTGTCTTTTGAATTTGAATTTGAATTTTGATTATTATTTATTGAATTTTGTTTTTGACTATTTATTTCTGATTTTTGCTCACTCATTTTTATTTAAAATTTGGCCTTTTAACAACTATTTATATATTCACTTTTATTTTCTTATTTATTTTTTTTTACTTGCTTTTTTTATTGAATTATTTATTAGGTTTTTTACTTTTTTTTAAGTTTTAATATTATTTTAGTTGAAAGGAATTTTATTTCAGGTTTTTTATGTTTTTCTTATTTTTGAATTTTTTAGCTTTTTGAAATTTTTTTGATTTATTTATTTTAGGACAATTTTTATAGTGATATTCTAAACTTCAGTTTTTTAAAAAAATAATATTTATTTAGATAATTATAATATAAAATAAATAATTTCATAAAATAAATTAATAATTGAAATAATATTTATTTAAAAAATAAAAATTTAAGAAAATTATTTTTTCTTTTATGTATTAGGTTTACTTTGGTAATTGTTTTTAGGTTTATAAGAAGGAACATTATTTTTATTTCCACTTTTATTAGTATTATTATTTTTATTTAAATTAGTATTTTTTTTATTAACATTATCATTTTTATTAACAACAGATTTACTAACATTATTATAAGAATTTTTTTTATTAGTTAAAGGTTTACTATTATTAGAATTGTTGATCTTATTTGTTTTAATTTCTTCTTTCAAATTTTTATTAACATTAGTATTTTTATTTTGACTTACAAAATTATATTCATTTTCAAAATTTTCTTCATTTCCACTAATAAAATTATTATTATAATCATCATCAAAATCTCTATTAATTTCCATTTGAATTTTCCTTGCATAATCTTCATCATTTTTCATAAATTCCAATTGCATTCTTCTTGCAATTTCTTCATCATGATCAGTATTAATTAAAGGTTGCATTTCTTTTTGTAATTTTTTTGCTAATTCTTCATCTTTATCAGTAGAAATAATAGGTTTCATTTCTTTTTGTAATTTTTTAGCTAATTCAACATCATTTTTTGTATCAATTATTGGTTTCATTTCTTTTTGTAATTTTTTTGCTATTTCTTTATCTTTTTTTGTATCTATCATTGGCTTTAATTCTTTCTGAATTTTTTTTGCTATTTCTGTATCTTTTCTTGTATCCATTATTGGCTTTTGAGTCGAATATATTTTTTTCGCTAATTTCATATCTTCTTCTATTAATTTCTTTATGTTTTTTTTATATTGTAATTCTTCTTCTTCTAAAAATTTTTTTGCTTCACATTTATTATAATGTTCTTTTATATTTTCTATCATATTATTACAATATTCACATTTTTTTAATCCTAATGAATCATCTATTTTTATTGCTTTTATTTTTGGCATTGGTATTGATTCTACTTTTTTTGCTATTTCTTCCTTTTTTTTTCTTATTCTTTCTTCTTCTGCTTTTTTCTTTTCTTCTTCTTTTTTCTTTCTTTCATCTTCTTCTTTTTTTTTCTTTAATGCTGCTTCTACATCTATTTTCTTAAAATTATCATAATTTCCTAATGGAATATTTTCATCTTCTAAAATAATATTATTTATTTTTTCTTCTTTTATTATTTTTTTTGGCTCTTCTTTTTTTTTGTTTTCATGTGATTTTATATGTTCATCATATTGAGATATTAAAATTACTTGATTACATTTTTCACAATATTTATTATTTCTTAAACAAAATGCTTCATGTAAAGTTATTTTCGATTCAGAAATTTCTTGCTTGCAATTATTACATTTTATTGTTTTTTCTTCCATTTAATTAATAATATGAAAATTGCATTTTATTTTTTCATTAAATAATAAATTTAATTATATTTATTTTTATTGTATTATTTGAAAAAATATACGTTTTTATTGATTTAATTTATAAATTTATTATAATTGTTTAAAATATATAATATTATTTATATTATTCTATATTTTACTTCATTTTCTTTTTTCTCTTCTTCTTTATTTTCTTCTTTATTTTATGCTCAATTATCAATTAAAATAATAATTTAAAGAATCATTCATATTTTAGTAAAATTAATAATTGTTTCTCTTTTACTAATTTAAATTCCTTTATTTAATATATTTTTCCCAGTTTCAGTAATTTTTTAATAACTAACTTTCTTTAAAAAAACTTTTGTTCCTTAAACAGTAATATTCATCCATTTATTTAATGGGTTTGATAAGATTCATCTTTATCATTATTTGCAGAAGAAATTAAACTAAATCTATTATTATCATTCTTATTGATTATATTATAATTAATTCTTTCAAACAATCATTTTTATTTGGAGGATTTTCATCAACAGATAAATTTTGAGATTATTCCTTTAATTATTTCCTATAATAATCCATAAATTTTCTATTATATAAAATATTCTTATTAACACTATTTTTTCAATATTAAATTTTTCAAGAAAAACTCTTAATATATTATTGTCTCCAAATTTCATTTGATTAATTTTATTATCTTTCAAAGAATCAAAATTAATAGATTTAATATAACTTATATTTACTCCATAACATTAATGTTTACAAGAACAATGAATACATAAGTATATTTATATTCCATTGTTTATTGTAACCTATTGAACAGGTTTTACCACAATCAAAATAATTTTTCTTCTCTTTCATTAATTTACAAATTCTATATTAGAATACTTGAATTCATTTTATTTTAATATATATTTATTTTTGAATTAAATATTTATTTAAATACTATTTTATTTTTTTTTTATGTCAAAAAAGTTCTTTTTTAATATTATTTTATCAAAAATAAATAATAAATATTCTTTTAATCTTTTATTTCTATAAATCATATTTATCACAAATGGTATTAGAATTTAACTCTTTTAGAGGAATATTTCGTCAATTTCTTCATGCACTTCATTTAACAGCTTTTTCATTTTTGTTAGGAAATATAATAATGGATTATTTATTTGGAAAAAAAGGATTTACAAAGGAAGATTTTATATTATTAGGGAAATCTTATTCATATGCTTGGATAACAATAATAGTAACTGGAATATGGCAAATAATGGTAATATCAAAACAACATAATTATGTTAAAAATAATAAATATATGACTTGGGTGTATATATTAATTGTTAAAACAACTTTAGCTTTAATTACTGCTTATGGATTGGAAATTATTGCTAAATTTATTCCTTTTAATTATAGAAGATACTTTTTAAAATATGCAAGATTAATTTGCTTCTTTCTTTTATTTCTTATTAGTGGATTAAATAGAGAATGGAGAGAAACTCAGTTAGTTCATAAAAAAAATAAGAAAGATAAAGAAATTGAAGATAATAAAAACAAAGATGAGTAATAATTGTTTTTATTTAAATAAAAACATTTTTTTTTTTTTTGGTATATTAGAATATTTTCTTAATTTAGTTATTGGGATTAATGATAAAAATTCTTTATTTTTTTTTAAAATGTTTTTATATTTCTTGTTTATTATACATATATTGTTTTATTTAAAAAATATTGTTATTTTATTTTCAAAGATTTTCTTATATTTGAAAAATAATTATTTAAAAAATTATAACAAAAATTTAAAACCATAAAAAAATAAATGTTAGAAAAAAACATAAATTCCTTATTAATAAGAAAATAAAAAAAGGATAATTTTTATCAATTTAAACCACAAATAAAACAAGTGAGTAATGTGAGGAAAACATTTTTCACATCAATTTTAAATATAAAAACCATGAAAAAAATTTCAAAGAATATATCAAAAAATATATTATATATTAAAGAATTTTTAGAAAACAGTTTTAAGGAAAGTTAATTTAATTATTAATAAAAATTTAAAAATTTTTATATATATTTTGTAACTATTATTTCTTATATTTAAAAAAAACAATAGATATATATAATATAATATTAAAAGAAAACAAAAAAAATTTAAATAATTCATTATTAAAAACCTTAACAGCATTTTTTATTTTTTTTAACTTGTTTATTTTTATCCAATGTAATGGTATTATTAGAATTATTTTCATTGGAAGAATTTTGATTATTAAAAGAAAGTAAAAATTGATTAATTAACTCATCAACTAAATCATGAATTCCTTCATTATTAAAAGCAGAACACAATTGAAAAAGAGCTCCAACACTTTGAGCATAATCTCTGGCTTCTTGTTCATTAACTTCTTCATTAGCATATAAATCACTTTTATTAGCAGCAATTCCAATAATAGATAAATCTAAACAATGAGATTTTATTTCTTTTAACCAAAAATCCTTTATTTTTTCATATGTTTTTCTTCTTGTTATATCATATACTATTATTGCTATTTTTGCTTCTTTAAAAAATATTCTATTTAATGAATAAAATTTTTCTTGACCTGCTGTGTCCCAAAATTCACAATTTATTGTTATCCCATTTTTCTCTATTGTTTTACTTTTATAATCACTTGCTGTTGTTTCAGGATTTCTGTTAAATTCTAAATTGTTTATTCTTGAAAATAAACATGTCTTTCCAACTCCTATTTCACCACATATTACTATTTTTAAGGAAAGAGTCTTTTTTTGACATGACATTTTTTTAAATGGGTTTTTTGTATTTTTATTCTAATAATTTATAATATAGTATTATTATTATTATGAAATGTTAATTTATTACTTCTATTATATTTCCATTTGTTTTATTTAAATAATTGCAATGATTTTTTGCCATTTTATTTTTGAGAATATTAAAACTTTCATAATGAGAAGAAATTAAATCCATAACATTTAAAGAACATATTATTTTGTTCTAATTTATAAAATGAATGTATATGTGTATTTATTCAAATATTATTTAATTTAAATAATAATATAATTAAATTATGTACACAGAGCAAAATACAAAAAAAAAAAATTTATCGAAATACAAATTAAAAATAGAAATAATAAATATAGAAAATGTAGAAACAGAAAGAAAAAAAGAAACAAAAGAAATAGAAATAAATGAATTTCAAAGGAGAAAATATTTTTTAGATTTTATATTAACAAATTCAGAAAATATAAAATCAATAACATTTACAAAAATAAAAAATAAAAAAATAAAATATGATGAAAAAAATATATTTTTTCCTTCAATATTACCTCAAAATAATAATTTAAAAATTTTATTATATGAAAAAGAAGATGATTCATTACCAAGTGATTCAGAAAATAATAGAATATTAATAGCAACAAGTGAAGAAATAAATTTAGATTTTCAAAAAATAAATTATTATGGTAATTTTGAAATTTCTCTTTTTGAAATAAAATTAGAAATAAAATGTTCAGTCAAAAAAATTGAAGATGAAAATAATATTATTAAACATTTAATTTTATATGAAAAAATAAAATTAAAAAATCCTAAATTAGAAGAAGTAATTAAAGATAATTTAATTAATTGTTTTTTAATAAGTGGATTAAATGAAAAAAAAATAGAAATTAAAAATTCAGAAAATTTTTTTTCTCAATGTAATCATGAAGAATGTTATAAAAATAAATTATCTTTTAATTCTAATGTTATATTTTATTTAAATAAAAAAAATAGTTCTATTAAAATTAATGCTCAAACTTCTAAATTAATTTTTCCTAAAGGAATTAAAATTTGTATTTCTGAAAAAGGAGAAAATTTAAAATCAAATATTTTTAGTAATGTTTTAACTGATGAAGAAAGAAATAAATTTTATATTCATTCTTTAATGTTTTATATTAAATTTAAAAGAGAAGAATTTTTTATTTTTTTTTCAGAATTAAATGATTATTATAAAAATATTAATAATCAATTTTTTTATGTTCCATTTTCTTTAAGTTTAATAACTAAAATAGATTCAATATTTCATTGTGAAAAAATTTTATATGAACTTTATTATTGTTTTAAAATTAATTTAGATACTGATTATTTAGATAATGAAATTGTTCATTTAATTTATGAAATTCCTTTTCCTCAAAATGATAGTATAATGAGTTTTTATTTACAAAATTATAGAATTGAAATTAAACCAAAAATTTATAATTATGAAATTTTTAGACCTTTGAATTTAAAAGATATTTTATTTAATAATTTACCAATTGAATTAATTATTAAAATTTTTAGTTTTATTTTAACTGAAAAACAAATTATTTTCATTTCTGATTCTCAAAAAATATTATTTAATACTATTGAATCTTTTTTATATTTAATTTTCCCTTTAGAATGGTTAAATACATATGTTCCTATTTTACCAAGTGATTATATTAATTATATTGAATCTCCTATTCCTTTTATTTTTGGAATTGAAAGAGATATTTTTAATTCAAATAAAGATAAAATTTTAACTGATGAAATTAATAATAAATTAATCTTAGTTGACATTGATAATAAAATAATCTTACCTGAAAAATTTAATAATATTATAAATAAAGAGAATAATCCAATTTACAATTATATACTTGAAAATTATTCAAATGAAAATCAATTTAATAATGAAAATATAAGGAAATTATTTTTAGAAGTTATGGGAATTTTAATAGGAAATTTTGAATCATATACTTCATTAATAGGAAATAATTATATATTTAATCAAGAAACTTTCATTAAAAGTAAAAAAGACAATTTAAAAGAATTTTATTCTCAATTCACAGATACATTACAATTTAAACAATTTATTCAATCATTTAATAGGAAAAAAGAACAAGGTGAAATAACTGAATTTTTAAAATATTTAGAAAATTCATCAGAACCTAATAATGATACTTTAGAATTAGAAATGACACATTTTTATTTATATCCTTATTTCTTTGAACAAGATAAATTTAATTATGATAACTTTTCAATTAAAATAAAAAATTATTATAAAGGAATAAAGAAACCAAAAAAAATAAATTATATTCTCTCAGCAGATTATTATATTAAATTTAAAATAATTATGCAAAATTATATTCCTTCATATTTAAAAAAATATCAATTTTATTCAAATAATTTTTTAGAAACAGATATAAATTCAAATATAACATTATTAGAAGATTCATTAAATATAACTGCAGATTTAATTAATCATGGTTCATTTGGTTTGAAAAAAAATTCAAATGAGTTTAACGAAAAAAATTTAACTTTAAGTGAAGAACATAATAATAATTTTCATTTTAATCAATTTCAAATAAGTTCTAAATTTAATAGCTTAACTAATGTTCCTTATAGACATCATAATTCTTTAATTAATATGGTAATGTTAAAAAAAAATCCAAAAGAAATTTTAAAATATCAAGAACAAATAAATGAACTTTTAAGAGATTATATGGGTTATATTTTAGGAAATGAAAGTAAAATAAATATTCCTTTAAATAAATTTTCTTATATTTTTTCTCAAAAATTTGTTAAAAAAGAATTTTCTATAATTCTCTTTCAAGAAAAATTTAATAGTAATATTGAACATGAATTAATTAATGAATCATTTACAGATTTATTTAAAGTTATTTTTTATTGTTTAATTAATTCAAAAGATGATAAAAATGAATATGAAATAATTAGATTAATTACTAAATCTTTATTTTTTTATTTTTGTGAAGTTGATTCTAAAAAAATATATTTATATGAAGAATTTCAAAATAAAGGAATTTTATTTAATTATTATACTAATGTAAAATTTTGGGAATATTTTTATAACGAAGAAGAAATAGAAAGACCTTTAATTAGTCATATTCATCAAATAAAAGATTATATGAGTAAATTAGGAATTAAAGAAGATTTTATAAATTATTGTAGTCAAAAAAATTTTAAAAATTTATAAATAATAATAATATCATATAATATTTTAACTATAAAAATATTTAAAAAAAATTAATTAAAGAATTGTTTTTAATATATAAAGAAAGATTATTATAATAATAAAATTAAAATTAATGGATAGAATTCCTAAAAAATTATTAAAAGGTGATAAAGTAGATATAAGTTTATTTAAAAATCCATTAAAAAATGGACAAGGATTAAGAGGTCCTGATAATTATATAATTCAAAAAGATAATGCTGGTCATGGAGGAAGAACATGGAAATTAAAAGATCATAAAGATAATAGAATTGCTTCTTTAGGACCTAATGGAGAAATTCTTGCAGATTAAATTTAAGATTTTCTAATATTTAATATTTAAATTTAAGAATCATAATTTATTTTTTGTGATTTTCAAATATTTTTTTATTTTGTTGTGAATTTATTATTTATTGTTTGATTTAAATTATTATTTTTCATAAAGTAATTATAAAATTCAAAATAAGTGATTAATAAAAAAACCTAAATTTTATCTTTTCGAAAACAAAAAATAAAATAAAAATAAATAGATAAAAAAATTGACAAAAGAAAGAAATATTTAAAAAATAAATATATATTCAAGAAAATGTTAGAAAACGATGTTAAAAAAGAAAAATATTCAAACGTTCTTTTACATGAACCAGGAGCCTCAATAAGTAACACACCTCAAATAGTAAAAAAGAAAACATATATATCAAATGTTATATTCTATTTTTTAATAATTTTCATAATATATTTTTCTTTCTTTATAAATTTCCTAATGACAAGAAATTCTTTTAGTAAAAATAATTACATAGCAATTAAACCAGAAATAATATGTAATAAATATTCAATTAATTTTAATAAATGTTTAGAAGATAATAAAGAAAATAAAGAAAAATGTAATAATGAAGGAAAAGAATTAGAAGGTTGTTATGATAATTTAATGTATTTTAATAAAAGATGTCAAGCTTATTTAAGTGAATATGATTTATGTATTAGAGAAAAAAAATCTTGTCCAATTGTTAAAAGTGATTTATTTCAATGTATAAAAAAATACAAATATTTCAATTATCAAGATATAATAAATCAATTCAATTAAATATTATAAAACTATTTTATAATTTAGAAAAATAAAAATTTTTTTTAATGTTTTTTCTTAAATAAAAAATGGGAAATTTCAATGAATCAGATTATACCGAATTTAGATGGATAAAAAAAATAAAAGAAGAAAATAATTTCAATACAGAGTCTTTTTCATTATTTACTCCAATTCCTTTAAGTCAAGCATCAATTATAGAAGAAGATTTATCTAAATTTATTGAAACAAAATCTTTAAATAAATTAAATAAAGAAATAAAATTTGATTTAAAAAAAAAAACTTATTCAAATGGTCATTTAATTGCTTTTAGAGTGTCAGCTCCAATAATAAAAGAAAAAATATATAGAAAAAATAGATTAAATAGAAATTGCTTTCAAAATATTCCTTTAAATAGATTAAATATATTAGAAGACTTTCAAATATTTTATTTTGATGATATTTTTTCTCACTTTGATATTGATATTAATAATAACTTTATTGTTAAATTTACTAATCATATTTCTCTATTAAATAATCATATTATTTCAATTTTTAAAAATAATTTAATTTCTCATTTAATAAATGAACACAATTTAAATCAAGAAAAATTTACTTTTATAAAATTAAGAAATATTATTTCTAAAGATTTTACAGAATGTAAAAATCCTATTTTATCATATTATACTTCTTATTATGTAAGAAATTTAACAGAAGAATCTTTTCAAGAAATAATATCAGAAATATTATCTGAAGAAGGAGATATATATAATTTAATTAATCAAATTATAACACAGAAACAAATAAATAATTATATTTTATTTTATTTATTATGTTTAATTTATGTTTATGATACAGAAGCAAATCAAAAAGAAATAACAAGAACTTACAAAAGTATTGATTCATTTAATCCAAATATTTTTTTTGAAGGAAATATCATATCAAATTATGAATATATGACAACAACAAAAGATGAACAATATATAATAAATTCAAATAATATTATAGAAATATCATTTGAAGAAATAAAAAATAAAAATTGGTATTTATCTTTTAAAGCTTTAGATTTAGAATACTTTACTGCGTATAAATCAGCAGATGAAGTTATAATTCAACCAAATTGCGTTTTTGAAGTAAGAAAAATAAATAAAATTTCAGATGAAAAATATTATATTAAAATATTATTAAAATCTAATTTATTAAATGATTGTATTAATATGAATATTTCAACAAGAACATTAATTAATTTGGGAGTTTGTAATTTTATGGAAAATAATCTTTTTCAAATGGAAAATGAGTTAAAATTAAATAATATTATTTCATTGACAATAACAAATAAAAAAGATTTAATGGATAATAAAATGTATATTGGATGTATGAAGAATTTAAGAGTTTTAGATTTAAGAAATATAGAATTAAATGATGAAGATATGATAGAAGTAATTCCTTATTTTACAAATTTAACTTTCTTATCTTATTTAAATTTAGAATTAAATAATTTAGAATCAAAATCAATGGAAATATTATCAAATATAATGGATATGATGCCTTATTTAGAATATTTAAATATAAATCAAAATAATTTAAGAGATGAAGGAATTGATGAATTAACAAAAGGAATAAAAAAAATAAAAAATTTAAGAGGAATAAGTTTAATATATAATAAAATAAAAAGTAAAGGAATAGAAAAATTAAGTTCTCAATTATCCTTTTTTACAAAAATGAAAATAATAAATTTTTCAACAAATTTCATTTACGAAGAAGAAATGGATAATTTAATATTTTCAATAAGTAAAATGGAGCATTTAATAAATTTAAATTTATCGAATAATCAAATAAGTTCAACTGGACTTGCAATTTTAGGAGAAATTTTACCTAATTCAATTCAAAGATTAGATTTCTCAGAAAATGAAATTACTCAAGAAGGATTTATGGAATTTTCAATTAATTTAAAAAGAATTCCTAATTTAAAATCTTTTATTATTTATGGTAATAAAAATGGAACTTCTGGATTTTCTTCTTTAATTGAAGGATTTAAATATACTCCTTTATTAGAAGAATTAAATTTTGGATGTAATTTATTAAGTGATGCTGATATTTTATTATTTTTTCAAAATATTTCTTATTTTAAAAATTTAGTTTTTTTAAATTTTAGAGAAAATAATATTTCTTCTGATGGAATTTTATTTTTTAATTCTGGAATTAATTGTTTAAAAAGATTAAATTTTTTGGATTTAAGTTGGAATTCTATTGGAAATGAATATATTTTTTCTTTAATTGATGCTATTAAAATTTTACCTGATATTGAATATTTTAATATAGAAGAAAATAATATTTCAAATGAAGATTATGAAAAAATAAATTTAGTTTTTTGTAAATATAATAATAAATGGATTAATAATAAAGGAGAATATAAAAAACATAAAGAAAATATTTTAAATAATTTTATTCAACATAAAACTTCATTAAATAAAGAAATTATTAATTTTAATAATTTAAAAGGAGAAGAATTAATAAAAGAATTTGAAAATTTGAAAAATTATAAAAATGTGAAAAATTTAATTTTCATAAGACAAAAAGTAGATAATAAAATATTGAATTCTTTTTCAGATAATTTTATTTTTTTAACAAATTTAAATGAATTAGAATTAGGAGGAAATGAAATTGGAGATAAAGGAATAATTATTTTGAGTAAAGGTTTAATTAATTTAATGAAATTAGAAATTTTAGATTTAAGAGAAAATAACATTTGTTCAAAAGGAATGAAATTTTTATCAGAAAGTTTAAATCATTTAAAATATTTAAAAATAATAAATTTAAATTGGAATTCAATTTCTGATGAAGGATTAATTTATCTTTCTAAAGTTAATTTTCCTCATTTAACTAATTTATTATTAAAAGAAAATCATATTAAAGAAAAAGGAATGAAATGTTTTGCTTTAAATTTAAAAAATTTTCCACAGTTAAAATATTTAGATTTAGAATGGAATAATATTAAAGGAGAAGGATTAAAATATTTTACTGAAAATATGGAAAATTTACCAGAATTAAATAATTTATATTTAAGTAGAAACGATATTGATGAAGAAAATTTTGTAAATTTTACAAAGAATATTACTAAATTACCTAAATTAGAAAGAATACATTTATGGAATAATAAAATAGGAGATAAGGGAGCTAAAGAATTATTAAATAATATTAAAAAATTAAAAAATTTAAAAATTGTTGATATTAGTATTAATAATATCAGCGAAGGAGTTCAACAAAAATTTATAGATTATTGTGATTTAATTAAAGGATTATCCATTGATATATGAAATTTTTTTTTTATTGAGTTTTGTATATATATATTCATTATTATATTTATTATAAATGTAATTTTATATTAATATATATATTTATTTATTTTTTTCTTTACTAATGAAAAAAAAAATAAATAATAAATAAATGAAACTCATATCTTATATAATTCTTCTCTTAACATTTTCAGTTTGTTTAACAAAAGAAAATAATAATTTGAAAGAAAAATTAAAGAAGGAAATAGATAAATTATATTGTAAAGAACCTTCAGATTATGATTATTTAATATATAAATTAACATCAGAATCAGAGTTTATAAATAAAACAATTAAAATATCAGAAATAGGAAAATTTTCAGAAGAACATCAATTTGTTTCAAATATAACAAATAAATTAATAGAATTTTCAAAAGAAGAAGAAGGTAAAATTCAATCATATTATTATTACAAAAAATTATCTTCATCATCATTATATCAAATTATAATTGCTGGATATAAAAAAAATGATGAATTAGTATTAAATATAATTACAAGTAAATCTAAAGGAGTTATTCATATGAGAAGAGAACATTGTTGGTATATTTTGTTCATTATTAAAAAATGTAAAAAAAATGAAGCTCCATTTTTAGATGATGAAGAAGTTAAACTTGTTAATGAAGTTTTAGGGTATTATGGTTATAAAAGTTTAAATGATAAATTAAATGAAATTTAAATATTAAAACTAAAAAAAAATCTTTTAATTAATATATTAATATAATATTTATTATTTAAATAATATACTTTATTTCTGAATTAAGATTATTCTAATTTGGTTCTTTATTAAAACATAATTAATAAATCCCAAATTTTAATTTATAAATAAAAAAATCAAAATTTATTTATTATATAAAAACTAAAAAGTAAATTTTTCATTAATTAAACAAAATCTATTTAATCTAAATTTTTTTCCATTTTTAGGTTTGATTAAAATTTTTTCAGCTTTATCAACTTCATTAGCAAATGAATTAATTGAATTTTCTAATTTATTTAAATTATCAATAGATTCATTATTTGATGAATTAAAATTACCATTAAAATCAATTTGATTTTTAATTTGAGAAATTTGTTCTTTATAAATTTCTTTAACATTAATAATATTAGAGAAAGTTTCTTTAACTTTATTATTTAAATTATTATTTCTTTCATTCTTTCCTTCTATATAATTTTTAACAATATTAAATTTTTCATTTATTTCTTTAATTTTTTCATTTTGTTTAACAATCATTTCAGTATTATCTTTTTCAACTGAAATTTGATTATTTAAAATAACATTACAATTATTAATATTTGAATTAACAGAATTAATTTGGTGAGAAATAGAATTTAAATTTCTCATTGTAGTACAATGTTTAGTTAAATAAGTTAAATTTTTTAAATTATTCTTAATGATTTCAATTTGATTTTTTAATTCTTTAATTTGATTTTCATTTTTTTCAATAAAAGGATAAACAGAGTCGAAAATTTTTTTTGAACTTTGAGAAATAATATTAGGAAGAATAGTTTCTAAAGATTGAGTTAAACAATTATTAAATTCTTCAGTTAATGCTTTTTTCTTTTGATTTATCATATATATTGATGACATTTGACTTACTCCTGTGTTTGTACTTGTTGAAGAATAACAAGAAAAATTTTCATTAGGTGGAATTTGAATGTATTGAGAATGATTATTCATTATATTTGATTGATCTATTTGAGGAATATATTGATTTTGAAAATTATTCATTTGAGATGAATAATAATTCTTATATGAAGATTGGTTAAACATTTTTAAACAAAATTTTTATTTGAAATTTTTAAACTTTATACGGTTTTTTATTTAATTTAAATTTAATTATTTTTCACAACATAAATTAATTATTTAAACAATAAAATAAGGTTATAAATAATAACTTTTAAAATTTCATTGAACATTAATTTATTTAAATGGATTAAATGATAAAAATATTATAATTTTTTAGAACATAAGGAATGAACGAAATAAATGCAATTTTTCAGAATTTTGATAAAGAACCATTAATTGTAAGAGTTTTAAAAAAATTATTATGAATAAGATTAAAAAAGTAATAAAATAAATAAGATTTAAAATCGTTGTTTTTTGATAATTTTTTTTATATTTTTTTTTTGAATATGAAAAAAATATATTTAAAATTAAATATTTATTTCTGAAATAATTCAATTGAGAAAAATTTATCTATAGTAATTAATATTATAAAATTGGTTAAAATTTTTATTTTAATTTTATTTTATATAATTGAATAAAACATCTTTTTTTTCTTTAATCACAGAAAGAAATTTAAAATTTTTTCATTGAATGAAGAAATTTTTATAATTATGAGAATTAATTTCCACATAAAAAATATATATTATAAATGAATATATCTATTTAATTTTTCTCTTTTAATAAATATAATAATAAAAATAAATCATAAATATTAAAAACATTCAATTAATTTTTACTTTTTTGAATATATTTTCTTTATTTTATAAAATATTAAGTTTACTTAATATGGAATCTTCAGTCATAAAAAATCAAATAATTACAAATAACAAAATGAAAAATCATATGTCAAGAAATGAATACATAGAATCAATAAGAAAACAGCATAAAAGAAAAATAAACCAAAAAAGTTATGATATGAATTTTCAAAATATTTTAAAGTTTCCAAATTATGAAAATTCTACAATAAAAAAAAATGAAAATAAATCATCATCAAATGATAAAAAAACTGTAAAAAATAATAATAATAATAACATAATCCATAAAAAAACTTTATCTTCAATAATAAATTTAAATTCATCTCCATTTAAATTTAAGAGTAAAAATATAATAAAATCTCCTCCTAAAAAAAAGCAAGCAAAAGTAATATATAAAACTAATAAAAATGCTCCTATAATTAATTCTATAAATAAAATAGGGAATGTAATAAATGAAAAGATAGAATATGAAAAAAAATCAAAAAATGAAAATATTATTGAAAAAGAAAATTCGACTTTATCAACATTAACAACTCAAGAAAAAATAAATAATGATTCTTTTGAAAATTATGATTCTATAATAATTAATGGTGAAAATAATAGAAGAATAAAATATTTTATTAAAACTTCAAGAAATAAATTTAAAAATCCTTTAAAAATTTTAAATCCTATGGATTATCCTAATAATAAAAGTTTAACTAGTAGACATTTAAATAATCAAAATTTTAATGATAAACAATATTATTATACTTCTTATGATAATAATTATAATTTTTTTAATAATGATTTATCTCTTAATATTGAAGATTTAATTATGATTGAAGATAAATTTAATAAAATAATTAAATCTATTAATGATAATAATATTCACTTTATTAATAAAATTTGTTTTGAATGGTGGAATTATTATTTTAATTGTTCTTTTAAAGGTAATTGTGATTATTTATTTGATGAATATAATAATAAAAAATTAATCACTGAATATAATTCACTTTTATTAATTAGTATAATATTAGTTTATGATTTATCTTTTAAACCAAATTTTTTTATTAAAATTATTGATTTTATGAAAAAAATATTATTTATTAATCATCAAAATTTCCTAAATATATGTTTATCATTAATTGATAGAATAAAACCAGAATATTTATCAAGTAAATGGGTAGATCAACTTAAAGAAATAATATTTCGTCAAATTTCAAGTGATGATTTATTTTCAAATAAAATAGAACAAAATATATATTCTCTAAAGCAATTATTATCTAAAGTAATAAACATATATAATAACAATAATTTTTTTCTAAATCCAAAAATTCCAATTTTATATAAAAATTATTTAAAATATGATGAAGAAATAATAAATAAAATATTTATGACAAATATAATCCAAATAGAAAATAAAGGAGGCTCATTATTATATTCAACAAATAATGAAAATGAAAAAATTCCAAATTCATTTTTTTTAAAAAATCCTCCTTCAAAGCATTTAACTTTAGTATTAGATCTTGATGAAACATTAATGTCATTTATATATATTAATAATAAAAGTAAAGAAGGTCTGTTAAGAATAAGACCATATTTATATAATTTTTTAAATTTAGTTAAAGAATATTATGAAATAATTATATTTACAGCAGCAACTAAAAATTATGCAGATCCTATTTTAGATAATATTGAAATTAAAAGAGGAAAATATTTTAATCATAGATTATATAGAGAACATTGTTCAATTATTAATAATGATTTTATTAAAGATATAAGTTTAATTGGAAGAGATTTAAGTAAAGTTATTATTGTTGATAATATGCAACAAAATTTTAAATTACAAAAAGAAAATGGAATTTTAATTAGTTCTTTTTGGGGTGAAGATGATAATGATAAAATATTACTTCAATTAGGAAGAATTTTAGTTTCTATTGCTATTGATATGATTGAATCTAATTATAATTTAGATGTTAGACATGAAATTATTAAATATAAAGAAGATATTATTAAAAGTGTTTCAATTAGTTAATTCTTATAAATTATTTATTTATAAATATATATATATATGGTATTTCGTTAACTGTATTTTTCAGTATAATTTCATTTTTTTTTTAATGAAAATTATTGAGTAAATTATTTTAATTTGTAATTAATTTTTTTAAAAGTTATTTTTGGAGATTTTTTTATATATTCTTGAATATGCTATAATAATTCAATTCTAAAGTAATCAAATTTTCACTAAAACAAAAGAAATATTAACATTGATATATTTATGCTGAAGTCTAATATATTAAGGTAAAACTAATATTTTTTATTATATATACTATTTCTTCTAATTAAAAAAAAACAGTACTCTTTTTCTGTTCAATAAATTATTAATATAATAATAAATAATAAAGAGAATATCAATGAAAGAAAAAACAAAATTCCTCTTTTTAATAATCATATTTATTGGAATTCCAAAAATATATTTACAAAAAAAAAAATTAAAAGATTCAGATTTAACAGAAGATTTTCATCCATTTAGAATTAAATTTGATTATGAACAATTAGAACAATCAAAAAGCGAAGAATTCATAGAAAAATTAGAATATATGATGGAAGAATCTTCAAAAATATTTTCTCAATTTATTAACATAAAAAATAATAAATTAATTGTTTCAGAGGAACCAATATGTAATGAAAAGATAAAAAATTACAATAAAGAAATAAAAAAAGGGATAAAAGCAGATTTATTAATTTATCCAATATTTATGGAAAATAGAACAAATAAAAGAATTGATAGTGAAATATGTGCAGTAGATAATCAAACCAAACGTCCAATAATTGGAATAATATTTATAAATAAACAATTATTAGATAAAACATATGAAACATATGAAACATATTTTTTACAAATAATTCATCATATTACTCATATATTAGGATTTTCATTTAATGTTTTTAAAAGATGGAATGTTTTAATGAAATCAAAATTAGTCTTTTATAGTTTAAGAAATCTTAATGAAAAAAGTAAAGATTCTTGGGTTGGAGAAAAAATGAAATTTCCTGATTCACATTATTCTGATTTTCAATATGATATTATGTCAAGTAGAAAAAATGGAAGAGCACTTCTTTTCTCAGCTCAAACTTTAATTATTCTTCAAAGAACTAGATGGTATCAAATTAATTTATCTATATGTGGATGTTCTTTAAATGGGAATTGTGAATATTTAAGACATCCAATTGGAATTTTTATTAAAAAAAATTTAAATAATAATTATAATGCTTATTGTTATTTAAATGAAAATGTTAATGGAAGATGTTCTATTTTAAAAGACACTTATATTCCACATTCTAAATTATTAGAAGTTGATAAGACAAAATATAAGAATTATTTTGAAGGAAATCATTGTTTAAATAGGTTAAATATATGGGATTCTTCAGTTCCAAATATTAAAGAACAAAAAATACATTTAGTTTCTCCTTTAAAAAATGGTAAATGTAAAAATCCACAAAGAACATTATATTTCTATTATCCATCAAATTTAAATATTACTGACCCTGAAATTGGAAAATATAATATTGAACCTTATATAATTAAAAATAAAGAAATGTTTGTTTATCATTCTTATTTAAAATCAGGAGCTGCAGATTATTTTTCTTTTTATAAACTTATGAACTTTAATCAAATTCCTTTTTACCAAAACTATTATATGTCTAATTTCTTATCTTATTTATTTGATAAGGAAAAAATAAAAGAAGTAGTAAGTTCCTTAGGTAAATATCAAGTATTTAATGTATTATTTGATTCAAATAATTTAGGAAATAAATTATTAATGTATTCTAAATATAGAAATATGCAAAAATTATTCCCTGAAGATTTCCAATATGTACCAGAATCATTTATATTATCAGAAGATAGAGAAATATTAAAAGAAAGATTTAAAAATTATATTCAAACAAAAAATGATTTATGGATATATAAACCACCAGCAGGATTACAAGGAATAGGAATAAAATTTATGAAAAATGGAGAAGATTTTTTAAAATATTCATTCATAAGTAAATATATATCAAATCCTCATTTATTATATAATAAAAAATATCATTTGAGAATGTATGTAATAGTAACAGGAGTTCTTCCCTTAAAAATATATATATTTGATGAAGGTCAAGTAATGAGAGCTTCAGGAGAATATCAAAGTGAATTAGATAAAATTGAAGAATTAACTTCAATGTTAACTAATGCTCATCAAAATTTAGGAAAACCTGGTTATAATCCTAATGTAACTTTTGATACCGAAATTGGAAGTGAATGGACTTTTAAAACTTTAGGCAAATTTATTAATAGAAATGGAGGAGATTGGAATAAAATTTGGAATGAAATTAAAGATCTTTCTGTTAAAACTATTATTTCTAATTTTGATGATATGAAAAATACTTATTTAAATGATTTTAAACAAATAAGAAGTAATAATATTTTTCATAGATATGGTTTTGATATTTTATTAGATGATAAATTAAAACCTTGGTTGCTTGAAGTTAATATTAAACCTGCTATGGAATTATATAATATTATTAATGTAAGAAATAAAATTAAAGTTGAAACTGATAGATTAAATTTAATGGGTTTAATTCCTTTTAATCATTTTACTCAAGAACCACTTGATAAAGAAATGTCTTATAAAGATGATGTTGATGAAGCTGTTCAAATTAGTTTATGTGAATTTGAAAGACCTCATGGTACTTTGGAATTGATTTTTCCTGTTAAAGATACTCTCAGTTATTATAAGAAGTTCATTATTCATCCTGATAAATATAATTTAGCTCTTTGGGACTATATCGAAAAAAATTAATGATTTTTAAATTTAATTTATAATTGATTTTTTGACTTTTTTTAAATTTCATAAACTGGATTTTTAGTTCAATTATTTGTTAAAAAATAACTTTCAAATATTTGAGTAAGATTTTTAAAAAGTTTTTTAAAAATTTTATTTAGCTAAAAAAAGTAGTTAACTAAAATATATATATTTTAATAAATTATCTTATCAATCAATCATACTTTTTCAAATAAAATTTTTATATTAATGAATAAATTCATTTTTTATATATTATTATTGGAATTTAATGGAAAAAAATTTAACATTGAAAGGACAAAAAGAATTCATAGAAAATTTCATAAATTCAATAATGGAAGATAAATTTTCATTTGAAGAAATAGAAACAAATTTAAATGATATAAATAATTTAATAAAAGAAAGAGGAATAATATTTTCCTATTTTCTTCTATCTGAAAATTTCTTCGATGCAATAATAAAATTATTTTTTGAGGATAATTTAACAGAATTAGTTTCAAAAGTTGTGAAAAATATATTCGAAACATTTAATGTAAATATGTTATTTAATAATCCAACATATATATATGAAAATAAATTAAAAGAATTCGGAATTTGTCCTGAATTAGAAAATGTAAGAAATGAAAAAACAGAAATAGAAATATTATTTGATAAAGTAAGTAGTTTAAAATCAGATTGGGAAGATTTAAGAAATATAAGTGAAAATTCAAATGAAGGTGAAGATTATGAATTCATATATTATAATAGTTTAAAAGAAAGATTTATTGATTGTATACATAGTATTTTTGATTTAAACAAAAATTATAATAATTATGTTATTGATTTTTTCCAAGAATTAATAATAAAAATAGATAATTTTAGAAAAGTTAAATTTAAAGACCCAATAAATATAGATAATAATAATAATAATAATAATAAAAATAATAATAATACTAATAACTTAGATTCAATTGAGACTCCTCAAATAGTATATAATATAAATGAATTATCTTTAAATTCAGATATAAAAAAAACAGAGTTAAAAAATAGAACATTTTTTTATTTAAATGAAAAATTAAAATTCGGAGAAGATTTACAAACAGAATTCAAACAATATACTATTCCATTTAATAGATTTCAGAGAGAAGAAATAAAAAAGCAATATTGTGCAATGTTAAATTCAATAGGAGGAAGAATATATTTAGGAATAACAGATGATAAAATAGTAAAAGGAATATTTTTAAATTATAAAAAAAGAGATTTAATAAGAAATGATTTGATAAATTATACATATGATTTTTATCCTAAATGTAGGACAAAGAAAATTGAGATACAATTTATTCCTATTAAAAATATGAAAAACAATAAATTTCAAAATAATTTGTATGTAATTAAAATAATAGTTCATCAAGGAGATACAGATAAATTATATTCAATTTCCAGTAAATGTTATATTTCTTATTTAAGATTACCTGGTCAATGTGCAAATTTAACAGCAGCTGAAATTTCAGAAGAAATTATTCAAAGAAACAATAATCCTAAAAATCCTATTAATAGTTTAGAATTTAATGATCCTCAACCAGAAGAAATTTTAAGTGATTCTTCTCTTTTAAGTAATAAATCTATTCAGAATAATTTTATTAATATTAATAATGATTATAATCTCCCTAACAAAAATAATGCAAATTTTGGAAAAAATAATAACATTAACTATATTGGAAGAAAGTTAAAAAATTTTAAAGATTTGATTGTAGTTAAAGTTAAAGGAATTGGAAGTGAAATTACTAGTAAAGATTTAGATGATATATTTCAAAATCTTAATTATGTAACTAAAAAATTTTTTGTTTATAATAATGGATCAAGTAGAGGATATGGTTATTTAAATTTTTCTTCTTTAAATGATGCCCAAAGTGCAATAGATAAATATGATCGTATGAAATTTAAAAATTCAATAATAAGATTAAGTCTCAAAGATGAAAATTTTGAAGAAAATTGAATATAAATATATAAAAAAATATAAGAACCTAAATATATAATAATATATAAAAAAATAAGAAATGTAAAATAAAAATTTAAAAAATAATTAAAAAAAATGGAATCAACAAATCCATATGACAAACTATGGAAGATGTTAATACGTCCTCCTCGAGACATTTATAACGAAGTAGACTTAGGGTCAAAAAGATATAAGCGTCAAAATAACAAATTTTATACAAGAAAAGATTATGAAATAATGTCAGAAAGAGGATTTTTAATAAAATGTTCATTTTATGAAGAAGAATTATCATCTCGTGAGAAATACATAATGCCAGTAGTAATATATTTACATGGTAATTCAAGTAGTAGATTAGAAGGCAAAAAAATGGCAAATTATTTATTTGATTATAATATAAATTCTTTTATATTTGATTTCCCAGGAAGTGGATTAAGTGAAGGTAATTTTATCAGTTTAGGTTATCATGAGAAGAAAGATATAAAAATAATAATAGATTTTATAGAAAAATTACCTGGAGTTGGTAAAATAGGTTTATGGGGAAGATCAATGGGTGCTGCAACTACATTATTATATACTTATAGTGATAGTAGAATAAGTGCAATATGTGTTGATTCTTCTTTTTCAGATTTAAATTATTTAGTTAAAGATATGTGTTATCAATTTGCTAAAGTCCCTGGTTTTATTGTTAATTCTGGATTACATTTTATTAAAAAAACTATTAAAGGCAAAAATGATACTGATTTAGACAATATTAAACCTATTAATTTTTGTCATCTTTCTAATGTTCCTGCTTTCTTTATTCATGCTAAATATGATGAATTTATTCCTTATGAACATTCCCTTTCTTTGTTTGAAAAATATAAAGGAAAAAAATTCATCAATATTGTTGATGGAAAACATAATACTGCTAGAAATATTGAAGTTATTAAACATGTTTGTAGGTTCTTTCAAAAGTTTTTAGATGAGTAAATTTTTTTTTTTTACTTTTTTTATAAGTTATAGTTAATTATTATGTTATTTATTATAGTTTTATTTATATTTGTATACAATAATTATTTTTCATTTATTTAAAAGTTGTTCTAATTCTTCTCTTTTTTTTTTTTCTGATTTGAAATTTTTTGTTAAATTTTCTAATTTTTTTGTCATTTCTTTGTTTTCTTTATTTTGTTTTTCTATTAAATTTTTCATTTCTTTATTTTCTTTACTTAATTGTTCTGTTTTAACTTTTTCTTCTATATATTTCTTATTTAAATCATTTACTGCTATATTACTATCAAAACTATCAAATAATTTTTTTACAGTTTCATTTTCTATTTCTAAATCTCTCATTTTTTTTTTAATTTTTTCTTCGTTTTGTTTTAATTCTAAAATTTCTTTGTTTAATTTTTCTTCTAAATTTTCTTTTGATTTTTCTTTTAATTGTTCATTTTCTTTCAATATTTTTTCATTTTCTTCTTTTCGTATTCTCAATTCATTTATTATATTTTGATATTTAATATTTATTTCTTTTATATTTTTTTTTAAATTATCTATTTCATTTTTATTATATAAATTATCTTTATTTAGTTTTTCAGTTTTTTTTTTTTCTTCATCTAATTGTTTTGTTAATTCAATTGTATTTCCATTTGCTTTATTTGCTTTTTCTAATATTTCAATTTCTTTTTTTAATTTATTATTTTCATCATTTATTTTATCAGCTTTTTTTTTTTCTGATTTATATTTCATTATCATATCATTATAACTATTACTTATTTCCTTTATATTTTTTTCTAACTTCTCTATTTTATTATTTAAATCTAAATTATCTATTTGTTTTATATCTTTATTTTTAAACAAATCATCTTTTTTGCTCAAATATAAAGAAAAACTTTTATTCTTTAAATTTTTACTCACAGAAGCAATATGATTATCACATTGAGAGCAAATATTTAAATTACATTTTTCACATTGATAAAAATCATCACATTTTTTTTCATCACAAATAACACAGATTAAATTAACATGATTAATTGTTTGAATAATATGTTCATGTTTAAAAGATTTATGACTACTAAATTTAAGAAAACATTTTAAACAAACTCCAAAATCATGAGCTTTACAATACATTGAATAAGAATTTAAATTATGTGATTCACAATTATCACATATAAAGTTATGATGAGTTAATATTAAAAAACATTTATGTAAATTTATCGGTTGTTCTATTGATAATAATATATTTAAACATGATTCACAAATATATAAGTCACATTGAAAACAAAAATAATGAATTTTATTATTTAATAATGATTGTTTTTTAGTACATATTGTACATTTAAAATCTTTTGTTGTTTTTACTTTTAATAAGGAATGCTTATGTAAATTCTCTGTTGATATTTTTGCTTCAATCATTTTGTTTTTTATTTTATTTAAGAATTTAAAAAATCAATTATTTATTATTTTTTGTAATTTTTTATTGAATTTTTAGAAAAAAAAATAAAAATCAATTATTTAATTTATATAATGAGGAACAATAAATTATTTTAATTAGTGAAAAACACCTTTATTATAAAATATCAATATCAAAAAAAAACCAAAACAAAAAAAAACACTAATCTTTACTCAAGTAATTTTTTCAATTTTTCTAATCCTTTTTTTTTCCTAATTAAATCTTCCTTAATATGATTTTTTTTTTCAATCTCCCTTTCAATATAATGTTTTTGTCTAGGAGCAATATCAAATTCCTTAACAATTCTTTCATTATCATTTAATCCCAAAAATTTTCTTTCTTTGTAAGGACATTGAAAATTAACAGAATCCCACAAATGATATCTTTTATCAGAAGGACATTTATCATTAATTTGATCAATACAACCAATTCCATTAAAATCATCATTACACCAAGCACAAGCAACATCATTAATACAAGAATCACATGATTGATAACGAGTACAATCACTTTCTGAGGAACATTTATCATATTCATAAACAGAACATTCACTTTCATCAATTGGTCCATATTCAGTTCCTTCCACACAAGAGTTAGATAATGGACACCAACCACATGAAGGATTAGATGCACATTCATTACATGTTGTTAATGAGGAACATTCATTTTTATTTTCTGAAAGCTTGCTTTTGAGGAAGGCAATATCATGGATTGTTTCATGAAGAGATAGAGAGGAGGATTCTATTTGAAGTGAAAGGGCTTCTTTTAATGCTTTTGTATGAGTATCTAATGTTTCCTTTATTGAGGATAATGTAGGAGAAAGTGATTCTTGTGCTTGAGATTTTTTGTGGAATGGATTTTCAGATTTTACTGGTTCTTCTTCTTCTAATTGGGATAATATTTCAGATTCCAAACTATCTATTTGGGATGATGTATTTTCTTCTTCTGAGTATAATTCTTTTTCTTCTGTTTCTGGAAGAGAAAAGTGTTCTTCTTTGTTTTGTTCTTCTTTTTTATCCTCCATTTCTTCTTTTAATAAATTTTCCTCTTCTTTTGAGAAATCTTCTGGAATTTCAATAGAATATTTTTCTTCCTCTTTCTCTTTCTCATATTTAAGGTCTTCTGGATTTTCATCTTCGCTTTTTTCTTCTGGTTCTTTAAGAATTTCTTCACTTTGATTTTCAGATATTTCTTCTTCTTTTTCTTTTGGTTTTTCTTCTTCTTTTTCTTCTTTTGGTTCTTGGTCAAATATTTCTTGTATTTCTTGACTACTCATTTCTTCTATAATTTCTTCCATTTTTTCTTCTTCTTTTTCATGTAAATTTTCCTTTCTTTCTTCTAATTTTTCTTCATATAATTCATTTTGATCTTCTTTCATTTCTTCTTCTTTTTCTTCTTTTTTTTCTTCTTTCATTTCTTCAACTTTTTTTTCATATAATTCATTTTTTTCTTCTATTAATTCTTCAGTTTCTTCATTGAAATCTTTTTCTTCATATTTATCATCTTGAATTATTTCTTCATCTTCTTTGATTCCTTCTTCAGGAGAAATAATTTGCTCTTTATCAAATAATTTTTCTTCTTCTATAATACTTTCTTCAGGTATAAAAATTTCTTCTTGTCCTAAGAATTCTTTGTCTTTTTCATTTTCAGGAATAAAAATTTCTTCTTGCCCTAAGAATTCTTCATCTATTCTATCTTCAGGAACAATAATTTCTTCATTTTTTTCTTCTTTTGGTGATTCTGGAGTTAATGAATGGTTCTGTAATATTCTGTTGTTGTCTTTTATAATTGTTTCATTTTCTTTTATTAAAGTATTATTTGTTGTGTTTAAAATGTTAAGATTAGATGCTGTGGTTACTGTTTTATTTGGAATTATTGGGACTTTTGAAATTGGATTGGAAGAAACTGAAGTATTTGTTGCTTCATTTGTTAAGTTTAATGTAGTGTTTAGTGTTGGAATTGGATTAATTGTTTTTTCTGCCTTCCCTTCTACTTTTTCTTCTTCTTCTCCTTTTTCTTCTACATTTTCTTCAACTTTTTCTTCTACTTTATCTTTTTCTTTTATTTTCTCTTCTATTTCTTCTTTTTTCTCTTCTGTCTTTTCTTCTACTTTTTCTTCTGCCTTTTCTTCACCTTTTTCTTCACCTTTTTCTTCTGCTTTTTCTTCACCTATTTCTTCTACTTTTTCTTCTGCCTTTTCTTCACCTTTTTCTTCACCTTTTTCTTCTACTTTTTCTTCTACTTTTTCTTCTACTTTTTCTTCTGCCTTTTCTTCACCTTTTTCTTCTACTTTTTCTTCTACTTTTTCTTCTACTTTTTCTTCACCTTTTTCTTCACCTATTTCTTCACCTTTTTCTTCACCTATTTCTTCTACTTTTTCTTCACCTTTTTCTTCTACTTTCTCTTCACCTATTTCTTCACCTTTTTCCTCATCTTTTTCTTCTACTTTTTCTTTTGCCTTTTCTTCACCTTTTTCTTCTTCTTTTTCTTCAACTTTTTCTTCTGCTTTCTCTTCTCCCATTTCTTCTATTTTCTCTTCTATTTTTTCTTTACCTTTTTCTTCTACTTTTTCCTCATCTTTTTCTTCTACTTTTTCTTCTGTCTTTTCTTCACTTTTTTCTTCTTCTTTCTCTTCTGCCTTTTCCTCATTTTTTTCTTTTGCTTTTTCTTCTCCTTTCTCTTCTGTCTTTTCTCCTTCTACTTTTTCTTCTGCCTTTTCTTCACTTTTTTCTTCTTCTTTCTCTTCTGTCTTTTCTTCACTTTTTTCTTCTTCTTTCTCTTCTGTCTTTTCTTCTACTTTTTCTTCTGCCTTTTCTTCATCTATTTCTTCTACTTTTTCTTCTGCCTTTTCTTCACCTATTTCTTCTACTTTTTCTTCTGCCTTTTCTTCACCTATTTCTTCTACTTTTTCTTCCACTTTTTCTTCACCTATTTCTTCTACTTTTTCTTCCACTTTTTCTTCTGCCTTTTCTTCTACTTTTTCTTCTTCTTTCTCTTCTGCCTTTTCTTCTGCCTTTTCTTCACCTTTTTCTTCTGTCTTTTCTTCTACTTTTTCTTCTTCCTTTTCTTCACCTTTTTCTTCACCTTTTTCTTCTTCTTTTTCTTTAATTTCATCTAATTTAGTTTCTTCCTTTATTTCCTCTGTTGTTCCATTTGTATTTAAAGGTGTTCCTTCAGGCGCAACAGATGTGTTTCCTTCTGTTACTTTTGAAGTAGTACCTTGTGTTATAGTAGGTGCTATTTCTTGTGTTGTATTTGATACTTGAGTTACTGGAGTTTCTTCTTTTATTTCTTCTTTTTCATTTTTTTCTTCACTTTTTTCATCATTCTTTTCATTTTCTTTTTCATTATCTTTTTCATCGTCTTTTGTATCATTTTCATTTTCTTCTAAATCCATTTCTCCAACACTTTCAGGGACATCTTCAGGAGCATTTAAAGATTCATCTAAAATATCTTCTTCAATTGGTTTTTCCATTTCTTCTTCATTCTCATTATCAACAGTTGTAACTGGTGGCATGACTATAGGTGTAATATTTTCATTAGGAATAGCATTTTGAGTATTCTCTTCATTTGTTACTGTTGTTTGTGTAGTACTTTGAGTAACTGGTTCATTCACTGTAGATTGTTGTGTATTAGTTATACTTTGAGAAGTAGCTTCTGTTGGATTTTGATTTGTTTGTGTAGGAGTTTGAGTTATAACTGAGGTTTCTGTAGTTTGAGGATTTTCTTCTATTGGTTCTACAGGAGTTACTGTTGTTGACTCTGTTGGAGTTTGTGTTTGTGGAGTTGTTTCAGTGGTTGACTGTGTTGCTGGAATTGTTTGGGTAGTTGTTTGAGTTGTTGTTGGGATTATATTTTGAGTTGTTTGTGAAGGAGTATCTGGAATTTGAGTTGATTTTTCTGTTGTTTGTTTTGGAATCTCTTGAGTTGTTTGAGTTGGAATTTCGGTTGTTTGTGATGCAGGTTGTTGAGTCGTTTGGGAAGTAGGTGCTTCTGATGCTTGTGTTGTTGTTCCTGGTGTGTTTTGAACAGGATTTTCTTTTGATGTTTGTGCAATGGTAGATTGAGGAACTCCTTCTTGAGGTACTTCAGGAGTTGATTGAACAGGAGTTTCAGGAGTTGTTTGTGTTTGAGTTGATTGAGTTTGTACTTCTGTATTTGCTGGAGAATTTGTTACTTCTACTGATTGTGGTTCTTCTGAAGTAGGTTGAGTATTTTGAACATTTGTTGTTTGTGTTGAAAGATCTGTGGTTTGTTTAGAATTTGTTGAGATTCCTTCATTTACAATTGTTTCTACTCCTTGAGTGACAGGAGCCTCCATAGTTGTTTGAGTTCCTGTAGTAGGTTGAGATTTAGCAGGAGTTTCTTGAGCAATTGTTTGAGTTTCAGAAGAAGGTACTTGTTGGGGGGATGATGTTTGACTTTTTTGTTTAGTCTCAACAGTTGGTGATTCTTGAGCTGGAGTTTGTGTTCCAGTTTGTTCCACTCCAGGAACTGCAGTTACAGGAGCTTGAGTGACAGTTTGTGTTGCAGGAATTTCTTCTTTACTAGATGAAGTTGATTCTTGAGAGGTAGATGTTATTGGTGTTGTTTGAGCTACTGCTTCTTGAGTTGATGTTGTTTGAGCTACTACTTCTTGGGTAGGTGTAGTTTGAGTAGTTACTTCTTGGGTAGGTGTAGGTTGAGCTACTGCTTCTTGTGTTGGAGTTGTTTGAACTACTACTTCTTGGGTAGGTGTAGTTTGAGCCACTGTTTCTTGAGTAGGAGTTGTTTGAACTACTATTTCTTGTGTAGGAGTTGTTTGAGCTACTACTTCTTGGGTAGGTGTAGTTTGAGCTACAACTTCTTGGGTAGGTGTAGTTTGAGTAGTTACTTCTTGAGTTGGTGTTGTTTGAGTTACTGTTTCTTGTGTAGGTGTAGTTTGAGGAGTTACTTCTTGTGTAGGTGTAGTTTGAGTAGTTACTTCTTGAGTTGGTGTTGTTTGAGTTACTGTTTCTTGAGTTGGTGTTGTTTGAGTTACTGTTTCTTGTGTAGGTGTAGTTTGAGCAACAGCTTCTTGAGTTGGTGTAGTTTGAGTAGTTACTTCTTGTGTAGGAGTTGTTTGAGTTGTTACTTCTTGTGTAGGAGTTGTTTGAGCTACTACTTCTTGAGTAGGAGTAGTTTGAGCTACTACTTCTTGTGTAGGAGTAGTTTGAACTACAACTTCTTGGGTAGGTGTAGTTTGAGTTACAACTTCTTGGGTAGGTGTAGTTTGAGCTACTGTTTCTTGAGTAGGAGTTGTTTGAGCTACTGTTTCTTGAGTAGGAGTTGTTTGAGCTACTGTTTCTTGAGTTGGTGTAGTTTGACCTACTGCTTCTTGTGTAGGAGTTGTTTGAGCTACTACTTCTTGGGTAGGTATAGTTTGAGTAGTTACTTCTTGAGTTGGTGTTGTTTGAGTTACTGTTTCTTGTGTAGGTGTAGTTTGAGTAGTTACTTCTTGGGTAGGTGTAGTTTGAGTAGTTACTTCTTGAGAAGGAGTTGTTTGAGCTACTACTTCTTGAGTAGGTGTAGTTTGAGCAACAGCTTCTTGAGTTGGTGTAGTTTGAGCTATTATTTCTTGTTTAGAACCTTCTTGAGTTGTTTCTGCTGTAGTTTGAGGATTTTCTATGACATCTGTAGCTGCACCTTCTTGTGTTGATGGTTGGGGAACTGCTGCTACTTCTGGTGCAGGCTCTTGTTTTTTTATTTGAATAAATGATTTTAAATGATCATTATTATTCTTTCCTTTTACTGAATTTATCAATATAAGAAATAGAAACAATAAAATTGAAACTAATGTTTTCGATTTTAATGTATACATTTTATTAAAAATAATTAATCTCAAAACGAATAAAATATAAATTAAATATAATTAAAATAATAATCAATAAAAGTATAATTTGCGTAATTTTAAATTTTAATTATGAATATTAATCATCATTTAAAACTAAAACTTAATACAAATACATAAATTAATAATAGCATCATATAATACAAAATAAAATAAAAAAAATAAAATTAAATATTAAACTTACATTTATAAAACAACTTCTTTAATCTTAATACCTTTTTGATAAAAAACTTGTCTAAAAGATCCATCAGCTTTTTTTAAAATTCCGATTCCTTCCATTAAACCATTTTTAAAATTAATATCAATAGTTTCAAGTTGATTAACAAAAAATTTTCCTTTGCCTTCTTGACAATTATTAATAAATTGTCCTAAATAACTAGTTCCATTAGGATAAACTAATAATCCTCTTCCATGTCTCATTAATTCTTCTTTTACTTTCCATTCTCCAATATAATAAGTATCACCATAATCAAAAATATCTCTAAATACTACTTCTTCATTATCATTTAATTGAGGAACATTTGATAATATCATTTTCATTTCTTTTGGATATTTTTCTAAAAAATATTTCTCAGCATTTAATTTATAATCAATTTTCTCTGCTATTTTATTTTTATCAATTTCTATTTTTTTAAATATGAAATCATATTCATTTTCATTTATTTCTTCATCAGTATCACATTCTAAATATTTTATATTTTCCTTTGAATTTACATAATAATTATATGTCACTCCTTCTTTAATAAAACTTGCTCTTAATAAAATATTTCTTGTATTTTTTATTTTATATGAAGTATCTAAATTTAAAGAATTTTTAATTATTGATAATATTGGAACATCATTTGGAGTTTTATGACTTATAATATTAAGAGAAAAATTATATATATCATAATAATTTTTCCTTATTCCTAAAAATACACAAATTTTTTCTGAAGGGAGATAAGTTTCTATCATTGAAGTATTTTCATCAAATGGATAAATTAAATCAAAATTTTCTGAATTATCATTTACATTTAATCTCATTTCTTCTTCTAATAAATTTTTCATTACTAAAAAACCAAATATTGTATTTCCTAATTTATTTGCTGAATAAGATATAAAATCTTTATTTCTATGAATTTTATTTTTAATTTTCTCACTATATACATCTGCAATTAATTGTTTAAGTAAATTAAAATGAACATCAACTCCTTTATAAAACAAAAAAAAATATTTATCAGATGAAATATATAAATTAACTTTTCTTTTTTTTTTAAAAGTTGAATATTTATAATTACAAAAAACATAAATAATATAATATCCAACAGTTAACTCAACTTCTAAATAAGGATTATCTTCATTATTACAAACAGAATTAATTAAACTTAAAGAATAATTTCCATTTAAACTATAATTTTTTTTCATAATAATTAGATTAATAGCTAATTCCTGATAACTTTCCATACTTCTATGAAACCTATAATATTTCTTAATAACATTAATAATTAACTTAGTCTTTCCAAAAATTTCCAATTCAAAAATATTAGGTTCTCCAACATTATCATTATTAATTTTATATGATTTAACACATTGAGGATTAGTGACTTTACAAATATCAACAATACAAAAATATTGAAAAAAATCATTAAAACTCATCCAAAAAGCTCCATCATCTTCAACAATTAAATTATTATTATTATTTAATACTTTCTTAGCTTCTTCAGTCCATAATAAAGAATGATCACTCCAATCACCATTCCATTCTTTATAACCCCATGGATTTCTCAATCTAATTAATCTAATTAATTTTCCATTTAAATATCCTTGAGTAAAATTAATAACAGTAAAAGAATGACCAGAAATTAAACCATATTTTTCAATTTCTTCATTAAAATTAGAACATGATGAAATTATCATTCCTTCTTTAAAATCATTTAATAATTTATCCCAAATAAAATCAATATTATTTAATTGTAATTTAACAGTTTCAATAGGAAAAGAAGTTAAAACAGATAAAACTTCAGAAGCAAAGCCTCCAATAATATTAATATATCCTCCATTAATCTTAGCCCAAGCTTTTTCTAATAACATAACCCATAATTCAGGTCCATTTGGTTTAGCAAAAATAGGAATTTTAGTTTTTTTAGAACATGGAAAATAATCATCTAATAAAACAATTTTCCATTCTCCTTCTATATTCATTCCTATTTGAAAACAATTATTTTTTGGAATATAAATATATTTAAATATTTGAATTATTAATTGTGGCATTGATGTCATTGCTGCTAATGATGACATAAAATAACAATTACCTAAATTTCCTTGTCTTACATCATCTATTGAAATATCATCTACAAATAATGAATATTTTCCTTCTGGAAATATTTCTTTTGCTCTTAACCAAATTATATTATCTATTTCATATATAAATTCCTTCTTTGATTTTATTAAACGTTGTCTTATTTTATCTATTGGCTCATTATTTTTATTTAAACCTAATATACTATTTTTATTTGGAGGAAATAAATCATCAATAAATATCGTATTTTCATTTGGAATTTTCTGGTTTTTATATATTTTTTTTATTTTCTTTATATTATAATTTATTTTATCTATTATTTTATTGTTTAAATTTTTTTGAGATAATCCTTTTGCTATTAATTTTGTTTCTTTTTCTGAACTATGTTTATATAATCCTGTTTTTGCTTCTATATATAATTGAAGAAGAAGAAATATTTTTTTGCTCTTTAATTTTTTTATATTCGTTTCTTTTTCTCGTTCTTTTTTATTAAATTTTTTCACCCTAAATGTTTTATTGTTATTACTTTGGTTTGATGATATTGATTTTTCATCTTCTTCACATATTATTGTTTCTTCTTTCTTTGATGAAGATGTTTTTCTTTTTTTATAATGGTCTGAACTTTTTGATTTTTTTAATATTTGTATTTGATTCACATTGTTTAATGATATTATGTTATTTTTGTTTATTTGTAAATTATTATTTTTATGTGTATAATGAATTGTTTGAATCATTTTTTTTTCCTCTGAAGAACATTGACATCCCATAAAATATTAGAGTTTAAAATTTCTTTAAAATATATTAAATAAATATATATATTTTTTATAATAAAGAAAGAAATAATTACAATTAAACCGAAAATATATATATATTTAAAAAAAAAATAAAATATAAAAATTAACTTAAAATAACCCCTATAACAAAAAATAAATAAAAAATAAAAAAAATAAAAATATGAAAAGCCGAAATAATAAAATGAAAATAATCCTAATAATAACAATAAGTTTTCCATCATTAATATTATCATTAACAATGAAAAACATAGATACACTTCAATCACCTAATAATGAGAGAGAATTGCATATAATAATTAATAATGGATTTTTTTCATTAAATGAATGTGACATTATCACAGAAGGACCAATATGTACATTTAATGGTAAAAAAATAATATTACCAAATGCAGAATTAAATGGATTGAAACTATATTATTCATTTGATCAAATAAGAGCAATTGATGAAAGTGGGAATGGAAATCATGGTAAAGGAGAATTTTTTTCAGGTCCTTCTTTTACTGGAATTGGTAATTCGGCATTTTTTAAAAATGGTTTATTCATTGAAATTCCTTATAATAAATTCCTTTATGATAATGATTTCACTTTTACTTTCTATTTATTTATTATGGATGATCCTAATAATGAAGGAGAAAGATTTTGTCCTTTTATTCAAAAAGGTTTTGATAAAGATAATAATTATGAAAGATATCCTGCTATTTATTATGATAGACAAGAAAAAAATTTAAATATTTATATTAAAACTAATAATAATGATGATATTCAAGGAGAAAAATTAATTTCTTTATCTAAATTTTTCCCTCAGAAATGGTATCATATTTCTTTAGTTAAAGAAAATAAAAATTTAAAATTATATGTTAATACAATTCCTGATAATTCAATAACATTAAAAGGTGAAATTGAGAATAATGAATCAAATATATATTTAGGAAATGTTCCTTGGTTAAATGATACATGTAAAATTCCATTTTATATTGATCACTTTAAAATATATAATATCCCATTAAATATAAATTTTATTCAAGCTGAAGCCTCTTCAATTTTAGGATTAATTCAACCCAATTTTTTAAGAATTGGGTGTTTAGATTGTACATTAAATGAAGCTAAAAATTCCTGTGAAGAAAATTATAGATTATGTACTAGTTTAGAATTACATTCTGCAGGATTTCAAATTGCCAGAAATCTAGGTTTGTTATCTTGGGATACTCATTTATGGACTTATTCTGCTACTCAAGACACTAATATTTATTCTGGATTAAAAGGATTGGGATTATGTTGTGAAATACTTAAATAAAAAAATTTATAAATTTTTTTTTCATTTTTTTTATTATTGTTTTCTACAATAAATAAATAATTTATAAACTTTGAAAATGAATTCTAGTAGAAAATTATTTTATAATAAATTAATTCCGAGAATTCCTATTAATAAAATTTTGAAAAAAAGTAGTTCTTCAATTGGAAATAGTTTTAAATATAAAAATTCACTAAGTCAATCTTTAAGAGAAACATTCGATACAAATTCATCATATATAAATGAAATGTATAAAAAAGGAAAAATGTTTGAATATAATAATATATCTCTTATTGGAAGTCATAGAGCAAATTTAGGTTATATGGAAGATTTAGTTAGAAAAAACGGAAAAAAAAGTAATAATGATAAAAAAATATTAAATAAAATGAATATTGAATGTAATAATTTAAATAACGAATTTAAGGAAAATATAAAAAAATTAAAAGATGAAATTAATGATAATATTTGTGATTTAGAAATTAAATTTAATAATGAAGTTAATAAACAAAAAGTTGCAAGAAATAAAATAAAATATGAAATGAAAGAATTAAAGAAATTAATGTGGGATAATCAAAGTTTATTAACTCAATTAAGAACAAGAATAAAGTCTTTAAAATATAAAATTGATGCAGGAAAAATTTTTTCTGTAAATGGAAATTTACCTGAATCATATATAATATATTAATAATTTAAATTATAAATTTATATTTTTTTAAATAAAGACTTTTAAAAAAAGTATAAATATAAAATAATGTTATTTTAATAAATTACAAAATTAATTAATAATAATTTTTCTACATCCTGGACATTTCTTTTCTCTTTGATTTGAATTTTTCATAAATTTGTTATAACAATTTTCACAAATTAAAAGTGCACATCTACAATCAAAATGTTTTAATTTTTCTTTTTCTTCTAAACAAATACCACATTCAAATTTTATATTAGTTTTATTTTTTATTATTTTTTTACAAATTGGACATAAATTATCAATATTATGTTCATTACAAAATTTACATCCACAATCACTTATTATTTTAGCTTCATTTTGACATAAAACACATCTATCATATCCATTTTTCTGACTAATAATACTGTTTTCATTTTCATCTATTTCATTATTAACAGCAATATTTCCATTTGAATTTACTTTTATATGAGAATTAATTTTTTCAATCTTTTTTATTTCTAATTTACTTTTTTTTTCATATTTTTGAACTTTCCTAATACAATATATTATTAAAATTAAAATTAAAATTAAGATAATAACAGAAAAAATGACTACAATTAATATATTAAAACAAACGCATTCATTTTTTGAATTAATTTTACAACTTGGATTATTACATTTAGTTTTAATTTGGCATTTTTCATTAATTAATATATATCCATTATCACAAGAAATACATGAATAATCATTTGAACAAGAAGAACAATTACTTATACATTTATTACAAATTCCTTCATACCAATAATAACCATTGTTACAATACATTTTTGAATTAAAAATATTTTATTATTTTATTTTTTTATTCTTTGGGTAAACATGTTTTATTTATATATCTAATAATATGATATTTATATTCATTTTTTATTATATTTTTATTTTTCTTTGTTATTTTTTGATTTTATGAGTAATGGAAAATTTTTTGGAAAAAAATTCAAAATCTTATTTTAGAACAATCTTTAATTTTTTAAATTTCATCATACTATATTATTATATTTTCCATCAAAAAGTTTAATTTTCACATGAATAACATATAGTATTTTACTCAAATAGATTTGTAATATGGAGAAAAAATGTTTTTTAAAAAATATCATTATAACACTTCTTTATTTAAAAGTGTCTTTTTTTATTAATTTATAATATTTACAAATAATATTCAAATATTAAATAATTTCATGAAATCTATATAAAAGAATAATTAAAAATAAATGAACAATTTCAATAAGTGATAATTTAAGAAAAAATAATTATTTAATAATAATAATTTAGTTTAGTTAAATATTTTCTTCATTATCCATTGAAGAAACATAAGCACTTTTTAATTTATAACATCCTTTATTAATTCCAGAAGAAAAATAATCACAAATTGGATTTAATATTTCTTTTAAATAATTATCAGGTTGTTGTAATTGTTCAGAAATTTGTTTAATTGTTAAATAAGTTTGTTTACTAAACATATTAAATATTTCTTTAGTTAATACATCTTTTTCTTTTCTTGTTTTTTTATTTCTAATAATATCTTCTCTTTTTCTTCTTTTTATTTTTTCATCTTCATCATCTTGAATTCTTCCTGTTACTCTTTTGGTATAAATTGATTTTTCATGTTCTTTATTTAATTCTTTAAATATATCATCACTTGTTTTATCATCTCTTGCAATGCAACTTCCGAAATAATCTATTTTTTTCACTTTTGATAATTTACCTTTTTTTTCTTTGAAAGTAAAAAAGTAATCAGTTGGATTGTAGTTTACTATAAAATTTTGAGCTGGAAATTTATCATTTAAATGAAGTTGGATTTTTGGGTATTTCATGTTTTTTGAATTATATGGGATTATGTCTATGTAACCGAGTTCTTTTTGAGATTGTAATTTATTATATATTATTGGAGGAATTTTAAGTAAAAAAACCTTATCTTTTAATGCTAAATCTTGCATTTTATATATAATAAATCACCAAAAATAATAAAAATAATAATAATTTAAAATATAACTATTAAAACATAATATTCAAAAAAAAAATGGCTTCTAAAAGTTTTCATTTATATTTAACAAATTCCCATTAAAATTTGAAAGAACAAATCTACAATTATATACCTTATGACTTTGATGTAATATCAATTAAAAATATTTAATAAATTATATTATAATTATCAGTTTAAAATTAAATTAAAAAAATACTTTTAAATCATTGAAAAAAGAAAATTAAAACAAAAAAATTGATATAAAAAGTAAAAATTCCTTTAAATTCATATATTTAAATAATTAAAGTAATCATTATAATTAAAGGAAAATGATATGTTATATTATTTTTTATTGATTTATTTTTTTATTATTTTTTAATTATTTTCAGGTTGGATATTTAATTTTTAAATTAATTCTTAATTAAATTAAAAATATAATATTAATTTTTAATAGTAAAATTTATATTTTTAAATATATTCACTGAACAGTTTTATAAGTTTTTTGAAATTAAATTATGTAAATCAATAGTGTTTTTAATATTATTTAGTTTATTGATTTGAATTTTGATCAATAATAAAAAATATTGAGTATCATATTGAATATTAAAAATTGAATTAAATTATTATTCCACTTCAATAAAAAAGAATAATTGAAAAATAAAGATATTTTGACTTTATCTATTCTTTTTTTTTTGGCATTTTCTAGTAAATTAATTTTAATAATTTTATTTTTCATAATTTTTTCAAAAATAGTTAGTGAAAGCTTTTTAATCATATAATAAATAAATTAACTTTGTATGCAAAAAAATTCTGATTCTGTATTTGAAGTTTTACATTTAAATACTTTCTCTACTTCAATAATTCAAGAAAAAAATACAAATTTAATTATACAAATGTTTATCAATACATTAATATCTTTGGAAAAGTTAAAAAAAAAGTTAAAAAACTTGAAAATTGAAAATAAGTTAAATAATTTCCTATTAAAGGTATTTACAGAAGAAGAAAATATAAAAAACTACAATGAAGAAATAAATAAATATAATGAGAAGAATATTGAATATCAAATAAACGATAAATTTTCTCTTTTAAATTATAAAAATATACTAAAATTTTTAGAGGAAGTAATTTTAGAAAAAAAATATTTAGTTGATGTACTTGAATATTGTATAATAAATGCTTTAAATTTTTTTTTTTACCCTGGAAAAGAAATTACTTTTAATTTATATGTATATGATAATTTCAATAAAATGAAAAGAATAAATAATTATGAATATCTTTTAAAAAATGCTTTTGAAATAGATATTCTCAAAGAACCTTTTAAACAATATATAAATGAAAATAAAGAACTAATGTATGATGAATCCAAAAAAATTTTTGAAGACAAAAACAAAAGAGTAATAGAAGTAAACCCAAAATTAAAAGAATTATTTACATCATTAGGAGAAAATAACACAGATACAATAAAAAATTTCTTTGATTTATTTAATAAAAACATTGAAAATATTATTGGGGTTATCCAAGAAGATAATATTATAAATAATATAATTCCTTTAATTTATTTAGGAACAATAAGTAAATTTCAAAAATTCAAAGAAATTTATTTAACTTTTCAAATGAATAATGATTTAATTAATTATTTTTATAATGAAATACAAAAATTATATTATAATCCAAAATCATCTTTTAATTATTTATTTTATATATTATTTACTGTAAATAAAATAAAGAATTCTTCACAAATCAATTTAGAGAAAATTCCTTTTAAATTTGATCTTTCTCAAGCATTTATAGAGGAAGAAAATAGTATTATTATTTCATCTTCTCTTAAATTTGATAATAGAATTAAAGAAATTATTTTAAACCAAAATAAATTTGGAATTGGATTTTATGAATTGGGAAAAAATTTATATTTCAATAATAATATTAATAAATTAAATTTTGGGCAAATGAATCTTAATCAAAGTCAATTCCATTATTTTTATAATGGATTAACTGAACAAAATTTTTCAATTATTGAATTTAATCTTTTTCAAAACATTAAAATTGATTATTCTTGTGGAGAAATTATTGGAAATATTTTATATAAATTTCCTAATTTAATAATTCTAAATTTAAATAAATGTAACTTATCTTCTGGTTTAAAATATATTTTAAAAAATATTTTAATTTTCACTTATCAAAAAAAAACAAAACTAAAAAAATTATATTTGTCAAATGTTAATATGGATGAAATTTCAATTAAAATCTTATCTAATATTGTATCTCAAAAAAATTGTCAAATTGAAATTTTATCTGTCAATAATAATAATTTTGGAAATAAAATGGGAAAACAATTTTTAAGTGAAATGACATATAATAATTCAATTCAAGAATTATATATGTATAATTGTAATTTAGATGATTCATTTTTAAATGAAATAAAAAATTTAATCCTTTTTGGAAATTTAAATATCATTTCTTTTTATAAAAATAAATTTTCAAATTTTGAAAGTATTTTAAAAACAATATCTCTATGTACAATAAATAAAAATAATAATTTTAATTGTGAAAAAAAACTGTTTAGCCAATTAAATAATTTAGATTTTGGATATAATTCAATTAAAAAAGAAAATATATGTGATATTCATATTAACATTTTAGAAGAAATAATTCAAAATATTGATTTAGATAATTTAGATATTTCTCAAATAATAAATGGGCGGTGTGATGATTTACCTTCAGAAGAAAAAATTGTTGATGATAAAAATAATAAAAATATTATAAATGAAAATAAATATATTCAAAGGGTAAAAAATTTAAATGAAACTATTAAAAAATTAATTATTAAGGGTGTAAATATATATTTTTAATAAATTAATTTTTTAATAACTTTATAGGTTTATTTTGTTTAATAATATATTATTATATGAGAAAAATTTCTTAATGTGATTGAACTATTGTTATAAAATATTATTGGTTTAATTCTTAATCTACTTTCAATTATAATTAGCATATAAATATCTGATGAAATTTAATATTTGTTACTTACTTATTTATTTAAATATAATTTTTTTTTAATTCTTTAGTTTTGTATATCTTTTTTTAATTTTATAATGTTAAAGGGATTTTTTATAATATCCCTTCTTTTATTTGACTATATTCTAAATAGTTTTTTGTATCTTCTTTTAATTTTTATCTTTTATATTTCCAGAAACAATATCAAAATTATTTCATTGCTCATATTATATATCTAATTACTTTTTTAAATTTAAATGAATAAAATAAAGAATTAATCCTAAATTATGAATATTATCCTTAATTATTATTAAATAAAAAAATAAATCTCTTTAAGGAAAATTACATTACCTTTTTTGATCTAAAAATTAAATTATTTCATTGCATTCATTAATCAAATAATTATTTATTCTATGATTTATAATTTCAAAATATATTTGAAAAGATTATTAAATTTTTTCCTTATATTATCCGTTACTATATAAAAATAACTTCAATAAAATAATTTTCATTTTGTCTTAATTAAAGATTATTATTTTATTAACAATTACCAAAATAAGAATAAAACACAATTGAAAATAAATAAAAAATTAATATATATACATTCAAAAAAAAAAAAAAATTAGAAAAAAAAATGGATAAAAAGCTTTTAGAAGAAAAGAGAGTAAAAACCGAATCAGAATCAAAAATAGTATCCAAAATTCCTCATCGAACTGGAAAGAAAACAAGAACATATAATCAAATTTCCATAAAAACAGAAAAAGATGAAAGAAGTGTGAGTTCATTAAAATTAGAATTATTAAATTCAAGAAAGACATTTTCAAAAGAGGCTGAAGTAAAAAGGAGAAAATCTGTTCAAGGGAAGAATTTATCATTGAAGAAGAAATATAAATGTATAAAAATATATTCAAAAGCTCATCAAGATTTCATAGAAAAATTAATAATATTAAAAAACGGAAAAATAGCATCATTATCATATGACTTTACAATAAAAATATGGGATATAGAAGGAATGTCAAAAAAGCCAATTTTTATTTTAAAAGGTCATTCAAACAGAGTGACAGATATAATTCAATATACGAATACTTTATTAGCTTCAGTATCTCAAGATAAAACAATAAGAAAATGGAATATGAATACAGGGAAAGAAATTTATTGCTATGAAATGAAACATCCTTTCTTTTGTATTTGTCCTGCTACTGATATTAGTGTTTGTTGTGGAGGAAGTGATAAAACTCTTAGATTCTATGATTTAAGTGTTGATAAACAAATTGAAGAATTATTTATTTTAGAAGGACATTCTGATGTTGTCACTTGTCTTATTCAAGTTAATTCTTTCACTATTGCAAGTGGTTCAAGTGATAATTCAATTCGATTTTGGGATTTTGAAAAAAGAAAACATTTATTCACTCTTGAAGGTCATTCTTCTAGTATTAGTTGTTTAAAACTTTTAAAAGATAAGAGATTTGCAAGTGGAAGTTATGATAATAGTATTATCATTTGGAATCTTGAAAAAAAAGATATTGAAATTAGATTAAAATATAGTACTGGGCATATTCTTTCTATCACTCAATTAAATGATGGAAGAATTGTCAGTGGAAACACTGATTGGAGTATTTCTATTTGGAATTTAGAAAATGGAAATGTTGATCACACTTTTGAAGCTCATGATGAAGCCGTTTCTTGTGTTGCTGCCACTCCTAATGGAAAAATTATCAGTTGTAGTAGAGATAGAAATATTAAAGTTTGGGATTAGCTTTTTTTCCTTTTTTTTTTTTATATTTTTATATAGTTTTTATATAATTTTTATATAGAACTTTATATTTAAATTTATATAAATGACTTTAATTGAATTTGGATTAATTAGAAAATTTTTGTTTTTTCCTTTTGTTCATCCAATTTTTTGTACAACTAAAAGATTTTTTATTTTGAAGGTGGAAAAAATAGCAAAAGAAAAAGGATATTTGATATATTATTCAATAATTAATATATTATCAATTCATTTAAGTTTGCTTTTTCTAATAATTCCAGAAATT
>JAEEGL014558452.1_pt1 | contig 45434 bp, 34 predicted proteins | sample 9134231 | NCBI WGS metagenome assembly JAEEGL01 (sample SAMN16246548, study PRJNA631951) | gut metagenome | biome: gut microbiome; feature: rumen; material: fiber-attached | host: Bos | place: Iran: Karaj | collected 2018-10 | reverse complement strand
TGGTTAAAGAGAATACCGTTTACACAGAACATTCCGTATGCTTCTCTGTATTCCTTCATCATCCAGAAACCGTACTGCTTAGCGATTGCGTAAGGTGAGTAAGGATGGAAAGGAGTTGTCTCTGACTGAGGAACTTCCTCAACCTTTCCGTAAAGTTCTGAAGTTGAAGCCTGGTAAATCTTTGTCTTCTTTTCAAGACCAAGTGTTCTTACTGCTTCAAGAATACGAAGAACGCCGATAGCATCTACATCACCTGAATATTCGGGAACATCGAAAGATACCTGAACATGTGACTGAGCTGCAAGATTGTAAATCTCATCGGGCTTTACTTCACCGATAACTTTGATGAGTGAAGTTGAATCGGAAAGATCACCGTCGTGAAGCTTAATTGAATTTGCATCGATAAGATGCTGAATTCTTGCCGTATTTGCAATGGAAGCTCTTCTTGTGATTCCGTGTACTTCATATCCTTTTTCAATAAGAAGTTCTGCAAGATATGATCCGTCCTGACCTGTGATACCTGTAATTAATGCTGTTTTCACTATATTTCTCCTTTATCTTTATTATTTAATCCACTGAGCCCATTTGCTTCTGTATACTTCGGGTGTCATGCTCTCCGCATCCACAAACATTTTGATGAACTCACTGTAATCTTTGATACCGCATTCGGAAGCAATCTTTGTTTCCGGTTCAATCGTAAATCTTAACATCTCTTTTGCGACATTAAGTCTTCTGATTTTAAGATATTCCGCCATGCTGATTCCGTATGCATTCTCAAATGCCTCGTCTATTTTGTCCTTCTCGAAACCGATCCTGGCGCATACTTCATCGATTGCATTATCCGATGCGAAATTATCATTCAGATAAGTTCTTGCAACCGAAACGTCGATGTCGCTCGTCTTCGAAGAGAGTGAAAGCACATCGGAGATAATCTCCGTAAACATCTCCGTGAGGGTTTCGTTCGCATATATTTCGGACATTACACTCTTGTCATTGCAAAGAGCCATGAGATTCTCAATCATCTTCACATAGCCTTCGGTTTCAACGGGTGTAAAGACATTCTGACCGTTTTCCTTAAGGAAAAGCTCGTAAAAGCTTACTGCCTGTTTTCCGAAGAAATGCACCCATGAAAGTTCCCAGGGGTTATTCTCCGAACTCTCGTGTTCGTATTTGTCCATACAGTTTATAAGAACGCAGTCACCGCTTTTAACGCTGTATTCTTTGCCGGAAATTCTTACGAATCCGTCGCCGTCCTTTATTATCATGAAAAGGATGGATTCAAGACCTTCTCTCGAACTCTTGTGAGGTCTTAAGCTTTTTAACACGCCGGCTTCCTGAACATACAAAAGATTGTTAACTGCAAAATCGCCCGGTGTATGAATAAATCTTGTAGACTGTGTAATACCCTGATTGGAAAAAAATCTGCTGGATGTGTCACTCATTTATCTTTTCCCTCCAATAATCAAGAGTCTCCTCAATGGTCTGAGCCAGAGGTATCTGCGTTTTCCATCCGGTTGCCTTGAAAATCTTTGTCGTATCCGCTTCGATAATCGGAACATCTACCGGACGAATTTTGGCGGGATCGACTTCAACCTTAATCTCGGCAGTCGACTTGGATAAAATCAAATCGAGAATATCCTGAATCGCAATTGCCTTTCCGCTTCCGACATTGTAAGTCTCGCCCTTTTCGCCTTTTTCGATAAGAAGTGCATAGGCTCTTACAACATCTCTTACGTCCGAGAAATCTCTCATCGCTTTGAGATTGCCTACGTACATTACGGGCTCACGCAATCCTTTTTCTATCTCAACTACCTGCTTGCAGAAATCTGCCACAACGAACATCGGAAGCTGATTGGGTCCGACATGATTGAATGCTCTTACCATCATAAGGTCCATGTCGTAAGCTTTCGCATATATGCTTCCTATCATGTTCTGACAGGCTTTTGTTGCCGCATAGATATTGCCGGGGCGAAGATTATTGTCTTCAGAAATGGGAGTTTCTCCCGGTTTAATGTGACCGTATTCCTCGCCTGAACCGATAATAAGAACTCTGGGTTTATAGTAAAGTTCTCTTATCGCATCCATGACATTTACGCTTCCCTTTACGTTAACGTCAATTGTTAACGAGGGATTCTTCCATGCAAGTCCGACAGAACTCTGTGCAGCCAGATGGAAAATGTAATCCGGTCTTATCTTAAATAATGTGTCTACTATTTCCTGTTTCTCGAGAATATTAAGGTCGCTTACCGATGCATTGGGATTATCCAGTACTTCATGCGCCAACTTTGTCGCATAAACCTCCATCCCTTTTTCAAGAGCCAGATGGTTGATAAGATAATTTCCCACAAAACCGGCTGCGCCTATAACCAAAGCCTTTTTCAATCTTTGCTCCTCACAAGAAAGACGAAACTCATAAGCATGAGTGAAAGTCTTTTCTTAATTTTTTAACGGTATTTCCTTTCGGAAACAACGTATCTATTTTACCATAAAAAGCGATAAATAACAACATTGGCGACTTTTCGCGGTTTATTCGAAAGCCCCTTTGAAGCCTTATTTAATCATTAATGAAATGCTCTTATTCCCGATTTGTTGCAGAGAGCATTGAATTCGGGGCTGCCTGCAAAACCGTTGAATACTTCTTCTCTCGAAGCTCCCTGTTCAAGTTTTGAAACCCAGTCGTTTCTTCCGGGTTCATCGAACTCTCTGTCAAGGAAGATTCTGTAAAGGTAATTGACGAATGTAACGTTGTCATAACCCTTATTCGTGAATTCCTCGCCGAAAACAAATCCTTTTGCATCGTCAGATGCGGAAATCGTATGATTCCAGAGAAGGTTGCAGTGATGCATCAAACCGTCATATTCGGGTTCTCTGTCAAGACAGAGCATGTAAAGACGCCATACGAACTGTGTAACACCGTCTGTTTTTCCGCAGCCTGAGCACGGTCCTTTGGGAATGGTTCCGTATGCGGGTACCGATGTGCCGCCTCCGATTTCTATTCCGGCATCCTGACATATCGCTCCAAATTCAGGACTTAAAACGAATCCGTTAAATACGGCTTCTCTGGTGCCTCCCGTTTCAAGTGTGTATATCCAGTTTGCAAGTCCGTCCGGATCGTATTCTCTTCCTAAGAACGCCCGGTAAAGATGCTTGACGTAACATTCGTTACAGTAATTTTTCTGTTTGAATTCTTCGCTGAAAATAACTCCGGCAGCAACTTCCGTTGCAGTCTTTTCACGTGATACAAGGTACTCTGTCCAGTACATAAGACCGTCGTAATCGGGTTCTCTGTCAAGACATGTAACATACAGTCTCCATACAAAGTTTCTTGCTTTCTCTTCCGATACGGGAGGTTCGCTTCCGGGCATGTTTTTGAATACGGGAATCTTGAAAACGAAATTCTGATTTACCGAATTGATCTTTTCATATGCCCTGTAAGTAATTCCGCTTTCGGACATGGGTGCCTGAATATTCTGCATATACTGATGTGAATAAAGACCGTAAGCGGCATCCACATCGAATTTCTGAAGGTACAGCGAATCCTGCCCTTTGTTTATATAGCCTTCGCCTATAAGCTGGGCACCGCCAAGAAGTCCTTTGTATCTTGTATCCCAGCCCCTTTTTTGAGCATAAATGACACCATTTGCGATTATTTCGGCATTGGTTCTTCCGCTAGCGCCGAAATTGTAATAATTGTAAACTCCGTATTCACCGCTTATCAGAGGGTTGTAATTGTTATGGCTGTAAGGGAAATTACCGGGTCCCTGCTCCTGAAAAACGCGGCTTGCAAGATGATAGGGACTGACTCCCGTCTGACCGCCGATCTGCATAAACACTTCCGAATAAAGTCCGCCCGAACCGTCCTCAAGCGGTGTATATGACATCCATGAACTCGAGATGATACCTTCAACACCGACTACGTTATGAACAGAAGGATTAAACGAAAGCTGCTCAAATGCAAACATGTGATAATCATCAAAATAGTTAACGGGATTAAGATGATATTCAACAGCTTCTCTGGATGCTCGAACCCACTGATTTCCGCTCTTTCCGATATAGGTGTTGGTAGCGGGATCGTAATCGCCCGGTTCTTTTGATTTCCATGAATCTTTGACATTGTAATAAACAAGACTTCTGTTGCCGACCATCTCGGCATTTACAACATCTTCCCATTCAAGATTTGTATTTAAGGGAACAAATATCCAGTTCGGATGAGCTGCGCTCAGTTCACGAAGTTTCGCCCTGTATCCGTACGGAAATTCACTGAAATCCGATTGTGCGTTAACATGAATTCTGCTAACAGAAAAAGCCATGATTACGATTATAAATCCCATCATGGCACATAATGTCCTGTAAATCCTTTTTCTCATTTTGCTGTTTTTATTCATTCTCTTCTAGTCTCTTTGGTAAATATCTCTTGTGTACACTTTTTCCTTTACATCATCAAAACAGTTATCATATCTGTTGGCTACGATAACTTCGCATCTTTTCTTGAATTCCTCAAGATTGTTTACGATTCTGCTTCCGAAGAATGTGCTTCCGTCTTCAAGCATGGGCTCGTAAACAATCACTTCAACGCCCTTGGCCTTGAGTCTCTTCATTATGCCCTGAATCGAACTCTGACGGAAATTGTCGGAATTCGATTTCATGGTAAGTCTGTAAACTCCGATCACGCAGACTAAATTATTGCCGGCAGGATTGTCCATGCGATGATATTTTTCATAAAATCCGGCCTTCTTTAATATCTGTTCGGCAATAAAATCTTTTCTGGTTGAATTACTCTTTACGATTGCTTCAATCAGGTTTTCGGGAACATCCTTATAGTTTGCGAGAAGCTGCTTTGTATCTTTGGGCAGGCAGTATCCGCCGTATCCGAAAGAAGGATTGTTGTAAAATCCCTGGATTCTCGGGTCGAGGCATACACCTTCGATTACGGAAGATGCATCGAGTCCCTTAACCTCTGCATATGTGTCGAGTTCGTTAAAGAAACTTACTCTTAATGCAAGGTAAGTATTTGCAAAAAGCTTAACGGCCTCTGCCTCGGAAAGTCCCATAATCTTAACTTCGACATCCTCTTTGAGCGCGCCGTCTTTTATGAGCTTCGCAAATTCATTTGCCTTGTTTAAAAGTCTCTCGTCTTCAAGAACCGTTCCGACAATAATTCTGCTCGGATAAAGATTGTCATAAAGCGCTCTTGATTCTCTTAAAAATTCAGGCGAGAAAATAATGTTGTCAGAATTCTTAATATTACGGATTTTCTTTGTATATCCTACGGGAATCGTGGACTTGATTACCATGATTGCATCGGGGTTTATACTCATAACGGCATCGATAACTTTTTCAACGGCAGACGTATCAAATCTGTCCGCATCGCTGTCATAATTAGTGGGTGCCGCGATGACTACATAATCCGCATCCTTATATGCATCTTCGGGATCGGTTGTCGCACGAAGATTAAGATTTTTGTTCTTAAGATAATCTTCTATTTCATCGTCCTGAATAGGAGAAATTCTGCTGTTAATCTTATCAACTTTTTCTTTTACTATATCGATTGCTACAACTTCGTTTTTCTGTGAAAGAAGTGTGGCAATGGACATTCCGACATATCCGGTTCCTGCTACTGCTATTTTCATTTTCTTTCTCCCCTTTTTGTTCCCGTAGTGTATGTCCAGTTCCCTTCACTGTCCTTGCTGAATGATACCACGGGAACACTGTTATCCCATGAATACCACGCAACACCTTCCTCAAGGACATCAAACATAACCGTCAGATCCTCATTCATGCCTGACAGACTGAAATCATAAGTATATGTCTCAACCGTGTACGGTCCGATTAAGACTCTCGGAAGATCGTATAAATCCTCGCTGAATTCGTAATCGAGATGATACGAAAGAAGGTATTTTTCGTTATAAAATATCTCATTCGAATCGGTAACCGCTAATGTGACGTGCGCAATATTATTTGCATCAACTTCAACATCTTTAACCTTTAAGTTAAAATCGGAATCTTCCATTTTCGAATACGAAAATCTGCTTAAAAGATCGCTTAAACTTTCAACTTTAAGAATTTCCACGTTGCCTGCCAGTCTTGTCTTAAGAGAGTTCGGAAGACCGAGTGCCATCGACACATCCGCTTCGGAAAATCTCTGAGAATAAAACTTTTCGAAATACTCAACCGTATGTTTTGATTTCGATATTTCGTCTTTATTCGTAATGTAAAGAACGCTCGAAGAATTGTTTTTTGTATCCCTTACAAAATCCTCTATGAGGTCTGCCGTCATCGGATAAATCCTTACATCCGTCAGTTCGCAAAGCGGATAGTAAAAATATTTCATGAGATTCTTTTCTACGAAAACAACCGTATTTTCATCCGCATTTTCATCAACGTAATCAATCACATCAAAGAATACTTCGCTATCTATTCTCTTCTCGCAGTCATTCGAAATAAGTGTCGACGAATAAGGAACAAGAAGAATAAACATGCCGATCAACGGCAGATAGTATCTCATTTCGTTTTTTAGATAATTAAGTGCGATTCCTCCGGCAATAATTGCAAACGGAAGAAACGAAGCAAGGAATCTGGCATCATAATAATACTTTTCGATGCTCACTCTCATAACCGCCGAATAAAGCATTATCGTGTATATAAAAGACACGATTACAATAGCTTCTTTCGAGTCGGGATTATATTTCATGCTTAATAATCTTATCAGTACAGCCGGAACGATACTTACTCCGGAACAGATCGTAAACGCCATTAAGGTAAGCCTTGTGACTTCCTTAAACGAGTGGCAGTTCATTATACCCGAAATGATTACGAGAATAAGAAAAGCCGAAATCGAAACCGTTACGATTATTTTAAAAATCTTCTGTCCGATACCCGTTTCGAATTTACGTATATCCTCTTCTTTTACATCGTTTAAAGAAACGAGAAGAATGCTTCCGGAAACAAAAGCCACGATAGCGAGAATGATTACAAAAATAAAAACCTTGTCTCCGAAAAACGGAATTCCGATTTGGTAATTTATCATGGTGTTTTCGTATGCGGTTATGCTCATAAAAACAAATCCGAGAACATAACCGATGAGCGAAGCACCTGCCGAAATCAGATATATCTTCTTTCTCGTATGCGCATAATAAAGTGCATACAGAACGAGAATCAGCGGAATTAAAGTATAAACAACCGCATGAAGCACGCTTAAAGCAAAGACCGCCAGAATCGAAAGGAGCTGTCTCTTTTCGTCCTTGCAGACAAGCATGTATAAGAACATTACAAGGCAGAATCCGATAACGGGTTCAACCAGAGTCGTATGATTGCTGTAAATAATTACGGGCGATAAGCCAAGCAGTGCGACAAGGAGCGATCGAAGTTTCCAGTCGCATTTTAATGCCAGCAGTATTTCATCCGTAAACACAAAAAGGCAGAACGCAAACAGTGCCTGAATAAGAGCCATTCTGCGTACGCCGAATATTTTGGCGCCAAGTACGAGAACCGAAGGGTAAACCGGATTACATCCGTAATCACCGATCATCAGATTCTTTCCCTCTCCGTCAGAATCTTTTTCTATCCTGTACTTCGCGGTAAAATTTTCTTTATCTATTTCACTTACCGTTTTGTAAAAAAACGTTTCGTATTCGCTCTTCGGAGTTATGCTTTCAAATTCCTCCACGGCGAAAGTACGCCTGTTGTTTTCGTTTAAAATCGATAATGCCCTGATTTGCGCATTGCCGTCGTTATAGCCTATTCCCATCGTGGAATATGCGCCGATCGAGAGTATCGTTGCGAGAATAATTGCAGCTCTGTTTATAAGCGTGCGGTGATCGTACTGAACTCCCGTAAGGATAAAGAATTCCTTGCCTTTAACCGGGCTCTTAATGTAGGTAATCACAAAAAAGACTGCAATAATAAAAGTTACCGCAAGCATACAGAATTCTGCCGTAAACATTTCCAGAATCCACATTACGCCTGAAGTAACCATATACAAGCACAAAAAAACCGAAATTGATTCAGCCAGATTAACAAGTATTTTCTTACTATCCAGAATATGCCTGAATCCGTAAAAAAGCATACAGATATTCAGGAATATCATAAAGTACAGAAACATATTTTCATCCCCGCTAAGCGTACCTTAAAATTTTACACTATTTAAGGCATTTTTTCAACCCGACGCGCCTGTTCGGGGCCGTTTGAAACACTATTTGTTCATGAGGTATGAAAATACCAGATAAGCTGTTTTAAGGGCATCATGTCTTATCTTTTCATCTTCAATCGAGAAGATGTCGCTGGCGATAACATCCGTTGAATCATCAAGTCCCGCGATTTCGACAATTTCCTTGTTTTCCGTATCCAGATATTTACGTCTGATTCTCTTGTCAACTTCACCGTTATTGGCAATAACGACATCTATCTTTCTGTCTTTAAGATATGCATTGAGCGTATTAACGTGGTCGCCGACACTGTATCCGTCGGTTTCACCGGGCTGTGTAACAAGATTGCAGATATACATTATCGGAGCCTTTGCAGTCTTTAACGTACTGATAACTTCCTTTGCAAGAAGGTGAGGCAGAACGCTTGTGTAAAGGCTTCCGGGGCTGAAGATAATAAGATCCGCATCCATTATCTTTTCCTTAACTTCTCTTGCTACATGCACATCGTGATCGTATCTTAAACGTCTGATGTTTTTAATGTTCATGCTGACGCATTCCTCGCCGAAGAATTCCTCTCCTTTTCCTTCTCCGACAAGTTCAACTTTCTCCTCTGTAAGAGGCAGAACCGTACCCTTGACCTTTAAGAGTTCGGACATATACTTTGTGGCATCGGTAAGATTTCCCTTGATGTCAATAAGCGCCGCAAGCATGATATTTCTGATGGGGTGATTGTGAAGCGAACCCTCTTTTGAAAAACGGTATCCGAGAAGATCCACGAAATCGGAATCCACATTGGCCATCGATAAAAGCACCTTTCCGATATCGCCTACCGCAGGTATGTTTAATTCTTCTTTCAAAACACCGGTACTGCTGCCGTTATCGCTTACCGCAATTACCGTAGTAACATCAAGCGGGAAAAGTTTTAATCCCGAAAGGAGGCATGAAAGTCCGGTACCTCCGCCAAAAACCACTATTTTTTTCATAAAAAATATCTCTCTTCTTACTTTATTTCCTCAAACATTACAATTATACCATATTCACCATTTCCCGTGAAATATGCAAATATTACAAAATCGTGAAGGGATGATGAAATCCTCCCTTCATGCAATGCGAGCCGCATCCGAAGCAGGCCGGAAAATTTCCCAATGAGGCCCTTTGCATAAATAAAACGTCCCCGAACGTTTTATTCGGGAACGTCTGATATTTAACATTTTTAATCCAAAAAATATGCTTTTCTATTTTTTGGCATCTTCGTCATTTGTGTTATTTTTCATTTCTTTTTTCATGTTGTTTTCAATCCAGGCGAGTCTGTAATCGATGTCTCTGGTTCTTTTCTGGATTTCCTGGGATATCTTTCGGTTCGCCGAAATAACATCCGCCATCATGCCGAGAACCCATATCATAACGGCAATCATAATAAGCAGGCTGCAAAGGATAAGCGACTGAACATGTCCCTGTGCGTTGCCTAAGAATATGCGAACAATATATCTGACACCGAGTGCAAATCCTGCGATAAACGGGAAGATACCGAGGAATGTGAAAAATCTCATGGGCTTATACATAAGATATGCTCTTAAGATTGTAACCATGGATTTCTTAATATATCCGAACATGCTGTGGAAAAGTCTTGAAGGTCTTAACTCTCCGTTCGTTCTGATGGGTACGGACATAATCGGAATATTGGTTCTTCCGGCCTGAACTATCTGCTCAAGCGTGTATGTGTATTCGTTAACGACATTAAGCTGAAGTGCCGCATCCCTGCTGTAAGCTCTGAAGCCCGAAGGCGCATCGGGAATATCCGTATGCGATGCTCTTCTTACAACCCAGCTGCCAAGATGCTGAAGTTTCTTCTTAAGCCACGAAAAATGTTCTGTCTGATCGATGGGTCTGGCACCGATAACGATATCTGCTTTTCCGTCAAGAATCGGACGTACAATCGTTTCGATGTCTTCGCCGCAGTACTGGTTATCGGCATCGGTATTTACGATAATATCGGCGCCGTTTCTGAGGCACGCATCAATTCCCGCCATAAAGCCTTTTGCAAGACCTTTGTTCTTCTTGAAATTGACAACATAATGAACGCCCCATTTCTTAGCGACTTCAACGGTATTATCCTTACTTCCGTCATTGATAATGAGATATTCTATTTCATCTATCCCGTCAATATGTTTAGGCAGATCGTTTAATGCGATTTCAAGCGTTTCCGCCTCATTGTAACAGGGAATTTGAATTATAAGTTTCATATTGAATCCTTTTTGAAAAAATAGCACTTAATTATATCAAAAGTGTCGGCCAATTGCAAACTCACAAGGAATTTAAGCCATTTCAAGTCCCGGAGAATATCTGAATCTTTTACCGATTATCGCCCGGAATAATATTCATTTATTATCTGATTTCGATTTCAAAGATTGCCTGACCGGTTTAATTACCGCCGCGCAGCAAATAGATTTCAAGTACCCTCTGCGTACTCTCGAAACTGTCCGGATATCCGGTCCACGAATCCGCTTCGAAAGATGTATCCTCGCTTCGTGTGAAAAGATATTTTTTGATAAGTTCGAAATCCTTATTCGTAATGCTCTCTATTCCGTTAATTTCCTCATCTTCGCCGATTTCGCTTATATCCGAAGCATCGATTATATCAGATGCATCCGTCAGAACATAGAAATCATCCGAGAACACATCCTCGTATATATCAGGTTCATCGGAAGTAAATTCACCGTTGTGCTCGTACATGAAATACACATTGTCATATGTTTTCAAAAGTCTGTCGGTCTGTGCATCCAAATCTTTTTCTTTCGGAAATACATCCGCACCGGAAGCCTTCACCAAGAAGAGCCATTCGAGCATGGTCTCGAAATCGTCATCTATTACCACCGCACTGTTTTGAAGTCTCTCGTCTTCAATTTCGATTTCAACAACATCCCACTCAACCTTTGTATCATCCTGATTTTTCACAAGATAAACATCGTAATTAAGATATACGAATACCGACGCCGCACATACCGCAGGCATCCAGTCCGTCCTCTCGAAATCCCTGTAAAGAACACAAAGGAAAACAATCGGAATGATTATGTAGGGAACATCATATCTGCCGTAGTAAAAGAAATAATTGATATAAGGCTTAAACATTACGCACCATACAAGAAGGTACCAGAATGCGGGGAAAATAAGGAGCGTCGAAGTATCCTTTAACTTATCGCTCTTCACAAGAATCAAACCGATCAGGATTAAAACGAGACTTATAAGCCCGCTCGCAACAGACAGCGAAACAATATTCCTTAACGGATCGAGTCCGAAGCTTCCGTTTGATTTCACATACTCAAAAATCACAAATGCAAATATGCACAAAGATAAAATCTTCACGATAAGACCGTTCTTTTTGCCGGCCTTTTCAAGAGTATCGGAAATCTTTTTGTTTCGAAGAATTATATACAAAATCAGGGTTATTATAATGCACGCGAGAACCGCGTAGGAAGCGGCTGTAAATGCAAGCGTATCGTCCGAGTAATCTTCCGTCTTAAAAGCAGTAATGAATTTGCTTAACGGTTTGAGGAAATTTATTACAGTATAAAGTTCGGAATTTTCCAGTGAAAAAAGAAAGCCCGCCTGGAAAGAAACAGGTATTAATATTGCAGGAAGAACCGCTCTTTTTCTTTTGTCGGCAAAAAGATTCATCCAGGCCGCAAAAACAAAAAGCGGCATCATTGTATAAACAGAAACATGGTAAACCGAAAAGATTGCGACCGGTATCCACATAAAGAGTCTGACATCCTTATTTTCGTGGCATAAAAGATATATGTAAGTCGCTGCGATTACCGCAAGAAACATCTCTGTAAGAGCGGATTTTGAAACCCATACGACTATGGGCGAAAATGCCAGAATAAGAATTGATGCAGCTTCGACAATTGTCTTTATCTTAAAGTTTTCAAGGATGTAAAATGCCATCATCAGGAAGCAGATAAAAAATACCGTCTGAACATCCTGCATGTGGGCAAGGCCGAACATCTTTCCGAAAAGAGCCATAATCGAAGCCCATGTTGGAAGGCCGTGATATACGCCTTCAAGTCCGGTCATACCGCCGTCTTCGGGTTCTGCATAAGTCGGAGTGTTCTGTCCGAGAAGGTAATAACCCTGAAGTTTTTTTATCTGATTTCTGAAATTCGTGTAGTCTTCCCTGTCATCAAAAGTCTCAAACGCATAATCGAAATTATATACATTCGAATTGTTGTCATAAACAAATTCCGCTGCCTTTGTCTGATACACGCCCTGATCCTGACCCATTCCGTAAAAGCCGAATTTGTCTTTGCTTAAGATTAGCGAAACAAGAATTATCGCCAGGAAAAATAACAGTTCTTTTTTATCGAATTTAATTTTCTTAAACGTGGAAAGTCTGAATTTAACAACAGAAAAAACAACAGACAATAAAGAAACCGCAAGCGAAATCAGAACGGTTTTTTCAACCGAAAAAAAGCCTGCGGTAATCAGTATGGCCGAGACTGCCGTATGCACGAAAAAATACCCGATTGTTCCGAATACCGTTGCCTTTATAACCGACACATTATCACGAAATACCGGAATTGCAGATATGAAAAAATATGTATTGCAGATAATGGATATCGCAAACAATAAAATCAGCCAGCCGTCTCTCATATTAACACGTTAAATATTTTTAAAATTTTTATCCTGACGAATTTCTATTCTTCAAGAAAAGCTTTTATATGTTCGCATACAACATCGGGAGCGTTGTCTCTTTCGACGAATGCACGGGCATTCTTTTCATAACTTCTCTTTTTGTCATCATTCTCGATAAGATCCGAAAGCGCTTCCTTAAGATTCTTTTCAACATCGTCAAGTTCGATCTTTATTACACTGTCATCGGGAAGTTCAGAAAACCATCCGCCGCCGTTTGTGATGCAGCATTTTCCGTACTGGAAAATTCGTATCATCGCGCCTGATGTTTCACCCATCGAAACACCTCTTAAACTAACGATGATATCTGCATGATCGATAAAGCTGTTAAACTCATCGATGTTGGTATATCCGGTTTTGATTACCTTGCCCTCTTCGAGTTCGGAATCCGCATAGTTTCCTTCACCGACCATTACATAACAGAGTTTCTTATCGCTTTCATTCGAAAGTTCTTTTACCACTCTGCAGACTTCTTTGTTTAATTTCGTCTCGGCGATAAATCCGAAAGAAGCAATGATTACAGCGTCTTTGGGAATATTGAATTTGGCATATAACAAATCTTTGTTAATCGATTTTTTGCCTTCGTATTCGCTGTAATATAACTGGTTTATTTTTCTAACTTTGTCTTCGCTTACAAGGCCCGTATCAATAATTCTTTTTCTTGCATATTCCGAATGAACCATTATCTTGTTTCCGGAAGCAAGCAGTTCATCATTGAACGGTGCAATGCTTGCATTTCCCTTCTGTTCAAGAAGGTTTGAACCGTTCTTTTTGATGATGTGTTTCATCTTAAGAAAAGTCTCTGTACCCGTAGCATTGTAAAGTTTGGAATAAAGCTGTCTCTTTCTCTGATAATATCCCACAAAAAGATAATAAAGCATATAATCGTGCAGGATAATCATTCCGGGATGCGCAAGTGCCGCTTCGTAAATATACGAATGAAAATCGGGGTTATTACCCACGTTGTAAACAAGGTAATCGTATTTGTCAAAGTCGATTTCATCCTCGCCGTATCTTACAACCGGAATGTTCGCAATGAGACTGTGTTTAACTTTATAATTATCCGTAAAAAGAGTTACGTCGAAGTGCTTTTCAAGAGCATGCGCAAGTTCGACGGAATAGTCCGAAATGCCGCTTTTCTGAGGCGGGAACGGACTCGCATATAACAAACTTTTTTTACTCATCCTTAGTGCTCCTTTTTATCAGTTTATAAGCTGATCGATTACGTAATCCCAGTCCATGTGTTTATCAATTAAGGACTGCTTTCCGTTCTTTCCGAGTTTTTCTGCCTCTTTCCTGTTTTCATAAAGATAATCTATCTTCTCTGCAATAATCTTCGGATCGCTGTCGATTACGTATCCGTTAAAACCGTCTTCGACAAATTCAAGCGGTCCGCCTGCATCTTTGTGAACGATTACGGGCTTTTCGGCAAAGAAACCTTCAAGTGTGATATAACCGTAATCCTCGTTGTAAGCACCGAAATAAATGCCGAGGCAGTTGGCATAATAATTTATTTTTTCTTCTTCGGAAATGAAGCCCGCCATCGTGACTTTTTTCTCGAGATGATTTTCTTTAATTGTTTTGTCAATTAATTCAAGTTCGGATTTGCTTCCGCTTCCGGCTATGACAATCTTTGCATCCGTCTTAAGATATTTGGCGGCTTCAACAAGAAGAATCTGTCTCTTAATCGGATCGATTCTGCTCGCGTAGAAAACATAATCGCCGTACGATTCGCAGTGAAGCTTCTCGTAATTAAGAGGCGGATGATAAAGGGTTATCGCATCGATTCCGTTAAACTCTTTTAATCTTTTTGTTGTCTGTCCGGCAATCGTATATCTCTTTTTGTATTCTTTGATATATTTGTTGTCGCACTCTCTGATAAGGTCTCTGATTTCCTCACCGTTCTCGAAATTCTGCAAATCGCCGTAAGGAGTTCCCCAGAGATCGTAAGCCTGTCTGTGCTGATGCATAAGCCACATAACCTTATTGTCATGCTTAAGGTAATATGCGGGGAATTTTGTCGCTATTACAAGATCGATTTTCTCGCCGTTGATTTCGCTTAAATCCATCATTCTCCCCATCATCATGCAGTTTTCGAGCTGTTCGGGAGGATACCACTTGAATGGAATAGTAATTATTTCCGCCTTATGCCCTCTTTTGATGAGTTCGTCTTTCAGCATGTCGCAGAGTATTTCCGCACCGCCTTTTATGAAAGGCACCTGTACAGTTGCAATGGCTATTCTCATATTTTTGCTCCTATCATTCTCTGTAACTCTTTTGTAAAGCACTCGCTTATTTTTTCAAAAGAGAATCTGTCTTTATAATTCTTGATTCCGTACTGCTCAAGGCAGTTTGCGTATTTTTCGTTTTCTGTAATAACTTTAATTGCCGCAGCATAACGGTAAACATCACCGTCTAAAAGAACCTGATTCTTTCCGAGAGTTTCGGGTACCGCACATTTGCTTAATGCCACAACGGGAAGTCCGAAAAACTGTGCTTCAACAACCGGCACGCAGAAGCCTTCATGGTCGCTGCAGACTAACATTACATCACTTCCGAGATAATATGACATAAGCATTGAATCATTTATTTCGCCGATGAATTCAATGTTGTCTTCAATGCCGTATTCCGCTATTTTCTGTCTTACGATATCGTTATAGCTTTCGATCTCATCGATAAATTTTCCGATGACACGAAGCTTAATGTCAGGTCCGTAATAACTGCAGTAAGTTCTTATAATATCAAGAAGCATTAAATGCCCTTTGTTGGGTACGACTCTTCCGACAAAAAGAATGTTTTTCTCCTTGCTTTCAACAAGCGCTTCAAGGATGTCTTCATCGGGAACCGCTTTGCCCCATTCTTCCATCTTGTTAAAAGGAGCACAGATGCTCATTCTCTCTTCACTTACTCCGACAATGTCTTTTGAATTGTAGACCGAATCGCAGAACCAGTAAGCATCCTTAAACTCTTCGCAAAGAGTTTTCGTCTGTTTTCTTCCCTCCATGCAGACATTGTAATAGCCTTCGTTGTAGGGTTCGAAAAACTCTCCCGGAGTGATGTTGTGATATCTGAAAACTATTTTGCATTTTGCTTTTTTCAGAATCTCATAACCATCTTTCCAGTAACCGCTGTGATGATAAATAATCACCGTATCCTTTTTTGCGATAAGTGATTCGAGTTCCTCTTTTTTTATGTATTTTACGTTTTTGTTAAACTGATTTTCGGCATAGACATAAGAGTCGTTTTTAGCACTTAAAATTCTGTTGATAATCTCTATGTCGTTGCCTATTGCATCATGATTTGTGACAGTCTGATGAAACTGAATGAAAATCATTTTTTCTTTTCTCCCAAATTACATGAAATCAATTATGCTTATTCCGATCTTTTATACGATGCGGTATCCAATTTTTGCTTATGCTTATTCCAATCTGTTTTACGATTCGGTATCTAGTTTTTAATTATGCTTATTCCGATTTGTTTTTCTGTCGAAACCGTAAATGAAATATATGTGCATTTTTCGCTCTGAACGTTCAGATCAAATTTGCCCTCTTTCCCCGAAAGAAGATGCTCCTCATTTTTGCCGTTTGCATTTACGATTAAGTTTACGCCGTCACCGCTTTCGTTAGAATAAATAACTTTATATTCGCCAGGTTCGATAAGGACTCTGCAGGAACTGTCCAGAATGTAATGTCCGGCAATTCCCCTGCCTTCATAAACCAGAGTTTTCTCTTCTGACCATCCGTCCGTGAAAAGAATTCCGTTCTTACGTTCAAGAGCTCTCATAACGCTTTCGGAATAATCTTTTAAAGGTTCGATTTCACTTCCGATCTGCTTTGCGGGTACTCCGCCGTAGACCGTGTTTGCAGGTATTACGGTTCCCGGAACAACTACTGCGCCGGCTGCTATTACCGCATTGTCGCCGATGGTTGCAGGGCCTAAAATCGTACTGCCCGAGCCGAGCCATACGCCGTTACCGATTGTAATATCAAATCCTTCTTCTTCAGCGGCATCTCTTCTTAAAAGTCCCGTAAGATTTCTGTCATGACTGCCTGCCAGAATACTTACGTTTGAACCCGCAAAAGTATAATCACCTATTGTAATCGTACCCGAATTGGTATTAAAGAAACATGATGAAACCGTGGCTCTGGGTGAAATTTTAAGTCTTTCTTCAGGACCCCAGAGAGTTTTTCTTACGCTTAAAAGTCTGTTCATTCTTTCGAGATATTCGGTTTCGGCTTCGGGATTGACAAGACGGTTATAACCGGCTTTTAATTCGTCCGATTTTGCCTCTTCTCTTCCGAGTCTTTCTCTTGTCTCTTCAAGGATTTCAGCCTCTTTGGAAACTGACTCTCTTAAGTTTTTAACTTCTTCGGTTTTTTCTTTAAGCTTTTCTATTTCAGCACAGAGTTCAAGATACTTCTTTTCTCTTTCAGCGATAATCTGAACATATTTCTTTTCTTCTTTTGCTGCCAGGGACTGGATTTTTCCTTCGACAAAAAGAGTCATTTTCTCGTCATCGCTTTTTTCGGTTTCCTGAAGAATGTAAAGACGGGAATTGACATCTTTGATTATTCTGTTGAAATGAAGAAGATTCCAGAATGTAAGGCAAAGATTGCCAAGAACGGGTACGGAAAACAGCGACTGTTTAATCTGATATTTTCTGCTGTTTTCTGCCATACCGATTATCTGAATATTTTTGGATTTTCCTTCGGTTGAATCCTTAATGAATCTGACAATCTGCTCCTTTGTCATCGAATAAGAATCCATTGCACCGCAGTAAATCTGAATTTCGTTTGAACTCGGTTTTCTTCCGAGAATCTGAAGATAGCAGTTCTCGATAAACTCGCTTCTCTCGTACTGTAAAAGATCGTTTAAATGAATCTTATGGAAGCCGATAACTTCGATGTTTTTCTTCTGACCTTCATCGCTTTTCCAGAAGCTGTAAATAATCTCTTCTCTGTCGGTATCGGGATTTGCTTTAAGATTGCCGATAAGATTATTAAATCCTTCCTGATCCGGCTCTCTTCCGAGAATTCTGTTATATACGTTTTTAACGAATGTTTCATTGTCATCGGAAAGAATGCTTGAAACACTGATTGTAACTTTTTTGTCTTTTCTCTTAACGCTTGAACCTGTTAATGTATATGCCGCAGGTTTTTCTTTTATATCTTTTCCTTCTAAAAAGATCTGTTCATAGAGTTCCAAAAAAACATCGTCGAAATCGTCATCGAAATCCACGTTCTTTCTTGTAATGCCTCTTAACCTTTTTAATTCTATTTTGGAGTCTAAATCGGCTGCCATTTTTACCTCCGGTTAAAGAAGATTTCTTCTGGATTATTTTCCCGCATCGCTCTCCCAGGAATGCGAAAGACTCATGACTCCGACTTCACCTTTGGCATTGGTGATATTAAGCGTAAACACGCCTCTCCAGAAGTCATAGTTGAATCCGTCGGGTTTGTGAAATGCGAGGTCGAATATGTAATTTCCGGCATTGACGGGAATGTTGTCAAACGCAAGCGTTATAACACCCTTGTCCTTAAGCGGAAGCATCTTTGATGTATCGATAAGTGTATTGGTTCCGTAAATATGAACCTTGTCGTCTCGATATATTGCAACACCGACAACGGATTTGTCGATTTTGCCGGGGTTGTCGTAACCGATTGAAATGTAAACGGGTTCAGAGTTAAAGAATGTGTTTCTCTCAACTCCGTCTTTGTCGGTAACGCTTACTTTCGTCATTACGATTTCGTTTGAGCCCCATCTCTTGCCGTCGTCCTGTTTTGTATCTGTCTTTTCAGCTTCTTTTTCGTTTTCCGTGCCGGCCGCTTCGTGAGTTGCTGCTTCGGCAATCTCTTTTTTCTCTTCAGGCTTTTCTTCTTTGGCCTCTTCTTTTTTCTTCTCTTCCTTCTTTTCTTCTTTTGCTTTGGAAAGAGTGTTGTTGGCCATGAAACTCATGTACTTGGGATGAACGTCAAAAGGACTTCCTTCTTCCCTGATTACACCGTCATGAATCCAGATTGTTCTGTCGCAAATCATTTCAAGCTGGTTTAACGAATGCGAAACGATTACGATGGTTGTTCCGTCGGATTTGATCTTACGAAGCTTGTTGAAACATTTCGCCTGGAAAGTAACATCGCCTACCGCGAGAATTTCATCGATAAGAAGAATATCCGCATCAACGTTTATCGCAACAGCAAAAGCAAGTCGCATGTACATACCCGAAGAATAAGTTCTTACGGGGTTGTCTATAAAGTCTTCGAGTTCGGAAAACTCGATAATGTCATTTACTCTTTCATCAATTTCTTTTTTCGTAAGACCAAAAATCGAAGCATTGATGTAGATGTTGTCACGTCCGCTCATGTCGGGATGGAAACCGGCACCGAGTTCGATAAGACTCGATACTCTTCCGTTCATCTCTATGGTTCCGCTGTCGGGATACATGATCTTCGTGAGCATTTTAAGGGTGGTACTTTTACCGCATCCGTTATGTCCGATAAGACCGATTGCCTCACCCTTTTTAGCCTCGAAACTTATGCCCTTAAGTACTTCACGGTTTTCGAATTTACGTCTTTTGCTGAAAAGCGTTCTTTCCTTAAGCGTCTTGCCCTTGTCGAGATATACTTTGAATTTTTTGGTTATATTATGTACTTCAATTGCATTTTCAGGTTTCATTACATCTCCTCCGCAAAGTGTCTCTGCATTTTGTCAAATGTAAACCACCCTATCAGAAACAGAACAACGCCCGTCGCAAGTGACAAAAGAAGCATTTTGAAATCAGGTACTTTTGCATAATAAAGAATGTCTCTGTAAGAAACGATAATCGGCGCCATCGGATTAACGATCATGTAAATCGTCTGAAGTTCTTCGGGCACCATTTCAGCAGAATACATTACAGGTGAAAGGAACTGCCATGCCATGGTAAGAATACCCATGATAAACTGCATGTCCTGGAAAAATACGGTTACACCCGAAAGGATAAAAGTAAATCCGAGTGCCAGTATGTATTCCGTCAGCATAACGGGAATCAGGCAAAGCAGTGCCAGCGGGTTGAATGTATATCTCATGACAAACATTACCGCAAAGACAACAATGAAGCTTAACAGCATGTTAATAAAAAGTCCCGTTACGTAAGAAATGGGAATAACTTCTCTCGGGAAATAAATCTTCTGTACCATGTCTTTCTGCGTGGTAATGCAGGTCGAACCGCCCGCTAAAGAAGTACTGAAAAAGATCCAGGGAATAAGCGCAACGAAGAGGAACATATAGTAATCCTCAATGTTGCTTCTCATAACGATGGAAAATACAAAAGTATATATCAATAACTGAAACAAGGGATTTATAAAGGTCCACAAAAAGCCCAGAACCGAGCCTTTGTATCTACCCTTCAAATCCCTTTTTACGAGACTGTATATCATAGTCCGATATGCATATATCTCTTTAACTCTCTTAAACATTTATTTTATTGCTCCAAACTTTTCATAAACATTATAATTGTAATCCAATAAGGATTTACAGTCAAGAATCCGAACCCCCCGTCAATTCCCCATAAAATGCCTAAATAAAGCCTTTTACAGCAGTTCGTTTCTGCCCTTTGCCTGAAGCGCTTCAACTATCTTCTTAACACTCTGTGCCTTGTCCTTGGGACATACCATTATAGCGTCTTTAGTTTCGACAATAACAAGACCTTCAACGTCTACTGCGGTAATTGTCTTGCCGCCCTTTGAAAGGATGATTGAATCCTTTGTATCAACAGCAACAACATCGCCTTCAATGATGTTTCCGTCTTCGTCCTTGTCGCGAAGTACTTCCATCATGTCGAAGCTTCCGACATCATTCCAGCCCATCTCGCCGGGTACTACAAGTACGTCGCCGAGTGTAGCAGCCTTTTCCATTATAGCATAGTCAACGGAGATTTTACGGATGTTGGGATATACTTCCTCGATGGTTTCTTTTTCTTTATCCGTATTCATTGCATCGCCGATCTTCTCAAGGTCTGCATAAATGTCGGGAATATATTCTTTGAACTTGTCGAGGATAACACCTGCTTTCCATGCAAACATACCGGAGTTCCATGCATATTCGCCGGATGCAACGTATTCCTTTGCAGTTTCTTCATCGGGCTTTTCCTTGAATTCGATAACAGTCTTTGCATCGCCTGCTTCGTTCTTGTTGTATCTTATGTATCCGAAACCGCTTGATGCGAATGTGGGATTGATACCGATGGTGATAAGTTTGCCTGTTTCTTCAGCTGTCTTTACTGCTGATTTAAGAATATTGGTAAAACCGGCTTCATCCTTAATGTAGTGATCGGCGGGAGTGATAATCATAACCCCGTCACCGTATTTTCTTACGATTTCCATAGCTGCATATCCGATGCATGCTGCCGTATTTCTTGCAGAGGGCTCGGATAAAACATGATCAGCCTTAACCCTGTCCTTTGTAGCTTTGAGCATGGGAGGAACCTGAGTTACATTCGTAACTATAAAGATATTGTCATTGTCTGCAACAGTCGCAAGTCTGTCCACTGCCTCGTTTATCATAAGTTCATTACCTGTCAGATTAAGTAACTGCTTGGGTGTTTCTTTTCTCGATAAAGGCCAGAATCTTGTTCCGCCGCCGCCTGCCATTACTACTCCGTATGTATTCATGTTTAAATCCTCCTGTTTTTTCATATGTCCCGTTTATCGGACAGATATTTTTATATGTTGTTTTTTATAAATTCAATAAATTTCTTTGTAACCGTCTCGTTCGAATAATTCTTCATGACATATTCGTATGCTTTCTCTCCGGTTTCTTTTACATATGTTTCGTCGGAAAGCTTCTTTAAAGCATCTGCGAATTCATCATAGTTTTCAAATGCGATTCCGCCATTACTCTTTTCGATATGACCTTTTAAAACATCGCTTTTTGCATTAACGATTGCAGGCTTCTTACATGCCATTCCTTCAAGAAGCGTTATCGAAAAACTTTCAAATTCAGAGGGAAGACATATAGCGGAAGCACCCTTCATCGCACTGAATTTATCTTCTTCGGAAACAAATCCGAGATACTTTATATTCGCATCTTCGGGGATTGTCATATTTCCTTTTCCGGTTAAAACAAGACCTATTTTTTCTGCGTTTTCAGAGTTGAATTTCTGTATGTATTCCGAAAGCATTTTGCAGCCCTTGCCTTCTTCGATACGGCCGCAGTAAACGATATATTTTTCCGGAAGATTATTCTTATCAATAAACTCTTTCGAATTGTCTTCTTCGGGAATTTCTATTCCCATACCGTTTACGATTGAGGGAACATTTTCATTGTGAAATTTTGCGTTCACAAATGCTTTTTCTTCATCCGTAAGATATATTATTCCGCGAACGCTGTTAAAAAGTTCGTCGAAAATATCCATGTAAATCGGTTCTTCGTCATGAGCTGTCGGAACAAAAAACGCTTTGTCGTAAACTTCCTTTGCACCGAAGTACGCAGGATAATACATGTATGTAACGAATACTAATGCATAGTACTCGTCTTTGTGTTCTTTTATATATTCTGTAAGCCCCGGAACGAAAGGTCCGCGCGCAATAAGTCTTTTTTCTTCAAGGCTTTTTTTGTGAACTCCGAAGTTGTGCATAAGAATTCCGAGTGTTCGCTGGGTAAGTCTGTCTCTTTCATGAGCCACCGAAAAACGCCTTATCGTAACGCCGTTTACCGTTTCCGTGTCTCTCTCGTAATAGTCTGCCCATGTCTTAAAATCAAGCGCTTTGCTTGTCAGAATTTCGACTTCGAATTCACCCGTTTTTGCGAATTCTTCAGCAACTTTTCTCGTATATGTTTCGGAACCGCCGAGAACTTCTTTTCCGTATCTTTGATTAATAAAAGCTATCTTTTTTTTCATCATTTTACAAAGCGGCTTTCCCGTTTACTTCGGTTAATTCCTTTAATACGCATTCGGATGTTTCATCCCATGTTTTCGGAACAAATCCTTTGATTCGTTCTTTAAGTTCTTTGTATTCCCTGCGGCTGTCCTTAAGCGAGAAGAGCATATTGGCAATCATGGTGCTGTTATCCTGTTCAAAATACAGTGCTCTTTCACCGCCGATTTCACGATTGATTTCATTGTCTGCGGCAATTACCGGAACCTCTCTTATAAACGATTCGATAATCGGAAGACCGTATCCTTCGATATAACTCGGGAATACCATTGCAAAACAGTTTTTGTATAAATAATCTATTTCAGAATCATTGGCATTGTCGATATGCCAGATTTTCTTTCCGTAATCGGGATCGGCATAAAGTTTTTTAAAGAATTCATTCATGCCCTGACCGGAATAACCTGCAATAACCACATTTATTCTGTCTCTTAAATGTTTTTGAAAACAATCTAAAAGAAGCTTGTGATTTTTCCTCGGTTCAACGGTTCCGACCATGAGAATGTATTCTCCCGCTGATACCGCTTCTTTTATTTTTTCAGATACATTTGACGCATCTTCGTTCTTCTTTAAAAAATCCCCGCCTAAAGGGACTATTCCGATATCCGGAAGCGATACTTCCATATTCTTTTCATGTGCCAGAAGTGCGTTCTTTGTCGTCTGACTCGTAACCAGAATTCTGTCGGCATAAAGGAATGATGCACCGATAAAATCTATGAAATTAAGCACATCGCTTTTATCGCAAAACTGCGGATAATCTATACCGATAATATCCTGTATGAACGGCACGATTTTTACGCCGTTTTTCTTTAACAAAGGATAGAGAAAACTTCTTTTGACTCTTGTTTTCCAGACCGTGTCGCAGTCAAAGAAAATGCTTCCTTTTTCGAAGTCGTCAAAGGATAAAAACTCTTCAGTACGTATGTCATTTCTTTTGTCGGTTTTGGTTGTGCAGAAAGACACAAAAAGGTTTCTGTCAAGAATTCTGAAAGCGTCTTTATTCGCATCGTATTCAATAAAAACGAGATCGAGTTCGCTTCTTTTATCAAGTCTTTTTACCAGTTCCATTACAACTCTCGGGATGCCTGTAAAACTGGTGCCGATCATTATCATTGAAACGTCAGTGTATATCTTAATCATGCAAAAATCCCCCTTATAGCATTCTGTATGCCACGGGGCATTTTCTTGGCAAATCTTCTTAACGAAGCGGATGTCATTATCGAAGCCAGGGATGAAAACATTTTCCCTTTAAGCCCGGGTTTTGTCGAATAGGGGCAGTTATCAATCCGCATTCCCCTTACCGAAAAAGAGGGCTTGTTGACAACGTATTTTACTATGCCTTCAGCGCCTTTTCCCGCACACTTTTTCCTGTCTTTTTCTGCGGGAAGTCGCTGGAATAAAACCAAAAATAAGCACTCTAAAAGAGCTTCGCCCTGTAAGTCGGCGAATTGAGTGAAATCTATATTCTTAGGCGAAACATGAAGCGTGCGAAGATAAATGTTTTCTTCGCATCCGAAATCCTGATTGTTTCGCTTTAATTCATTGTCGGCATGTGAAAACAAACTTGCATAAACATTTGCTTCACGCTCATTTAAAATCATGCTTATTCCTTTATTTTCAAATATCCATAATATAATACAACATTTCGCATACTGCGACAACTTGCAGCAGATATCATGGTTTCTTCGGTCTAAACTGCTTTTCTGAGAGCAGTGTTTTATTCATTTCAATTTCAAATAAGAATAATCAAATATTCTTAATGAACAGTTTTATTCCAATATATTTACAAAAATTATTTTTCTGTCATTAAAGCTTTGTTTTTTACAGACTCAAAAAGAGAAATATACTTTTCGGCTGCATACTTAAGCTCGTACTCAGGGAATGTGTGTTTCTTACCCTGAACATTCAAAGCCTCCGCAAGCTTCTTAACCCACTCGTCAGCATCAGTCGCGTCATCGACGTAAACCGCTTCCCCATTGGTTATCTCTTCAATGCTTGCACATCTGGTTGTTACGGTAACGGCACCCTTCATCATCGACTCAACGGGCGGCATTCCGAAACCTTCAAATGTACTCGGGAAGAGGAACATTTTGCAGTTTGAATAAAGAGCATCTCTTTCTTCATCGCTTACAAATCCCGTGTCGCAGACATAATCTTCGACACCAGCATTTTTTACATCCTCAAGAAATTCATCTTTCTTTCCGCCGACACCGCTTACCACGAGTTTAATTCCCTTAAGGGAAGATGCATCGGAATCGGTATTTTCAGCAGAATTAATTTTCGCCATTACCTTAATCAGCGTACTTAAATTCTTGTGAGGAAGCATGGAACTGACGGTATAAAAATATCCGTCCTTTTCTATGCCGTATTTGTCGGATACCGAATGGAATGTCAGGTTTTCATCCTGCGCTTCGGAAACAACGATGGGGTTATAAATAACCGATATTTTATCTTTGCAAACCGGATAATGCTCAATAATATCATTACGGCAGAATTCGGAAATCGTTACTACTTCTTCGCTCTCTTCGCATGCCTTTTTCCAGGATCTTTTTGCGAAGAAAATCTTGGGCTTCGAAAAATACTGCGGAAAATGAAGCGCCTGCAAATCATGTATTACGGTAATGTAGGGAATACCGCCTTTTTCCACCGGAAGACTCTTCGGCTTCGAATAAACCGGAATAAGCATAAGGTCCACTGACAGGCTTCTTGCAAGTTTGTCGAGATTCGAATTTTCCCATGCAATTCTCTTTACTCTCTTCATGCTTTCGGTGTCGCAGGGATGAATCTTCATATTGGGATAATTCTCGTAATCCCTGAATGTATTGGAAACATCTTTTCCCGCAAAAAGAATATATTCGTTTTTGTCATCATACATGCCGAAACCGTTCATGAGATTCCTGATAACCGATTCGGTTCCGCCGCATATATTCGGTCTGACCCACAAAAGGTCTATTCCTATTAACATATCTTTGACCTTTAAACAAACAAATTAACTGAGTATAAATTTGGCTATTTCAATTGCCACACATTCAAACAGGCACCAGATTCCGTATCCGTTGCTTCTGTATGCAACATATCTGTCGTGGCATCTTGATTTGCACTTTTTAAAACTTTTCTGATTGCTCGCGCCGCCTGTTGCAAAATTCGCAAGCACGACGTTCTTTATGGTAATTTTCGCATTCTTCTTTCTTGCCCGTAAAAAGAACTCGAAATCATCATGAATACCGACGCATTTGTATGCGCCGATTTCCCTGTAGTAATCGCTTCTTACTACCATCGTGGGATGATTCCAGTGACGGCTTGTCGGGAACTTATCCATTTTGCTTCTTTTAATGATGACACTGCCGTTTTCCTTTACGAGATTAATGTCCGCATAAAAGATGTCATACTTATCTTCAAGGTATGCTTTTACGGCCGTATCAATCATATTAGGCTCATATGTATCGCCCGAATTAATAAGTCCCGTAAGTTCTCCTGTTGCCTTTGAAATGCCCTTGTTCATGGCATCGTAAATACCATTGTCCTTTTCGGAAAAAATCTTATAATCTATGCCTTTTTCTTCCATCCTGCTTCTGTAGGATTCGGCAATTTCAACGGTTTTGTCTTTGCTTAATCCGTCGATAATAAGATACTCTATCTCGACATCGGAATCCGTCTTCTGATTTAAAACCGATTCAATTGTTCTTGCAATAACCGCTTCGCTGTTGAAGCAGATTGTAATTACACTGTATTTCACCTGAATTTATCTCTCTGTTTCAAATTTATTGCACTCTTTTTTTGCTAAGAATAAAACTGAATTTTTCTGTCTGTTCTCAGTTTGATGCATGCTTTTTTCAGTAAAACTATTCTGTCTTTTTCTATTTTTTACTGCACGCTTTTTTCTGTTAGAATTATACTTTCTTCCAGTCCGACAACGTTGTAATTATCTTTATAACCTGTAATATCATCAGCATATGTAAGGCTTCCGAATGCTTTGTTTACAAGCCCCGTAAAAACGCTTAATATCTTTAAAAGCCATGTGAATCCGCCGACAAGTTTAAGGTTCTTTCCGTGAGCGGAAGCTATCATTTTTACCATGTCGGATGTGTTTGTTTTTTCTTTGTTGGCGGGATGGAAAATTCCTCTTTCCTCGTTATCCGCCATGAGTCTTACAAACTCGCAAAGATTATCTATAAAAAGCATTGATCTTTCATTTTTTACCTTCGGGAAAAGCGGAAGTTTAAGTGCGAATTTTCTTAAGGAATTGTAATTGCCCCTGCATCCCGGTCCGTAAATCATAGGCGGTCTTAAAATGACCACTTTGAAATTTTCGTCATCAAGTTTCCTTAATCCGATCTCCGCATTAAGCTTGCTCTCGCCGTAAAAGTTTTCAGGTGCGGGTTCTGTATCTTTCGTAATTTCTTTTGTTTCGCCTATCTTTGAACTTGCTCCGTAAACGATTGCCGAACTCATAAATATGAACTGTTTTACACCCGCTTCTTTGGCCTTTTGGGCAGTTTCTATTGTAAGGTCGGTATTAACTTTTCTGTAAAGTTCTTTACCTTCTTCCGATACTTTTCCTACATCCGCGTGTGCGATTCCGGCAACATGGAAGATTACGTCGTAGCCTTCGAATTTCCATGCATATGCATCATTTACATCAAGGTTCGAATCTGCATCCTTCTTCACATTGCTTTCAGGATTTCCCGCTTCATCCTGCTTAACCAAAAGCCCCGTCAGCGTATCCATCACGCTGATTTCGTACCCGGCACTCTTCGGATGATTTTTTATGTAATTTTCAAAAGAGGTGCCGATAAAACTACCGGCACCTGTTATTAGTATCTTCTTCATAATCAAATCTGATATTTATATGTTGGAACCATTTTGGCGATTGTTTTTCTTATTTCATCGTTTTCGGGCTCTTTTTCGACGTATTCCTTCAGGTTCTTAAGCTCATCGATGAACTCGTCTTCATTAAAGTTAAGAGGTTTTCCGATGTGTATTCTTTTGTTCTTGGTCTGCTGAAGTTCTTCCTCATTCATGAGCATCTCTTCATACAGTTTTTCACCGGGTCTGAGTCCTGTAAAAACAATTTCAATATCATCACCCACTCTTAATCCGGACAGTTTGATAAGGTTCTCTGCCAGATCAAGAATTTTAACCGGCTCGCCCATATCGAGAACGAAGATTTCTCCGCCCTTTGCATAGGCACCCGCCTGAAGCACAAGTGCGACCGCTTCGGGAATCGTCATAAAATATCTTATGATGTCGGGATGCGTAACCGTTACAGGCCCGCCCTCTTCAATCTGTTTCTTAAAAAGAGGAATAACCGATCCGTTCGATCCCAAAACGTTTCCGAATCTTACGGCTACGAATTCCGTTTCGGAACGATTGTTGTACGTCTGAATAATCATCTCGCAGATACGTTTGCTGGCACCCATGACATTGGTCGGGTTAACAGCCTTGTCAGTGGAAATAAGCACGAATTTCTTTACCTTCCACTTGTCTGCGGCCTGAACAACTTTAAGTGTTCCGAAGACGTTGTTTTTAACAGCTTCGTTGGGACTGTCTTCCATGAGCGGAACGTGCTTGTGAGCTGCCGCATGATATACAATCTCAGGTCTGTACTGTTCGAATATTTTATCCATTCTCAATGTGTTTCTGACCGAAGCAATAAGAACGGTAAGTTTTAAATCAGGGTACTTTCTCGTAAGTTCCTGCTGAATGTCGTAGGCATTGTTCTCGTAAATATCAACGATAACAAGTCTTTCGGGATTATGGCTTGCAATCTGTCTGCAAAGTTCCGATCCTATGGAACCGCCGCCGCCCGTAACCATAACGACTCTGCCCGATACATATCCCATGACTTCGTCAAGGTCTGTGGTAACGGGTTCTCTTCCGAGAAGGTCTTCAATCTGAACATCACGAAGTTTCGATACATCAACATCAACTTCACCGTTAATAAGCTGATACATTCCGGGAAGAATTCTCATCTTACATCCGGTTTCCTTGCAGATATTGACTATCTCTTTTATTTCCGAAGGCTTAGCCGACGGAATTGCGATTATGATTTCCGCGATACTGTATTCGGCTGCTGCCTGAACGATTAAATCCCTGCCGCCGAGAATGGGAACGCCGCGAAGTTTTTTACCCCAGCATCCGGGACCGTCGTCGATAATACAGCAGACTTTCATGGTCAGATACTGAGTGGTGTTGATTTCTTTTATAATTTCGTTACCGGCACTTCCCGCACCGATTACCATGCACTTGGTAGGTTCTTTTCCGTTTTCCCTCATCCTGCGCTTTGCACGCAGAACTCTCATTGCTCTGTAGGAAAATCTTATGCTCGTTGTAATCGCCATGAGCGAAACCATATAAAAAAGCGGATAAGATCTCGGAATCGGAAGTTTGAAAATATACTTGCAGATAACCTGCCCGATGGTAGCTGTTATAACGGCACCGATAATGTTAATAAGTTCGGTCGCCGAAGCATACCTCCATACGGAAGTATAAAGGCTCCATGCCGCATAACTGATAAGCGTAATAATCAGGTTAATCGGGATAAAAGCAATTGTCGATTTTAAAAAGTATTCAGGCAGATCCTTAAATGAAAAATCATAACGGACATAAATCGCAAATACCGTTACAACAAGTATCGATATAATGTCCAGAATAACAAGCAATATTATTCTTATGATCATCTGCTTGCTTATATGCAGTTTAATCTTAGACATCTAAAGCCTCATAAAATATTTTCTCATCTTCAAGTCTGATGCAGGCTAACTGACTCGATTTGTTGTGAAGTGCCATGCCGCAGTCTATATTGATGATATGATATTCACCCAGGAAATTCGAGTCGTTAAGAACAATTCCGCGTCCCATTTCATCAACGTTGTCAAGACGCTGGGTAAATACATGTCCCAGAACATAAATATATTTTTTGTTCGGGAATAATTTTTCGTTTAAATCTTTTACAAAGCTTGCATCGTAAATGTTCTGCCAAACGGCCTGGAATACATCTTTGTAAATAAGTTCGTTGTACTTGACTTCTTTGTCGAATTTTTTGTTTACCATGTATGCGTGGCAGAGATAATAGGTCTTCTTTCCGATCTTTATCTTCTTTGCAACTATGGCATTATCGAGATAAATAAGAATCTCGGCTTTTTTCTTTGCGGAGCATTTCTTGAAATCTTCGTAAGTCTGCCTTCCGCCGTTACATTCATCAAGCCAGAGGTCAAGTTCCTCTGTGTCTGTACGTCCTTCGTTTTCACATTCATCAACGTTTCTCAATGCTTCCATCATGAGAAGTTCATGATTTCCGAGAAACATCTTCATATTATCCTGTTTCATGATTTCCTTCAGGATTTTGATTCCGTCCGGTCCTCTGTCTATTGCATCACCGAGAACATATAAAACATCTTCGTCGGAGAAATTGATTTGCTCGAGCATACGTTTAAACGGCTCATACTGGCCATGAATGTCGCTTATTACATAAGTACTCATCGTTGTTCTGTCCCCTTACACTTCACAAATATCGGTCACATCTACCTGGATTACGGGCCTTATTCCCATAGGCACATCCAGTCTCCAGTTCTTAAGCATTCCCGCCTGAATTGACTGACCGTCGCAACTTTCTCCGTATGTGAAAGTGCCGTTATATTCGTTTATTGTTCCCCTCGTTCTTAATGCATATCCCATCGGGAAGTTTTCGTTAATCTTCTTTGCATCCGCATACTGCGAGAAATAGCAGGGTGCCTGTTCCTCAAAAAGTTTGAGCGAATTGTTGGCACGCATCTGACCCGCATGTATTTCGAAGCCGTTAATCATCTCCTCAACGCTCGGCAGAAATACTCTGTCGTATGTTGTTTTATCCGTGAATGTGGAAATGGGTGTCTTAACTTCTTTTACAAGAATTCTTTCCTGTTCTTCCTTGGAAAATGCTTCCGTGAAGAAGTCTCTGTTTAACCATTCTCTGATTCCGCTGGACTCCCAGAAAATGCCGGTCCTTATCTTGCCGATTTCACGTTCCGACATATCCATGTAATCCCTGTCGTCGAAAAGCTGATAATCAAGCACGTATTCCGACTGAAGAATCATTCTGTCACCCTTCTGCATAAGGATAACCCACGGAATTTCAGTATATTCAAAGAATCTGTACATCTTGGATTCTTCTCTGATTTTTGTTCTGTTGGCATTACGGTATTCCTTGCTCATAAGGGAGTTTGCGATGTTGAATCTCTTGAACTTCGCACCCTTAATCATTGTGGAATCGTTAAAATCGTATGTCGCATAAATAATGTCCGTAGTAAGACGCGATCCGCTTACTTCGTTCATCGGGTAATGTCCGAACCATACTCTTCTGTTCTTCTTATCGTAAAGCATCTGTGTGTTGATTGTCGGGAAGTATACGGGTTCGTTTTTCTTTGAAATTTCTTCAGCGTTAAGACCGTAAAGAGAACGTCTTAACATACCCATATCCTGCTGTCTTTCCGCACACTGCATGCTCATGCCCTTCATGATGGCATCCGCAATTCGCTGGTCTATCTGAATGTTGTAATCCGAGATAGGTGTCAGCGGTTCATTCATGCTTCGTCTGAAAGCATCTGTCGGAATGTCGCCTGTAATCATGCAGTACATCGTGGCGCATATTCCGTAAACGTCGGTCCAGGGTCCCTGTCCTTCGCCCACCATCTGTTCAAGAGGTGCATAACCGAATTTTCCGAAATAAACCTGAGCCGTTCTGTTGTTTAACTTCTTTGTTGCACCGAAATCAATCACCTTGATGCTGCCGTCCGAATCAAGCATTATGTTTTCGGGCGAAATGTCACGGTGAATCAGTCCGGCTTTATGGATTTCCTCCATGGAACTGATAACCGGCTCCATCAGCGAAAGAGCCTGTTCTACGGGAAGGTGACCGCCGTTGTTGTCGATAAATCGTCTAAGCGTTCCGCCTTCGAGATATTCCATTACCATGTAACCTGTATTGTTGGCATAGAAAAGTTCCTTAATGGAAACGATACCGGGATACTTGGCAAACTGCGCAAGCATTCTCGATTCGCGAAGGAATGCCTTAAGTTCGTCCTGGAATTCTTCTTCCGTCGTCTCTCCGGCAACTATAAGCGAACCGTCTTCTTTTCTTTCTACCATTTCGTCAGGGAAGAATTCCTTGATTGCCACCCTGTATTCAAGCAGCATGTCAAAACCCATGTATGTGATTCCGAAACTTCCCATACCGAGAATGTTACCGATAAGGAATTTCCCGTTTAGAATCGTACCGGGCTCAAGTGCTCTTCCGAATGTTTTAACCCCTCTTTTTGGTTTACCGCATACCGGGCAAAAGTCCTCTTCTTTTGTCATATGCATGCAGTTCAAGCACATTTTTTTGATTTCTGATATCTCCATCTGCTTATCCCCTCTGAAGCGGAAATTATCCGTTCTCTGCTAAAATATCATCATTTTTACCTTAATTGCTTTAATACTTTTTTATAAATCATTTATTTCGAATCAAAATCTTTTTCTGCCCGCCCCTGATGTATTTCGATTTTAATTCTTTGGTAATACAAACGAACTCTTAAGACTCACGATCCTGTTAAATACAGGAGCACCTTCCTTTGAGTCTTTGTAGTCAACACAATAGAATCCGTTTCTTACGAACTGGAAGCTCTCAAATGCCTTAGCATTTAAAAGTCCGGGTTCCACGAAAGCTTTAACTATCTTTCTCGATTCGGGATTTACGTTGATGCTTCCGTCTTCCTCGTTGTAAACACCTTTCTCCTCATCAATGATGTTTTCAAAAAGTCTGACTTCGACTTCTGCAGCCTTTGTGGCATCTACCCAGTGAATCGTGCCTTTAACTTTTCTTGCGTTGAACCCGCTTCCCGATTTTGTTTCGGGATCGTATGTACAGTGAACCACGGTAACTTCACCGTTCTCATCTGTTTCGTAGCTTACGCATTTTACAAAATAAGCGTTCATGAGTCTGACTTCGTTGCCCGGGAAAAGTCTGAAATATTTCTTGGGCGGATCGATCATGAAGTCTTCTCTCTCAATGTAAAGCTCTCTCGAGAAAGGAATCATTCTTGTTCCGAGTTCCTCGTTTTCGAGATTGTTGGCTGCCTCGAGCATCTCGCCTTCGCCTTCGGGATAATTGTCTATCACGAGTTTAACGGGATCGAGTATTGCCATTACTCTGGGACGTTTAAGTTTTAAGTCCTCTCTGATGCAGTATTCAAGCATTGCCATGTCGGCAATCGAATGAGCTTTTGAAACACCGCAGAGATCAACGAACATCTTTATGGATTCGGGTGTGTATCCTCTTCTTCTTAAAGCGGAAATGGATACAAGTCTGGGATCGTCCCATCCGTCTGCGATTCCGTCTTCAACAAGTTTCTTGATGTATCTTTTTCCTGTTACGACATTCTTAAGATAAAGCTTTGCAAACTCAATCTGTCTGGGAGGTCTCTCATATTCGAGTTCTCTTACAACCCAGTCGTAAAGAGGTCTGTGATCTTCAAACTCGAGTGTACAGATGGAATGTGTGATTCCTTCCTCTGCATCCTCGATGGGATGTGCGAAATCGTACATCGGATAAATGCACCATGTATCGCCTGTTCTGTGATGAGTCATGTGAGCAACTCTGTAAATAACGGGGTCTCTCATGTTCATGTTGGGCGAAGCCATATCTATTCTTGCTCTTAAAACTTTTTCTCCGTCGGCAAACTTGCCGTTTTTCATATCTTCGAAAAGAGCAAGGTTTTCTTCAACGCTTCTGTCGGAACCGGGATCTTTCTTTCCGGGCTCTGTAAGCGTTCCTCTGTATTCCTTGATTTCATCGGCACTTAAATCCGAAACGTATGCTTTTCCTTTTTTGATAAGCTTTACGGCACCTTCATACATCTTGGGGAAGTAATCGGATGCAAAGAAAAGTCTGTCTTCCCAGTCTGCGCCGAGCCACTTGATGTCTTCAAGCTGCGAATTTACGAATTCGATTTTTTCTTTTGTGGGATTCGTATCGTCGAATCTCATGTTGAATTTGCCGCCGTATTCTTTGGCAAGGCCGTAATTCAAAAGTATGCTCTTGGCATGTCCTATGTGAAGATAACCGTTGGGTTCCGGCGGGAATCTCGTATGAACCGTGTCATACACGCCTTCAGCAAGATCTTTGTCGATGAACTGCTCGATAAAGTTTCTGCTGACCTTTTCCTCTGTGTTTTCTTCATTCTCGATATTGATATTGGAAATCTCAGACATTTGTTATCACCTTCTGTTAAACGTTTAGAATAAGTATGAAAAGCCACTTTTAGACATAATCATACTTATACGAATTCTACCATTTTTTTATATAAATGTAAATATATATAAACCTAGTAAAATAAAGCCCCGAATAAGTTTTTCGGGGCTTTTCTCAGAACGAAATCACTTGAAAATGTAAACGGTCGCTTTCGTACCCTTTCCGATTTCGCTTTCTATTTCCATTTTTCCTATTCCGCTGCTTAAAAGTCTCGAGCGGATATTGCTTAATCCGACATGTCCTCTTCCGTCGTCTTTTTTGTCAGGTTTATCCTGTTTTCTCCTCTTAATTCCGAGTCCTCTGTCGGTAGCGTTTTCTATTTCAAACCTGATATCATTTTCCATTTCTGACGTATCGAATCCGACACCGTCATCAGTCACTTCAACAAAGTATGCCTCCTCGTTTTCTCCCGTTTTCACGCAAACTTTTCCGGCGGCTGCTTTTTTGTGAATGCCGTGTTTTATCGCATTTTCAACCAGCGGCTGAATGGAAAGCGCAGGCACTTTAAAGTCCATGGTTCCGAGTTCATATTCAACGGTCAGTTCGTCCCCGAAACGCATTTTTTCTATCCAGACATAAGCATCTATGTGTTTTAGTTCCTCTTCAAATGCCACGGGTTCCGATTTACCGATCGAATCAATGTTTCCTCGCAGGTATTCAGAGAATTTTTCGATGGCAAGCTTTGCTTTTTCGGGATTCTTGTCAACCAGTCCGTAAATGGCGCTTAAAGTGTTAAAAATAAAATGAGGGCCGATCTGCGAATACATCATTTCGATTCGCATCTGACGAACAATTTCCGTTTCCTGTTCCATAACGGTTTTAAAATAAAGCAACAGGAAATAAATAAGCGTCGAAAGCATGGCAAAGTTTACGATAAGTCTTTTTTCGGAATCGATGGTTTCAAGTACGGAACCGAGAACTACGATAAAAGCCGAATAAATAACCGCAAACGAAGTCTTTTCCTTGCCTTTGCTGAAGTATTTTATGGAGTCGATTATAAGGATTAAAAGGTAACAGCCGCTTACCGCAAAAGGAACGAATCCGAGAGGTCCCCTGACGAATGTCGTTTTGCCGTCCATTATTCTGTAAGTGAATGCAAAGTCACTGAAAAATGCACTCATGCAGACTAAAGTATCGATAATCAGCGGGATCATCAGAAGGAAGTTGAAATTCATTTTCCTCTTTTCGTTTACTAAAAGATAGAAATACAAAACGAGCATGGGGCGAAGCACATATCCGACCACATCAAGCCCGATTCTTATGGTAACGAGACCCATATCCGGCGTAATTACCATCTGATTGATAGATTCGGCCACCATGAGAAGGAAGTCAAAAATGATGATTTTGAAAAGATAATTCTTTTTCTTTTTGCTTATCGTGTTGTTAGAAATAAAAACAGTTGTCAGTCCGACCATTATAACAATGGCGGTCTGGTACTGATAATAAACTTCCATCAGATAATCTAAAATCATGCGGCTCTCCTAAAAAATTATTGTTAAATGCCCAAAGCTCGGTTATAATCATCAGTGATTTTTTGTGAGGTATTATATGACTGCTTTCAGCATAGCTTTTGTTAACGTTTTGATCTCGCTTCTTTACATGATACCGGGATTCATACTTTATAAATCAAAAAAGGCCGCGGCGAATCACCTTTCCACCGTATCGGCCATATTGATATACATCTGCTCTCCCTGCATGGTTGTATCATCTTTTCTTTCTTTCGAGTATTCCTTAAACAATCTTATGTTTATGGGCCTCTTCTTTGTTGTGTCATTCATCGTACAACTGATATTTCTTCTTCTGCTGTACGCAGTATTCAGGAAGAAGTTCAATATATCAAAATACCGAATGCTTACTATCGGTTCAGTACTCGGAAACTGCGGATTTTTCGGGCTTCCTTTGATCAAGGCTCTTTTCCCCGAAAATCCGGAAGTTGCATGTTATTCTTCAATCTACGTCATTTCCATGAACATACTTGTTTTCACGGCAGGCATTTACTGTCTGACGCAGGATAAGAAATACATCTCCGTAAAATCGGCGCTTGTAAATCCCGCATTTCTCTCGCTCATCGTTGCTCTTCCGCTTTATCTTACGGGCGGCTCGAATTATCTTCCGAGCGTGCTTGTCGACAGTATAAATCTGCTTGGCAAGATGACGACTCCGATGTGTATGTTCATACTCGGAATCAGACTTGCAACAATGGATTTCAAAAAACTTTTTACAAATCCTTTTGTATATCTGGTATGCTGCGGAAAGCTCGTTGTCTTCCCGCTTTTTGCATACCTTCTTGTTTTCTTTCTTCCGCTGCCGCATTCTTTCAAAGCAAGCATTTTGATACTCGCGGCGACACCGTGCGCATCCATCATTTTAAACCTTGCCGAAATTCACGGCAAAGAAACTGAAATGAGCGCAAACTGTATTCTTTTAAGCACGATTTTAAGTATTTTCACAATACCCGTTCTGGCTTTGCTTTTATAATTCTATTTCTTGTAATCTTTATCACACAAAGGCAGATCGGGCGTTTTGGTAGGTGTTACACTGAAAACCGCTCTTTTGCCTATTACATTAAGTGACTTGTTTCTTGCAGTGTCACTCATTCCGAAATAAAGCGGATCGGGTTCTTCTCCCAATTCTCCTTTGAATTCATCGTCATAAGCTATTTTATCGAATAAAAGATCGCAGTTATAGGCCGTTTCATCATCAATCACAACTATGGGCCACATGTTTATCATGCATCCTTCCATCAGATCATCCAGTTTCTGAATTTCCTGTTTCTGATAATGTCCTCTGGCACCGACTAGAACGCAATTCACATTAAGCTGCGCCAAAAAGAAATCATAGAGTCTGATCAGTTCGAAAGGCTCCACCTTTTTTTCAAGTATCTGTTCTATCGGCGTATCCGCTACCGATCCTTCGGGAAGTTTATTCTGATCAAAATAATCAAGAAGTCCTCCGTCATCCGGATCGGGATAAGCCACTGTCAGATCCTTTATAAGAGCTTCGTAAATAATCCTGGCGCGCTCTTCGGAAGTATGTTCGGGTTTAATATTATCATTTATTGTTTTTGAAACATAATCCTTAAACTGATCCATTCTCTCTTTTGATTCTTCCTGAGTGAATCTGCTTACAAGTCTGCCTTCTTCCGCTGACCTTGCATAGTCCGCAAAATAAACAAGATTAATAACATTGCTGTTTGATTCGTCAAGACTTGCGTTCACGCAGGTAACAACCGGTGACGAATAATAAATCAGGTTTTCAACTATACCCTGTTCTGCCACGGTGATCTCTTCTTCCTCTGTAAGTTCTACCGAATCCTTGCATTCATATATGGCATCAAGTACCTTTTGTGCAACTTTCAAAAGCTTGGGATTCTCTCTTACCGCCTCTCTGTAAACAGGATGGATCAAAGAAGTGTTAAATACAAATTTTCCCTCATTCGCTATTGAATCATATGTCACGAAAAGAGCAGCCTCTTCATCTTCGACTTCATTTCCGTCATCCACTTTTCCGGCAGAAGTGTCCTTTTGCGTATTATCGTTTTCTTCAACAACGACTTCGGGATAATACTCCACTTCCTGTTTCTTGCATCCGGTTGAATTTATCATCACAAATGCACTTAATACGCCTGTAAATAAAGCGATTGCTTTCCTCATTTTGTTCTTTAGCATTTCTCTTCCTCCTGTTTATCTTAAGCTAAATCATAAGTTTTTGTATTTTATTCCGAAACCCTGTTTTCATAATAATCCCTGGGGCATTCAGGAACAGCCATTCCGGATTCAGTCGCAACAGAAGTCGCTTCAAATGTTTCGTTTCTCTTTTCATCACTCATGCCGAAAAATCTCGGACGGTAAGTCCCTTCGGCACCGCTTTTCATATAGTCTGCTTTTGCATACATATCCATTGTTATATCGCAATGGTACGATTCGTCGCCCGAAGTAATAACGATCCAGTCCTCATACGTCTGATACGAATAAACATTCTTCATCGACTCTATCCCGGTATCTCCGAATTTTCCGGTTCCGTAGACCATTTCGTTTTCAACGCCAAGCTGAAGCAAAATAGCCTGATAAAGTGCCGGAACCATATATTCGGGTAAAGGGCTTCCCGCATTTACCAGTTCAACCAGCGAAGGGATTGAATAATAGCTCACGCCGTCTTTATATTCAATTTCCGGCGCCGTCATTGACTCATAATCGGCTATTTCAAAATCTTCAAGAATTTTCCGGTAAACAATTTCCGCTCTTTCGATATCCGTGCTGTCTTTCGGAATGTTTTCATTTATCATTTTTGTTACATAATCAACATATTTTCCGTAAATTTTCTCGGCTTCTTCGGGACTTTTTCCGTCAAGATATGTCACTTCTATCTCATCGGGACCGACATCATTCATTGCCATCTTCGGACAGTATTTAACGGTCCAGTGAATATTATCTTCAGACTCAAATCCCACCATATTCACAACCGGATTCGCGCTTCCCGCAATAATCTGAGCGAGCGTAATGTCGTCATCGGTCATGGGAAAATCCGGATTCAGTGAAAATTCCGTATCAAAATTTACGACAGCCGAAAGAAATTCGTAAGCGGACATGACTGCAAACGGTTCATCCTTTGTCATCTCAAGTACTCTCGGATTCATGAGATAATGGTTATACTCAAAAACTCCTTTTTCCTTTAAGGTATCAGGCGGAGTTTTCAGCAAAGTCGAAATGTCTATATCATGAAATGCGCTCTCTTCGTTTTCTTTGACTTCAATATTTTCTTCCGTTTCTTCCTCATCCTCCAAAACGGTTTTCGGATACAGGTCGGCATCAACGGTTTTCGTCTTGCACGCCGTTCCGGCAAAAAGCATAAGCGACGCGCCGACACATCCAATTCGCGTAAAAAGTTTTCCGGTCAGTTTTTTCATCCCCTAAATTCCCTTTAATTCCCTTTTTCAGTCAGCGTTTTTAATATGTCTTAAATAAAGAGCAAGCGCCGTTCCCATGAAAGCGTTGGTGTATTCGCCTTCGCAAAAAGAATTGATGACTTCGTCGATTGGAACGGTCTCGTATGTGAGTACTTCATCGTGGTCGAGGTGCTGAACGTTGGTGGGTGTCAGATCCTCGGCAAGACATACGGTAATGGAATTCGAAAAGATCGCAGGATTGGGGCTGCATACGCCAAGCACGGTCATTTTACCCGTTTTAAATCCTGTTTCTTCCTCAAGTTCCCTGTAAGCACTTTCCACAGGATCCTCTCCGGCATCGCACATTCCTCCGGGAAACTCGGCGGTTATTTTGCCAAGTCCGTGTCTGAACTGTCTTACAAGAACGAAATTTCCCTGATAAACGGGTATAATGGTTACCCATTCCGTTGCATTTATTACAACATAATCGCCCTTAATGCCCGTGGCGGATTCTTCGCTTCTCTTTTCAACATCAAATATAGGGGTGTCGAGTATTTTTTCGCTCTTTTTGACACTCCACATCAGTTCTTCGTCACTCATCGGAATCGTCTCCTGTTTTATTTTTCTGTATTTTTACGGCAGGTAAATGCCGGCCGGGCCGACGGGCAGGATGAAGTTCCTGTTCGCCTGCCGGTTTTTTTCTTAAATTCTGTCTCTTACTTTTGAATTGATTTCATCAAAAAGTTTATCAATAAGCTTCTTAATCTCGGCATTTGCATCATCAACATTGACAAGTTCCTTAACGCTCTTGTCTCTTGTTGAAATTTCGATCTGGCCGTTTGCGATGTTCTTGGGGCCTACCGTTACTCTTACGGGTACGCCGAGAAGGTCGGCATCCGCAAACATAACACCTGCCTGAACGTTTCTGTCATCATAAATAACTTCAACGCCTGCTTTAAGAAGATCGTTGTAAATCTTGTCTGCAGCTTCCTTGCATTCTGCCTTGTCAGGTCTCATGCAGCAAAGATGTACCTGCCAGGGAGCAATGCTGATGGGCCAGATGGGGCCGTAGTCGTCATGTTTTGCTTCCATAACGCTGGCAGCAAGACGGCCTACACCGATTCCGTAGCAGCCCATGATAGGAGTTTTAACGCTTCCGTCCACATCGGTATATGTCATTCCCATGGACTTGGAATATTTAGTTCCGAGCTGGAAGATGTTACCTACTTCAATACCTCTGCTTATTCTGATTGTCTTCTTGCCGCATACGGGGCAGATATCTCCGGTTCTGATTTTTGCAACATCAACATATTCAACATCACCGATATCACGTTTGATATTAAGTCCTGTGTAGTGATAATCCACTTCGTTTCCGCCGCAGCACATATTCTCAATGCCTTCGAGGGACTTGTCATAGATGATCCTGCATTTTGCTTCCTGCTTGTAAGGTCCGCAGAAGCCGGCGCAGAGTCCGCAGTCTTCGGTGATCGTTGCGGCATGTACTTTCTCGCCAAGAAGATTTGTAAGTTTTGTTTCGTTTACTTCATAATCTCCTCTTAAGAAAACAACGATATATTCGTCTGTCATGTTTGTCTGATAAATAACTGCCTTGCATGATTCCTCAACTTTTGAGTGAAGGAAGTTGCATACTTCTTCTATAGTCTTGCAGTCAGGAGTATTAACTTTGGTAAGTTCGCCTATGGGTGTGCATCCGGAATTGTCGACTGTTGTGTCGGCCGCTTCCATATTTGCGCTGTAACCGCATTCATCGCAAAGAACGATCGAGTCCTCACCGGCGTCAACAAGAAGCATGTACTCATGTGAAACGCTTCCACCGATCATACCGGAGTCGGATTTAACGGAAATAACTTCGGGAATACCTGCTCTCTCGAATATTCTGAAATACGAATTTGCCATAACGTCATAGTATTTCTCGAGGTCTTCCTGAGATGTATGGAAAGAATAAGCATCCTTCATTGTGAATTCACGAACACGGATAAGCCCTGCTCTGGGACGAGCCTCATCTCTGAACTTTGTCTGAATCTGGTAAATCGAGAAAGGATACTTCGCATAAGTATTGCCCCACTCGCGAACCATCTGAACAGCTGCTTCCTCGTGCGTCATGCCGAGAACCATGGATGAATTGTTTCTGTCTTTGAATCTTAAAAGTTCTTCGCCGACACTCTCAAATCTTCCCGACTCTTCCCAGAGAGATCCGGGTAAAACAACAGGGAAGAGAACTTCCTGAGAATCAGCGGCATCCATTTCTTCTCTGATAATATTTTCAATCTTGGCGGTAACTCTCTTCATTGGCGGGTAAAGAGAATAAATACCGTTGGATACATATTTGATATATCCTCCTCTTACCGAAAACGCATGAGAATCAATAACGCAGTCCGAAGGACGCTCCTTGAATCTGTCACCTACCATGTTGGATAATTTCATTACTTTTTCCTCCTGAAATCATTTGAATAAAATTTATGATTTACTATTTTTATTTTTACCTAAACAAAAAGTTTAAGTTGGTTTACATAACAAAAGTCCCTCAACTCCCGATACAGGAATTAAGGGACCGACAAACAAATCTATGTACCGTCGGCGGTACCACCCTTATTAGCCAAAGCTCGCTCTTAAGTATGAATTTAACGCTCCAAGACGGGTTCGGAAATCGTATGTAATGGCTCGCAGCATCCGCCATCTCTCTGTAACACCGTAAAACCTACTATTTCTTATCATTGCTGAATTTAATGTTAGACCAGAATCCCCGTAAAGTCAACCTTATATATAATGCAAAATACCCGACAATTTACACCTGATTCAAATCTGTCTTTTCCGGCATTTCAATTTTTAAATCCGTTTTGGTGCCTAATCAAAAAATAGATTTTTACAATTTTCGTTTAGGTCCCCAATCAAGCTTGTCACATTATTATGTAAAGGCCAAAAACATGTATCCGGACCTTCCAAATCAAAATCCTGTTTCATGCGGTCGAAGATTGCCGGATCAAATATTCTCACCTGAAATGGTCTTTTAATAAATTTACGAAAATCAAAAAACTGTAAAAATATGTTCAGAGTTCTTTGGGGATTTTCTCTCTCCCGGCCAGCCTGAGATTTCATTTTTCGATTTTCCGATCTCTTTGTGACAGGAATCTCATTTTCAGATTTATTTTCGTACTCCTCCTGTGTTTTTTCTTCTCCGGCCGAAGCTTTTGGGGGTTATACAGCTCATAAACAAATATTAAATCATAATTTAACTTTTTAAATCTTTGCCTTATATAAGCCATTTATCTCAATTTAATTATTTGAAATTCACACTTCAGACTGAAAAAAGGCATTTTTGCCAAATTTCACTTATATAATCACGTTTTAACAGCGAAATCCATAATATTTGAAACATCTTTGACCAATTCCCCGACTCCGGAAAAGTCTAATCTCATTCATTTCTCAAACTTTTCAAAACAGAAACAATCTCATATGTCTCAGTTTTTCAAACTGTAAAAAATTTTAAAAGGCAGAAAGCTTTTTGCCTTTCTGCCTTTGCTAAATTCAGCCTTTCTGCCGGGGAAATTTTTCGCGGTCGGAATTTTCCTGCCTTTTTCTTTCGAGACATTAATTTTTTCAATCCCTCAAAAGAACCGTCACGAAGTTGTCTATTTTTATTACAAAAATATTTTTTACAATTTTATATAAATCGATTTCATTTCTTATTTTGCCCAAAACTGGCTTTTTCCGGCCGGCATTTTTTCCATTATTTGGAGATAAGATAAACATCGTCAGGAGTAATTCTGCCCTCCTTGGTAAAGATTATCCAGTCTGTAACATCGTCGTAGGAATACTCGCCTGTATCACCCGGTTTAATTCCCGAAACGTAATAAGGTTCCTGAGTAAGTTCTCCGATTATTTTGCCGTCCCTAAATCCTTTGACTTCAAACCAGATATGTTCTCTTGGCATGTCTTCCTGATATTCGGGATCTGTTTTTAAGCCTATCTTGGCAATACATTCACAGTCGAGATTCTCGAAAGCAAACACAAGATAGCTTATTCTTTCTCTTGCAAGTGCGCTCATTCTCTCCGTTTCCGGAGTACTTATCAGGAACATGGGGTTATCGGCAAGTCTCCGGCCATAATCCTGAATCTTTGTATATATTTTCATATCGGCATCGTCAGGGCTCTCATATGCCATCAAAACGTAATAATCTTCCCCATGATACTCATCTCTGTCATTCTTGTTTCCGAATTTCACGCCGGGATAGAAGTTCAGTGCTTCTTTCCACTCAACAGCGGTTGTCACAAGAGCATCTCCGTCCTGTAATCTCGCATTCATTACCGGCTCTCCGGGTTCAATGCCTTCTTCACTCTCAAGCATTCTGTATGCCATGGTCTCAATTACGTGATAATGCTCATTATACGTATCTTTGCTCGAATCAAGAATTTCGATTTCATAAAGACCGCATCTTTTCAGGCCATGCGAATGAAGCCATACTTCATCGGTTCCTTCGTCATTTATCGCCTGTACGGTAAACAGATATCTCGGCGAAGGCATAACTTTCGATTCGGCAGCAAGCCTGAGCCATTTGCCTGAAATAAGTTTTTCCGAAGGAATATCCATAACAGCCACCACACTCGGAACCATTATGCTGATAATACGTATCTGATCGTAAAAACAGATTCTCGCATCACCGTTATATATCATATTCACGCCCAAACCTATCCTTGATTTTTGAATAGTCTCTACATCCTTTGGCGAAAACTGATGATCAATCCTTATAAATCCCGGAATATCAACCTTTTCGAGCGATAACCATATGGTATAAAGCCTTTCATCTATGGTAAGTTTAATCTCATATCTCTCATATTTATCCAGTTCAAACGAAAGAACCTTTGTATGTTCGTTTGCCTTAAGGTTATCTTCAAAGGCTTCGGGATACTCAATATCCTCCTGATTTCTCGGTATTACAATCATCAATGAATCTTCCTGCATATGCCTCTCCTTTTTTAATATTTTAACAACTTTAGGTTTTTAAAAAGCCCATTATGGTTTTGATTGATTTTTATTCCAATAGGGTTATAAACTGTAGATGTTTTTTCATTCCTTCAGTTTTTAACCGGCATGTCCATAAATATATTATATCGTTTTTTCACCTGCATCAGGGAAATATTTTTTAAGTTGTTTGATTATTTTTTCTCTGGATTCTTTCGGATCTTCCTTATAGGCTTTTGTGACATGTTTATATCCGAAAATCTGCTCGGGTTTTGCATATATTGCAACATCCCATCCGTACTCTTCGCCCTTTTTATTTCTTTTTCTCTTGAAGTCTCTCATGCAAAGATAGGTCTTCATCTGAAGATCCGTTATGGTCCCTTCAAAATTCTTTTCTCCGCCTTTTCCGAATCCGGCTTTTTCCCTGATCTCATACGAAAACATGGCAGAATCGTCATCAAACAGATCCATAATTTTCTTCTGCCTCATGCTTGCTTTTCCGTCATCCCAAAGCGAATCAAAATCATACCCGTCGCGCCTCATGTTCGCAAAATAAGGAAACCATTTCCTGCTGATAAATCCGGCTTTTCTGCCAAAAAACTTTCCATAAGCTATTTTGCCGTCAGCAGCAATAATCGTCCTCCATATCCATGGGTCTGTTTCGGGATCGCCGCACCACCAGCATTCAGGCGCAGTATGTTCTTCAACCGAAAAGCCTTCCACATTATTTTCAAAAAGAGGCAGGAATCCTATTTTCTCTATGTACTCAATAAGCGTTTCAACATCGTGAAAACACGAGGGATCGTCCCATTCAACGCCATGCATTATCCATTGTCCGTTTATTTCTTCCATTCTCGTTCTCCCTTTTGGAGCTCAAAAACACTGAAATATTTATTCAAAAACCCCAATCAAAAAATCAGATTGGGGTTCTCTGGAACTGTTTTCTTCTTAACTTTAAGATTATTTAAGAATCGTATTAACTACATTCTTAACGTCTTCTTTACTAACATCAACTTTGCTTGTTTTTTCATTAATCTTATCGATTACATTATCTGCCACCTTGGTGTCCAACGCCTTGTTAACGACGTTTTTCACATCTTCCTTGTCAACATTTTTGATTATATTTTCTGCTTCTTTTTTTATATCCATAATTCATTCCTTTCACAATTAATTATTTGATTTCATTACATATAAATTATTATAACATCCCTCTTGGCTTTTTACTATATTTTGATTTTAAGCACCGGCGAAAGCAAAACGGCTTCAGGCATAGCCTGAAACCGTTTCATATTTCTTTAGTGATATTTAACTTTAGAATCAATAACCACCGGTCCTGATTCCGTACTTCTTGCAAAGATTGTTAAATTCAGTTGAATTTATAAATCCGCCAAGCACGTAATCTCTGCTCTTTCCGTTCTTGAGTTCTCTCATCCAGGAGTCATATCCTGCCTTGTCAGGCTCTCTGTCAAAGAATGCCAAATATAACTTATTTAAGTATTCTTCATCTGACATTTTCTTACTCTGGAATTCCTGACTGTTAATAAATCCTGCAGCA
>JAEEGL016839426.1_pt1 | contig 45437 bp, 44 predicted proteins | sample 9134231 | NCBI WGS metagenome assembly JAEEGL01 (sample SAMN16246548, study PRJNA631951) | gut metagenome | biome: gut microbiome; feature: rumen; material: fiber-attached | host: Bos | place: Iran: Karaj | collected 2018-10 | reverse complement strand
GGGCTTCTTGCGCAGATCGACGGTCTTGCTGTCCTCCACGATCTCCCGGCTCAGGGAGAAGCTGTCCTTCCAGGTGACGGCTTCGATGACCTTCTCGAAGCCCACTTCCTGGCCGTCGGTGGGATAGGCGCCGTTCTCGCCAGCCACCCTGAAACCGTCCATGGCGGTCATGCTGGAATATTTCTCCGCCCATTTGTCGCTTTTCTGCGGGCTGAACAGGCGCTTGATGATGCTCTCCTGCTCGAAGGCTTCGCCCTTCTTGGTGATCAGGGTGCGGATAGCGGTCTGAGATTTCCCGAAGATGGAATCATTGACGCCGCTGCCCTCGGAAAAAGTGATATTAGCCATTATCGGCGTCCTCCTTTCACAGGAATTTCACCAGCGTGGGATTGCCGGTGCCGGTGCCGGGGGTCTTCTCGACGATGGTGGCCACGCCGCTGGACGTGGTGCCGGTCACCTGGAGACCGTCCGAGCTGATGGTGACAGCCTGGCCGACGTTGACGCTGGCAAGACTGGCGCTGTTGGTGACTTCAAAAACCTGGTCCCGCTCCACCTCGATGACGGGAAGCAGCGTGCCCTCAGGCACGGCGGCGGGCTCCTCGCGCATGCAGATATGGGTGGGCTTGGTAGTACCGGAAGCCTTGACCAGCTTGCCGGAACTGAGTACCAGCGCCAGGCCGATTTCGGGCTTGGTTACGCCGGCGGCGGGGAGGTATTTCCAGGGCGGGACGCGCCCGTCCTCGTTGGTATGAGGGATGAAACCTCTCATGTTTCCTTCCTTTCCGGCCCCGTGGCCGGGGCCTTATCTGCCGAACTTCTTCTTGTCGGCTTCGTAATACTGACGAAGCTCTGTGTCGGACATATCGGGATTGAGCGCCCGCATGAGGGCCATTTCGTCGGCGGGAACGTCCACGCCGCCGCTGCCCTGCTGCCGGGTGGCGGAAAGATGGTCCTTGCCGCCGGTCCTCGCGCCGCTGCGATTCGCGCCGATGCTCGCCAGCCGGTCCTTCGCCGCCAGAGTGTAGGCGTCCTTGAAGTCCAGCCCCAGCGCCACATATTCCCGGAATTTCGGCCCCGCCTCGCTGTCCAGGATGGCGGGAAGGCCCGTCATAGCCGGGTCCATGGCCCTGATTTCCGCCAGCTGCTGCTGCACCGCCTGCTGATCCTCCGCGCTGAGGGGCGTTTCCTGCTGCTGCGGCTGCTGCATGGCGCTGATGCGCCGGTCTACGATATGCTCGATGTCGGAAGCGGTGGGCTTGCCCTCCTGCAGGCGCTTTTCCCGGCGGGAATCGTTGTAGGCCCGCAGCTCGTCCAGGTTGGCGATGGCCGCGCCGTTTTTGGTGGGATTGGCGATCTGCGCTTCCCGGATGATCCGGCTGGCCTCCTCAAGCCCGGCCTGATAGGCGCGGGCCTCCCGTTCCCTGATCCGGCGGCCTTCCGCCTGCCGTGCCCGCTGATCGGGCGGCATGGGCTCCTTCTGCGCTGCCTCCTGCCCGGCGGGCGCGGCCTCTCCCTGCTGGCTGACTTCCGCCGCAGGGGATTCCTGCCCCGCCTGGACCTCCGCGGCGCTGTCCGCCGTTTCCGGGGCGGGCTCAGACCCGCCGCCCTTCAATGCGTCCTCAAACAGAGTGTCAAATTCATCCATGGTGTTCTCCTTTCGACCTTTTTGCGCCGGTCAGGCGAAATGATTTTTGCCCGTTCATTGGGAATCGGCCTCGCGGCCGCAGCGCGGGGGAGAGGGCATGCCTCCCCGCCGCTTACTTTTTGCCCCTGCCGTTGCGCAGGTCGTTGCCCGTCATCTTGGAGCTGTTGCCCTTTTTCACGGACTGAGTGGGCGCTTTGACCACCTGGGGGCCCTGGTTGGCGATCTTGCCGATATAGCCCTTGGAATTAGCCATCCCCGGTATCCTCCTTTCGGGCAGATTTGGAATTTGTGCGCGTTTCCATGCGAAAGTATCTGCATCCGGCGTCCCGGATGGATAGTCACATCATCGGAGGCGGCGGCTGCTGCTTCTGCCGTGCCGCCATGGCCTGGATCATGCGCCAGGCGTCTTCCTTGCCCTGGGCTTCCGCTTCCCGTTCAGCCTGGAGGTTCTCCCGGCGGTGCTGTTCCTCCATGGCCGCCCGCTGCATTTCAATCTGCTGTTGCTGCAGCTGCATCTGCTGTTCCTGGAGCTTGAGGAGGTATTCCTTGGTGTCGCTGGCTCCGGGATAATGCAGGAGCTCCAGCTTGGTCCAATAGAGGAGAAGTGTGTCCAAGTTGTCCGGCTGGCCGAATGCCCCGATCTGAAACATGTTCGTGGTGTCCTGCCACATCTGCTCCCTATTATTCGCCAGCGGGGCGGAGGTATCGCAGGAAAACAGGAAGCGTTCATCGTCCAGGATGCAGTGCCACTCGCCCTTCTCGTCCTGCTCGTAGAAATCGTAGCGGTTGAACTCCTCATACTGCGCCTGCCCCCGGTCGTCCGTTGCCACGACGCTTCTCGGCTCGTCCGCATACGCCACTTTCAGTTGCACAATCCTTTTGAACAGCTCGGCGTATGCCGCTTCCTTCATGATCCGCTTCGATTCCAGCCGTCCGGCGCTCTGCTGGGCGGCGAATTGCTTTGCCACGCCAGATTGCGCCGTGGGGTCGTTCCGCCCTTGGAAGCTGTCCGTGATCCCCAGGGCCTGACGGGATTCCTCATAAATCTGGTCCTTGTAGGCCATTTCCTGGCTGAGGTCGCCGCTGAACTGATAGACCCCGATCAAGGCCGCGTCCGCCGCGTTCCCGATCAGGATTTTCTCCCCGTCCTCCGGGTCCACGGTCACGTCCGCCCGGTCCGGCCAGGTGATCCGCGTGCCGGCCTTGATAAAGCGGTCGATGATCTTCGTTTCCATGCGGTTCATGGTGTTCTGCTGGTCCGCGATCTTGTCCACGTCGCTGTCGCCCAGCAAACGCCCGAAAACGCTCACGTTCTTCTGAAGAAACACAGGGAACACGTCGGGCTTGTAGTAGGGCAGCACCGTCGGCTGCATGAACGGCAGGCCCATTTTGTCCGCGAGCTGCGCCGCGCCGGGGATCTCCGTCCCGTTCCGGGTGGTAAAGGCCTTGAAGATCTCTTCCTCCTCCAGCTCCTTCTCCTGCGCCTGCTCCGATCCGCAGACCGGGCACCGTTCCGCCTCCGGCTCCAGCACTTCACCGCACTGGACGCACCGCCGCAGCCGCCGGGCCTCGAAATCCTCCATATCCTCCAGGATGATGTCGTTGACCCAGGAGAATTTGCCGATCCCGCCTTTTTCATTCCGGAAGTAGGCCACATACTGCGTGACCATATCCTCCGCCGTGTCCGCGTCCCGGTCCAGGCTGCGGGCCTCCGGGGCTTCCTCGCCTTCGTCCACGTCCTTGCCGTACACCCGGCGGATATAAGCCCGCGTCTGCGGCAGCTTCAACACCACGGCGTCCATGTCCTCCACGGACCCGAATACCCCGTCCTGGGGGATCACCTGCTTCGGGTGGAGGATGGAAATCGTCACGTCGCCCACGGTGGAGTGCGTCCGCTTGGAGTTATCCCACTCCACCAGCCAGTAGGCCCCGCCCTGGATGGGGACCGTGCGCTCCATCATGTCATTCAGCGTTTCCATGGGCAGCCGGTCCAGCTCGTTGCGCAGCATGTCCTCCAGGAGCTTGGCCCGCCATTCGTCAGACTGGCGGCGGGCGGTCACCTTCGGCTGCGGAATAACGGCGCTGACCTCGCTTTCGATGTTCTCCGCGACGATATTCCGCAGGTGGACGGTCTTTCGGAACTGTCCGTTCTTCGCCTTGTCCTTGGGCGTCAGAGGCGTGATCTGCCGCGTTTCGCCCCGATAGAGGGCTTCCCGCTCGTCCATCCTCTTGCTCAGATCACCCAGGGCGGTCTCATTCCGCCCCAGCCAGTCCTTCCAATAGTCCAGCTTCGCCTGATTGCTCATCGTTTCGGTTCTCCCCACCTGGAAATCAAATACCGCCGTTCATCCGCGTCGGCGTTTCGGTAGTCCTCCCACATGTCGTCGGTCCAGCGGACCGTGCCTTCCGGCTCCTTGGTAAGCACCGTCATCCGCTGCTGCGGGCGGATGTACCAGGCAATCGCCAGGGCAAGCACACAGTCGTCGTGCGCCCCTTCCTCCGCCTCGGCTCGCAGCTTCTCATTGCGGACGAAGGTGAGCATCTCCTCCAGCGTCGTGCGGTCGTTCACCGTGCCGATGCTGTCCCGCATAGCCTCCACCAGCGTCCCGATAATGACCGGGCGCGTCGTGGCCGTAGTGCGGAAGCCGAAAGCCGCGCGGATGGCACCGGTATAGGTGTCCTCCTGCTCCCGGACGTACTGATTCTTGTACCCCAGCTGCTCCAGCCGCTTGATAGGGTAGCTGGAGAAATTGGCCTCGATGCCCACAAGGGCGTCGTTGTAATATCTCCCCAGGCAAAACACCTGCTTTGCATAGGTGTCTTCGTCGTATTGGTGCCGCAGCACCGCCACCTGCTCCCCGGTGATATTGTCCAGCACCTGAGCCACGAAGAAGTCGCTGCCCTCGCCGGAGGTGTCGCCGCCGATCACATAGGGTCTGCCTTCCTCCGGCTCCCGGAAGATCGTCACCGGCCCGCTGCCGTCCGCCCAGGTGATCTTGCTCATGTCCTCGGCGTACTCCCAGCACCCACGTTTCACCGGCTCCGGGATGCGCCCCAGCCGCTCGCTGACCGCCTGCCCGTCGAATACCGTCTTGCCGGTCACACCCCATTCTCCGAGACAGTAGACCTGGTAATAGTACGGATCAGTATCCCGGAAGGCTTCCAGGGTCCGCACCGCCTCCGCCGTGAGGAAGCGGTTGTCCTTGTAGGTGCTGCGGTGCGTCGTGGCCCGTGGGTCCGGCGTATCGAAGAACCGGCGCTTGAGCCAGTGGGTGATGGAAATGGGATTGAAGCTGAGGATCATTTGGAGATACTGCGGAAAGTCCGTGCGAAGGCGAATGTCCAGCTGATTGAAGTCCGCCTCCGTGATCTCGCTGGCCTCCTCCACCCATATTCCGGTGATATCGTAGATGGATTTCAGCTTTTCCACGTCGTCCAGGCCTGCAAAAAGGATCTCTGAGCCGTTGGGGAAGACGATCCGCATGTCGCTTGTGTTGATCTTCGCCCCGGCGGAGGGGTAATGCTCCGCGATCTGGCCCCGCAGCTGCGCAAAGCAGCTGTCCCGCAGCGTCTTTGCCACCTTCCGGCATACCAGCCAGCGGTGCCCCGTCTCGGACGTGACGCGCTCCAGGACCTTCCGGCCTGCAAAGATGCTCTTGCCGCTGCCGCCGCCCCCGCAGAGGACCAGATAGCGGCTTGTGTCCGCGTACAGCTTCCGGAAGCTCTTGTTTGTAGTCTTCCGCAGCTCGGCCCACCACTCCGCGACCTCCAGATCAACGTCAATCGTCGCCGCCGTCGTCACGAATGATCTCCCGCAGCCGGTCAAACTTCTGCTCCAGCGACAGCTCCACGCGCACCGTGGGCGGCTCCACCTGCCCGCCCAGCTTCGCTAGGAACTCCCCGGCGCGGATCACGTCGCTTGCCTTGGTTTCCAGCTTGCAGCGCCCCCGCAGCACGTCCGTGACCCGCTGCCTGATCTCCACGATATCCGCAATGCTGTCTTTCTCCGCCTGCCGCCGGGCCTCCTCGCACAGTTCCGTGAGCCGACCCTGAATCTTAACATCCTTTAACAGCCGCGAAGCGCCCGCCGCAGCGGCGTTGTCGGTCTTCGGCTTATATCCTGCCGCCCGATAAGAAGCGACGGCGTTGCCGGAAACCGCGTAATTCTGACAGAATAACTCCCGCTTCATGTTTTCCAGCATCACCGTCGTCACCCCCTATTTGTGGCATGATATAGCATTTCAAGCTAATTATCTATCTTCCAAATCGCTATGTCAAACATCAGCTCCCATATTTAGGGACGTTTCGGCGCGTCCTCCGCTGCAAAAATCAAAATATGGAAACTTTCTGCTTGACAACAGGTGTCACCTGTGCTACCTTAGAGTCAGAAGGCAGGCAGCACCTGTGATTTTGAAAGGAGAAAGTTCAATGAAAATCGCCGAAATGATTAAGAAGATCGAAGCCTACAACGAGACCGCCGAACTGATCGACACTGAGAAGGTAGAACTCATGTTTTACGTCCGCTTTGGAGCCTATGGAAAAGTCGGAAGCATGAAAGAGTTTCGGAAGTTCATCCGGCAGCAATACATCGACGAAATGGCGGACGCGATTCTGAATTACGATGGATATGCCTTCAAAACGCTGGCCCGGATCGAGACAACAGACCGAATGGGAGATGACATTCACGAAGAAATCGAGTTCTACGCAGAGTAAGCCGAAACGGGCTTCGGCCCGTCACCAGGAACCGCCCCACCTGGTCTGATGATGGCAGGGCAGAAAGGAAAAGGACATGAACAGAATCCGCAGAAAGAGCTTGCAGGAAATCATCGACCAACTGGAGGAGCTGAGATCCAGCTTGGATGAACTCAAAGAGGAAGAAGAGGAATACCGGGACAACATACCGGAGAACCTTCAGGGCAGCGAACGGTATGAGCGGGCGGAGGAAGCCTGCGACAACATGGAGGAAGCCGTCAGCAGCCTTGAGGACGCGATCAGTAGCATCGAAGCTGCCATTGAGTAAGGAGGCCATCAATGAAGAAGCTCTACGAATCCACCCATGGCGCCCACGCATATATGCGAATGGAAATCGACGGCAGCATTTATGAGATCGACGTTTACTGGAGAGAGACCGGCGAATCCTACCGCACCACCGCAGACCATGACGACGTGTTGCGGGAGAAGGTAATATCCGCCTTCAAGGCCCTTTATTGACAGCGGGTAACACCTGTGATATTCTTCACCGTAAGGAGGCGATTCTCTCTGAGCAAGGAAGCAAACGCGCGGTATGACGCCAAAACCGCATACTATGTCAGCCTGAAGCTGAACAAGCGCACAGACACGGAACTGATCGCCGCCCTGGAGGCGGCCCCCAGCAAGCAATCCTTCATAAAAGAGGCCCTGCGGGCCTACATCGGGACAGAGAATAAAGCAGCGGAGGACCGGGGTTAAGCCCCGGTCCTTTTTCTACACGTCATCCGGCACGTCCTGTGCGTTGATCTGCTCCAGGATGCCGTCGCAGCTGCTGAGAGCCTTGGCAAGGGACCGCCGCAGCTCCTCGGTCTTGATTCTGGTCTCCTGGATTTCCTGCTCCAGCTTCTTCCGGCGGGAGGACCGCACGACGGTCTTTTCCTTCGTGCCGTACCGCTGGCCGCAGCTCAGGCACTCATACCGGCGGTCCCGGACCTCACCGTGCTGTCTGCTGTCGATGCAGATGCTCTGATCCTGTCCGCAGTATGGACAAATCATAATCGCCGCCTCCTTCTACGAAATCTGGATGAAGTCCCGCACGGTCCGGCAGCGCCAGCACCACATGGTCTTGACGTGGCCCACCGCAGTCTTCCGCCTCTTGGGTATCGTGATCGTCTCGCAGCATACCGGGCAGCAGAACAGCCGATAGACCGGCGGCTTCTTGCTCCGCCGTCTCATGCCTTCTCCGGCTTCGTGATCCAGTAGGTACTGCACGGCTTCTTCTTCCCGCATCGGTCACAAGGGACATTCATCGGCGGATTGTCAAACTGATCCTTCCGCAGCTCATAAGCGCCGTCCAGCTCGGCGGCCATGACTGCGCTGCAGGACGTACAAAGGAACTTCATGTGCCAGTCTCTCATGTGGCGTCCTCCGGAAGCTCGTCCCATGTCCTGATGACCACCAGGATTCCGGGCGTCTCGTCTGTCCAGAACTTCACGGACCGTTCCGCAGCCACCTGGGCGTCGTCGTTCCAGAAGCGGCAGCGGGTGAGGCAGTCCTTCAGGGCCTTCACCATGTTGTCCGTGTCCGGCTTGCTGGTCTTGGGCTCTCCGGCGACGTGATCGCCCCGCACCCGGAAGCCGAAGATCACCGAGAGGTTAATGGCGCCCTCCAGGGGCTGCGCCGGTCTCACTTCGTTCGCATAGGCCATGTACTTCTGCTCCGCGTCCCGCAGCTCGGCAGGCTTGTAATATTTCTTCGTCCTGCGGTTGTACCCCTTCTGCTGGGCCGTCACCGTGGGCGGCTCGCCGGGGATGAAAAACTGAATCATGCTCCTGCTCCTTTCTGAGTTTCGTTTCTAAACTTGTGGGGGAAAAACCCCTTTTTATAGGGGGGATTTTTCCCCCTATATAGGGAGGGATATTTCCAGCCCACAAGAAATATCGGGAAAACAAGGATATTTCCAGCGTTTCCAGACGGTATATTTTCCTGGGAGAAAAAACCGGAAATCTCGGATATTTCCTGTGCAGGAAATATCCTGAAATCCTCGATATTTCCAGTGAGCAGGAAATATCTGCAAAATAAGGATTTTTCCTGTGTCCCGATTTTCACCTTTCCAGCCGCGCAACGGTGGCCGTGCACTTCTCCACGGTGTCGTTGACGCCCTCTGATACGACATATCCGTCCAGGGCCTTGAAGTAGGCTGCCGCAGTTTTCGGCCCGACGCCCACAACCTCACAGATCACCCTGAGCGGGACCCTGCCGTATTCGTAAGATGCTCTCGCCGTGTTGTAGGCGGCGACCGCGGATTCCGCCCGAAGCTCTTTGTTCTTCTGCTTCTCGCCCTGCATTTCCTCCGGCGTCCAGGTCCCGCTATCCGGCTTGCAGGCGGCCAGCTGGCCGCTCTTATCCGGGAAGTGCAGCGGGTAGTCAAACCATACGTCGATGGGGCCCGGCTCCGGGAACTCCCGAAGGACCGGCTCGATTCGCCATGCCGTCGCCGTCTCGTTCATGCCGCAAAAGCTCTGCATGGATTCCGGCACCCGCAGCTGGATCATGTCCAGGAGCGCATCCGCGTCTCTGGCGAATACGCCGCTGCCGCTGGCCCTGTCGGCTGCGTTCTTCTCTCCCTGTTTGCCTTTGCTGTGATGGTGGCAGTAGATCACGGCGCAGCCCAATTCGACGCACAGGCGGTCCATGAGGCCGCAGAAGCGGGCCACGTCGCCCATGTCGCTCTCGTTGCCGCCGATCAGCTTATAGATGGGGTCCAGAATGATCACGTCCACGGGATTGTTGCGCAGCCGCCAGATCATCTTGGGGGCCAGCTCCTTCAGGGTGAGCGACTTCCCCCGAAGGTTCCATACGCTGATGTTCGCCAGGGCCTCCGTTGACAGGCCCCACTGTTCCTGCATGATCTTCAGACGGTGCAGGCAGCTTTCCCGCGCCAGCTCCATATTGACGTAGAGGACCCTTCCCTGGGCGCACCGCCAGCCGAGCCAGGTATTCCCGCCTGCGATTGCCATCGCCAGTTCCAGCAGGGCGAAGGATTTGCCCGCCTTGCTGGGCCCGGCCAGCATGAGCTTGTGGCCCTTCCGAAGGATGCCGTCGATCACCGGCGGCGGCAGCGGGGGCGTTTCCGTCTCGGCCAGGTTCTCCAGCTCCGGCAGATCGTCCGCCTGGGCCTCGATCCATTCCCGCCAGGCTTCCCAATCCTCCGCGCCGCTGGCCTCCTCGATGATGAATTGTTTTTTGCCTTTCCGGGTGACGCCGGGAAGCCGGCTCAGGCGGGATGGGTTTTTGTTTTGGGTATCGACCTCCACGCCCCGTTCCCGCAGCACCTTGTAGAGGTATTCCACCCGGCGCTTGTATTCCTGCTCGCTCCCGGCCATGATCTTCACAATGGCGTGAACGCTCTTGTTGCCGCTGTCCACGGCCACGGCGATGGGAAGGTTGAGCTGCTTGTAAAGGGGAAGCTGCTTGTCCTTCTCTACGTTGTCGCACTCCACCAGGGCATAGCGGAACTCCTTGACGTTGGCATTTTTGACGCCCTGCCCGTCCAGGGGATTGAAGCGGATCCACGCGCCCGCCTCCGGCGGACAGTCCCCGATCACCTTGCCGATGTCCCCCCGGCACTTGCCCAGCTTTTCCAGCAGTTCCCCCGCCGTGCGGTCATAGCAGCCTTGTTTGGGGGCAAAGCCGCCGTCCTCCCTGGGCCAGCACTCGGTCACATATCCGACGTAATCTTCCTTCTGGAACAGCAGTTCCAGATACCGGGTCAGCTCGCCCACGGGGTCCCAGCGGTCCGGCTCCCGGATGGTCTCGGCTTCCAGCCAGCCGGGGTCCACTTCCAGGGTGCGGGGCGCCAGCTCAAGGGCGTCGTCCCAGCTCAGTTCATGCCCTTCGTCTGGCCGCCAGCCCCGTTCCTTTGCCATCTGCACGATGGTCCCGCCGGAAACGGGGTCCCCGCTGCCCCGGAAGGTCTCCCACTTGCGGAAGCACTCGCCGGGATGATACCGGGCGCCGTCCCTGCGGCTCCACTCGTCCCATACGGAGGCCTCATAGCCCGCTTCTTTCAATGCCATGCCCACGGTCGTCCATTCTTGGTAGGTAAGGCCGCAGGGGTCTATGGCTTCCAGGCATTTCAGGAGATCATATCCGTCCATGAAATCGCCTCCTCCGTCCTGGCCGGTCTGTACTGTGCCGGATCAATGCCGCGCGGCACCCGCCATCCGGCGGCGCTGATCCGGGAGATCATCTTGCTGGCTTCGTGAAAGTCCCACTCGCCCACATGGAGGAAGCCGTACTTTTCCAGCAGGCGTATCTGTTTCGGCGTCGTAAGACCGTCGTCCTGGCGCTTCATCAGCTTATTGATGATGAGCTGCGCCTTGCCGAAGCAGCTGATTTCGTCGGGGAAGATGCCCCGGCGTTCCAGTAGCTCCAGCTGCTTCTTCGTGGGCGGGGCCATGTCCGCCGGGAATACCGGCTCATATCCGGCCAGGTCCTCCGCCTGGATGCTGTACTCGAATTGCAGCGGGTCCACCAGGGCCCGCTTGCGGTGCCGCTGTTCGTCCAGCATCTTGGCCAGGGCCGCTTCCCGCTCCGCCACAACGTCCGCCTGTGCGGCCTGCTCGGCGGCTTCCAGGTCCATGGGCTCCGCTTCTCCCTCCAGATTGACGGTCATTTTCTCCGCCACTTCGGGATTCTCGCAGATGAGGCAAGCCGGGCGGCAGAGCTCATGCCGGGTGGTGTGCCAGAGGAAGTCCAGCACAAGAAGGTGGTCCTTGCCGGGGTGCAGCCGTGTCCCTCTGCCGATCATCTGGCAATAGAGGCTCCGCACCTTCGTGGGCCGCAGCACTACGATGCAGTCCACGGCGGGGCAGTCCCAGCCTTCCGTCAGAAGCATGCTGTTGCACAGCACGTCGTATCTGCCGGCGGAGAAGTCCGCCAGGATGTCCGCCCGGTCCTCGCTCTGGCCGTTCACTTCCGCCGCGCGGAAGCCCCGGTCTTTCAGCAGGGCACAGAAGCGGCGGCTCGTTTCGATCAGCGGTAGGAATACCACGGTTTTGCGCCCCGCGCAGTAGGTTTTCATTTCATTCGCTATTTGTTCCAGATAGGGGTCCAGAGCATGGCCCACGTCGGCGGCGCTGTAATCGCCCGCCTGGGTCTTTACGCCGGTCATGTCCAGCTTCAGGGGGATGGTTTGCGCCTTGATCCGGCACAGATACCCGTCCTTGATCGCCTGGGTGATGCGGTATTCGTAGGCCAGGGAATCAAAGTATTGCCCCAGGTTCCGCATATCGCCCCGGTCCGGCGTGGCTGTGACGCCCAGCACGTTGGCCGCCGGGAAGTGGTCCAGCACCCGCTGATAACTGTCGGACAGAATGTGGTGTGCTTCGTCTACGATGATCGTGCCGTAGTGATCCGGCTCGAAGCGGTCCAGCCGTTTTTCCCGCATAAGCGTCTGCACGCTGCCCACGGTGATGCGGAACCAGCTCCCCAGGGAAGATTGTTCCGCTTTCTCCGTGGCGCAGCCCAGGCCGCAGACAGTGCCGATTTTCGCGGCGGCCTGGTCCAGCAGCTCCCCACGGTGGGCCAGCACCAGCACTCTTTCGCCCCGCCGCACCTGATCTTCCGCGACGGCGGCGAATACGATGGTCTTGCCGGTGCCGGTGGGAAGGACCAGGAGCGTTTTCCGCCTGCCCTGGTCCCATTCCCCGTGGATCGCCTGCCGCGCCGCCTCCTGGTATGGGCGCAGCTCCATCTTAGAATCCTCCCGCCGTCCAGTTCCGCAGCGGAGGCAGGAAGGTCACGTCGTTGCTTTCGCCCTCGCTGCCGTCCTTCTTCGTAAACTTGCGGATCGTCACCTTCGCCCGGCCCGTAGCGCCCGGCACCTTACCCCAATCCAGCTTGATCTTGTCGCCCACGTTGCCCTGTCCGATGCTGACGAAAAAGGCGGACAAAAGGCCCTGTGTCTTTGTATGGAGGAAAAGATTGTGGGTCACCTGGCCCCGTCCCTCCGCGTTCTTCATGTCCAGGGTCAGCACCGCCTTCGGGCAGCTGGGGAGCTTGTCGCTCCCCGCGTGGCGCTGCCGCTCGAATTTGACGACGGTAAATTCATATTCGCCTTCCGGGAGGACTTCAAAGCCGCCCTGCGTCAGCTCTATGCCCTCGTCCCAATCCAGTTCTCTGCTCAGTTCCTCAGCCATTGTTCTTCCTCCTCATGTCCATAATCAGATTTTTCACGCTGTCCCAGGCGGCCACCAGGCAGCCCTTAATGAAATCGGCGGGGTAAAGCTCGATCGGCATGTCGCCGGGGAAATAGCCCCGGCTGCTGACGGCAGCCTGCACTTCGGCATACTGGATGCCGGATGCCTCCATGAGCTGGGCCAGGTCGGGGAAACGGTCCTTGAGCTGCGTCGGCTCCAGCTCTTTCCTGTCGGCCTCCGTCCATTCCTTTTCCGGCTTCGGCTCCGGGAATACCGGGCCTTCCGTCTCGCCGGTGAAGGGATTGTCCGGCAGCGGTTCTTCCTGGGGAGGCTCCGTCGCCGGATCAGGCGCGGCGCTCTCAAAGTCGGGCGCAGGCTGCGCGGGCGCCTCTTCTTTCTTCGGCTTCTCGAAAACGGCCCGGATGGCCTCATAGCTCATAGGCAGTTCTTCCGGCAGGCCGAAGCGGTTCTTGGCGTCCCAAATCGGGTGATGGGAGGTATACATGACCCGCTTGCCCCCGGCCACCTTGTTCTTCTCCATGGGATTCGCGCCTTTGATCACCATGATCTTGTAGTTGCAGAAGATCAGCAGGTCCGCCCACTCCTTCACCATGGGTCCGATCTTCTTTGCCAGCTTCATTTCCCAATGGTCGTAGGCGCCGGTTTCCTCCGGGGCTTCGATCTTCCGCAGCTGGGCGTGGGCGCAGAATCCCACGTTGACGCCTTTCTCCGCGATCTCCGTCAGCTTGTCCAGCAGCTTTCCGAAGGCCTCCGCCTGGTAGACATAGCCTTTGCCGTACCCGGCGTCCTCGATGCCCTTCCAGCCCTTGGCCGCGCACAGGGCGTCGGTGCAGAGCCTTTCCGCCCAGTCGGCGGTGTCGATCACCAGGGTCTTGATCTTCAGGTTTCCGGCGTCCTCCACCATGTCCAGCAGCGCGTCCCAGCTCTGCGGCCGGGGATACCGCACGACGTTCATGTGGTCGGTGCTGCCCTCGGTGTCGATAAAAAGGGGGCTGGGAAGCTGGCTCGCCAGCGTGCTTTTCCCGATGCCTTCGGGACCGTAAAAGCAGAATTTGACGCCCTTGTGTCTGGCGCTGCTTTCCAGCTGATATTTGCTTCTGGTCATTAGAATGTGCCCTCCTTCCACTTCGGGGCAGGCGCGGCAGTTTCTTCCGCGATCTCCCCGTCTTCGATGATAACGGTGCACTCCCCGCCGGTGCTTACTCTGGTCCCGATCACCTGGAGGCCCTGCTCCGCCGCCCAGGCGCCGAACTGACGCAGCGTGTCCGTGTCCATCTGTTCCAGCTTGTCCACCAGCACGAAGCGGCACTCCGGCTTGAGCCGCGCCACGATGGCCGTAGCGGCCCGCAGCTGCTCCGCAGAGCTCATGCAGCTCCAGGGCTGGCCCTGGTAGGTAAGCACGCCCTCCTGCACGCTGAGGCCCTCCAGGGGCATGTCCGCCCCTTCCAGCAGCGCCGCCCGCCGGGCGCGGATGTCCTCGATCTCTCCGGTGAGGGCGTCGTATTCGTCCGCCAGCAGGCTGGCCCGCTGGTCCGCCTCCGTCCTGGCGGCGTTGGCCCGCACCTTGGCGTTGATCTCGTCGGCGGCCTGAATTTGCTGAAGGATGGCGTCCTCGTCCCGGTCCGTCAGGCTTTCCGCTTGTTCTTGGGCAATGCGCAATCCATCATTGACGCCTCCAAGCTCGGCTTGCAGTTCCCGGATCCGTTCCTGAATTTCCTCCCGTCGCACTTCCAGCTGACCGATCTTTTCTCGAAACGCACGGTTCCGGGCATTTTCCGCCTGCGCCTCCTTCAGCTTTTCCGTGAGCGCCGTCACGCTGACCGGCGCGCCCGCGTCGGGGTAGTAGTCCAGGCTGTCGGCGTGGTGCCGCGCCTGGTCCCTGTCCCTGCCGGTCTGAAGGCGGGTATCGTACTTGGCCCGCTCCTCCCGTTCCAGGGCGTCCAGCTGATCCTGGAGGCCCAGCAGATTCAGGAGGATGGCGGCCCGCTCCTTGTCGGAAGCCCCCAGGAAGCGGGGCAGGTCCAGGGCCAGCACTTCAATAAAGCTGTTCAGCAGCTGTTGGCCGCTGCGCCGCCCGGTTTCGTCGGTCACGGTGAGGGCGCCCTTCGGCCCCTTGCGGGTGACCGTCAGGCCGTTAGAGAGCTGCACCCGCAGCATCGGGTCCAGGACGCTGCCGGACCGCTTCGCCGCGTCCGGGCGGAATTTCTCGCCGCCCAGCGCCCAGGCGATAGCGTCCAGGACGGAGGTTTTCCCCGCGCCGTTCCTGCCGCCGATCACCGTCAGGCCCGCCGCCGCCGGTTCCAGCGCCACGGCCTTGACCTTTTTCACGTTCTCCAGCTCCAGGCTGGTGATATGTATGCCTTGCATTTCCGGCCTCCTTGTGGTAATATTGTCCATGAGGTTTTTAACTACTCCTTTCGTACTGGGGCCGTCATGGTGGTGCATGGCGGCCCCGGTGTTTTTACAGCATGACGGTAACGCCGTCCACGTCCTTCAGCTCGTTTTCCAGGTATTCCTTGACGGTCTTTCTGGCGGTGAGCTTCCACATGCCGCCGTCGGCCTCCGTGAAGGTGATCCCTCTCTCGTCGATGCGGATGAGGAATATCCCCTCCGGCTGCTCCACTTCCTGGAAGGTCCGGTAGGGCCGCAGCTTCACCAGGGGGCGGATCGTGGTGTTTTCCGAAAGCCCCACGCCTTTCGCCGTAACGATGGTGGTGGCGATCCCATTGTCCGCATAGGTGATCTTCGCGCCGGTGGTGATCTGGCTCAGAAGCCGAAGGGCGTATTTCTGATCTTCGTTTTCCTGGAAGCGGGTCATCAGTGCCACCGCAGCCTGGTCGAAGGGAAGCCGCGTCTCGGATTCCCAGCCGGGGACGTCCGTCGCCGTTGCCAGATAGAGAGGCAGGCGGTCATTCCGCAGCTCGCGTTTGATCTCCGTGAAAACTACGACATGGTTATGGTCGCTGACACTCATAAAGAGGCGCGTCGTTGTGATTCCGTCGAGCTCGTAATCCATGTCCCCGGCCCGGATCAGCTTTATCAGCGCATCCAGGCTGTTCAGTTTCAGGAGCTGGGGCTTGTCGATCTCCGGGCGCAGCTCCACCGGCTTGTCCTGGTAACAGGCGTAAGTGTGTTCGTCCGTTGTCTTGTAGATCAGGGGATATGCCAGGTCAACGATCTTCTCGATAGCTTCTTTCAGCATGATTTTTCCTCCTTACTGTGCGATTCTCAGGATCGGCGCGGGCTCCTGCTCTGCGCCGTCGAAGCTGGTCTGTCCGGGAATGCTCGGCGTCATTTCCACGGCGCTGAACTCACCGAAGCTCCCGTGGCTGGCATAAAGAGCGGTCTGGATCGCCGTTGTGGCCGCCAGGCTGCTTTTCGCCGTAACTCGGACGCCGATCATAGCCCGGTCGTCGTCCGGCGAAAACTCGATGGTGAGCGTCAGCTTCCGCTTTTCCGTGGGTTTGGTGTTCGGGTCCATGATGTTCTGCATGATCCGGCCCATTTCATAGTCCGCCCGCTCGATGATGGCGCCCCGCGCCATTTCCAGAATGCTTTTATCCATAGTTTCCTCCTTATTCGTTTTTGTCTTTATTGAGCAGCGCTTTTACGCAGTTCCAGCAGTAACAGCCCGGCAGTCCGTCGATTTCATAGAGGAAGCACATCCAGCTGCGATTCCATTTTCCGCTGTCAGAACAGCGTTTACAGCTGCCTTGTCCCTCGCCGGTACATTTGCGGTATCTCAATTCAGCAGCCATTAGCTCCCCGCTCTCTTATGGCACAGAGGAAAGCGGCGTTGCAGGCGATATGCCACAGGTGAGGGAGGCCGCTTTCCGGGTCCAGCCGCTGCCAGTCCTCCCAGGCGGCCAGCGCATGCCGCAGGAGGGCGTCCCAATACCGCAACGCCTCCACCGTCCGCCAATTCTCCGGGTCGTGGTATTTCTGGTTCCCGTACTCTCTCACCCGCATGACGGCTTCGATGATCTCCACCGGGACGTAGGACGGGTGGGGCTTTCCCATGTCCGCCTTGGCGGTGTTCAAGTTGGATACAGCTGCGAGGGCTTCCAAAGCAGGGCGGCAGTTGTCGAGCTCATAAAGAGGGCATTGCACGCACCTTCCAGGGACTTCGGAGTTGCATAGTTGCAGGACGTTTTGTATGTCCGCTGGGTTAATCTTTTGCGTTGTCATGGCCAATACCTCGTTTCTTCTGTCCGGATCCATTCGTTCCGGAAGGTCTGGTGTTTGCCGTCTCCGCTGCACCAGAAGAAGCCCTCCGGCAGCGGTCCGGCTTCGCCGTTGTGGTCTGCGATCAGGATTTCCCGTGCCATTTCGTGGAACGGTTCCTCCGGGTTAGCCGGGCTGTAGCCCTGCCACTGGTTTGGTTGAAGCACCACGCCCTCGATGGTATTCGGGAAGTCCGGGCTGTTCTTACGGAGGACGATGCACCAGCCGGTGCCCAGCTGTTCCTTTTCCGGGCAGCCCCGCGTCTCACCCCATATCGTCCGGGAGACTAGGGCCACGTCGGCAGGGTCAGGCTCCCAGGGCGGCAGCACCGGCGCGAGGGACAGGTTGCACAGCAGAGCCATCGTTGCCAGGACGTGCATCACAGGCGCGGGGATCATGTGCGCAGTACACCGCCCTTCCAAAGCAGAGCCGTGCCGACGGCCTCGCTGATCAGCGCCAGGACTGCGCCTCTGCCGATGGGCATGATACCCATGTCCATGCCGCGCACGATGCCCAGCATCAGCACAAAGGCCAGGAAGCCCAGCACGCGGCAGGCAGTTCGTTTGTACTTCTTCTTCATTTTGTGATTGCCTCCCTGATTTCCTCCATGGGGATATGGGCGAAGCGGCTGATCCGGTCCAGGTCCCGCAGCGTCAGCATTTCCGGCTCCGCCAGCCGGGCGGCCCCTGTGGGCGGGCTTACCTCCAGGATCGCCGCCAGCTTCCTTCCGCTCAGGCCGTAGCCCTTCAGAAGCCGCTGCATCCGCACAAAGGGCGGGTCTTTAGGTTTCGTGTACGGCATTGATTTCGTCCTCCGTTTGTGCTATCCTGTTGGCAAGGGTCCGTTAAGTCCCTGCCTTTTTCGTTTGCCGTCCCGGTGTTGCTACCACCGGGGCGGCTTCTTTTGTCTCTCCCGCCGGGTCATTGCGAGGGCGCAGCCTGTGTTGGTCCGTATCCGTCCCCAATTTTTCCAGCACGGGCGCCAGCGCGGCCAGGATGCCGCTCAGGGCTTCGATGCGGTGAGCCCCGCCGGGGCAGTCGTCCCCCAGCTTCATGACCTCGGTTTGCAGCTTTCCCAGGGTCCGGGAAATGAGGATCGCCGCCCGGTCTCCCAGCTCCAGCTCCTCCGCCGCCATGCGGAAGCGGTCCAGTTCGTTCATCTGTATCACCTCCTTCCGCTTGTCCTCCGTCCCCAGGCTTCCCCTGGGGGAAGCTGTCAGCGCAGCTGACTGATGAGGGGCCCCCGCCGAAGCGGGTACGGGGGGCGTGTCCACTCCGAAGCCCAGCCATTCCGGGCTGACGCCTAGGGCTGCGGCGACGTTTTGGAGGGTACAATTGTTGGGGACCCAATCCCCTTTAATGTAGTGTGACAGACTTGATACGTGCGCTCCGCTGCGGCGGGCAAGTTCAGCTTGAGAAATGCCTGTCCGGCTCATGGCTTCTCGCAGCCGCTGAGGAAAGTCGGAATCCGAGAATTTCTTCAACTTCGTATCCTTGTCCGGTTTCGGATTCATTCCTTTGGGTATCCTGTCTCTACAGTCATATAAACAACTTGTTATCATTACCCCAATGACTTCATTGGTAAGTTCTCTCATTTGGGCCTTTGTGAGGCTTTCTTCACCGCGTTCTCGAATCACATTGGCGGCTGCCTCTCCCACGGCGAACAGTGTAAAATCAATTGTTCGTTCTTTTTCTTTTTCTGTAAGCATTGTTTCTCAGGCCTTTCTTTCCCTCATAAGAACCCTTTTCTCCCACGCTGGGCGCTTGTGATAGCTTTCTTTTTCACTTTGAGCGTGTTCTTGCTATTTGTTAAAATTGTTTCGTTTACGAAACCTCTTCTGCAAAAAAAATATCCCGTATCTCGTCGTCGCCAAGAAGAGAACGGCAAGCCTGGATTTCACTCAGGGTGAAATCCGGCCCGCCGTTTATCTTTCTATATAATGTGGTTCTGTCAATGCCCATGGCTTCCGCTACGGTCTGCATGCGCAATCCTTTCTCCTTGACTTCTTTTTCAAATCTATTCTTATTGAACATTTGGCGCTCCTCCTTTCCCTCTGCTGTTGCGTTCACGAAACACACTATACACTATGTCGTTGCGGTTTGTCAATGCGTAAACGCAACATTTTCTTGACTTTTTTCTTCTTTGCCTTTATGATGCATTTGCGCATCATCCTCGGAGGTGGCTTTATGCTAAACAATGATTATGTGGAGAACTTCCGTTTATTCATTCGCAATCGTCGTGTTGAACTGAAAAAGACGCTTGAGGACATTGGGCGTGAGGTCGGTGTGTCCAAGACGACTGTTCAACGGTGGGAAAGCGGAAATATCTCAAATATGCGTCGGGACAAGATTGTAAAACTTGCTGCCGCGTTGGAAGTTTCTCCTACTGAACTTATTGGTTATGAAGAATTACCCGCCGCCCATGTGGGCGACGGGTCGAACCTGGAACGCTTTATGGCTATCTTCAATCAGCTGTCCGCTGAGGATCAGGCAAAGGCTCTGTCCTACGCTGAGTATCTTCTAAAAGACTCCGGGCATAATTGATTACCGCTTCCTGCTGTTCCGCCGTAAGTGCCTCAAAAACTTCCCTCATTCGCTGCTCCATAAAATCGCCTCCTGACACCAAAGCAAGCACCTATATTTAAGTAGTGGAATGGTAGCACGCAGGAAGGCAAATATCAACCGAATTTGACATGATATTTTTGTCGATGCCGGGGCGAAATCTCACAATCGGAAAATGTGCTTGTCGGGCAGGCCTCCGCTGTTTTTTCACCAGAAAAAGGATATGACGGAAAGGATATATTAGGTTTTAGGACGTCAATCGCAGAAAGGACCGAGTAATGGATCACAAGGCAATCAATATTCTTAAGGTTCTGCTTTCTATTGTTGTAATCGTCCTGGGTTATTGTCTCGTCGTTCTGTTCTGTAGCCTTATGATGACTAAGGTGCCTCGTTGGGTTGCCTGGGTTGTCCTGCCTCTTTATGGCGGTGCTGGGGTGCTGCTTGCCTGGGTAAGCGAAAAGATATCTCCAAACGAACAGATTCACCGCCGTATTCTAGCTGTGCTTGCTTTGCTGTCTTGTGCGCTAAACATTTTCTTTGGTCTTGGATATCGGGACCTTTGTGTGTGTATCTTCGCAGCGGCTTTAATGGGCGCTCCGTAATTCTTAATCAAGGTGGTGATGCTATGAAAGTCCCGCAGCCCCGGAAACTCCCCAGCGGATCGTGGTTTATCCAGCTGCGCCTGGGAGGCGTCAGCATCCCCGTGACGGCCTCCACGGAGAAGGAATGTAGGCGGCAGGCAACATTGATAAAGGCCGAGCACCAGGCAGGGAAGCGGGCCATGCGCAAAGCTGACATGACCCTGCGGCAGGCCTGCGAGAGCTACATAAGGAAGAAGGAGAACGCCGGGGCCTCCCCGGAAACGATCCGGGGCTATGACGTGATTCTTCACAATCGTTTCCAGTCTGTGATGGATGTTCCAGTCAGTACGAAAACAGACTGGCAGAAAGCCTATGACGCCGACGCCAAGCGCCTGAAACCGAAAACGATGGCAAACACATGGAGCTTCCTGCGGACCGTCTGCAAATCTGAATGTAAGGTCGAGCTGCCGGACCTGGTAACGCTGGTGCCGGATCACAAAGAGCATGCTTTCCTGAACCCGGAGGAAATCAAGGTGTTCGTCGCCGCTGCCGCCAAGGACCGGCAGGCAATTCCTCTTTTGCTCTGCCTCTTGTCCTGCCGCAGTTCTGAAATCCAGGGCCTTGATTGGGCTCAGGTGGATTTGAAAGCCGGAAGAATCCATATCAAGGAAACAGTAGTCCGAAATAAAAACGGGGAATTTGTGCGGAAGGCCCGCACCAAAACGGAAGGTTCCGCAAGATATATCCCCATATTTATCCCGGAACTGCGCGCCGCCCTGGAAGCTGTACCGGATAAAACCGGCCCCGTGGTCAAGGCCCACCCCAGTACGATCTACCAGAGAGCTAATGAGCTTTGCGAACGGAACGGCTTGCCGAAGGTCGGACAGCATGGGCTACGGCATAGTTTCGCCTCCCTCTGCTACTCCCTGGAGGTCCCCATGAAGATCACAATGCAGTTGGGCGGATGGGAGAATGACCGAACAGTATCAGAGATATATACCCACCTGGACAAGGCGCATGTAGGAACGCAGGTGTCCAAGCTGGAGGAGTTCTTCGCCGGGTCATAAGTCCGGCGATATATTAGCGCCTGGCGTTAGCATTTGGTTGAAAAATCGGTTTGCTAAGTGTCATTTTTCCTTGCCATTCTACAAGCCAAATTTCAGAGGCAAAAACGTCGTAGAAGCCCGGAAAACAAAGAGAAGCGCCGTACCGCAAGGCACGACGCTTCTCTGTTTCCTTGGTGCTCCAGGGGGGATTCGAACACTCCCGCAATCATCCATGGCGCCTTATTTTCCAAGGCCCCACAGGGTCCATTAACATTTCTGTTAGCGTTTTCAGTCTGCGGGCAGCGTCAAACCGCTCTGCACCCGCTCTCCTACATCGGGATCATACGGATTCTTGCTTGCCTTCCAGCTCTTGTTCATCGCCTGCCACAGGGCCGCTTTTTCCTCCTTGTTGGCCTTCGTCGTGGGACCGTATACCTGGTCGATAGCTTCCGTGACGTTCGCCTGGGAAAGGGTATTATCCCCCAGGGCTTCCAGCACAAGGCCATACTCGCCGGAATCCACGCCGAAGTCACTGACGGACCGCAGCTTCAGGCCAAGGCTTTCGTTGGAATACCCGATCAGAGACGCGCTTTCCTCCCCGGACAGTCGCAGACCGCTTACCGCGCCCAGCAGTTCCGCATTGGAGACCTTGCCGCTGCCGTCCGTGTCTGCATTGTCCGCAGCCGCCAGATAATTGATAAGGTTCCCCTCGGAAACGCCGTCCTCCAGCAGGTCCTTCACCTTGGTATAGGCTTTGTAAGTCCCGCCGTGGTCCTCTACCGTTTCCCCACGGGCCACGATCCCGGCGATCTTCTTTGCTGCTTCCACGGTGGAGGTCTTTTCCTCGTCGCTCATCTTCGGCTGATTGTCCACCGCCTGCCGGATATAGTTGTAATACAGGGCTTCATACCGCGTCTGGTGGAGGAAATATTCCTCCGCTGTCAGCGTATACACGGTGCCGTCGTCGCTCTTTACGGTCACGTCCATGACCGTAGGCATGTACTCCGTGCTGCCCTCCCGGTCTACTACGTCCAGAAGGAACTTACGGGCAGGCTCCGTATTGGCGTTCTGCTCCACGCCCAGGATGGCGTCAAGCATTGCCTCCCGCACCACCCGGCTCTGAGGCGTTTCCTCCTCGTTCTTCGCCAGCCGGTAATACCGTCCGTAGAAGGAGGAAATGTCGCTGACCGTCCGATACTTGATAGCAAGGTCAATGTCTTCAGGATTGGAATTGTGCGCCTTTTTCAACCGTTCCCGCTCGTCATACATGCGGTTGGTAATGTCCGTGCTGAAAAGCGGGTCCTTGATCCACTTGGATTGAACGCCCAGGGTGAGGTCCGCCTTGCCGGAGACCGGCGCAAGAGCTTTCTGCCACTGCCAGAAGCCGCCGAACAGGTTGTTTCCCAGGAAGTCCAGCTGCTTCGGGGACACATTGAACACTTCTCCGATCAGCTTTGCCAGCTTGCTGGTGGTCGGGTCGTACTGATCCTTTGCCTCCAAATCCTGCAAAGCGGAGGACACGATGGGCCGCCCCAGGAAGTCCTGATTGCTGGTGAGATAATGGATAGTTCCCCACAGGCCGAAATCGCCTACGGCAGAGTTCCAGTCCCCTTGCGCGATCCCCGACACGACGCCGGGAAGGGTGTTGTCCGTGACGTATTCCCAAAAATCGTCAAAGGCGTGGGGATTCTGCCCGATATAGGTTTCCATGATCCGCTCAAACAGGCTGATGGGGATTGCCAGCTCGCGGGGCTTCGGGATCGCCACATACTTTCCGTTTTTCATCGGGACAATGAAATAATTGTTTTTGGTGTAGGTGCTCAGCTTTTCCAGGTTATCCCGTTTCCGCTTGGTGCGCAGGTTCAGAGCCATACTCAGCGCCGCGATTGCCAGGGACGCACCAAGATATACGCCGATTCTCCGCGTCCGGCCTGCTTTCCGTTCCTCCTTCGGCAAATCATCCGCCGCCAGCCAGCGGGCGGCACGGTCAACGCCCTGGATACTGGCATTGAAGAAGGGCACCAGGATATTGATTTCCCGGCTGAGGACGCCCGCCTTTTTGAAGTTGACGGTGATCTCCATGGCTGCGTAGAACGCTTCCTCCGGGGTCATGCCGTACTGTGTCCGGCAGATTTTATAGTAAGCGTAACGGGGGCCGGATTCGATCATGTCGCTGGTGAACTCCACCCATTCCAGGGGATTCAGCCAATCGGTCTTCTGCTTTTGCAGGGCTTTCCGGGCTTTCTTCGCCATGTCCTTGTCTGCGGTCTGTGCGCTGGTGCTGTTGCCGCCCAGGGCCATGTATTCTTTGTAGAGGTCGCTGGCCTCGTCACCCTTGATCCGGTTGACGTAGCTGTCCCCGATGCCCGCAAGCAGCTTCGCAATGTTCTTCGTTCGAGAGAAGGTGAACATAGTGCCGATGTCTCGCGGCATGTTGGAGGCAACGCTCCAGACGATATTCATGCCGGTGATATTGCCGGTGATGAATCGCGTCATGCGCCCATAGTAATTCAGGAGCTCTCCGGCACGCGTCGGCCCCATATTCGTCACGCTCCGCAGCAGGTCAGGGTCATTGATCTTCCAATACTGCGGGCTTCCGTTTTTCATCACGGTCACAATGTCCCCGTGAGCCTTGCCGCGTCCGTACTGTACCAGGAGATCGTCAATGGCATTGTCGAGAATTTGCTGAATCAGGTCAAGGCCCTTTTCTCCCAGGTCTTTGCCCTTCCCCTTGAAGTATTCGTCGAACTCGTCCAGTGTCTTGGATTTGAGGCCCTTTCCGTCCCAGGTCTTTCTTGCCAGAGGCATAGGCACCTGTTCCAGCCAGCGCCCCCCGCCCTCCATCTGAGCGGCCGCCTTGGTGATCTCCTGCATGACCTCGTTGCGGATGCTGGCCGTAATGAGACGCACCGTGTTCTCCATGATGTTGTCCACGGGATTGACGATCTCCAGGCCGCTGCCGACAGCTTTGCCGTGAATCCTCGTCTGATTTGCGAAGCCCTGTTTTTGCCCTTTCGGGCGCTTCTCCGTCTCTCCGAACCAGCGCAGGAAGGGAACGTAATGCTCCCAGCGTTCCATCCAGCCGTCGATAGTCTCTTGACTGTAAAGGCCGCTTGCCACGCCGTAGGCCTCGATCAGCGCATGCTGGTATTCCTCCAGGCGCTCCGCTGCCTCCTCGAAGTTGGGGTATTTCTCTGCCAGCTCCTCCACCGTCTGCTCCATGAATGCGGTGTTGTCCCAGGCGTCGTGAGAGAATACCCGCATACCTTCCGCAAGTCTTTCGGGACCGTGGCGGCAGATCAGATACATGCCGAAGTCCTTATATTCCTGCTTGTTGTTCAGGTGGATGCCCTCAAGGGCCTTTTGCAGGCCCACGCCCAGCTTGTTTCCCCGGAGATCATACAGGTCGCCGGTGATGGCAGCATAGGCACGGTTGCCCGCGTAGGCCGCGTTGGTGGCGAACAGATACGCCTTTCCGCCTGCCTCTTTCTCAAACTGCTTGATGGGCTCCATGCTGTCAATGAACAGCGTCCGGAAGCGGGTGTTCATATCCTGGAGCTTTTCGCCCAGGCTGCGGTAGTCTCTGCCCTTGTCCTCCCGATTGTGGACGGGCCAATTTCCCGTCTGCTCCGAAAGGGCATAGTAGGCGTTGACTTCATCCGCCAGCTTGTCCAGCGTCGCCCGCGCCTTGGTGTCCAGCCTGCCGAAAAACTCCTCGGAGAACACGGGATAGTCCATGATCGCCGTTTCGCTGTTCTGGAGATAGTGCCGCAGGAACTCCGCGATCCCTTCTCCCGGCCAGGTGCTTTTGTCCTTATACTGCGCCTTGAAACTCTCCGGCAGGGCGTCCACGACTTCCGCCTTCGCCGCTACGCTGAGGCTCTCCCTGATACCAAAGATGTTGTCCAGGTGGTGGCCTAGCTCATGGGCGATATCCGGGATACTGTTTGCGATCTTGCTGCGGACGCTCTGCGGCTGCCGCCGGTACTGCGCCCGTGCGTCTCTGCTGCGGATATTGCCGGTGGTGACAGGGATATCGAAGTCATGCCGGATCATGTTCACAATGTCCGTCAGGCTCATGGGGGTCTTGTCCTTGTCGCCTACCCGCTCCGCCGTCCAGTTCTCCGGGTGCCGGGGTGCAGTGTTGCCGTTGAAGTTCTCGACCTCGCGGCTGTCCTCCACGTCACCCCCCACGGTCTCAATGTCCCGCACGGGGTTCAGCTTCAGGATTTCTTCCAGGGTGCTGCGCTGCGTATCCCCGTTGGGAATGAAGTAGCGGTTTTTGAAATTGATATTTTCGACGATGATTGCCGGGACCTGGCGGGCAAAATATCCCAGGTTGTCCCCGGTGATCTCGATCCGCCATTCGTTCCCCACGCGCCGCCGGGTCAGCTTCATCCGCTGGTCTTCCAGGATGGCCTTATCTCCGCCCTTGAATACCCGGCTGATAACATCGTCTGCGGTAAAGGTCTGTTTCGTCCGCCCCTGCGTCACGCCCAGGCTTTTCAGAACGCCGTCGATTTGGCTGGGGTCGATGATCCGGCCCAGGTATTGCCTCCCATCGTCGGCGATTAGGCGTTGCACCCGCACGTTTCCGCTCTTGGGCAGGCGGTTCCAGACGGGAAGCAGGCTGCCGGTCAGCATGTGCTTCACGGTTTCGATATACTCCGGCGTCTTTGCCACTTCCTGCGCCCAGGCGGTCTTCCACTGTTTTTCAGGGATGCGCTTGCATTCGCTTTTCAGCGTCTTTTCCACATACCGGGACAGCTTCCGTTCCTGCGGCGTCTGAAGGATATACTGCTTCACTACGCTGCCGTCCGCTTCCGTCTTGTCCTTTGTGCGGAAGACGCCTACCACATCCCCGTTTTTCTTCTCATAGAGGCCGATGAAGTCCCCGCGCAGGGCCTTCAGTTCATCCACGGTCCGCACGATCCGGGCCTTTTCGCTGAGCTTGGCCTGCACATAGTTGGTGGTGGCGCTGCTGTCGGGGTCCTCCCGGACTACCATATCGTCTAGGATGTCGATCTTGTCCGCCCGCACGGTCTCCATACCCATGTCCAGCGTCCCGTTTGCCAGGGCCGTTTCATAAGCGTCGTCGAAGATGCGGGAGAAAGCGTCGAACACAAGATTCTGTTCGTCGTATTCCAGGGCAAGGATGCGATTCAGGAACAGGCTCATGTCCCGGCCTGCGCCGTCGGGCACCTTGATCTGCCCCGTCTCCCGGTCTGTGAATTTGTCCGTCAGCCCCAGCTTATCCAGCACGGAGGCGGCTTCCAGCCCCTCGATCTGGCCGCCCACCAGGGCCCGGTAGAAGTTGTAGAGGGAATCGGTGGCAAGGTCGGATTCCAGGTTGTCCCTTGCGGAGAACATTCCGCTGCCGGTCTGCCGCTGCCCCTTCGTCAGGGCGCCCAGCTGATCCAGCCGCCGGGCGATGGTGGACACAAAGCGTTTCTGGCCCTTCACGTCCGTCGTTACCAGCTTGTAAATGGGAGCGCTGGCCTCGTTGGACCTGTGTGTGCGCCCGAAGCCCTGCACGGCCTTGGGGGCGCTCCAGCCCGGCTGCAGGAGGTAGTGTACCCGCTGCTGCTGGTTCTGCGCCGTCCGGTCCGCGTGGTAGCTCTTGCCGGTGCCGCCGGCGTCGGAGAAGATCAAGATGCGCTTCTTCCCCTCCTGGAATGCCGTCGCATCGGCTTCGCCGCTCTTGGACCCCCGCTTTTCCTCCACCTTGACGGTGTTGCCGTATTCGTCTTTGCCCGGCACGATCCGGCGCTTCCGGCCCGTGACCTCTGCCACGTTCTCCGTGCCGAAGGCGTCATAGATCATTTCAAGCGGCCCCTCGGGTACGGACATGCTCTCGATCTCGGCGATCATCCGGTCCCGCAGCGCCACGGCCTTCTTGTCCAGGACGGGGTTGCCCTGGGAATCCGTGACGGGAACGCTGTGCTTGTTCCCGTTTTCGTCCTCCACTTCCTCATACACCTGTACGGGGAAGGAATTGCGGAAAAAGCCGATCAGGTTTTCTCTCGGCGTGATATCCAGCTCCTCCAGGTCGGCGCCGGTCTCCTTTGCCTTAGCGAGCTGCCGCTCCGTCTCCGCCTCGTTGGTGTTCACGATCTGGATCACGACGCTGCGTCCCGCCGCCAGCTCCTTTTTCATGTCCTGGATCACGGAGGGTACGGCCATGGAGGTAAGGATTTGGTTGTAGAATCGCTGGAGTGCGCCGTAATAGGCGCTTTTTGCTTTGCTCTTGGCATTGCCGTTCAGATTGGCCCCGGTCATTTCCAGGGCCTTGTTCATGTTCTGAAGTGTGACCTGCCAGGCCCGGCTCATGGTGTCGTAGATTTCCTTCTGCATGGGGCTGAGGTCATGCTGGAGCGTCTCGTATTCCACGCCGTCATAGGAAATGCTGCGCGCCTGGTAGACGCCCAGGGCCTTCATATCCCGTGCCACAAGCTCCATGGCAGCCATGCCGCCGTCGCTGATCTTGTTCACGAAATCCCGCACGTCGTTGAATTGTGTACCCGGTCCCCAAAGGCCCAGCCGCTCCGCAAAGGCCATTTCCGAAACGTCCGTGGCCATCGTAGCGGAGGCATAGACGATGCGGGCGTTAGGAAGCCGCTTCTGAAGCTCCGCCCCGGCAAGGGCCCGCTGCGCCGGTTTGGAATTGCCGCGCTTGCTCTGCTTTCCGAGAAGATTTCCCATGCTGTGGGCTTCGTCGAAGCAGATCACGCCGTCGAAGTCCTCCCCCAGCCATTCCACGATCTGGTCGATCCGGCTCTTGCCCTTCTTGGAGGAGTTCGCCAGGGTGTCATAGGTGGAAAACAGGATGCCGCTGTCCGCCTTGATCTGGCTGTCAGCCTTGATCTTTTCCGTAGAATAGACCTCTTTGGGGTCCATCCCCATGGCTTTCCAGTCACGCTGCGCGTCGGGATAGAGATTCTGTCCCTTGGAAATCCAGAGCGCCTTTTTCCGGCCCTGCATGTAGTTGTCCAGAATGATGCCCGCCAGCTGCCGCCCCTTGCCGACGCCGGTGCCGTCGCCGATAAAGTAGCCCTTGCGCTTGTTTTGGTTGGGGATCATCTGCGAGTGCGCCTGTCCCGCATAGACGATGTTCGTCAGCTGCACATCGGAAAGTGCGCCGCTGGCGATCAGCTCCTTCGGGATTTTTGGGGTATAACTGGCCGCCGGAGAATCCACCGCCGCCATTGCCGCGCTTTCCACCAGCTTCGCCGGGTGCTTCTTCGCGCCCTTGACCTTGGTTTTCGGCGGGATGTATTCCGCATATACGTTGTCGTCGTTCCCGGCCTTCTGCGCGGAAGCAGCCGTTTTCTTCGGCTTGGGAGCCGCCGGTTCCGTGGGAGCCTCTGACGCTTCCTGGTTCAGTCCTCGTACCGGCTGCTCGGACCCAGGTCCACCGTTCCGTTCAGGTTCAGATTCAGGAGAAAGGCGGAGAGCATTTCCGTCATTTTTGTCTCCCACTCCGCTTCGCTCGCTGTCTCCTCCAAGCTGGAGGCCATCGCTTCCAGCTCCGTCAGGTTGTACCCGTCCTCCGTTTCCAGTGCTGCCCGAAGTTCCGCTTCCTCCATTCCGGGGAGTGTTTCCTCCAGGACGCTCAGAGCTTCCCGCAGCTCGTCCCGGCTCATTTCCACCTGTTCCAGATCCAGCATGTACGCTGTCGCCGCGTTCACTGCCGTTTCCAGAGCGTCCTTCAAGCTGGGTGCGTTCATTTCTGATCCCCTCCAAAGCCTGCGGAATGTCCGTCAGGTCGTTATAGCTGCCTGTGATGGTCTCGCCGACCTGCGGGCCGGTTTTGTCGATGACCACCATCTGCACGCCGAAAGTAGTGCCGTATTTTTTGAAATTCTCTCCGTCGATGGAAAGGTTGGCCCGGATGCTGTATTCTTTCCGGAGGTCGTTCCACCAGGGAGCAAAGGTTTTGCTGTCGTTGGCCATGCCCCGGCCCAGGATCGCCACCAGGCGGCCGCCGTCTTCCAGCCGGTCAAGGGCCTGCTCGATGTGCCGCTTGGCGTTGGCGGTGCTGTTGGTGTTGAGGCGTCCCGCCGCAGAGGAAAACGGGGGATTCATCAGCACCACCGTGGGCTTGATCCGGTCCGGCAGCACGTTATTGATCTGCTCCGCGTTCTCCGTGAATACTTCGTCAAGCCCCAGGCTGCGCAGGATTTCCGCCCGGCGGGGGCTGAGTTCGTTCCCGTATACCGTCGCGCCCCACGCCTTGGGCCAGAGCGCCAGCCCGCCGATACCGGCGGAGGGTTCCAGCACGGTGTCCTTCGCGTCGATATTCGCCGCCCATGCCGCGAGATAGGCGATATTGGGGGGCGTAGAGAACTGCTGAAACTGCTGCTGTTCCTCCGTCCGCACGGTCTCCGTGGGAAGCAGGCCCATGAACTGCTGCAAGGCCATTTCCGTGCGCACTGCGGTTTCCGCGTCGCCGTTTCCCTGCTTCACGAAATCCGCGTCCATGAGATACTGATTCACCGCCAGCTCCATGGCGTCATAGGCGGTCTTGATATCATAGGCTCCGCTGCCGCGAGTGCCGCCGAATGCCTCCTGCGCCAGCTCCTGGAGGCGCGCCCCGGTGAGGGTGTTTCCCTCCTCCAGCTCGGCGCGGACGGCGTCAGCCAGTCGTTCATGGGGCTTTTCGCTCTGCTCCGTCGGCAGTTTCAGCGGGGCCTCCGCCTCTGCAGGGGCTTCCGGCTCTTTGGGCAGGCTCAATGTCGGAGCGTCGCCCGCCTCTCCCGCCTGTGCAGCTATGGCCTCCGCAGAGGGCAGAGGCGGAAGAGACGCTGCGGGCGTATTCTGGGAGGTCCGCGCGTCCGACGTTTGCGCTGCGCCGTCTGCGCTTTTTCCTCCAGCCTGAATCCCAGGTCCCACGCCCTTCAACTTTCCGAATCCGGTCTGCTTTGCAGCAGCCGGGAGCTTGTTGCTCAGTGCCGCAAAGCCGCGGACGCTTCCGTCGGGATTCACGCTGACGAGATAACCGCCGTTGCCGCTCACATAGAGCTGCCCGCTCTGAATGAATTCCGCGTTGCCGCGGGTGATCGTGCGGACGCCCTGCGGCGTGTCGAAGCCGTAGAGCTTGTTTTTCCCGAGTTCATATGCCTTCGGCTGCTCCGTCACCGGAATGCCGGTCGTGGTGATGTCTCCCAGCATGTTGTCGAACTTGGCTTTTACCAGGTTCATGCGGTTCGCGTTATAGTGCATTGCCGCATATTCCGCCGCGCTGTCGCTGACGGCCAGGAGCGCGTATTTGTCGCCGATATAGCTCTGATCTCCGAGCTTTGCGACGGATGCGCCGGAATTGCCGCGCATGTAACGGTCGATACCCTGTGTGATCTCGACTTCCTGATTTGCTTTGACCTTCAGGCCGTTCAAAACCTGGGCGACGTTTCCCGGCTGATTCGGAACGGTGAACGTACCGTCGTCCGGAACCTTTGCCGTGATTTCCTTCTGTCCGCTCTGGACGCCCTCAATGATCTGCGTCGCAAGGCTGGTCTGCTGCTCTCTGGTGAATCCGGGAACCTTTGCACCGATGGTAACGCTGTCCATTGTCAGCTCGCCGGTTTTGGCCCCCTGCTCCAGGGCTTCCACGTTCTTCCCCTGCACGGGCATTTTGATCGTGCTGCGAAGATCCTGCTTTGCCTTCTCCACCTGCTCCATTGTACCGCCCGCCGGTTCCTGCGTCAATGCCTCCTCTGTGGACAGGCGAAGCCCGGAATTGTTCCCGGGAACCCCGGAATTGTTCCCGGGAACCCCGGAATTGTTCCCGGGAACCCCGGAATTGTTCCCGGGAACAGGGGGAGTGTTCTGCTGCGCCGCGCCCCCCGTCCGCGTCGGGACCGGCGGGCCGCTCTGCGCGGGCGCCTCTGTGGGCCTCTGTGCTGCGTTCTGCGGCACGGGAGGGGCGGGCGGTGTCGCTGCATTACCCTGGGCGCTCTGCTGCGGCAGCGGAGGCGTCGCAGCGGCAGGCGTAGCCTGCTGCGGTGCGCGGCCTTCCGTGATCTCGTCGATCATGCGGGCCGTGTTTTCATTCACGCCGTAAAGGGGATTTGTCGCGGCATTGTAGATTTCCTTCGGGCCGCCCAGTCCCACGCCGGAAATGAAGCCGCCGATGGCGTCGCCAAGAATGCCGGTTCCCCACTTCTTGAAAGCGGCGGCAAGGGCTTCGTCCTCGCTGACGCCCTGCTCCATCAGCTGGCGCTGCATGGTGAACAGCTCAGATTTGTCCCCCATGATGATCTGATCCGCTACGGTATTTGCAAGGGTAGTAGAGACTTCTTCGCTGCCTTCCGTAAAGCCCTGCTTGAGGACGTTTTTCAGACTGCGGCGAAGGTTCAGCGCGTTGGATTCCTTCAGGATACTGTCAAGGCTGACTTTCTCGAAAAGGGCTTCCATGATAGCGGAGGAAATGCCGAAAGCCAGCGCCTGGCCGTCGGAAGCTCCCCGCTCCCGCGCTTCCCGGATGGCCCGCGTACCGGCAGCAGCGCCCATGCCTGCCAGGGTAAGCGGCTCAGGCACGCCCATCATGTTCAAAACGACGGCCACGCCGCTGTCCGCCATGCTCATGCCGGTTTGATACAAAAAGGAAGCGACGTTCACGCTGTTGCCGATCTTTGCATTGGGATAGAGTTCTTCCAGGTAATCCGCTACGCCCTGCCGCAGTGCGTCCGTGACTTGACCGGGAAGCTGAAGGTCGCTGTTGTAGTTCAGGGGTTTGTTCCGGTCTGTAATCCCCAGGGCGCGGGTCAGGTTCTGGAGGGCCATATCCACCAGGCCCACGCCGGACATGACATTATAGCCCACAGAGGCGATGCTCGCGCCTACGGGGTCATAAGCTCCGTACCGTGCCGCCTGGGCCTGCGCTTCCTCTGCGCGGCGCTGACCGGCGCGGTTCTCAACGAATCCCTGATAATAGGCGGTTGCCGCTTTCGGCCCCTGCGTGTTCCAGAGGTAGAAGAAAACGCCGGCTTCTTCGTCGCTGGTGTACCGGGCTGCATCGTTGCTTTTAGCGTCGCTATTCCGCTTGTCCCGGTTATAGATGTCCTGATAGAGCCGCTCTGCAGGGGACAGCGCCGTGGCGGAAACCTTGTTGCCGATCCTGGGATCTCCCTGGCTCTTGGCGGCAAAATCCGGGTTCTGCAGGAGGGAGGCGTATTTCTCCCGCTCCTCCTCATCCCGGCGCTGGGTGCTGAGGGTCTGGTAAAGCTCCGTCGCTGCCGCCGCCCTGGAAGCCTGCTGATCCCGCGCATACCCGATATTCCGCAGATAGTCGGTGTAATTCTGGTCATACATCCGGTCCTGGATGCCCTGGGAAGCGTCGGCGGCCATACGGTCCATCCCTGCGGCAAGGCGATTCTGCCGGTTCATATCCCGGCGCAGCTCGTCGGTACTCAGCGTTTCCTCCTGCGGGGGCTGTGCGTTGGCGAACTGCATCATATAGGTCTGATAGGCGGTGGGGGCGCGGTTCACGCCGTTGCGGCGCTGATACTCCGCTTCGATCGCCGGGGTAAGGCCACCATTAGGCTGGGCCGCCCGCGTTACCGGCGGCCCAGCCTCCGCCGCTCTGCGTTCCAGGCCATAGTCGCCGAAGGAACGTACCAGGTCCATAGCCTCCCCGGCGCTGGCCGCGTTCCGGGTCGCCTGCTGGCGGCGCTGCCGTTCCTTTTCTTCCTCCCGCTGCCGATCCCTTTCTTCTTCCTCTGCGATCAGCTGGTCGATGGTTCTGACTGCATCGCCGGTCCGTTGACGGGTCGCCCCACTTCTGTTTTCTTCCGCAATCAGTCTGTTGATGGTATCAAGGGCGGTCTGTTTGGGCATTGTGTTCCCTCCCTTACTTGGTCATAAGCACATTGTTCGGGCTTCCAGGAGCGTAGCTTCCGCCGCCGCCGGTGCCGGTGACGTACCCGAAATACAGAAGCATCTGGCTGGCTTCGTCGTCGGTGATGACACCTTGGTTGATAAGGCGCTTGATATACTGCAAAACTTCCGTGGTAGAGTGCGCGTTTTGATATGCGCGGACGTCGGAAAGTGCTTTGTCATAATTGCCGGAAGAAGCCGGTGCTGCGGGGTTGGCCGGTGCCGGGGTATCGCTGCTCTTGCTGCCGCCGCTGCTTCCGCCGGAATACCCGCCGCCGGAATAACTGCCGCCGCTGCTCCTGCCGCTCAGTTTATAGTCGTTGTTCCAGGCCTGCTGTGCCTGCTCGTCGTCGTATTCCCGAAGGGCCTGATTCCATTTCGTGGTGTCCCAGCCACGTTCGTAATCCCGCTCGTCCTCGTTCCACGCCCGGTCATAGGCCAGCTCGTTTTCCCGAAGGGCCCGCTCATACGCCGTGTCGCCCCTGGAATCTGCATACTGGCGCTCCCAGCGGTTGTCCCCCACGGCGTCCCGCGCCATCTGATACGCCCACTGGCGTTCCTTCTCGCTGAGCTGGTCCCCGTATTCCCGAAGGTACTGCTGCCATTCCGCAGCCTTCCAGCCCTGGGCGTCGGCGTATTCCCGAAGCTGCTGCGCCCACTGCTGGTCGTACCGCTGATCCTCGACGGCGTCCCGCTGCGCCCGATAGTTCCGGCTGTATGCGGTCTCGTCGGCGTACCTGGCGTCCTCCACGGCGTCCCGGTTAAGGCCATACTGGAAGTTTCTGTCGGTGTTCCACTGGCCCAGCCGGTCACGGTAGCGGTCGTATTCCTGCGCACCGTAGCCCTGGTAGCGGTCTGCGGCGTCCAGCCGCTGGCTTACCCGGTCCCGGTACTGATCGTAATCCTGCCGGCCATACTGATTGTAGCGGTCTGCCAGATCCAGGTTCTTGCCCTGCTGGTCCGCCCAGCGGCTGTATTCCCGGTCATCGAAGCCCTGATACTGATCGGAGATACCCAGCTGCTTCTGGAACTCCTGAAGATACCGCTGATAGGAATCCTGGTAGACCTGGGGGATGCGGTCACTAAGCTGGGCGGCGTAGTAGTCCCTGGCCTGGGAAGCCGCCGTCATGGCGTAGCTGGAGGGGATGCCGCCGGTCCGGGCGGCTGCCTGGCCCATGGCGTCCTGCGTGGCCCGCTGGCCCTCCCGGCGGTACTGCTTCTGGAGCGCCTGCCATACGGGGTCCGTGTTGGGGTCGTAGTTCCAGCGCATATTTTCCGCCCGCTGAAGGGCGTCGTCCCGCTTCTGCTGGTATTCGCTGCCTTGCCATTCCTCGCCGTACCATGCAAGGGCTTCGTCCCGCTGCTGGTCGTAGGGGCTGCCCTCATAGGGCCGCATGGCCGCTTCCAGGGCCGCGTCACGCTTCTGCTCGTATTCCGTACCTTCCCATTCCGGGGCAGTGCCGTAATCGAACTGATCCACCGCAAGTTGATAGGGCGTATAGCCGGTTGCTCCGGTGCTGCCGGACGGGACGGACCCGCCGCTGGGCGTGGTCGCGCCCGGCAGCGTATTGCCGCCGGAGGAGGGGGCGGGCGTGGGCGTGTAGCTGCCTCCGCCGCTGACGCTGCCGCCGGAGGAGCTGCCGCCGGGCACGATCCCGCCGGGGATACTCCCCGCGTTTCTGGACGCCGCTGCCCGCGCAAGCGCCAGCTGTTCCGGGGTAATGTCCCCGTTTTTCAGGGCGTTGTTCCGGGCGATGGTTTCCGGCTCGTAGAAGATACCGTCGCTCCGCCGGACGTAGCCCCATTCCTCCAGCTTGTCGTCGGGCACGCCTCCGTAAGTGTAATACTTGCCGTCTTTCCCGACGAAATAACGGTCCGGATTGTTGTAATAGTACCCGTTTTTCATTACCTGGTCATAGTCTGCCGTCCAGGTCCCGGCTTTCGTAAGCCTGCCGCTACTGTCGGCGGTGTAAACGCTGCCGTCCGGGCCGTAGAAGGCGTAATTGCCCATGTCCCCGGAGAATCCGTTTTGTAGGAGCTGGCCGCCGTTCACGGGCACATAGCCGCCGATGCCGTCCCCCACATACCGCAGCATGCCGTTGACGTTGCCCTTGTCGTCCACGTAGCTGCTCCAGTTGCCCGCCTTCTGGAAATTGTCGTTGAAGGCGCTGTAATCCCCCTTCTGCCAGCCGGCCATGGCGGTATTCCAGTTGGCCTTGTCCTCGTCGGTCATGGTGGTCATGTTGTTGTCGCCCATCCAGCCGTACCAGATGTAATTCCCGTTGAGGGTGGGCGCGTTGGAGAGCCCATGCCCCGCGTTCGCCGCGTTCCCCGCAGGGGCAGCCGCCGCCACTGCCGCCTGATAGGGATTTTGCTGCTGGGCCTGCTTCCGGGACTGTTCGATCAGGTATTGGTTGATCTGCTGCTGATTCCCGCTGTTGAGGATTCTGGCCCGCTCCTGGGCTTCCATCGCCTGCTGCATCTGCGCCGCCGCCTGGGTGTTGCCGCTCCGCTGGGCCATCTCGATATTCCGCTGCATGCTTTCCTGCTGCAAGAGGGCGTTCCGCTCCTGGACCGTGCCGGAGGTCATGATGCGGTTGCGCTCCTGCTGGGCCTGCATCTGCTGCCGGGCTTCCGCTGCCCGCGCCTGGGCTGCCTGCGCCTGGGCGGCCTGTGCCTGGGCGTTCCCGCCCGTTGCGCCGCCGCCGGTATTAGGCTGGGTCGTCGCCCCGCCCGTGATCGGCGGCGTGTCCGTGGTTTTCGAGTTTGCCATCTGGAGCGCCAGACTGGACGCGGCCCCCGCTCCCTGCGTCTGGGTGACCTGCGCCAGCCGCTTCTTTTCCGCGTCGCTCAGAGCCTGCGTATAAATCGTCTGTGCCATTCCTTTTCCCCCTTATCGCACAGGATTGGTTTTGTTCGGAAGCGAAATATTGCTGCTTCCCTGGAACGGACTGCCGTTGTACCGCTCCTCGCTGATACTGTATACCACCGCGTCCCCGGTCCCGTCCAGACTGAGGCGGTAATGGTCGCAGCGCCGCAGGACCAGGGGGACGATGTAGGACTTCTTTTTCTCGGAGGAACCGCCCTCCAGGGTCGCTTCTCGGTGCGTCGTGCCGCCGTCGTACTCTACCTTCACGTCGATTTCGGCGTATCGGCTCAGTTCCGCCCGGATGAGGATGCGCAGCGGTCCCTTCTTGTTCTGGCTGCCGCTGTCCGTAGTCTCGTAAAAACGGTAGCTGTCTGCAAACTTGACCTGCCATTCCACGTCCGTTTCCGGCGTTCCTGCCGTTCCGTCCATGCGGTACAGCTCCCCGGTGGAGAGGAGCATATACAGGCCTTCGTCCCAAAAGGCGAAGCCCACGGCGGCGCTGTTGTCCTCCCGGTGCCATACGCCGTAACGGCTGTCGAAAACGTAAAGGTCGAATACCTGCTCCGAGCCCTTTTCCGTCGGAGGCGGCGTTTCCGACATACTGACGTAATACCGCAGCCCGTCGGACCCGGCCACGGCGTCGTACCATTTCTTGCTGGCCCCCAGGGGATCGGAGATCACCTTCGGCATGCCGCCCTGATAGGCGCAGATTCCCGCCCGGCTCAGATAAAAGAGGGTTTCGCCTGCCACGGCAAGGCTCCGGTCGCAGCCAGCCTTGACCCCGAATCGGCTTGCCGCCGTCCACATGAAATTGGAGGGCTTGTCGCCCTGGACCTTCACGATGCTTTCCTCTTTGAAAAAGATGGGGTAGCCGCCAAAGCTGACGCAGGCGGTAAAGTCCCCCTTGTCCGTGGTGTCGCTGGTCCAGCTGTCCGTACTCAGCCCGTCGAACACATTGAAGTTGAAGGGGTCCCCCAGGGCGCTGGCGTAGATGGTATCTCCCCGGCAGCCCCACAGACGATTTTCGTTGACGCAGACGAAATCAAGGTCGGGAACCTCCCGCGCCAGCGTTACCATCCCGCTCTCTGTGTAGTCCGTGGGAATGTCCGAGAACACCAGGAGATCGCCCTCGTCCCCCTCCGTGACCGGGATCGTAGAGGAGATTCCGCCGATCACCGCGTCAATGCTGGTGCCGTTCCAGGTCAGCGTGTCGCCCTCCAGCAGGTCCACGTCAAGGGTGAACTCGCCGCCTTCCTCGAAATGATAGGTTCCGGCGGGCAGGCCTTCTACACCCACGGTGTAGCGGATGGTGCTGTCCAGGACGAAGGTGTTTTCATAAAAGCGGAGATAGTCCCCGTCTACCTCCCGCACAATGGCCGTCTTATTGTTTTCCGGGTGCGTCACGCAGCCGGAAATGGTGAGGGCGTCCCCTGCGGCGAAGGTCCAGGCGGCCCCGCTCTTGTAGATGGTGTTGGCCTCTGCGGGAACGCCCGTATACGTTCCGTTTTTGAAAGCGATCCCGGTATAGCTCGCGCCCACGGCCAGGCTGCCGAAGGTGCCGGATTTGAAATCGTAGTATTTCTTGTCCGGGAAGATCAGCACCATGCTCCCCATGACGGCGAACTGCTTGTCGGTCTGGCTGTCCACCGCGCCCTTGTATGTGCCGTCATAGTAGAAGCCGCTGCCGTCCACCCAAAAGGGATCGTCCTGGGCACCGATGGCGTTGGGGCTCCCCAGGGTCTGCACCAGGCCGCGCGGCTGCCGGGGCCGCAGCAGGGGGTATTCCCGGCTGCTCATGTTCTCCATCCATGTGATTTCCCCGTCCTGTGCGGAGAGGTTATTGTTGAGACCTCCGAATCGCGTCCGCACCGTGGGCCGCATGATGCTTCGGTCGTTCATTTGTGGCAGTTTCATGTTGTTCTATGCCTCCGCAAGCCTCCACAGCACCGCCGCCAGCTCCTCCCGCGTCACTGCCTGTGCCGGTCGGAAACTGCCGTCGGGGTATCCCGTCAGAAGCCCCTTCTCCAGGCACCAGCGGATATATTTTTCAGACCAGCGGCCCGTGAAATCGTCCTTTATTTCAGGTTCTTCCGGCTGATACTTCGGCCTTGCCACGCCCACGATATACGCATATCCGCGCATCTTCTCAGCGACGGCGCCGCCGTTATCCTCGCTGCCGCCGGTAGCGGTCGTGTTCCCCTCCACGGAAAGTACATAGCCGGGGCGACCTTCGATAATGAGGCCGCAGTGTTCCGGGGCCTTCCCGCCGCTGAAGTTGAAGAATCCGATATCGCCCCGCTGCGCCTCTTTGACGGGGACCATCTGGCCCTGCTCCTTGTACCACTGCATGAGGATCCCGCAGCTGGCGGTTTTCGCACCGCCAAAAAAGGCAGCTCTTTCCCCACCTCGGTCGAAGGAATCCCAAAGGAACTGAACGCACCAGGGGACGCCGTTCCAGCCGTACCGCTCCCCATATTCGTTCATGTTGGACCCCGGCGGATTCTCGGTTTTCCCGATCTCCCCGACGGCGGTTTCAACTACCTTGTTCAGGCTCATACTTCGTCCTCCAGCAACTGCCGCACGGCCTCCCGCCAGCGTTCCGGTACATCCTCCAGCGTCATTTCCCCGGCTACGATCCGCCGGTAATAGATTTTTGCCATGTCTCAGCCCTCCACGATCAGTTCCGCCAGCTCCGTCAACGCGGCATATACGTCGTCCAGAGCCTCGCTGTGCCCCATGACCTGCTCATATACGGCCCAATCATCCTTGCGGACTTTCATTTCCAGCCACTCATAATGTGCCGGCCTGCCGTCCTCGCCTTCTTCCGCCGGAATGAAGGTGATGTCCTTCCGCACATAGTTCCAGTTATGGCTGCTGGTGGTATCCAGCTCGGCGGGGCGGGTATCGTCCCCGGAATCGCACTTATGCCACACTTTCTTTCCTCCTCCTGGCTTCCGCCCTGTCGTATTCGCTGATCCTCCGCTTCATGTTCTGGATGCTGACTTTGGGTTTGATCCGCTTTTTATAGAAACCGTAGGTGTCCGTAGCATCCAGCCAGCCCAGGTAGCTCATCATCTGGCGGCAGTCATGCACGCTTTTCCGCTCCTTCCGCCGCAGTCGCTCCGCCTTCCGCGACATGCGCATCATCAGCTTCCGCCGAAGGATCGTCCGGTCCCGGAAGAACCGGAAGCCCATAAAATCCAGGTCACGGCCTACTCTGCGCCCGTCGGGGAAGACGTAATCGAAGCGGAATATCTGCCAGTTCTCCTTGAGCGTCAGGCCCAGCTTGGTGTTCAGATACCGCTCCACTTCCTCTTTGATCCGCCGCAGCTTTCGCTTGTTGGCCCCGAAAATGACCATATCATCCATGTAGCGCATATAGAATTTCGCGCCGAGCTGTTCCTTGATGAAGTGATCCAGCCCCGTAAGATACCAATTGGCGATCCATTGGCTGGTATAAAAGCCGATGGGGATACCACGGTCACCTTCCGTCACGTCCACGACCGTATTCAGCAGGCCGAGAAACCGCTCGTCGTGGATGATCTCGGCAAACTTCGCTTTCAGAATGTCATGGGGAATAGAATCAAAATACTTCTTGATGTCCATCTTCAGGCAGTATTTCATATCCCGCCCGGCCTTCTTGATCCATTTCTCGATGCGCTTCTTTCCCATGAGGGCGCCGCGTCCGGGGATGCTCCCGATGCTGTGTTCATACATGCCCTTCATAAAGATAGGCTCCATGACGTTGACGATCATGTGATGGATGACCTGTTCCCGCATGGTCGGCACGATGATGGTGCGCTGCTTCCGCCGGATGCCGTCATAGATGGTAACCGGCGTATGCTCGTCATTCTGGAAATGCTCCGCCTACTCCATCATTTCCGGCAGGAGCTCCTCCGCGTGTGCCTTGAACCACTTGGCGCGTTTATTTTTCTTTTTCTTTCCGCCCTTGTGCCGCGTCGCATTGGCGACGGCCAGGCGGTAGTTCTCCTCGCTGAGGTACTTTTCCCAAAGGTGATTGTAAGATTTCATAGCTTCTTATTCCCTCATCCACTTTCGACATGCTACTCACAGATGCTTTCCACGGGTTGATTTCCAGCAAGTGCTGAGGAAGACGGAGGGCCTTCTTAAATCGTTGTGATCCTAGAATAAGAAGGGGCAGCGGCGATGTTCCAGTTCGTATTGGTTGCGGTATTGTTGAGGTTGAGCGCGCCCGCGCCGCATTGAGCTGTATTGTTAGAGTTACCGCCGCGCAGGGCGCCAGCCGCCGAGCAATGCGTCGCCCTCCGAATCCCTGTTGATATTCAGTTGAAAAGTGCCATTTTTAAAATTTGCGCGGGGCGGGGGGAAGGGTCCCCCCGCCGCCCCCCTCAGGAAAGCGGTTTACAAGAAGGGGCAGCGGCGATGCCCCAGTACGTATGGGTAGCGGTATTGGAAAGGCTGAGCGCGCCCGCGCCGCACGGAGCTGTAGAGTCAGAGTGACCGCCGCGCAGGGCGTAGTCTACCTGCCCATTATTGGTCCACAAGCCGTCGCAGTAATAAAGGGCGCTGCTGGACTGGACCGTTGTGGGGGTATATGCCCATTTGCTGAAAGTCTGGCTGCCGATGTAGGTCCCGCTTGCGCTGGGGAGCGTTCCGCCGGTGAGATACCCGCCGTAATCTGCCGCCGTGGCGCTCACAACGTAGTCTGTGGCCGTGCTTCCGTCGCCGGTGCCTCTCGTCAGCTTGTACTTTTCCGTCCCGCTCACGTTCACCAGGCCTCCGATACGCCGCCATGTGAAGCCCCACCAGTTTTCCATGCCGAACACCTTGACGGCGTTCGTGTAGGTGGCCGCCGCGCCGCTGTTCGTGCCATAGAACAGGCCCTTGGCATTGTGTACGCCGGTGGAAAAACCTTCGTTGACCGCCTGGCTGCCAGAGGTCGTAAGCCCCTGCCCGAAAGCGGTCTGCGTGTCCAGGGACTTGCTCATCAGGTACAGCAGCAGGTTGATAAGGATCACGTCGCAGAATACTTCCGTGTCCCAGATCGGAAGGGAGCTGTTGTTCCGGCAATACGTTCGCTCGTTGGCCGCCGTCAGGCTTTTCGTGTAGGCCTGCCCGCTGATGGAGCGCATCCGGTTGGAGGAATCCAGGTGGCCGTTGTAGATCGGTGTATAGAAGTGGTCTACCATCGCACCCTGGTTGTTGATGAAGCTCCATGCCCGGAAATCTTCATCCGCCTGGTGGTCCGCGATATACACGCTGGCGCTGGTCGGCGTCGCGTCCGGCACGATCTTGTACCAGATTTTCTTCCCGTTCTGGCCCCATTCCATCATGGCGTTTCCGGCGAAGTTCAGGTCTGCCACGTCGGAGGCCGTCCCGTCTGCCTTCTTGCTGTAATCGTTGGGATTGAGGTAGTAGGCCACGCTGCCGTCGAAGTTCAGCATGCAGGGCCGGGGCATGAAGAAGGCGTGTTCCCAGCTACCGTAATCGAATTTCCCCGTACCGTAATTCATCTTTGCCGGAACCATCCCCACCGCATCTTCCAGGTAAGTGATGCAGTCCTCCGGGTCAGATTCCGTACTGTCGATGTGGAAGCCGTACACGATTCCGGTCCGCTCTCCCAGGATTGCGTCCCGCACTTCCTTGATCGCGCCGATAAGCCGCTCGGTTTTCGGTCCTTCCCAAATCTCTACGCCCATAGAATCAACTCCTTTTTATGCTGCTGCATAGGTTTCCGCCATGGCCCAGGTCTGAAGATTCGTTACCAGGGTCAGGCTTTCCCCCGTCGCCAGCGTCCGCGTCTCCGTGATCGTGCTGCCGGTATAGCTGAAGCTGTCCGTCCGCACCGTAATACCGACGACGGTATGCGTCACGGTCGTTACGTTCCCGTAGGCGTCCCAGGTCACGGCCTGCGCTGCGCCGGGGATGCCGTCGGCGTGGAGGTCAAGTTTCGGGTCTCGCGGGTGTACGTGGTCGCTGCGGGGCCAGGTGGCGGCGCTTCCGGCGCTTGCTTCGCCGTCCATTAGGGGCAGCAGCGCCGACGGGCCCGCCAATCCGGCGACAAGGGCATTGTAAATGCTTTGCAGCCAGCTTACCATGTCCTGCCCCGTCTCGTCCAGCACCGGGGGCTTTGTAAGAAGGCTCATTCTTCACCATCCTCATAGGTCACGCACAGCATTCCGCTCACGATGGACAGGTATACCACGTCCTGCTTAGTATCGTCGTGCGGGTGCGTATGGTCGTCTCTGGAGGCCTTGAGGCCCTCGCCGGGGCTGGCCTCCCCATCCATTTGCGGATCCTCGTCCGAAAGCGGAGCGCCGCCTCCGCCGCCTCCCGCTGCCAGCAGATCAATCGCCTCCTGCACGTTATCCGCCTCAAGGCCGCTTTCTTCGCCATCATAGCCCGTCGCCGCCGCGTTCTGCGCGGGGGGCGGGTTTTGTGCGCTGTACTGCCGTTCATTCGCCACGTTCCCAAGCCCCACGTCGGAGGCGCTGACGTTATGCGGATTCCCGCTGGTGGTCTGGCTGTGGTCGTAGGCCGCCTTTCCCCGGTCGCCACGGTAAGCCGTCTCGCTGGTTTCTCCCAGCGCCAGGGAGGGGTTTGTCGGCCCATAGGTAGTCCCGCCCCAGCGGTAAAACAAGTTGGTATCAATGGCCAGATAGATTTTCCCGGATTCTCCGGGAATCGGGAAGTCCGTAACGGAAGGGTATTCCAGCACATCGTCCACATACGACGGGAGCTGGCTGCTGGGAACGTGGCCGCTGCTGTCCAGTTCCGCCACGCCGCCGGCAGAGCCTTTTTCGCTGGTGGGGATGGCCCCGATATCCGCCGGGTCCGTCGGGATCAGGGAGATCGCCAGGCCGATAGCCTCGTCCATAGCGTCCTGCACGTTTTCCGACACAAGCCCGCTCTCGGAATTGTCATATCCCACTTGTGCGGCGGTGACCTCATGGGGATTCAGCTTGTCCGCGACATGGGCTGCCAGCTCGGCCGCCAGGGCTGCCAGGGCGCTCACATCGGCCTTGTCCCTGTCCTTCGGGTGTTGGTGGTCGCCCCTGGCCCAGGTGGCGCTGCTGCCCGCGCTGCCTTCGCCATCCATGGGCGGCGCGGTGACGGCGGCCTTCGGGATCATGCCCGCGATCCGCTCAAAGGTACTGTCGTTGATGTTGTCCGCTTCCAAATGGGTAAGGAGATACGTCAGCTCCTCGGTGATCCGCAGCAGATAGTCCCGCAGCGCTTCGACCTGGGCTTCCGCGTCCCCTTCGGCCATGGGCGGCGTTTGCGTCAGTTCTCGGATTTTCGGCATATTACTTCTCCGTCTCCTGGTAGGTGATCTCCACCGGCTGCACCTGCACCTTGCGCCAGTCCAGGTGTTCTTCCTCCGGGACCATAAGCCGCCCGGAGAACAGGATCTTCGGCGTAATGTCCGGCAGTGTGACCGTGATTTCATCCGTCTCAGCTTTCGCCGCTTTCACATATGGCACGATAGCCTCCGTGTTGATTTGCAGATACAGCGTCATCCCGCCCTGGGGCGCAATCAGCATTGGAATGAAATACCCTTTTCCGGCGGTGATGGTTTTCTGCCATACAAGCCCGTAGTCGGTGATAAGCGCCGCCGTGGTCGTGGTGCCAAGCAACTGCTGAGATCGAACAAGAATCTGACCGCCCACCAGGGCGCAGCTCTCCGGGATATTCAGCAAAGCAAACACCCTCATGTTACGTCCTCCACTTCTTCCTCCTCCGCATACAGCGGAATCTCGCACTGCACCAGCCGGTTGCGGTGCCGGTCGCTGCTGTCGTAGTCCTGCCCGAACCAGACGCACAGCTCGTGCCAGGCCTGATTGAACATCTGCATACTGTTGGCGTAGCGGTCATATTCCCCGTTGGCGTAGTGGATCATCGCCTGGAGATACCGGGGATAGATCTTGTTGTATGGCGCGGGGATGGAAAGCAGCTCCATCATGATGGCCCATGGCTCCAGGCCGCTGAATCCTATCGGCTGCATTAGGAACAGCTCGGTATAAACCTTGCCCTCACATTCCCGCACCCACCGGGCCTTTTGCTCGTTGTTATATGAATTGGGTTCTATGCTGTCTACATATTGCACACAATCAAAGATTGTCATATTCGCTCCTCATTTCCGCGCGAGGGGATCCGCCGCTTTGCGGTGGGCGCGCGCTTCCTATTCGGCGCGAGGGAGGGTTATGCGCCCTCCCTCATCCTTTCCGTTCCAGGTCGTCGATGCGATGATTGGCGACCTTCACCCGCTCTTCCAGCAGGCCCGTTTTTTCTTCCAGCGCGTATGTGCGCTCGATCAGCTGATTATGCTTGTCTTGCTTTTTTTCCAGCTGTTCCAGCCGGTAGGCGATCAGGGCGGTGCTTTTTCTGTTGGCGAAGTACGCCCCGCCCAGTGTCCCCAGCACGGACAAAACGCCAATTATGACATCAGCGATCCAGTTCATTTGTCGCCCTCCCGCGGCGCCTCCGGCAGACCCGTGGCAACAGCCAGGAGGATGGAGATAATGCCGCCCATCGCGGCAGAGGACAGGACGCCCAGCCAATCCACCTGGGAAACGAGTGCCGCCGATCCGATATAGGCCAGGGCACATTCCGCCATTGTCCTCGCGGCCCGGATCAGAGCCGCTTTCACAAAGTTCTTCATGTCAGTTCCTCCCTCGGAGAGAGGGGCGGAGATCATCCGCCCCTTCCCTCTGTTCCGTCAAGTGCTGGTGGCGATGATACCAGCAGCCCTCAGGCTGTCCAGCAGGGCCTTAAACTCTGCGGCGGTGGGGGCGCTCCCCGCGGCGTCGGCCACGGCTGCGCCCTGCTTTACCGCGCCCGCCTTATCGGCGGTGGCGGCGGGCATGGCGGCGGAACCGTTCACCTTCAGCTCGCCGGTGATCTCCACGTTGGTAAATCTGGTATAGTCCATGCCGCCCTCCGATCAGTCGAGATCAGTCGCTCCGCTCACGCCGGCGCAGGCGATGGCCCGCCAATCATTGAAGCCCGCGCTGAACCGGGCGTAGCCCCGCCACACGTTGGCGTCCGTGTTCTCGTCCACGGTGCTGCGCACGTCCAGATTCACGCGGTCCTGCCAGATCAGGCCATCGTTTTCCTTGTTGTACCGGCTGTCCATGAGCATCCAGGGCGCAGTCCCGGCGGTGATGAACTGATTGAGATAGGGCCAGACGGTGACGTTCCAGCGGCCAAACTGATAGTTGAAGCCGTTGTTGGCGGTCGCCGGGTCCTTGTCCGCGCCGATGGCGGCGAAGACGGCCTTCTTCAGGCTGTGGATATTGGGAATGACGATGGTATCGGGGGCCACGTCCAGGATTTCATCGTTGTCGCCCCGGAAGTTCTGCATCTTGACCTCCAGCATGCCCAGCGCGTCGGCGCTGAAGGCGTCGGAGAACAGGTTGCACTGTGCGTCGCCCTTGATCTTGGCGGGATGGGCGGAGTAAAAGAGATTCTGGCCGTCCGCGCCCAGCAGGCTGAACTTGCCGCCCGCATAGGAGGCGACGGCGTCGCCCTTGATGGCCCCGCCCAGCATGGCCGCGCCCAGCTTTTCGCGGGTGCGGTAGTAGGCCGCGATAAAGCCCTGGGGCTTCTTGCGCAGATCGACGGTCTTGCTGTCCTCCACGATCTCCCGGCTCAGGGAGAAGCTGTCCTTCCAGGTGACGGCTTCGATGACCTTCTCGAAGCCCACTTCCTGGCCGTCGGTGGGATAGGCGCCGTTCTCGCC